>Ga0209086_10000002_pt1 | contig 348582 bp, 421 predicted proteins | sample M_130207_XF_Meta_FD_187312 | JGI IMG/M metagenome (GOLD analysis project Ga0209086, IMG submission 187312) | Freshwater microbial communities from Lake Montjoie, Canada to study carbon cycling - M_130207_XF_MetaG (SPAdes) (version 2) | ecosystem: Environmental > Aquatic > Freshwater > Lake... | reverse complement strand
CTAGTGGAAAAACAGGAGCACAAGGAGCACAAGGAGCACAAGGAGCACAAGGAGCACAAGGAGCACAAGGAGCACAAGGAGCAGCAGGATCAGCAGGATCTAGTGGTACATCAGGAGTAAATGGAGCACAAGGAGCACAAGGAGCACAAGGAGCACAAGGAGCACAAGGAGCACAAGGAGCAGCAGGATCAGCAGGATCTAGTGGTACATCAGGAGTCAATGGAGCACAAGGAGCACAAGGAACAGTTGGACCAGCAGGAAATGGAGCACAAGGAGCACAAGGAGCAGCAGGAAAAAATGGGGGAAACGGAGGAGATGGTTCAGCAGGATCTAGTGGTACATCAGGAGTCAATGGAGCACAAGGAGCACAAGGAGCACAAGGAACAGTTGGAGCACAAGGAGCACAAGGAGCACAAGGAGCACAAGGAGCAGCAGGATCAGCAGGATCTAGTGGTACATCAGGAGTCAATGGAGCACAAGGAGCACAAGGAACAGTTGGACCAGCCGGTATAAGTATTACAGGTGCTCAAGGAGCACAAGGAACAGTTGGAGCACAAGGAGCACAAGGAGCACAAGGAGCAGCAGGATCATCAGGATCTAGTGGTAAAACAGGATCAGCAGGAACTTCAGGAGTCAACGGAGCACAAGGAGCAGCAGGGGGTGGTGGTGGTTTAACAGGAGGTATCGCACCGAGTATTGCCTATTGGACCAGCGCATCTGCTTTAGGTAACGCTAGTATGTCAGAGAATACTACAGCAAATGGTGGTATAGTCATAACTACTGCACTGGCAGTAGGGCCAAATATTGGTAGTGGAAAAATCGGATATGCTAATGTCGTTGGTAGGATTGATGCTGAGGCTGATATTGTTGCTTTCTCTACTTCGGATAGGGATTTAAAACAGAACATCGTTAAAATTTCGGACGCACTAAGTAAAGTGGAATCCATCTCAGGTTATGAGTTTGATTGGAAACTAGAACATAGGTATCAGCATGGATTCGAAGGTCATGATGTTGGAGTTATCGCGCAGGAGATAGAATCGGTTTTACCTGAAGTTGTCACCACGAGACTTAGCGGATTTAAAGGGGTTAAGTACGAAAAGATCATTCCGTTATTAATAGAAGCTATTAAAGAACTTTCTGCAGAGCTCAGGGAACTTAAGAAAAAGTAATTTTTTTTCGATCAGCTATTTATTTCTTGATATTATATGGTTCTGATTTAACCTAACTCATTCAACTGTATACTGGATATAAAATCCATATCTTTTATTAATTTTACTGGAACCTAAGCTAAATTTTTTAGTATAATCTATAAATTATATCGTAAATTATGAGAGTACAAAGTTTAATAGTTGATGACTTTTATGATAATCCCGATGAGGTTAGGGCTTTTGCTCTTAGCCAAGAATTTAGCTCAATTGGGAATTACCCAGGACAGAGAACAGCATCTTTTATGACTGATAGTTCTAAGGGATTAATTCAGGATATAATCAGACCTTTTGCCGGAAACGTTACTTGGTGGGGCGATGATTCAACTGGAGCTTTTCAATACACCTTAGCCTCTGATAGATCATGGATACATTCTGATTATACAACAAATTGGGCGGGTGTTCTTTATCTAACCCCAGATGCACCTATTTCATCAGGGACTGGATTATTTAAACTTAAAGAAAATGGCCTCCGTAATTGGAAAAATTATGAGCACACGGAGGAGGAGAATGCAAATGCTATTCATAATAGATATTCACAAGACTACACTAAATGGGAGATGGTCGATAAAATAGGGAATGTGTATAATAGACTTGCCCTTTATAGGGGAGATCTATTTCATGTCTCTTTAGACTATTTTGGTGACAGTAAAGAAAACGGAAGATTATTTCAATTATTCTTTTTTAATACCGAGATATAATGCAAACAGCAAAACCTAGTGCAATTGTTTATGGCTGGCCAGTAAAAGGAACTATAAAACTCCAATCTGATATCTATTATGAGGAAGGACTTTTTGATGAAGTAATAGTCCACTCATTGATCTATAATAATACAGTCGTAGAGGATTATTCATTATATAAGCCAGATCTTATAATATCGATCGGTGATCAAATAAACGTCGATGACTTTAGACTTAAAGAGATAATGTTTTCCAGGGATTCACAGATTCCTGATAACGTTTTAGCAAACGATATAGTTGTACAATCAACATTTATAAATTGCTCTTTATCCAAGCCTAAATTCTCTATATTTACCCCAACATATAATACCAGCACTATTAAGATTGATCGCATGTACGATAGTCTAAAAGCTCAAACAATGCAAGATTGGGAATGGGTTATAGTAGATGATTCTAATGCGGACCTGACATGGAAATATCTAAACGAGCTATCACAGAAAGATTTTAGGATTAAAATTCATAGAATACTCCCTATAAGTAACGGTAATATAGGGCTTGCAAAGCACAGAGCAGCTATGCTATGCGAGGGTGAGTGGCTTCTTGAATTGGATCATGATGATGCTTTAATAAGCAACTGTCTTGAGATTTGCTATGAAGCTTCAATTACATATAAGGATGCTGGTTTCATATACACAGATTGCTGCGAACTTTATGATGACGGTGAATTTAAAAGCTATGATAGCGGTAGATCAGGCGATTGGTACGGACGACATGATAACGCATATTGCTGGGGATATGCTGGGCACACAATGGTGGTTGCTGACGGTAAGGAGTATTTAGCACACCATACGGCGGATATAAATCCAAGAACAATAAGATTTAATATAGGTATGCCTAATCACGCTAGAATATGGCGTAGAGACATTTACCAGAAGATAGGTGGGCATAATATTAAATTTCCCGTAGCGGACGATTTTGAGCTCATTATAAGGACTTTTATCAATACTCGAATGATACATGTGAAAGAGATGTTATATCTCCAGTACAGCGATAAAAACACCACTACAAGCAATAATTCGATTGATATAAATAGAAGAGCTAGATTAATTCGTGATCATTATAATGAAATGATCCATCAAAGAATATTAGATATAGGAGGAGTTGATTGGGATTGGGATAATGAAACCAGAACTAGCCCGAGATTGCAGAATTCCGGGTTAGAAAGACTTAAATTCGGTGTGGATGAATGTTATTTAAACTATGTACATGAAAAGAAGAAGTAGAATATGCTTAAATGCTATGGTTGCTAATGAAGCAAATACCATTTTAAGAATGCTTGAATCCTGCTATGTGTATGTTGATTATTGGGTTATACAAGATAATGGATCAGTAGACGGAACACAGGATCTGATAAGAAACTTCATGAGGGAAAAACAAATCCCTGGATTCTTATACGAGACCAAATGGGAATATCCTGGGTTTAACAGAGACCATGCACTACAAAAATGTTTAACATCAGATCACGGATGTGATTGGATTCTTAGAATGGATGCTGATGAACAGCTGGTTGTCGATTCAGATTTTGCTTGGGAATTATTAGAAAATACAAACATTCAGAGTTTTAATATAACTGCGGATTCTGGAGGTAGCATATATTTTAGAACATGGCTATGGAATGCTAAATTACCCTGGATTTTTAAGCACGATAAAAGACATGAAGTTATACTGCTTCCTGGATATGGAGATGATAACGAAGGATTTCAAAGGGTAAATTTACCTAGATCTTTTAGACACATTATAACTAATGATGGCCAAACCTGGAATTCCCCTACGAAATTTCTGAGAGATGCTTTGGAACTTGAAATAGACCAAGTTGCAAACGGAAAGATTCTGAATGACATGTATCACCTTTGGTATTTAGGTAAAAGTTATTCCGATTGTTATGGAAATTATTCAGAATTTCCTTTCAAAAAGGATCACGCGGACGAGTACGCAAGAAGGTGTATATTTTATTTCGAGCAGTACCTGAATATAAACAACGGATGGGCGGATAAAAAAATAGGGCATCTTCCTAATGAGATGGCTTATCTTGCACTTTGTTTGATGGGATACGCTTATAGATTCATTGGCGACTACGAATTGTCAATAGATCACTATCGGTATGCAGAGCAGTTCTGTTGTGAAAGGAATGAACATATTATGTGGATGGCAGAAACATTTGAATGTGTAGAAGATTACAATTCTATGTTGACCTGCACCGAAAGGCTCATAAATCAGAATAGAAAAAATCCATTCCCGTTTAGATGTTTCCTTTTAATAAATTCAGCATATTATGACACTGGCGATTACGTAAAACAGCTCCACGAGAGAGCAATAATAAAATCAAAAATAATAGGAGAAAATATAGAACAAAATGCCCCTATAGAGACTAAAATATTAAAATCGGTCAAAGGGCCATCACTATAAAATAAAAAATAAGATATGTCAGAACAAATTAAATTACCAGAAGAACTCTTAATGGAGATCCAGAAATTAAGAGACGAATTAACAGCAAACGTTGTTAGAGTAGGAAGACTTAACATCGAAGCAGCTTTTCATAGAAAAGATTTAGAAATTATTGAGACAGAGATTAATTCTCTTTACGATTATGCAGAAGATATCTCTTTAAAGGAATCAGATTTACAGAAAAAAGTAACTGACCAATTCGGAAACGGAAAACTTGATTTCGAAAGCGGAATATTTACAAAAGAAGGTTAATACTCAATATGGAAAATAGAAGGAGAATACTTTATATTTCCCCACATTTTTCTACCGGAGGACTTCCCCAATATCTACTAAAGAAGATAGAGTCATTAAACGACTCTGCTGAGATATATTGTGTGGAATACAGTTTCTATGGTGATCATTATGTTGTCCAGAGAAATAAAGTTATATCAATTCTTGGTGATAGGTTTATAGCTCTTGGTGACGATAAGAAAAGGCTAATAGAAATAATAGAACAGATAAGACCTGATGTGGTACATTTCGAAGAGTTACCCGAAACATTTGTTGATAATGAAGTTCTAAAGAACATTTATCGGCCGGAAAGGGATTATGTTATATGTGAGACCTGTCATAGTTCACAATTCGATCCCACGATCAAAATTTATAAACCAGATAAGTTTGTCATGGTTTCTAAATGGATAGATGAAAAATTCAAAATCCTAGGAATCCCTAGCGAACTACTAGAGTATCCGATTGAAATTAAAAAACCAGACAAAAATAATTCTATAGAATATCTAGGGCTAGATCACTCTAAAAAACATGTTATAAATGTTGGATTATTTACCCCTGGTAAAAATCAGGGGGAGCTTATTAAGTACGCTAGACTACTTGAATATTTCCCTATACAATTTCATTTCGTAGGAAACCAAGCTTCTAATTTTGAGGATTATTGGAAACCCCTAATGGATGAATTACCTGGAAATTGCACTATTTGGGGGGAAAGAAATGATGTTGATGTATTCTATCAAGCTGCAGATTTATTTGTTTTTAATTCAATTATAGAATTAAATCCTCTATGCATAAAGGAATCGCTTTCTTGGAAGACCCCTGTACTATTTAGGGATTTACCAACCTATTCGGGCTCATATAATAACAACGAAGATGCTTATTATATGACTGATGATGATTCGAAGAATATTTATCAGATTTTAGAAATACTCGGGTTTATTAAAAAATAAATGATCAATGCAGATACACAAGGAATCAATAGCTATCTATGATGACGTAAAAAAGTCAGATTACCCTATATTTAAACATAAGGTAAAGATAAGAGCCCAGTTTGATCAATCGCCTAAAGTAACTATAGACTTTGGAGATTTTAATGTTGAACCGTATACAGTACATATAAAAGACGCATCGGGTTCTGTAATATACTCTTCCCAGATAATTACAGGTCATTTCTGCTACGCATACAGAAGATGGATTGATGATGTAACGATATTTGTTTATGACAAGAATGGTGAGCAGGTTCATGAATTCAACCTTTTTAAAAAGATAAGATCGGGTAAAGTGATAATTTCTTTAGAAAGCAGTTCACTTGGTGACACTTTAGCTTGGGTCCCTTATGTTAATAGATTCGCAGAGGTTCATAACTGTTCGGATATAACAATCACTACTTTCTGGAATCACCTATTCGAAGGACAATATGATGTTCTTAAATTCAAACACCCAGGATATAGAGAGGATAATATTGACGTTTTAGTTGGAATTGGATGGTATCAAGAAACCGATATTAATCATCATAAAGTTGATCCTAGATTATGTCCGCTGCAGAAAGTTGCATCAGATATATTAGGACTAGAATATATCGGTGAGATCAGACCAAGATTAAAGAAAGCAATAAATGAAACCCCTTCGGATAAAAAATACATTTGTATCGGAACAGAATCTACTGCTGCTGCAAAACATTGGAATTATCCCGGAGGATGGCAGCAGCTTATTGATCTATTTAAAAGTATAGGATATGAAGTTGTTGTAATTCATAAACAGGGAAATCATTTTTCTAATGTGATTGATAGAACTGGTGATAGACCAATAGAGGACAGAATAAGCGATATACTTAATTGTGAATTCTTCGTTGGTGTAAGTTCAGGTCTTTCGTGGCTGGCCTGGGGCTTAGACGTTCCCGTTGTTGTGATCTCAGGTTTCACCCAACCATTTTGTGAATTCTCTGACAAAACTCTCAGAATAATAAACACCGATGTTTGCCACGGATGCTTCAATAAAGTTGAACATAAGTTCGATAAAGGTGATTGGTTGTGGTGTCCTGAGCATAAGGACACAGATAGACATTTTGAATGTACTAAATCAATAACACCAGAACGTGTATTTCAATCCGTTATCGAATGGACTTCTGAAGAAGTCTAAGCTTCTCTTATTTATTTAAGTGGATATATAAAGAAAAGATATCCACTAAATAATGAGTTTTAACCCAGAGGACAAGTTTCCTAAGAAAGGAACCCCAGTTTATAACGGAAGCGGGGAGCAATACGATCTTACTGATATAAGATATAAATATCATGACGGGTTGCAGAATACTGATAAGATTAAAAAATCTTCAGTAGATAATCTTTTTGCTACCCCAGAATCTGCAAAAGCTAGAGCATTACAAATAGGATGTGATGGATATCACACAGTTGTAATAGAGGGCAAAACTTACTACAAGCCTTGCGATAGCATTGATTACTATAATACCAGAATAGAACAGCTAGATAGTGCCTTAAACTTCACGTATATAGGTAATTATAGAATTCTATCATGGGATAATCCATTTACATACGTCACTAAATTTAAGGGATGGATAATTGATACGGGAAACAGTAATAATTCGGGATCTATATTAGATGCTGATGATATCGCTATAGATTTCAGATATAGCATAGACGGAAAAACATGGTCTCTTTGGACAAATGTAGGAACAGCTTTAGGAGGATTAACAAACGAATTCTCGGATCTTTTTGAAATAACTTTAGATCCCAATAATAAGTTCTACCCCGAATTCAGATTTACCTCTGTCCTTGTCAATGATGATGGCACATTAATCTATAATACAGACGAACCAATAGATCCTAGCATAGTGATAGTTCAATTTGAACTTGATCTTGAATATGCTCCTACACCAGAGAAAGTTATATCAAAACCTGCACTAATATGTTCTAATGAGGTTTCAACTAGACCCGTTATATTTAGTGATTGTAATTTCACATTCAATCCTTATGCAGTAAATAAAGCTTTAAATCTTTATCAGGATTTAAGCCAGATGGTTAATAAAGTTTTTGGATTAGAAGCAAACTATTATTCTGTACAACCTCAGGGAAGGGGTAAAGATGTTATTCTTAGAGAATACACTCTTTTCAATGTTGTTGATGAGAAATGTGTTAAAATACTAGTTCCCCAAAATCAATTCCCTGATAATAAAATAAATTATGATCCTTTTGGACTTCAGTTTGAAAATCCTTTTGAAATTCAAATAGATAGAAAATATTTTGAAAGCATATTTGGTAAAGGATCACAACCTAGAAAGAGAGATATTCTTTACTTCCCTATAACTAATAGAATTTACGAAATAAATTCAACTTATTTATTCAGGGATTTCATGAATGCTCCGGTTTATTTTAAAATAGAGCTACAGAAATACAGTCCTAGAAGTAATACATATTTTCAAGATCCTGCATACAAGGAGGAACTAGAAGGAATAGCGGTAACTACTCAGGAGTTATTCGGAGAAGAAGTTAAATCTGAGGAGCTAAAGTCTTCTAAGCCACAACAGTACGCTACCACAATAACACAGATGTCTCAGGATCCTATCAGATCTTATGTTTATAATGATCTTCCGATAATCGAATACGATCTTAATAATAACTGGACAATAGTTTTAAATAACTATTATGATCTAAGTGAAGCTTTTTCTGATACGCCTGAATTTATATTCGATCCTAGCAGATATAAGAATGCTGTTAGATATAAGTCACTTCCTTTATTAAGAGATAATGAGGAATTAGCATACACTTGTTGGTTCACTTTAAGAGATTTCTACGATAACACAAAGATGACTAAAAGAGGTTATCCGATATTAAATGCAACCCTAGAGAACTCTGATTCTGATTATTTATATTTAAGTACTTATCCCAATAGACATAGATTAGAAAGATGGGAAACCTATGCTACAAATCCTGAAGGTTATGTTGCAATAAGAGCTGATAAGCTACACTCTGGGGGATATGAGGTTTTATCAGTTATTGACGAGTATAGATTTACTGTCAAAAATAACTCAACCACTTTCTCACAAGGAACTATAGTTTGGAAAGTACAAAAAGCACAAAGTAGAAATTTAATAAGCGGTCTTTATTTAGACGCTAATTCTGACATGAAGGGTATGAGAGTAGATCTAATACACTCAGGAGTAATGGACGAAAATACTAATCCTTTCTTAGACCAGGGGAGCTTGGTTATAAGACTTAATAGTATGATCATAAATTCTCCTTTACAATTTACACCAGAATACGGGGAATGGTATGGCGTAGTTGTTAATATTTCTAATACATATAAACAGATAGCAGCTAACATATGGGGGATGACCTACGATCCTGTTAATCCGAACGAGCAATCTAGTAAATTAAAAAAGCTACACGAGGAAGTTAGAATGTTTACTGAGCCTATATTATTTGCCGCACCTTCTAATATTAACACAGATAAAGCAAGTCCATTCTATGGAACAGAAACAAATGCCTATAAAATATTCACAGGTCCGATATATCTAAGTAATATAAGACTATTTAAAAATATGATAGATGTTGATACCCAATCTACTGTTTTAAATCAAAACATAGTAAGGGATTCGCAACTAGCACACATAATTGATAATGCTAAACCATTGATGAACATACCTAAGTTCGCTAGAAACAGATAAAATATGCCAAGAAGAAAACCTAAACCAGAGAAGGTAATACAGGAGAAAATAAAAGAAAATCTAGATGCCATAATAATGGAAGAATCTCTGGATTCAATTTCTTTAGATTCTGGAGACCTTCCGAGATTAAAAACATCAGAACTCATGAATTTTGCCGACGAGAAGCTTAGTGCTTTAACAGAGGCCAGATTTTTAATGGATTCAGTAGCAAAATTCTATGTAGATCCTGACGCTCACGGGCACGTAGAATTTCTTGATGTTAAGAAAAAAGTTGATGCTATGAACGTTTCATCGATGATGTTTCAGATGAAATCTGCTCAACATGCGATCACTAAATTACTAGAAGAGATAGATTTAGGAAACATGCATCCTAGAATTTTTGAGGTGCTTGCTCAGCTTCAATCTCAAATAATGCAAATGCCCAAGGATTATCAGGCTTACCTTGAAAAAATGGAGCAGAGCTATAAAAGGGTAAATGCAGAACTTGAAGTAAAGAAACATTCAGGTGGAGTAGTTATGGATCAAAATCAGACGGGCGAGGGTAATAGTTTCTATCCTTCTAATACGGATGGAGCTGGTATAAGATCTAGGGGAACAAGAGGTATAATGGAGGGTCTTAGGGATATACTAGGAAACGAGGTTATTGATGTTAAACCTATAGAACTTGATCCTAACTCCGTTGTTAATGCGAGAGAAAAAAAATTGATTGATGATAAATTCCGTCCGCAAGACGATGAGGAAGATCAAAGCAACTTCATTATCGAGGACGATATAATAGAATAATATGTTTTCAGAAGCAGTACAAAAAGAGGAAGTCCAATCAGAAAGTAGCTATTGGAGCACAGAAAGAGTAAATGAACTTCTTAGAAAAATCGATGAAGAGGGATTAGATTACAAAGAAGTGGATAACCCATTTCATGACGGAAATCCTGATCTAAAAAAACCAAATATACTTTGGGAGTATACTAATGAGGAGATTCTCGAGATGAGAAAATGTGCGGAAGACGTTACATATTTCTCTAAATACTGCCAGGTAATGACAGATGAGGGTTTAAATTACATCAAGCTTAGGGATTATCAAAGCTCTGTTCTTAGAGAATATCAGGCAAATAGATTTAATATATTCCTAGCCCCTAGACAGGTTGGTAAATCCATAACTTCATCTATTATACTTGTTTGGTATCTCTTATTCAATCATGATAAAAATGCGATGATTCTAGCCAATGTTGGCGATACTGCAGAAGAGTTAATGGATAAGATCAAGGCGATTATAAAAGGTCTGCCATTCTTTCTTAAACCTGGAATGATAGTTAATAATGTGATGTCAATGAGATTTGATAACGGATGTAGAATTCTAGCTAAAACTACAACTAAAACATCAGGTATCGGTTTTACTATACACTTCCTTTATATGGATGAGTTTGCTCATATTAATACTAACTTTATTGAAGCATTCTTTAGATCTACGTATCCTACTGTATCATCATCAAAGGTATCTAGAATAATCATAACATCCACTCCGAATGGAATGAATAAATTCTATGAGATTTACCAGGGTGCTCTCACTGGAGAGAATAGTTTTAATCCAATAAGGGTTGATTGGTGGCAAGTTCCAGGAAGAGACGAAGCATGGAAACAACTGGAAATAGGTAACCTTGGAAGCGAGGAACTCTTCAATCAGGAATACGGTAACCAATTCTTAAGCTCTTCATCTTTACTTTTAGGCTCCAATGAGCTTAAAAAAATTAAGTCTAATGAAGTTGAATATGAATGGAGAGAGATAGATTGCTTACATTACGAGGAAAGTCTTAATTACGAAAAACTCCTATGGCATCCTAAATTTAATCTAGATAATGCTAACTCCCCAGGTAAGAAGTTCGTCTTTTCTGTTGATATAAGCGCAGGTATAAAGGGTGATTTTACTGTTGTTAATATATTCAAGGTTACCCCCTTACCTAAAAAAGTAATAGAAGCAATAGAGGAATTTGAAGATGAGTCAGATTTCTTCGGACTTGTACAGGTTGGGGTTTTTAGAGATAACGAGATAAAATTAGAAGAGCTGGTTAAGCTATTAAGAGGATTAGTAAAAGTTGTAAGCATAGATAGAACTAAATTAGCTATTGAGATGAATTTCAAGGGTGAATTGCTTTATGAAAAACTAATGACTGATGATGATTATTATGATGAGATGTTTTTATTTACAAAACACTCAGAGTCTGCTCGGATTCTAAAACCAGGTATTAAATACAATGAAAAAAACAAGATGAAGTACTGTGAACTTCTTAGAAGTTTAATAAGGGAGGGAAAAATCTTAGTAAATGATAAGAAATGGACAATCCCTGAACTATTTACATTTGGACTTAATAACAGGGGAACATATTCTAGCCAGACCGGGCATGATGACGTAGCAATGACTTTAGTGAATCTACCGGGTCTTTTTGATGGATATGATTTCAACCAAATGGTCGGTGATGTCTTTGATGAACTTGACAATGAATACAAACAACTAATAACAGCAAAGCTCGAAGCTGGAATTGCAACAGAAAATGATGAATACGGATACGGAAACAAAGGTCCTTTGACTAAAGATGGAAGAAGCTATGGGGATTTCAATAAATTGCTCTGAAGATTCAATTGATCTAATATTCTACTTTCTATTTCGATATATAGTAAAGAAGCAAAAAATATCTTAAAAATAATGGCAAATAAGGTTAAAATAGACTATTCACAGTTTAAAGCCTCAGGGGTTTATACTCTTGAATTCGACGCGTCACAAAGCGTTATCCTAACATCTCAAACGATTAGATTGGTTGTGGGTTTCTCTAATAAGGGACCTTTCAATACTCCTGTATACATTCCTGATCCTACTACTATGATCTCTGTGTTTGGAGACATTGATAGATCCTTAGAAAATAAGGGGTCTTTCTTCCACCGATCGATATTAACCTGTTTAAATACTGGACCGGTTTTCGGTTTAAATTTATTGAAGCTTAATAATGACACAGATACTGGAAGTGCAGATGAGGTTACATATAGAGCATACTCTCTTGATACCGAGCAATATAACGGAGTGGTAACTTCTGAGTTATATTCATCTTACTATAATAAAGAAAGATTCTGGTACGCAGATACAAAATATTTCTTAGCTACATTAAGTACACCTGACACAGGAAAGCTATTTGCTTTAACTAACTTGGGTAAAACCCCTATCAGTGTGATTACTAGAAAGTCTACTGACTCTTCAAAACCTTTAAAAGGTTTTGATATTTTTGCACTAGATTGGTATGGAGCTAATAACGTTCCTACTTTCATGCACCCTTACGACTATATTTCGGATTATTTCATTGATGTAATAGCAGTATCCGGGGATTGGACAAATTATGCAGCTTTAGCTTTAGATCCAAAATGGTCTAGCTACTTTACTAATAACGGATTCATAAAAAGCCAAATTGATTCATTCCTTAGCCAACAGGATGTTAATATAGTTACCTCAGTAACAGGATGTATAATTCCAGACTTCGTGGATCTTAATGGTGTTAATCAATACATACAAACCTTAGTAAATTCTAATTCGCCAGCAACAGGTTTATTCTGTGCTATTGACGAAGAAGCATTTGATAATATTTGTACTAATCCATACACAATAGATTTAGTAGGTAATCACCTGATTGATGAATTATCGGGAGACAGGGATTTAGCTAATCCTACAATTAACTTCCTAAGTTATGACCAGGCATTAGTTGCAGATTACCTTTACACACAAAATGTAATAGGTGTTACTGGAGCTGGTGGATTTGCGGGTCCTACAGGAGCTACTGGATACACATCCGGTATGAAAGCAGGTACTTTATTCGCAATCAACGCAGGTACAACAGCAGGAGTTGTTTACCAAGCTTTTGCTCCTTACGATTCTTCTGCTTATGACGCGGGATTACATTATCTCCAAACATCAGGAACAGGTGGAACTGCGGGTTATTTATTAAATGCAACACAGAAGAATGAGCTAAAATCTTTCTTAACTGTTAACTCTTCGGATGACCAGAAATACATAATGGGTATAGTTGAAGGTATCTCCGGTGCAACTGGAGCATTAATCAACCAATTCTCTTTACATGATTTGGTTAAACTTAAAGTTACCGGAACTAAAGACGTCAATAACGAGCTTAGAATATTCTTTAGCCATCCATTAGATACATCTTACTATAGATCTCAAGGTATAACGGTATCTCCTGTTTATAGTGTAACCTCATATAATACAGGAGCTTCAGGAAGTGCTAAACCTTTTTACACTAGCGCTTATCAATTCGGTAATTCAGATTATCTAGATTTAGTTAGCAACGTACCTACGCCTAATGGGGTAACCGGTCCGAATGCTACAACTGGAACCTCAAGAGTTCTCCAAGCTTATAACGCATCAACATTATTCCAGAATGTTAAATATACCGAAATAATGGACGGAGATATTATTTGGCTAAACTCTGCGGGAACAAGCGTAAATTACCTTACTTTCGAAAACACAGTAGATAGGGATCAATTCAACTACGTTAACACAAGATCCCACACAAACGTTTCTTTAGCTGGTAATACTATAAATAACATAGCATTATTCGCTGCAACATATGCTTCTGATAATATCGGTACTGCGGTATCATCGCAAAAATTCGATATAATTTCTCAAGAGGGATCGATTAATGAATTCGTAGATTGTACTAGAATAGACACAACATCATTCTACATAACAGAAGATGCAAACGGAAACGTACCTATGTCGGTTGGAGATTTGGTAGTATGTACTGACCTTGACATCTGCGTACCTGAAACAGGCAATCAACAAAGCAGATTAGCTAAGATCACTAAAGTTGCTTCTACGACTACATCAGGAACCTATAAAGCAACATGTGCTAGACCAGTTCTTTATTATTCAGGAAATGGTAATATGTCAAGAGTTCAGAAATTCTCATCGATATCTCAATTTACAAGATCTTTTGATTTCACTTATCTCTCTGGATTTACCATGAAAGAATCACATAGACCTAACGGAACTGATGCTAGAGTTTCTACCATACTAGATGTTATGTATGATACAAATATTGCTCAGACATTAGCTTCTAGGGACGTTATATCATTCAGATACGTAGTAGATACATTCTCTGGACAAATTCTGCCTAACTCTAAATACCAGTTAAGCAGATTGGCAATGATAAGACAGCAATCGCTTGCTCTTATTAACGCACCTTCTATGGCTCAGTTTCAAAAGAGTACAGATCCTAGATTTACTAACGCACCTACAGCTGTTAATCCTTATCCAAGTTTAAATACTGCTTATATAGTTGACGGGGGTAACTTATCTCTAAATCCTTCTTATACTTTCAGTTTACCTAGTGAAGCAGAAGGATCTAAATTTGCTGCATTCTACGCTCCTTATATTACTATCAGGGAATCTAATAGAAATATAGACGTACCACCAGCTGCTATGGTATCTAATAACTTTGTTAGAAAATTTGCTACAGGAGAACCTTATGCAATTATCGCAGGTCAAAAAAGAGGTATACTAAGCGGAGGCGGTAATATCGTGGGTGTTGAATATGACTTTACCGATGAGGACAGAGGAAATCTTGAACCATTCGGTATTAACCCGATCATCAAGAGAAGAGGGATTGGGGTAGTTATCTTTGGTAACCAAACTGCTTATCAACAAGTTAACTCTGCATTCAACTTAGTTCACGTAAGAGACCTTTTAATAAGTATCGAAACAGACGTTCAGTCAATTCTTTCTAACTACCTATTTGATTTTAATGACGATTCAATTAGACTTGAAATTAAAACATTAGTTGATAACTACCTAGATGGCGTTAGAGCAGGCGGTGGAATATACAACTACCAAACTGTTATGGATGCTTCTAATAACACTCCAGCAATCATTGATATGAATATGGGAATCATAGACGTTATCATCGAACCTGCTAGAGGTATACAGAAGTTCATAAATAGAATTACTGTTACCAGAACAGGTGGTATAGCAGCGGGAGGCTTTATTCAATTCGTATAATGCGAATTGGAGCCTTTTAGGCAACTAAGATAAATATAAACTGAATATGGCAGGACTATCACATTATCAAAATTCATTATCAGCAATAAACAAATACGAACCTGTTTATCTGAACCAGTTTGAGGTTACTGTTATACCTCCTTCTGCTGTTGCGGGTGGAGAGATACTTCTTCAGCACGTGTCAAAGGTTGGTGGACTTACCTTAGATAAAAACCCAGGACTAACTACTCAAAAGTATAAGTTTGCTAAAAGAAATTATGCTGGACCTAAACCTGATAATACCTATCTGGATTTAAGTTTAAGCTTCACAGTAAACTTAAATGATGACAACTCAATGTACGTTTTTAAAACATTGAGACAATGGAGTGATTTGATCTATAATCCATTAACAGGAGCAATGGGTCTTAAGAATGACTATACAGGTACTATCGTAGTTTCTATCTTTAATAAACAAGGAGACGTTTTCAGAAGAATAACATGCAGAGACTGCTATCCCACTAAGGCAATAAGTGAAATGAATCTTAATTACACCTCAACTGATATATTTAAAATAGATGATATGACTTGGGCAGTTGATTACTGGGAGGATTTATTCTTATAAAAAAATAAAAAAAATAAATGGCAGGTTTACCACATTATACAAACTCTAAAGCCGCGATAAACAACTACGAACCGGTATATCTTAACCAATTTGAGGTTTTGATCACGCCACCGTCGGGAATAGTAGATGCTAGCACGACTTTTAAAGGGGAATCAATTTTAGCTCAGCAGGTTAAATCTATAACTGGTTTGGCCGTAGATATTTTAGCAAACGGGAACATTGAACAAACTTATAAGTTTGCTCAAAGAAGATATGCTGCAGGTGAGCCTACTACTAGTGATATGACATTAAGTATGGAATTTGAGGTTAACTTAAATGACGTAAATTCAATGAGTGTTTATAAGATACTTAGACAATGGAGCGACTTAATATACAATCCACTAACAGGTGCGATGGGTATTAAAAGCGATTATGTTGGTTCTATGGTTATCTCGATATTTAATAAAAGAGGGGATGTTTTTAGAAGAATTAGAATACCTTCTTGCTTTATCAGTACTGCCATTAATGATATGCAGTTAGATTACGAAAATCCAGCTATCTACACTGTAACCACATCATGGATATGTGATTACTGGGAAGATTTGTTTATGTAATAATATATTTTAAATTAAATGCAAAAGGAGACGATTAATTTGTCTCCTTTTTTGTTTTTTGTTATATAATAAGAAAAACGATTAAATAATGGATAATAATATTTCACCAGAAGAGATTCTTAAGAGAAAGGAAATTGCGGGGGGTATAGAATATGATGATCCCCAGCCTATTGCAAAGGAAACCAATGTGGTGTCGCAGGTACAGGAGCTATCCGCTAGAACTGAACAAATTCAACAACAAGTTCAGCAGGCTATTCCCCAACCGGTTCAACCAAAGATCGATCAGATACAATATGATCAACAATTAGCTTCCTTAGGTAAAGCTCAAAGTGTAAATAAACCTATATCATTAGAGATGGGTTGGAAAAATATACCGGTTGGGATATTACCATCGGAAGGTAAATATTATCCGGACGGAACTAAAATTGCTATTAGAGCTGCTGAGGTTAGAGAGATAAGACATTTCTCCACAATCGATGAAGATGATCAATTGGACATAGAGGAAAAATTAACTCACATAATAGATCGATGCTCTCGGATGGAATTTTCGGGAGAAGGGGTGGTTTCTTATAAAGATCTTAAGCAAGAAGATAGATTCTTTATAATCATGGCTATTAGAGATCTTACGTTCGTTAAAGGCGAGAACTCTATTATCCTTAAGCCGCAAAAATCATGCAACCAAACACCAGAATGTCCCTTCAATGAAGGTATAGAACTCAGAACTGGCGTACTAAGTTCTTATGAACTTGACGAAAATATTGCTAAGTATTATAGTGAAGAGACCAGAGGTTTTGTTTTTACCATTAAAAAACTTGATAAGACTGTTGAACTATACATTCCTAGTATAGGGGTAACCCAGGAAATAACTTCATTCATAACAGAATGTGCTAAGAAAAATATTGATATTGATGATGGATTTCTTGATATAGCGCCTTTCATGTTTAGCGAATGGAGGGATCTAAATTTCCAAAGGATCCTTTCCAGAATGAGAGAAAGCGATTATTGGACCAAAGAAGAATTTAGCTTGTATTTTGAGCTTGCTCAGAAAATCAAAGTGGGAACGAAGCTAGAGGTAAAACAAAAGTGCCCAGTATGCGGTGATATGGAGGTCACCGCTAGAATAAACTTTCCCTACGGGATCAGATCTCTTTTCGTTATTTCAGATATCTTTAGAGAACTTCTTTGATATCAAGTTTAGATTATGGAAGGAGCATAGTCTGGATCCTGATTGGATAGAAAGCATACCTTTCTACGAATATCAGATATGGATAGATAAGCTCAATGATGCCATAGAAGTTGAAAATGCAGAGGCGAAAGCTAAAAGCGGGGTCAAAGAGTTGTTTAGTTTTGGTAAGTAATCTTATTAAGAAATATATAGAGATAATAACCAAATTAAATGGCAGATCCTAATCAAAAATTATTTTCCCAAATAGCCGACCTTGGCAGGAATATAAATTCTCTAGCTGAGTCTATTAAGAAAAATACTTCCGCTACAGAGTCCCTTATATCATCAACGGATAAATCTACAAAAAGCGAAAAGGAGTCAGCTACGACCTCTAATAAGGCTTCTACGGCTAATCCTAAAGAAAGTGAGAAGGGTGAAGGAGCAATAAAGGATCTTACCAAAGCTATCAGTGGACTACTTGGCGAGAAAGGCCCACTTATGGGAAAAATAGCAGAAATGGCAAAAGGATCTGTTTCTAAAGGCGGAGAAGGGCCAAATAAGGATTTCAGTAATATCGCGGGGGGATTAAAGGGAATAATTAAAGCATTTCAGGAAGGTGGGGTTGCTAAGAAAGAAGGCAAATATTTGGTTGGTGAAAATGGTCCGGAGGTAGTTAAGTTACCAAAGGGTGCTGGTGTTATCCCAATTAACGTTAAGGATCTAATGGAAGGATTAAAAAACGTTCCCGAGTTTAGTTCTCTTTTAAAGAATAGCAAAGAAGGTAGTCTAAACTTTTTTGGTAATCCAAGTGATCCGGGATTAATAGATTCCGAGGGCATAAATATGAATTTAAGTGGATTGCTTGAGAAGTATGAAGAAGCTCAGGATAATGCTAAAGACGATAATTCAAGAAAATCTACAGGTGAGATCGTAGAAACCCTATATTCGTTAATCGGTAAAGGAAAGGATGGAATAGATGGTGAGATTACTAAGATTGAGAAAGAGGCTTTAGATCTCGAGATAAAAAATAAATTGAGTGGGGAGGATCTAAATAATAGGAGTAATACATGGGTAGCTATATTAAAGAATTTATCTAAGGATAAAGATTATTATAATTCGCTAGCGGTAGCTAAAGCTAAACTTCTAGCTACGCAATCACTTATTAGCAAGGAAAAATCGGAGGATAAATCAGCAGAGCAAGTCTTAGGTAAATCGGATAAGAGCGATTCTAAATTAGAAAATCTACCGGATACTCTAGACTCTGGAACTAAAGAGAAACCCGATGAACTTAAAAAATCTGAAGAAGTAGTAAATCCTAAGAAGAGGAAAAAAGAAAAGAGTGCTGAGGAGGGTCCTAAGAAAGAGACTAAAGGATCTTCGCTACTTTCTAAAATAGGAGGAGGCGCAGAGGATGTTAAGAAAGAGACTAAAGTATCTTCGTTACTTTCTAAAATAGGAGGAGGCGCAGAGGATGCTTTATTTTCCGCTGCAGATAAAGCAACGGAAAGTCTTGGCGCTGCAAGTCCATTTGCTAAAAAAGGTCTCGGAGCTCTTAAAGGGGTTATAGATAAGAAAGGTGGATTAAAGGGGGTCTTTTCAAAGAAGGAAGAAACTAAAACTGATCTCGGTAAAAAGATTACTGAAACCTCGGCAGCATCTAAAATAGGTGAAACACCTTCTTTAGTAAATAACGTTAAAAAGCTTAACCCTTTAGCAAAGAAAGAAGCAGCTAAAGATAAGGAAGCACCAGAGGAAACAAAGGCAGCAGAAACAAAGCCATCCGCAGATTTAATGAAATCAGCTGCAGATAAATCTGGAACCGATAAAAAATCAGAAACACCAGCATCTGGTAATAATGGATTAGAAAGTAATAGTGATATGCAGGATATAAAAAATGCACTTACCAGAATAGCAGGACTTCTTGAAGGACCGTTAACAGTTTCAGCAATAGATCAACCATTTAGACCAGATTCTAGAAGGATCTAAAAAATATCGTAAAATATTTTTTTTCCTCGTACAATTTTATTATGTTTGCAGAAATTATAAACTAATGGAGTTATCTATACTATCACATTATTCAGGACGAGAAATAGTTTCAGAAGATTTTGATTTCTCCAATCCAGATTTCCTTAGCATAAATAATTGGAGCGTCAAAAAAATAGGAAAAACTTTTGACATTTCCTGGGATCATTCCGATGCCATTCAAAAAAGCCCATTATATGGGGAAAATTCAAAGGCAATGAAAAACGATCTTATCTATTTACAAATGGCTAATACATGGGGAAAAAATTCTCACTGTAAAAGAATGCAGGTGGGATGCTTAATGGTAAAGGATAAATCAATAATTTCTGATGGCTATAATGGATCACCAACTGGATTTCCTAATATCTGTGAGGATGAGAATATGGCTACATTACCCTACGTCCTTCATGCGGAAGCAAACGCGATAACAAAACTTGCAAAGAGTACCCAAAGTTCCGATGGATCTACAATATATGTAACTCTTTCCCCCTGCTTTGAATGTTCTAAATTGATAATACAATCGGGAATAAAAAGAGTAGTTTTTTCAGAAGTTTATAGAAAACCAGATTCACTTCCATTTCTAATAGAGGCTGGAATAGAATTATATAAAATTAACCAATTTGACCAAATCTAAATATGCAAAAAGAACACAGAGAAGTAAAGGAGATTAAAGAGACAAACATTCAGACATTAGCAGAGGATTTCATTCTAAATAAAACAGACAAGTCATTCAGTGATTTATTTAACAGACTTAAACCTGGTGTATCCAACCATTGTTTTTTGATTCTAAAAAATATGGAATTAGCAGAGGATTCTTTTCTTAATACCATGTCCAAGATATGGCTAAAGATAGATCAATATGATATGGAGAGAGGTAATTTTTCCACATGGTGTTATAACATAGCAAGAAATGAATCGCTATTACTTCTGAAATCTAGAAAGAGATTAATAGCTCATGAGGATGGTGATTTAGAGTACCTTTCTTCTAAAAACACAATAGGAGAAATAGGTGGATTTTATACTATTGAGGATGATCCAGCATATGGATTCTTTAGCGAGGAAAATACCATTGACTCTGTTTATGAGTCCGTTTTAGATGAAATAAGATCTTTACCTGATACCTATAGAGATATTATGATTGACAGAGAGATTAATGGTATGAAATACAAGGACATAGCAGAAAAGTATGGCATTAAGAAAAGATCTATCGCTACTCGAATAAGAAGAGCAAGGGGTAGGATCAAAAAAAAGATGGAGGGGAAACATTAATGTGTAATTCTCATATAAAACATAAAGCAAAAATATGTGGCTAGCTATATTAAAATTTTTTAAAGTTTATAAAGATATCAAATTATATAGGGATTATCTTAAGATTATAAAAGAAGAGTTGGGAAAGTCCCCAATCTGGACAAGGAAGGGAATGAGAATAGATTGGTTTGGCCGAATCTATACTGTGGTAAATCTACCCCCAGAGGTTCTATTTTCTGCAGATCTACCAAAAGAAGCAAGACCTTCTTTTGTTATGAACGAGATAAAGCCCATAAATCAATACTTCAAGGCTATTAACATAGAGGAACTAATAACTCTATGGATAGAACCAATTAAAGGAACCGACGAGGAGTCCTACCTGGTAGTTTACCAATACGTTTTTAGAGAATTGAGCTGGATATGGATATTTAGATTTATACTAGAAATTTTCTTACTTGTATTTACTATAGCAAATGCAAGTTACCTAATTAATTTGTTTTGATGGATTCTAGACTAATAAGCGCTAAAAAAGAGATAGAGATAAAGCTAGAGATATTCGATGATCGTGGGTTTACTTTCGATGAACCATCACACGTATACAGATATAACTCTTCAAAGTTTGATTCAGTAACAACATTTCTTAAAACATTTAAAGTTCCTTTTGACAGGGAATATTGGTCTAAAAGAAAGGCAGACGAAAGAGGTGTTGATGTTTCAGTAGTTCTTAATGAATGGCAGGGTAAGGCGGACGTAGCTAATAGCTTGGGCACTAGAGTTCATAAATGGATAGAAGACTTTTGGAGCGGTAAAGCCCCAATTATTCCTGATGATGAGATATTAAGGGAAAGAATTGAAAAGTTCATGGAGATCCACGATAAAAGACTAAGCGTTTTATTGCCACTTAAATCGGAGCTAAAAATATTTTCTAGAAGATGGAGATTAGCTGGAACTATAGATCAGCCATTTCTTTTTTGGTCGGAAGAACACGATAAGCCATTTTTACTGATTGGAGATTGGAAAACGAACGGGGATTTTAAACATGACGAGCATCCCAAGGGTAGATATAAAAAATTACTTAGACCTTTTTCTCATCTATATGAAAACAATCATAATGAATATTCCATTCAGATTAGTCTATATAGATTGATATTAGAGGAGGAAGCAAATATAGAGACCCAGGACGGATTTCTTTGCCATATTGGGCCAGAAGGTCCTGCGAAAGTATATAAGACAAAAGATTTGAGGGAGCCTCTTAGAGCATATCTTAATGACAATAGGGTAGATTTTGATATTTTTTCTATTGATTAGGAAACAATCACACAAAAACAACTAAAATAAATAAATACAAAAAAATAATATGGCAAAGCAAAAATTAGAAGAAACTACATTAGAACTTCAAAACGGACCCGGAGCATCTGCTTCAATTGACTTCGATACTATAAACCAAGAGAGCGGTTTTTCTATCGATAAGGATCTCGTTGAGTCTTTAGAATCCCAAATCAAATCTAGAAAGGAAGAAATTAAAACTAAAGTTTATGCAATAACATTTAGTCAAGAGCTTTTAGCTAAATATGAGGATTACATGACTAATGAGGCTGAATGGAATTCTACTGAAGCTCTAGGGGTTAGAGAAGTAAGTAAGCAAATTCAGAAAATTAAAAAAGAGGGAGTAAAGAATCAGGTTATTTATATGTCTGCTTTACCCCTAGAAGCAAGTCATTATTTTATCTCTAAAGGTAGAGGTAAAGGACTTAAAAGCGCTGAAACCTTTATTGAATTATATAAACCATTCGATCAGGCTTTAAATGATGCTAAGAAAGATGTTTCTGAGATTAAAGACCTCGAACAGCAATTAGGTGCTGCTATGCAAGGGGTTTCTTTAGGATAATTTAATAAACAAAAAAAATCATATAAAAACCGGTTCTTTTTAAGGATCGGTTTTTTGTTGCATTTTACTATAGATATATATAAAGAAATAAAAACAGCTATATGAAAACGATAGAAAAAATTAAAAGTTATTCTTGGGCTATCACCCTATTTTTAACCCTTATCATCCTATTGAGACAATGCGGAGTAAACAGAGACCTAGATAGACTAGAGAAAAATTCTAAAATCCAAAGCTCTTATATGGATTCTCTTTGCACTAAAAACGAGCTAAATAAGATTATTGAGATCGAAGGTCTAAAAGCAGAAAAAAGAATGATTCAATCTACGGACAGAAAAATCATGGATGTTAATCGCCAATCTGAAATAGATCTTGAAATTAAAAAACTTGAAAATTCTAAATAATGGGAAAGAAAACAACGGGCTATTTTATAATAGGTACATTTGTTACACTGTACTTACTTGTTTCAGTAATCTCGACAATACACGTAATAGACTTCTTTAAGCTATCCAATCCAGATTGGTTAGCTGTAAGTTTAGCAGTGGCTTTCGAGATTGGTGCTGCAGCTTCACTTGCTTCGATAATTACACTCGAAAAGATGAATAAGGGTATAGTTTGGGGTCTTTTTATATTATTGACCCTTATGCAAGCTATGGGTAACACATATTACGCATACACGCACCTGGCTAATTTTCAGGGTTGGATAGAATTATTTGGTCTAACTGAAGAGGATCTCATATATCAAAAAAGGGTCCTCTCGATAGTTAGTGGAGCAATTCTACCTATTGTTGCTCTGGGGTTTATTAAATCTTTGGTTGATTACATAAAGCCCACTGATGAAGCAGTCCAGTCTGAAACTGAAGATAAAATAGAAGCTATACTCGAAGAAAAAATAGAGGAGGCACTAGATAATAAAGTCGAAGAGCTAGAGGAAAAAATCGAGGAACTGGAAGAAAAAATAGGTGAAGTTGTCGATGGGGGTGATTCAAACGAGTCAGAGGAACCAGTTGGCGAAATTGTAGAATCATTAAATGCAGGAAGATATAACACAGCGGTTGAAATGGATCCGACAAAAATAAATTAATTTAAAGGTGGCAGATCAAGACATAGCATCATATAACTTTGACGGGGGATCTGCTTTTAGCGACGGCGGGAATCAAATAGCAGGTGGATCTGCAGGATATCCGCTGAACCCCATGTCAGGAACAACAGGGGGATTCGATACTCTCTATACTAATCTAGCGATTAATAGGGATTCTTTACTTAGAATAGAAGCTACATTTAGAGAATTTAACGAAAAACCAGAGCTTAGATTTGTAAAAGAATCATTGGTGGTTACACAAAAAGCTGATACTTTAGATTATCTTGACATTGCATCCTTTTTCCATCCACTTCAAGATTTTTCTGATTTTCAAAAACAAACTTTTACAATAGGACCTTTAAACTCTGTTAACATAGACCCAGGTTCTTTTGAAGGAACTTTAGGAGAAGCATCAATGATAGTAGCAAGAGCATATTATCTACCAGAATCTAAAGCCGATGAGAGAATCCTATTTTGGGACTATAAAGGAAACTCCAGAAATATAATGGGTAAATTTATGGTTCTAACCGGAGCCATAAAAAAAGATCTTCATTGGAAAGGATGGGATTTAGATCCGTTCTCTACATACGGACACACAGGTCCAGCCAATATCGGAAATGGTGGGCTATCCTTTAGTAACCCAACGTCGAAGACGGTTAAATTGACTATAATAACAGCTAACTAATAAAATGGCAACTAAACCAATAATATGCCCATATGACGAAGGAACGGGATTCAGATTCTATAGAGGCAGCCTTGTATTAGATGAGGGTAATAGCATGAAGCTACCAATTTACCTAGATATGAGGGATCTCCTAGAAGAAACCGTATCTTTTAGTAAAAGTAGGGTTACATTAAAAGCAGGAAAATGTTTTCTTCTTCAGCAAACAGATATAGGAGACGATCTTGGATATGTTTCGTTCTTAGGAGTAAAAGCTATATTTCCGTCAACTACAGTGGAGTCAAGAAAATATCTCGAATGGACTTATCTGGGAAATACATATTATATGGGTGAATTAATGGTGCTTTCGGGAAAAAGAATATCAGCTACTGATTCAATTTACGAGGGATGGCTTCTATCTAAACCTGGGGTATATTCAGACCTAGGAGGCATAGTTTTCTGTAATACACATTCTGACATAGATATTAAATTAGAAATCTTAGTGTGTAAGTGATAAAATTCGACACAGTTTAAATATATAGTAAAAAGTTTCTATCCATAACGTGGATATATAAAAAGATTAAAAAAACAAAAGACCATGGATTTTATAAACCAAGTTAAAAAACTAAAAGAACTAACAAAATCGCCAGAGGTTAGACAGATATGCGAAAGCTATCTTAACGGATCATCTGAAATGAGCGAAAGCCAAGTTCTTGCTGCTCTTAACGAGCAAGCTTCAGATATAGAAGCAACACCAGAATTAAAAAATCACTGGGAATCAATAAAGAGCGAACAGATGGGGGCTTCTAAAAAAGCAGCATCATCTTTAATGGAATCATGGGGAGGACTAAAAGCTAATCCATCTTTAAATAATGCTGGTTCATATTTAGATAACGAAAAGAAAGAGGATACTAGCAATTCATTATTAGAAAGCTTAAATAATTTAGCTTCGAATGATGATAGCGCTAAATCTTTTGTTGATGCTCAGGGATTAAAAAATCTAGGAGTTTTAGAATCAATTAACGATCTAAGAGGTCTTTCTATATACGAATACCCTAAAGTTAAAATTGTTTGTGAACAATATGCAAATATCATCGTAAATAAAAACGTACCTGAATTTGCAGTAATTGATAACTTTATTGCTGAATTAGAATCATTCAAATGGGACGTTACAGTTTTACCTTTGATTGAGGGATTAAAAGAGAAATCTACTAAATTCGCTAGAGAGATAGAGGTTTCTAAAGTTTTAGAATCTATTAAGCAAAGTGGAAATAATAGCTTTTATTCTGAGCTTAGCGAGTCATTAAACAACTGGTTAATTTCAGAAGGTAAATCTTCTGGTTTATTATCTAAAGAAATTACTAAATGGTCTTTCAATCCGGTTGTTAGAAATTTAATCAATTACTTAAATGTTAATGAAGCAGCTGATACTAGAAAATTAGAAATCCCTGTTAATGCTCAAGGTGAATCAAAAGTAGGCAGAATTTACTCACCGATCTTAATTGAAGGGGATAAGACTATCTTTGCAATAGGTAACAGCTTATTTGAAGCTCAAGGTGAATCTTTTAGAAAATTAAGTACAAAAGAAATTGGTTCAGTTCCATCTGATTATATCGGATTGGTAAACGCATCGGTTAGATCTTATGTTAGAATTAACGAAAATGGTATCCTAATTCAATTAGGTAAGAAATATGTTAGCTTAGTAGAAGAAAATGAAAGTGTATCTGTTTACCTAGGTAAATCAAAATTAAACTTTAGAAGCGTTGGAGAATTAGGTAAAGTATTAGGATTAGAATCAGCATCTCACTTTGCTGTTAATGAATCTCAGGTAGTTAATGATATCCTTAATCTTTATGTAAACTTCTCTAATATCGTTGAATTAGATTTTGCTAAAAATATAACTTCCAATATTTACGAAGGAGTAGCAATCAACCTTATTAAATGGAATAACGAGATTTATCTTCAGAGAATTAACGAGGGAATGAGAGAGAATTCAATTTACAAAGTAAATGGATCTCAGGCAGTTAAAATGGTTAAGGATTACTTAAGATATGATATCGCTGAAGGATTAACAGAATTCTTAGACGGAGAGCAAAAACTTAAGTCTATTATGATTAATGACAGAACTAAAGTATTAGAAAATATTTCTAGTGTGGAAGATCAAATCAATAAAATTGAGAGCTTAATGGAAAACAATCCATTATATGCTGCTTCAAAAGAAATGAAGACCGCACATTCTTTACTTAATAGCGAACTTTCAGTACTAAGAGAAAAATGGAATCAAATCAATATTGAATTAGATAAAGCTGAAATCACTCCTGAGATCGAAACCCTATCTGAAGATGAGAAATTCAACATTGGGGATTACATCAAGGTTAAAGAATCAGGAGAAACGGGGAAGATCATATCCGTAGATGGATCTTCGGGTAGATTCACTATTCTTTTAGATACTGGTAAAACTTCAGACTTTTTAGTTAACGAGATTTCTGATTTAGAAGAGGCTTTAAGTCAAGCAGCAGAAAAAAATGACGATTCTAAAGGTGAAGAAGAAGGCGGTGAAGTTAAAGAATCAGATGAGATTTCAAGAAATCTAAATAAATCTGCATTAAGCGAGGAAGAACAAAAAGCTTTATTGAAAACATTTGCAGACGGACACGGATTTACTAAAGCACCTAAAGGCGAAGACGACGAGATCGGAATGAAATTAGATCATATGCACGGTTACAACCTAACAGTAAACGAATCTGGAAAATCTACGAAAGAAAAAAAACACTTAACTTCTCTGGATAAATTTATGAATCTAGCTGAAGCTCCTGGAACAGAAGGTGATATCGATTTCGAAGTAAATGACGAAATTGGATACAACCTAGACGAAGCAGACGATTTAAAAAAAAACTAAGCCGCAACTTCTATTTTGCTCCTAAGGCAGAAAATCAGAACGCACCGGGAAAAAAATTCGTAGATTCTTCCGCAGGAAAATTAAGTAAAGCCCCAACAGGGAAAGAACAAGAAGAACAAGAAGAGGAAGAAGATACAAAAGAAGACTCCAAATAGTATTAAAAACAATCAGGGAACGTAGACAATAGGCTACGTTCTTTTTTTTGAAATAATTTACCTTTTTTCTACTAGAAAGAGTAATACCAACCTTAAAAAATATAAAAAATTAATGGCAAAAGAATATGTTAGAAATAGTGAACTTATTGTCGCTGTTATAGAATCAAAAAAATTGGGTAAACTTACCCCCGAGACCATAAGAATGTTTAACCTTATGATACAAGGTATATCTAAAAAAATGGCTTATAAGGATCCGGAAGACAAAGAGGATTGCATGGCATTTGCTATGGAGGATCTTTGTAAATATTGGGACAGATTCAATCCGGAAAAATCTAACAATCCATTTGCTTATTTTACTCAAATAGCTAAGAATGGATTTGCAAAAGGATGGAAGAAACTGCATCCTCCGAAAAGTCCTAAGATGATACCATTCAGTTATATAACTGGTGATGATAACACTTATAACGTTTAATCTTAATTCGAATGACCGATATAAAGAAGGTAAAGCCTAATGGTGATTATAAATCTGGAAAATTTGAACCATCTAAGCCAGAAAAGTATATTGGTGACATCCATAATATAATATACAGGTCTTCCTGGGAATATCGTTTTTGTGTTTATTGCGATACAAATGATTCTATATTAAAATGGAGTTCCGAACCTATAGCAATTAAGTATTTCAATCCACTGGATAAGAAAGAACATGATTATAATGTGGATTTCTATATAAAGGTACTCAAAGAATCTGAAGAAGAGCAAGAGTGGATTATCGAAATAAAACCAGAAAGACAAACACAAAAGCCCATCTACGAAGGAGCTATGACTCTTGCTAAGTTAAAGTCATATAATCACAGTATGCAGGTATGGATAACAAATCAGGCAAAATTCAAAGCAGCAAAGGAATGGGCAGAAAAAAGAGGGTTTAGATTCGGTGTGGTCGATGAAAAATTTCTATTTAAAAGTAGATGACCTATTCAGAATTAGTATTAGAATATAAAAAAGAATTTCCCAGTATTGCAGATCTTGTAAGGAATACCGATGATATATTTACAGAAAAGTATTTCCAAGGCGGGAAATCGGAGAAGAAATTCTCACCCCCGTTTATCCCTGGCGAGATATACTCCTTTCCCTATCCTACAGACAGCGAGGTAACAGAGAAAAGAAAGTTTATAGACAGAAATCCCATAGTGCTATGTACTGATTCTTACCAGACAAAAGAAAATGGGATTATACTCTCTGGTATAGATTTAATAGTAACCCCTCCCGAATATAGAGTGAAAATATTGGGTAAGATCTATGATAACTTTACTAGCATCATAGAGAAAAACCAAAATCATTACACAAAAGGTGGAGCAATAACCCCACTGCCTTTAACAAATATAAATCTTAAAAAAATTCTTTTGGGTACGGGATATGAGTATTCAGTCTTCGGATTTAAGACAACATTCATAAGGGAGATCAGCATTTTAGATCTAGATGACTGGTATAAAATACCATATCTTAGAAAATCTCAAGTAGAGGGCTTAGATATAGCAGGGATATATAAGGAATACCAATCGAAATTAATTTGAGTTTCGTAACTAGAATAACTAAAAATATACTAAATGGCCGGTTTTGTAGATAATAATGATCCATCCCAATCTCCTGTTATACAGAGGATTAGGGAATCGGTGAGAAAGCTAAGCACTTTTGGTATGAAATATGATGACATGGTCATCAGAAATTCACAAGCAGTTGGTGTAACTGAAGCTGCATTCTTAAACAAGAATAAGGCTAATGTAGAAGATGAAAGCATGCTTTGGACATTAGCGAAGCAGGATATTACTACAAGACAATTCATTTCATATTTCGATAAAGATTATAAGGGTAAAAGAGATTATTTAAGAAAATTCTCGCTTAATCCCGAAATAGAATGGGTACTAGATACTATATGCGATGAGGCTATATCTTATGATCCAGCTAACTTTTTTGCATACCCTGATTTTATCGATATAACTAATATCAATGAGAAACTTAAAGATGAGTTATATGAGAATTACAAGAAGCTTTATGATATATGGGGATTCAGTGATGATATAACAGGATGGCAATACTTCAGACAGTTTTTAGTTGATGGATTTTTATGCTTTGAGATCATATATGATGATGACGGTAAATATATCGTAGGATTCAAAGAATTAGATTCGGTTACTATTGTACCATCGGTTGAAAAACAAATAGACGGTACCTTTATTAATACCTGGACACAATTTCCTCAGGACCCAAAAAGGAGAAGAGTACTTTACGATCCACAAATAATTTACATTTCATACGCTAAGGGAAACTCTATATCTAGAGTAAGTTACATCGAGAGATTAATTAGGCCCTATAATATTCTAAGGATTATAGAATATACCAGAATTATATGGTCAGTAATGAATTCTTCATTCAGACTAAAGATGACAGTTCCCATTGGTACTAAATCTCCTCAAAAAGGTATGCAGACTTTAGGAGAACTTATGAGTATTTATAAGGAAGACATTCAGCTAAATGATGATAGCGGAGAATTACTGGTAGACGGTAAACCTAAGATACAGTTCTATAAGAACTATCTGATGCCTTCTGGGGTTAACGGTACACCTACTATCGAGCCAGTTAATACAGAAGGACCAAATCTTAATGATCCCGCACCTTTATCATATTTCTTTGATAAGTTTGTCCAGGAATCGAAAGTTCCACCCTCTAGATTTCATACACCCGACGGGGGTAATACTTCTCCCTACTCTAACGGTGCAGAAGGATTGGACAAGGAGGAGATAAGGTTTGCCAAATTTATCGAAAGATTAAGATCTGTATTCCAAGAGATATTAGTCAAACCACTCTGGATTCAGATGGCTAAGAAATATACACATTTAGAAAAAGATTTCATGTTTAAAAGTCAAATGGGACTTGACTACTTTTCTGATAATCCATTTAAGATTAATCAGGAAATGGACGTGATCAACAAAAGAAAAGAATCTGTTACTGCTATGTCCGGATTAGTTGGTGATGAGGAAAAGCCTTATTTCTCTACTGCATTTCTTATCGAAACATTCCTTGGTATGTCTAGACAAGATATCATTGCAAATAGAGAGGTTATGGATAGAAAAGCGAAGGAAAAGAAAAAGTCAGAGGATAAAGAAGGCGGAGAGAATGGTGAAGAGGGAGAAGAAAAATCAACCCAAGTAACATTATAAAAATAAGAAATGGCAGGATTTTTAGATTTTTTAAGACCTAACGAGTCAGCTCTAGGCAACATAATAAGGAACCTAGGAAAGGTTTCCAAGTTTGGTATGCAGTATGATGATATGGTCGTTAGAAACTCTCAGGCCATAGGTAAAACAGAAGGAGCTTTCTCTCAGCAGGGGACTGGATTTACCCAGGATGATGCTTTCTATTGGACAGCTTCCTATCAGGATACCAAGGTAAGAAAATATATTGCTTATTTCGATAAGGATTATATAGAAAAAAGAAACTTTTTAAGAAAATTTTCACTAAATGGAGAAATTGAATTTATACTTGATACTATTACAGACGAATCTATCACATACGACGATAGAAATTATTTTGCTAATCCTTCTTTCGTTAATCTAGATATTAAGGAAAAGGTAAAGGATAAAATAGCCGATCACTATAACAGGATTTATAACGTTTTTGGATTTCAGAATTCTATACTAGGATGGCAGTATTTTAAACAATTCCTAATAGATGGATTTCTTGCTTTCGAGATTATCTATGATAATAAGGGTAAGGAGATAATAGGATTCAAAGAATTGGATGCTTCTTCACTTCAGCCAGCGGTTGAAAAAATTGGTGAGAATGAATATCAGCAATTTTGGATTCAGTATCCCAAGAATCCGCAAATGACTCGGAAGCTTACAAACGAGCAGATTGTCTATATCTCTTATGCTAAAGGAAACAGCGTATCTAGGGTTAGCTATATCGAGAGATTAGTTAGATCATATAACATTCTTAGGATCATGGAAAATTCCAGAATAATCTGGAATGTTATGAATGCTTCTTATAGACTTAAATTTATTATACCTACCGGAAGCCAATCACCTCAAAAAGCGATGCAAACTTTAGGACAGCTAATGTCAAACTATAAGGAAGATATCTCAATTAATGACGCATCAGGGGAATTAACAGTTAATGGAAGACCTAAGGTTCAGTTTTATAAAAACTATCTATTCCCGGAACAGAATGGACAATCACCTCAAATTGAGTCACTTAATCCAAGCGGACCTGATTTCAACGTTATGGATAATGTTCTTTATTTCTATAACAAGCTTAAAATGGATTCAAAGATACCTTATGCTAGGTTTGCATCCAGAGCTTCTGGTCCAGTTAACTATCAGACAGGAATAGATCAATTGGAAAGAGATGAGATAAGATTTGAGAAATTTCTAAGGAGATTAAGATCGATATTTCAAGAGATATTAGTAAAACCTTTATACATTCAGATGTGTTTAGATTTTCCCGAACTATCTAGGGATAGAAGCTTTAAAACAAATCTTGGATTAGATTTTCATAGGGAAAGTGAATTTGAAGAAATGGTTCAATTAACCAATTTTTCTAAAAGAAGTGAATTCATCAAAGGCCTAGGAGAACTTAAGGTTAAAGCAGGGGAAGAGGAAAAAGCATATTTTGATAATGATTATCTTATTCAAAGATTCCTTGGATTAACACCAGATCAATTAGCAGCTAACGAATCTTACAAGAAAAAAGAGGCAAAAGAAGCTCCTAAAGCTGAAGCCGCTGAAGGAGAAGCTGCTCCAGCTGAAGGTGCGGAAGAAGAAGCACCGGAAGTAACTCTATAAATATTTTCTTAATACAGCTTATAGTCAGTTATAAGCGACTCTACTCATTATATCAGCATAACACCTTCAATATACCGTATGACTCAATACAGTATGGTTAAAATGTGAAATAGAAGATATTAAATACCCTTCGCCATTGTGCTAATTTTCTTTCCGAAATTATCAGGAATAATTTTTTTTAACCGTTATCATTCGTTATATTTGTAGAAAATATACAATATATGAAATTTGATGAAATGGTAAACAGTATTAAGATTCTAAAGGTAGTAGAATCTCTAACAGGTGATGGCTCGCAAAAAGCAAAACAGGTATTAATTAAGGAGTCAATAAATCCTCAAATGGAGTATATCCTGGATACATGCTTTAATCCTTTTGTTACTACTAAGCTGCATAAGCTAAATTTCCCACCCCAGTGTAAAGAGCATAATCCTAATTTATGGGAGGAGTTTAAAGATTTGGTTGAAGATTTAAAGAAAGCACCCGCTGCAAACGATTCGCTAAGATCTAGAGCGGAAACATTATTATCCTCTAAATTATCAGAGGTTGAAAGCGAAGACGAAGAACTCCGCAAGACTCTTATGAAGATATTAACCAAGAGAATGAACATAGGGATTGGAGCAAAGCTAATTAATAAGGCACTTTCTAGAGAGCTAATCCCAGATCCTTCCTTAATGCTAGCTACCGACGATCATTCAACAATCGATAAATGGGACAAAATCTATTGTGAGGAAAAATATGATGGCGTCCGTGTGATTGCAGTATATAAAAATGGTGAGATAACATATTTTACCCGGGCATTCAATGAGCTTAATGCCTCTTGCTTCCCTAAGATAACTTTCGATTTAAAACTTTGTATGATAAACTCAGGTTTATCTGGTAATTGGTTTTTTGACGGCGAATTAACTGACTTAAATAGAAAGTCAGTTAGCGGTAAGGTAACACAAATACTAAAGGGAACAGCCAGTATTGATATAGAGAGTGGATTTTTATTTAATGTTTTTGATTTCGATGAACTTGTAACCTTAGATAAAGGAGTTGGTGTTTTAGAGTATATTGATAGGAGACACACTTTAGAAAAAATTACCAATGGATTATCCGATGAATCACCAGTTAAGCTTGCCCAGATGTGGGAGCTTTCTGATCCTGGTGAAGTCCCTGCAATTTATAAAAAAATTGTAGATATTGGTGGAGAGGGTGTAATCTGTAAAGACAACGGTGCTTATGAATGCAAAAGATCTAAATCATGGGTCAAGTTCAAAGAGGTTAATGAATGTGACCTTGAAATTACCGGATGGTATCCAGGTGAAGGTAAAAGGGAAGGCTATATCGGTGGGTTTATTATGACTGATGCTTCGAAGACACTTAATGTTAAAGTTGGATCCGGATTCACAGATCTTGATTTACAATCTTTAAGTAAAGATCCCGATTCACACATTGGAAAAATCGCAGCAGTTTTATATAACGTCACTATTACAGATAAGCACGAGAATAGATCCCTTTTCTTACCACGTTTTGTAGACATTAGACAGGACAAAGATTCTTCAGACGATCTTTCTTCGAAATTTTAAGAAACAACTTCATTTTTTAACTATAGAAACAATATGATACAGGAACTTTTAACAGAAAAGCTTAGACCAAAGGAGCTTAAGCATATGATTCTCCCTCATAGGATATCGAATCTTTTTACGAATGGCCTAGGTCATAACGTACTTTTAAGCGGACCTCCTGGATGTGGCAAAACAACTCTTGCCAAAATCTTAGCTAACGGCTATCCTAGTATATTTATAAATGTCTCCGACGAGAGCTCGGTAGAAACTATCAGAGTAAAAATAAATGACTTCTGTTCTACCATTTCTGTAATGGATGGAAAATCATCTAAAAAAATAGTTATTTTAGATGAGTTTGACGGAGCTTCCGACCAATTCTATAAAGCACTAAGGGGAACAGTCGAAAAGTTCGCTGGCAATGCTAGATTCATTGCTACGTGTAACTATATCAATAAGGTTCCTGATGCAATCCAAAGCCGTTTTGAACTTATTGATTTCAACCCTGTAAATAGTAACGAGGAGGAGGAATTAAAAGCAGAATGGAATAAAAGAATAGGGTTGATTCTTGGAAAAATTGGGATTGAAATAGATTCCGAATCTCTTGTTGAGTTTCAGAAGAATTATTATCCTGATTTTAGATCAGCTCTTAACAAGGTTCAAACATGGATGATCGAAGGTATAAAGAAAGTAGATTCTGCAAAAATAAATGAGCTTGGCTGGTCATACGAGGATTTATATACCCTCATAACAACATCGAAAGATCCTGTTAAAAATTATCAAAATATAGTAGGTGAATATCACGGAAAGGTTGATGAGGTAATGTCTGCACTTGGCGAGGAGTTTATAAATTGGATAATCAATAATAAACCTGAATTAAAGAAGATAATTCCTGCTGTCATCGTATTGGTTGCAGAACATCAAGCTCAAAGGACTCAAGTTATAGACCCTATTGTTTCTTTATTATCACTCGTGTTTCAAATACAGAAACTAACCGATTGATATGAAAGATAGTTGGAGAAGAATAATAATAGCAGGAAAAGGAGGATCTGGGAAGGATCATTTAGTTAAACTTCTAAAGGGGAAAGATCTAATATATTCAGTTTCGCATACATCTAGACCTCCAAGAGAGGGTGAATTCAATGGTGTAGATTATTACTTTATTACTTACGATAAGGCTACGGAAATGATTGGGAAGGGCGAATTTTATGAATGGGTCGAATTTAATAGCTGGTTCTATGGAACGTCTCTTGATGAATTCTATAGAGCTAATCTTTTTATAATGACCCCTTCTGGAATAGAAAAACTTAAACCTGAAGATAGAAAAGAGTCACTTATAATGTTCATCGATATTGACGAACATACATTAAGGGAAAGACTAGCAGGAAGAAACGACGCAGATAAATCGGAGAGAAGAATTCAAGCAGACAGGGAAGATTTTAAAAACTTTTCTGATTTTGACTGTATAATAACAAACCCAAACTTCACAATAGATGAGGTATTAGAAAAAATAGGAGGAGGAAATGATTAATATACTGATAGATGGCAACTACATATTCCATAAAACATTTGGGGTATTTGCAGGATATGGATCTAACGTAGATCCAGGGAAAGTACTGAAAAGCAAATCAGATCAATCCATGTTTATTAGAAAAATTGCTACTGATTTATGCTCATCACTGAAGATGCTACCTATAGGGGGAAGATTAGTTTTTGCATCAGATAGTAGAAGTTGGAGAAAGGACGTAGAAATTGAAGATGGCGGATATAAATCGGGAAGGGTAAAGGATGAAAATGTAGACTGGTCAATTTTCTTTGATCTCATGCAGGCGTTTGGAACTCACCTAGAAAAAATGGGATTTATTTTTTCTAAAGTGGAGGGAGCAGAAGGCGATGATCTTCTTTTATATTGGTCAGAAAAATTCAACGATATAGGGGAAAGCTGTATTATAATAAGTGGTGATAAAGATTTACATCAGCTTGCTAGAATGAAAGGGCCTGATATCTGGACAGCAACCTGGAACAATAATTCTAAAAATAATGTACTTTCGGTACCTAAAGGATGGAAGAAAAATTGGCTAGACGAAACAAAAAGTGAGGTAAGCATATTTAATATGGGATCTACTATTTCTCCCGAGAAAGAAAGACTCAAAGATTTCTTAAAGAAAGTTGATATAGAAGAGATAGACAGCTTTCCGTTTATATTCAATAAGATATTAATAGGTGACAAGGGTGATTCTGTACCCAGCGTATGGGAATTTGAAAACGCAGGAAAGATTACTAGGTTTACTCCAAAGAGTGCAGAGAAAATCTATGATTTACTAATCGAATCGGAATGGAAAAATTTATCGATAAAATCATTAGTTGGTGATGATGATTTTTTAAATTGGATATCCCCATTAATTCTAAAGATATGCAAGGGAGTTGATAGCACAGAAAATAGGATAAAGGTAAAGAATAATTTTTTAAGAAATACCAAACTTATGTGGTTAGATAACATTGTGATACCGGAGAATGTTTCTTTCTCATGTAAAATGGAAACAACAAGAGGGATTAAGCTAGAAAAAAAATCAGTAACCCTGGATAGAATAAAAATATTAGACGGAACAGAATGGATAGTTACCCCAGTCCAGCCTAAAGGATTTGATCCATTTGAAAATTTCTTAAAATAATACACTATGCAATTATTTGATATTATAAAACTTATTTTTAATAACAAAGCAAACGAATGGAAAGCTGTTGGTAAAATAGATAAGTCCAGAAACTTTTTTATGATCAACAGGATAATGTCTATACAATTCCCCGTTCAAGCAAATCAGTTCAATAAGATGAAAATCGTACCCGCACCGGTGGTAGATTGGTGGCACGGAACTCTTTCAGCAAGGTTTTCCAAACCCCCAGTTTGGTTATATACAAAGACTAAGAAATCTGAAGGAATTAAGATAGAGGAGGTTAAAGCGTCAGAATTAATAGAATCTTTCATAAGAGATAAATATAGGGTATCCAAAAGAGACATAGAAACTATTAAGAATTTTTATCCAGCTAAATATGCTTCTTGGGTATCTGATATATCAGACCAGGCAGGGCTTCAAAAATAGAAATATATAAGAAATGAAGAAACCGAATAACAAACTAATTGACAAGGTTATTTCCAGCTTGGATTGGGACTCTATTATCGGGGTTAATAAATGCTTTAAGATAGGGGTAGGCGAGGGAACATCAGTAATCCCTGGTATTAAGAGAAAGGTATTTTCAGATACTTTAAATAAAAATGACATTAAATCTGAGCTGAAGATGTTGCTTAACTATGCTATCGATAATGATGTGGCCGAGCTTTTCTATGGACCTTGGATGATATTCTGGGTTAATGGGGAATGGGTAGAATTAAGTGATGACGACTATGATGATGAAGACGATGAACCTTCTAGAGGTGATATAAAAGCGGGATTAAATATAAGATTTGATTCTAGCTTGGAAGTTATTTATTCGCCACAAAGAATTCATGTAATAGGCAATACAGAAAAAAATGATATAGCAAAGGATGAATCCGATATTATCAGACTGGAAGCAATGCTTAAAAAAGCAATCGATACAGAGAATTTTGAATTAGCTACAAAAATAAAAGATCTACTAGCGCTTCAGAATGGTGAGGCCTCCGAAGATAAATAGCATAATGAAGTATATTAAATCAATAAACGAGGACTTTGGTGGAGAAAGCGGAGCTTTTGGTGATACCTATGGTTATGGAGGAGCTAATGGCGTCCTAAAAATAAACTATAAACCTTTTAGCGATTTATCAATTTCTGTCGGTACTGATCCCAATATGCCAACCAATGTAAAGGGTGATGAATATAAGATAGGTGATGTGGTAATAGCTGAACCGTTAGATTCAAAGGATAAAGTAACTGGTGTTATTGTTAGAGCATTCAGAAATCCTAATAATATAGGCTATAGATATTTCATTCAAGTTTATAATAAAGGTAAAAAGACTGAAAGAGTTATAGAGATTAAGGGTAATACCGTTAAGTTTGCAGAAGGTGGTGAACACGGTAACATTTCCACAAAAACCAAATACAAAAACAGCGAAATCGTTGATAAAGGATATAATTCTAAAACTGTTTATAATTCGTCCGAGTTAGGACTGGAAACAACAGGGGGCTAATTTAACAGAAACTAAAAATACTTTTATCAGTACAATCTTAAAAAGATTAAATGATATTAGGACAAACGCCACCGAAATTATCTTATATAGGTCCACACTCTGAATCATATGATATAAACTACCCGATAAATTCATATGAGGAGTTTCTCTGTGTAATTAGAGATAATATAAAATTAAATCTTGAGCTCGATATAGAGATCACATGTATAGATGTATGTAATTTTAAATTTTCACCAAATTTCTTTAATGAGGTAATAGAGGAAGAATCCCCTGTATCGAATATAATCGATGAGATAAATTCGGCAATAACTAAAAATGATCTCAGAATATTTCTATGTATAAACAGGGAATATTTCTTAGGTACGCAATTGGATAATATTAAGAGCTCTACAATATCGTTACTATCCAGACTATCTAGCATTCTGGATTTAATTGGGATTAACTACCCGTCTATAATGGTTAGAGTTGGATCAGCTTATGGAAATAGAAGAAATACTATGGATCTCTTTTGTGAGAGATTATCGGAGATGGACAGTACAGTCGTTTCTAAACTTTGTGTTGTTAATGATGACAAACCCAGTCTTTTCTCAGTTACTGATCTTCTATCTGGTATTTACTACAGATCTAATATTCCAATATGTTTTAGGCTATTGCCACATCAGTTTAATGATGGTGGACTTAGTATAAGAGAAGCCCTTTTTCTTTCCTGCTCAACCTGGAAGGCTGGGCAAAAACCTGTATTTATACATTCAGAGTCACAAGAATGTGATGCTTATGGAATACCATCTATACCAAAGCAATCAGAATACCTCAAAAGAAGGATACCAACATTCGGCTTGGATATAGACGTAATCATAGAATCCCCAGCAAGAGAAGATGCATGCTTAAAATACAGAATGGATCATAAATCTCTTCCCCCTATAGTAATAAATAAAAATTCGAAGAAATAATTTTTATTCCCGCGATATTCTATTATCTTTGTAAAAAACCAAATTATGTTTAAAAAAGAAGACATTTATAAATATCTTTATTTTGATGTTGAGACCGCAGCTCTTTATAAGGATCTCGAAACATTACATGATGCTAATCCCCGTTTATGGCAGCTATGGAAAAAGAGGGAAGCATATTATCTTGGAGCATATCCGTCATTATCTGCTGAAGATCCTGAAACTATTTATAAACAAAAGGCTGGATTAGAGCCTGAATTTTCCAGAGTTGTGTGTGTTTCTTTTGGATCATTTACTGATATAGGAGAGGTGAGATTCGCATCTTTCTACGGGGACGATGAGCATGACATTCTAACTAAAACAGCTAAGGTGCTTAATAATGCAGCTTCAAAAAATTGGAAGTTGTGCGGTCATAATATAAAAGGATTTGACGTTCCCTGCTTAGGTAAAAGAATGGTCTATAATGGAATCAATCCGCCAGCAAATATTAGAATCTGGGACAAGAAGCCATGGGAGATTCCGTATGTTGATACATCAGACGTGTTTGCTTTCGGTAGCTGGACACATCAAAAATACTTAAGCCTGGATCTTCTTTCTTGTTCTCTTGGTATAGAATCGCCTAAGGGAATAATGGACGGATCCAAAGTAAATGATTCATTCTGGATTGATAAAGACTATGAAAACATTAAAACGTACTGTGAACTCGATGTTAGTACAGTAATGGAAGTTATGCTAAAGGTATGCTTCCCTAGCTAAATATTCAGTTTATAATAACATCTAAAGCTTTTCTTTGATATATAGGTAAAATAATAACTAAAAATGAACAGAACAAAACACATTGCACAATTTGAATCTTTCAGAGAAGATCCAAGAATTGGAACACCTAACCCTAATGCAGGTTTTAGAGAAGGTTCTAATGATTACAGGAACGGGGTAATTTGTATAGCCGATATGGGCGGTGGCGGATTAGCAGTTGGTACCATAAATAGCCTATCAGAGGCAGCTTACCTACGAGAGTTAGAACAATTTGTATCGAAAGACGATGTATATGGAGCCGATTACGCCAGTCAAATAAGTATACAGGTATTTCCATCTTTGGGGGATACTTTTGAATTCGCTTGCTTTAGCGAGGGGGTTTTCGATCTTTATAAAATAGGTGATAATTTTAAAGTACTGGACGATAGTTTTGTCTTCACCATACCAAACGGAAAATTTCTAGTTTTAACGAATGGTTATGCTGAATATGAACTTCTTACCGCAAAAGAGGTTAAAGATTATTTCGGGAGATAATTCCAATAAATTAAATTAAAATCCCTGGTAACCCCCAGGGATTTTTTTTGTGCCTAGGGTTTTTTCCTACGTAGGGGATTTGTACATTTACTTCATAACCAATTAAAACTATATACAAAATGGAAAAACGCACATTAGACCAAGCAAGAGAATTAGTTAACAGCTCTTTCCCTACTATCTTCTCGAGTTAGTACAGTAATGGAAGTTATGCTAAAGGTATGCTTCCCTAGCTAAATATTCAGTTTATAATAACATCTAAAGCTTTTCTTTGATATATACAAGAAAAGCTTTTTTTGTGGGTTCAGTATTATCTTATAAAAATTACATTAACTTATCTTCTCCTATACTAGAGAGACAGGTAAATCCATTCTATCACGATGAGCTAAACCCTATTTTTTGGACTAAGAAAACCAAGGGAGATGATATTGAATGGACATTAGACCAGAGGGTTAGAAAAAAACTTCTTAGGATAGCAGGTGATTTTTTTAAAAAGTTCGGCGAAATACTTAAAGAGAAAGATATAGTCGATATCCAATTAACCGGATCACTAGCCAATTTCAATTACACAAATCTATCAGATCTTGACGTTCATGTTATAGTTAATCTTGAGGGGATTGATGATGAAAATCCTCAGATACTTAAATCAGCTTTAGATGGTATTAGATTCATATGGAATCTAAGACATAATGTAGCTATTCGAGGATATGACGTCGAGCTTTATATACAGGATGCTAAATTCCCCCATAACTCATCTGGATTATTTTCTCTACTGAATAACGAATGGATAAAGAACCCAGTATTTGATCCGCCAGAGATAGACGAGAAGGATGTGAATAAAAAATTCGAGGCTATGGCATACGAGATTGAGCAGCTTCACACTAGACTAGTAGCTTCTTCAGTTCTACCACACAATGCAAAAGAGCTTTATAAGAGAAGTACTAAGCTGAAAGAGAAAATTATGAAGATGAGAAAAGAGGGATTAAGTAAAGATGGTGAGTTCTCTATAGGGAATTTAACATTTAAGAAGCTTAGAAACGAGGGATATATAGAAAAGTTAATAGATGTAAATTCCGAGTCTTACGATAAAATATACACAGAAAAATAAAAATACAATGATAATATTATTAGCAACAGACGGTAAATATGCTAGGGGAAACGATTTCCCCATGTTTACTATACCTATTAAAATGGAGGGAGCAACAAGTCAATCACTCGAAGACTTTCAGTGGTGGGCATACTCATCAGACTTTAAAAATTGGTTGGATAAAAACCCTAGCGAATGGGTTGCTGATTCCGAAGAAATACCAAACTACGGGGATATTTCTGAGATAATTAGGGAATCTTTAGGAGGCAGCGGTTACTCTATGCAAAAAGCATTAAGGGAATCTAATGAATTTCAGCCAGAAGGAAGGGTATCTAAATTTGGTGATTTCATTTCCAATTCAGTATTTGAAGATGCTGCCAATACTAAGTCAGAAGAGGAAAAGGTTGTAAAATTCCACTTTGCCTATAATAAATTAGAGGCGGACGGAAAATTGGATAATGAATTTATTGTTAAGAGCCAGACACCAGGAAATCCAAAAGCTGTTTTTCTTTGTCTGGAAGATCAGGAGTCTGGGGCTAATCTAATTGAGACATTGGATGCCTATAAGATGATGCCTCTAGAGACAAATAACAAAAACTCTAAGTTTATGTTATTTGACATCAGTGACAGAAAACTAGCTGGAAAAGTAGATGAAGATTCTACTGGACCTGGTTTAGCAAAGGACGCACTTAATACTGGTATTAAAGTAGCTACTTATGCTGTAGCAGGAACCGCAATATTTGCTAGCCTTAAATATTTAGGTGGTGCAATTGTTCTAAGAAGAGGTTGGAAAGCAATAAAGTTTCTAAGAACAGGAAAGACTGCAGTAAAATCAGCTAGCCTGCTTACTAAAGCCAGTAAAGGTATAAAGGGAATTTGGAGCGCAGTAAATCCAATGAAAGCAGTTTCATTCTGGAGTAAGATAGGAAAGGCCGGGGTAGAAGGAGCTAAACTCCAGAGATCATTGGGCAGAATGCAGAATGCAGGTATAGCAGCAAAATCTTTAGGTATGGTCAAAGGATTTGTTACTGGAGCTAAAGCCGCAGGCAGTATTGTTAAAGCAGCAGAATGGACAAATCCGATAGGTTGGGCACTTTTAGCTATTAATGCTGTCGGATCAACTTGGAATTGGTATAGTGGAAATCAAGCTCCTAGATTAGGAAACGTTGATGATTTTGCTAAAGAATCATTCGATCCAAAATCAATAAAGATTGGTGTGCCTATCACCGTATGTTGGTCACAACCTGCTGGAGGATGGGGAATGGCTGTTTCATTCTTATTCAGCAATGAGACTAGAACAACGATGGAGATAGTAAAGGTTGCAGATACAGGATCCGAATCAGTATTCATATTAAGCCAGATCAACTCGAAAGAAGTACAGAAGCAAATATCAAAGTATGATCTAACTTTAATCTCATTTGATAATAGTGATGTGGTAGAAAGAGGCTATTTCGATAATGAAGATCTTGATTTTAAAATGTTATCTATCGAGAATGATCTTAATGCTCTGTTTAATTACCAAGGTTCATGTGATTGGGAATTATTTGAGTCCGAGTTTGATAATTCGTCTGGAACATTATTGATATCTGATCCGGATGCACCAGAATCGTATGAGTTTCATTTCAGTGACTCTGAGGATAATATAATAAATGTTGTTGGTAAAAAAGTAACCACTGAGGAATTATCTAAATATTCTTCTGCTGATCTTGATAGGATTTTTGGGGTTACCTTATCAAGAGAGACTGAAAATAAAATAGAAACTGCTGAACAAAAACCTGTTGAGGATGAAGAGAAGGTAGAGGTAGAGGTTAACGATAACTTAAATACATCGTCTCAGGTAATAACTAAATTCTCTGACTTTAAGAAACAGGGGTATCCTGTATTAGAAGACGAAAACGTTCAGACTAAAACAGTAAGTGGAAATTCGGTAGAAGGAAAGGATGATATGGATTCTAAAGGATCACAAATGATAGATCTAACTTCTGAACAAAAAAGCGGACCTGCAGAAATAGCAATCTATATTGTTGTAGAGAGGGATTATGCAGATCCTAAGCTTAGAGGAAAATATGAGACTGGTGATTTTACCAACTTCTTATTAGATCCTATCGACTGGGAGGCTAGAAATGGTGATTCAATTGAGATTGAACCTAATACCGATGAGATGCTGGAAGAAACTAAAAGAGGACTTTATAATTACGTAGAAAAGAAAGAAGAGATTAAACCAGTTGTCAAAGATGAGGTTCAAGATGCTGATGACTCTAATAATGATAAGGATAAGGATAAGGATAAGGAAAAAGATGTAGATATCAAGGCGGATGATTATTATATAAAAACTAATGCCAAAGACGTTGATATTAAGGATAGAAAAAATTCTACAGTTATAAAAGACACACAATTGCCTGGAGGTGTCAATCTCTTCGATACCATATTAACCACAAGGGATAAGGAGGCACTTAAGATAGAAAATTGGAAAACAATAACTTTTGCAAAAGAATTTTTTGATGATAAGGGGGATACTACAGAGGTTAAGTTTAAAAACAGATATGCTGCTTTTGGAGATAAAACAAGAAAATATAGGGTGACAGATGGTGAAGCCTTTGAACTTGCTAAAAGATTTGTTGAGCAGACAAAGGATAGAATAAAATATGAATAAGCAAAAAAATAATTTTTTCTGTCGATATATAATAAACATAAAAAAGTAGTATAAAAACATGCCACAACTGCAATCAATAAACGAAAACATGGTATTCATCCTCGAAAGACAGAATTCCGTTCTAGAAGCTAAAAAGTCTGATAAAGATGATTACGTTCTGGAAGGTATTGCTGCTGTTTTCGGTAAAGAGAACAACAACAATAGAATTTACGAAGAGAGCGAATATCTACCTCACCTAGATTATTTAAAAGATAAGATATCTCAGAATAGACTAGTTGGAGAATTAGATCACCCGGAGAAATTTGACGTATCACTTAAGAATATCTCACATATGGTGACAGATCTTAACTACGACAAAAGCAATAGGGATCTTAAAATTAAGGTTAAGCTTCTTGATACCCCAGCGGGTAGAATAGCTAAGAATCTAGTAGATGCTGGTGTTCCTCTTTCTATTTCTTCAAGAGCAGCTGGATCCGTTGGCAACGATAAGAAGGTGGCGATTAAGAAAATTTTTACCTATGATCTAGTAGCAGATCCTGGATTTAAGGATGCTCAGCTTGAAAGAGTATATGAGAGTGAAGGGTTTACATCTCAATATTTTCAAGCAATGAAAAATAATAGCATATTAAATTCATTAGAATGCTTAAATGAATCTTTAGGTATCGAAAAAGAATCTTCACTGAAGATATATAAAGTTGAAAATAACGAAGAATTCAACAAAATCGTGAATAAATCAGACAATAAAAATAAATCAGTCCTTATGGAGAACAATGAATTTGTTACTGCGGAGGAGCTTAATCAGTATTCAGTATTCTTGAAAAAAGAAATGGATTCGATGAAAGCAGCTATCGCAGAGGCTAAAACCCAAAAAACATCGCTAAGCGAATCCGAAGATTTAAGTAAAGCTAATGATGCTCTTGAGGAAAGAGTTGCTAAGCTTGAAAAATATGCAGAATATTTAGCTGAGAATTTAGAAGATTCTATTAAGTATGGCGAATATCTTGCAGAAAACTTAGATAGCAATATTAGCTACAGTAAATATTTAGCTGAAAATCTAGACAAAAATATTTCTTATGCTAAATATCTAGCTGAGAATGTTGACAAATCTATTTCTTATTCAGAGTATGTAGCTGAGAGCGTAGATAAGAACATCGAGTATTCTAAATACCTAGCAGAAAAATTAGATCAAAGCGTTCAATATTCTGAGTATCTAGCAGAAAACGTAGATAAAGGTATTGCTTATTCAGAATATCTTGGCGAAAGCTTAGATAAAGGTATTGCTTACACTGAGTACGTTGCAGAAAAATTAAACAACGGAATCGAATACACTGAATACATTGCAGAGAATCTAAACAAAAACATTGAGTATTCTGATTATTTAGCAGAGAATGTTAATAAAGGATTAGATTATTCAGAATACATTGCGGAGAAATTAAACAAAGGTATTGCTTACAGTGAGTATATTGCAGAATCAGTTGCTAACAAATTGCCTATAGGATCTACGCAATCATTAATAGAAAATGTAAATCTATCTGCAGAAGCAGGTCTTAACGAATCTGGCTTTGCTGGAAACTACGAGAACCTAACTTCACAGATTGATTCATTAATAGAATCGGTTAAGACACAAAAAACCGCTTCAAATATCAACGAAGCTGCTAAAGCAGTAAGAACATCAGCCGAAACACAAAAGGCTAACGAAACAACTCTTAACGAGTCAGAAGACACCTCTAAAACAGGTCTTAAGTTTATTGACCAAATGCCAGCAGAATATGCTCCGGTATGGGAATCTTTATCTGAAGGACATCAGCAATCAATTGTTGCTCAGTCAAACTTCTATAATTTAGATACACCTTATCAGATCAAAAATTTCTGGTCAACACGTCAGCTTGGAGCTAAAACAGTTGGAGTACAAAAACTTGACGAGAGTGAAAATGTAGCCGAGACTGCAAAACCACAAGGATATTCTTCAGATTATATGAATTATATTGCTTCTGCACTTGAGCAAAAATTTCCAAAAAGATAAAAAACAAAAAAAAACAACTAAAATCATGAAATTGATAAACGAACAAGAAATCTATGAAACCTGGTCACCTCTTATTGAGAGCAAGGCTGGTATCACAGACGAGAACAAAAAAGGGTGGTTGACTAAATATTGTCATTACCATTCATTAAATGAATCTGCTGGTGCATACAACTCACTAGGCGTAGTAAACGGTATGGGTACTGTTGCTCCTCCAGCATTCCCAGGAGCATCATTTGGTGGTGCTGCTGCTTTAACAACTGGCGCAAACGCTGGTTTTTATAACAACACTTGGCAAGGTTCAGGCGATAAATTCCCTTCATTACTTCCATTAGCTATTCAGGTAGCTGCGAAGACTGTAGGTTTTGATATCGTTCCTGTTATCCCTATGTCAGGTCCAACTGGTATTCTGTCTTACTTAGACTACGTATACGCAGGTGGTAAAGTAGGTGCTGCTGCTGCTAGTTCAGCTGCTGATCAGTTAGCTACTGCTCCTTCAATGATTAAATTCCCAGTTTACCAAATTGCTTCAGGTATCCCTGGTGCTACTGGTGCTACTGGTGCTAATGCTACAACTTTCACAGTAGGTGCTACAGCTTCTATAAACACCACTTTACTTTTAACTTTCGTAGGTCTATCAAGAATTGATGGTTTCCCTATCTTCCAAATCACAGGTATTGCATCAGGTACTCCCGTTGCTACTTATTTCAACGGTACTCCTTATCAAGTAGTTACTGGAGCTGGTGGATCAGGATTCTACACTCAAAACTCAGCTGGAACTGCACAATTAGTTAAAGCTTTAGAAGATCACATCCAAGGTTATTCTGGTGCTGGTTTCAACAACGACCAAGCTTACCAAGGTCCTTACGTTGATGGTACTAAAACTTACAACCCAATGTTAAGAGGTGTTGGAGAATCTACTTACTACAACTCAATGGGTCTTTCGACTTTCACTAAGTTCGTAGAAGCTGAAACTTTCCAAGTTGCTGCTTCAGTTACAACTGAGCAAATTCAGGATCTTAACAAACAATTCGGTATCGATGTTATTTCAATGATCGAGAACGCATTGGTTAATGAGGTTTCTCAAGCAATCAACAAACACATCCTTTCAAGAGCATTTGCTTTAGGATGGTCTAACCACGTACAATTCTTAAACGTAGAAAGCCAAAACCTTAACTTAAACTTAATTATTAACGGTAGTGTTTCAACTACATCTGCTTATGTTAAGAAAGACGACACTACATCTACAATGGTAATCCCTGCAGGTCCTTCATCAGGAGGATATGAGAACTTATCAACTTTACAAAGAAGATTATTCTCAAGAATTCTTGCAGCTGGTAACGTGGTAGCTAACAGAGGTAGAAGAGGTCCTGCTAACTTCATCGTTACAAACGCTGCAGTTGCAAGTGCACTTCAAGATATCTCTCAATTCACTTTCGCACCATTCTCTAACACTTTAACTCAAAACAATGGTACTTTATACCCTGTAGGTTCGCTTGCTGGTATGACTGTATATGTTGATCAAAACATGAGCTACGGTGATACAAGAGTATTAGTTGGAAGAAAAGGTGGAGACGATGAACCAGGTATCAAATTTATGCCTTACATGATGGCAGAGTCTATTCAGACTATCTCTGAAGGAACAATGTCACCTAAGATCGCAGTTAAATCTAGATACGCATTAGTAGAAGCTGGTTTCTTACCAGAAACTATGTACTTAACATTCTTTGTTAACGTACCTGCTGGTGGTTTAGCATAATCTAACTCACGCATAATTAAAACCCTAGGATTTATCCTAGGGTTTTTTTGTGCTTCCTGGTTAAGAATAAAAATTCCAATTGGATATATACAATATAAAAAAAGTATTGTTTTGTAATGAAGAATCTACCATCTTTTAATGATTTTAAAAAATACGAGTCTCTGATAGAAACTGTAGACCGTGAACTTAGTGAGGAGTTTGCTTCCCTAGAGAGATCAGAACCCAATCACACAGTAAACGAAGGCATCTTTGGTGACTACCTTAAAAATTCACTTTCTAAGTTTTTCTTAGGCTCTTTATCTAGGGTAGGAATGATCGATAAGGCAAGAAAGCTTCTTGTAGATTTAGAAATTGATGCTATCGAGAAAAGAGCAAATTTCGAAGAAAATATCGAAAAACTGGAATCTGAAATAGATGGTTTAAGTTCAATAAACGACAAGGGAAAAATAAGCTCTGTTGAAAGAGAAAGAGACGTTAAAACGAAAGAGTTTGAAACTTTCATTAAGTCGCATTCACTTAAGATAAAAAAAGCAAAAGATTTCGTCTCTAAGGTTATTGATAATAACACTAGAAGAAGAGAGTATTACGAGGCAGGAAGAGCAGACGATGAAATTGCATTAGCTGAACTTGAATATAAATTGGCTAGGGATAAAGCTGACGACGTAGACATCAAGAAGTTTCAGGATAAGATTAATGCTAAAAAGAAAGAAGCAGAAGAGAAAGCTCAGAATCTGAAAGATCAAATGGATAAAAAATCGGAAGAAGAAAAGAAGGATAATGGACCCGATACGGAGGACCTTTCCTTAGATTCGGAAAAGGAAAAGAAAAAGGTTGCGGGGAGAAGAGGAAAAGATATCATCGAGAGAAAAAAGGAACTTGAAAAAGATATTGCTGATTTAAGAGCAAATATCGAGAGAAAGTTAACAGTATTGGAGAAAAGAATAGGTGCTAATCCAGATAAGGTTAGCAAATCTTACATAGAAAAATCTAAGATTGAATTACTTGAACTTAGCTCAGCTTTGGATTCTAAGAAAAATCTATTAAAATTATTCAGGAATCTAGGCAAAACTGAATCTGATATAGATAAGACATTAAGCAAGGAGCAAGAGTTCACAAAGTTAACTAATATGATAAATCAAGGAATAGCTGATGGTGAAGATGCAAACTCAGGAACTAAGAAAATAATTTCTGATGTATTCGTTACTCCTTCAGGTAATATTGACGCCAGTAAATTAAGAACTGCAAAAGATAAACTAAACAACTAGGTATGACTTTAAAATTTAAAGAATGGGACAGCTTAAATGAAGCTGGCATATTCGACACTATAAAAAACTGGCTAAGTGGAACTTTTGGTGGCAGTATAGAATCACTAGATAAATTAGCTAATGAGTACAGATCAGCAGAGCTTGAATATGTTGAAAAATGGGAAGATATTAATGTTGAGATCGATAAGTTAGATCTAGAAAGATCCCAAACCAAAAGCGATCCTGCAGAGATAAAAAGAATCGATCGTTTGATTCAAAGAAATAATGAGTTAATGGATGCTCAGTCTAGATCTCACGAGAAGAAGACGGAAAGCATATTCACTAAGGTTAGAGATGTCATAAGCGATAATAAAAGAGTTAGAATATATTGGGAAAAGCTTAAAACAAAAGTTGATGCTGATATAGCTGAGGAGATGTATAAGAGAGCTAAAAACCTAGCAGATTCTTCGCTTTCTGGATCATTATACTCTAAATATAAAGCAGCATTATTAAAAGCTAAGCAGAAAGATATTGACTTCAGAAATAAGTACGGAAACCTGATGACTAAAGACATTGAAGCAGGGGAGAGATTTAAGGATAAATCAGGATCAACTAAATCAACATCAGGTCCAGATAATTATACTAAATCAGGGAATGAAAGCGATGCCTCGTTTGAATTCGTAGCTAAACTTCCTTTAGTCGAATTTACAAATGCTATAAAAGAATACGTTCCAGCTCAAGGAAAAAAACTTGTTTCTTTCCTTTTAAAAGAGAGGAACGACAGATATGTTGCTATGGATATGGAAAGGGACATCCTAAATAAAGAAGTTGAAAATTCAGCCAGTCCGGATCGAGCAAGAGAACTAGCTTCTAAAAGAATAAAGGAGATTAGAGAGAAGTATATGGATGAGATAAGAGATCTAAGATCTAAAATAACAATTGCTAGAAAGTATGCTTAAATATAGAGAATTCGTTATTAACGAGGAAGACAGCGGGGAGACCAAAATACAGGGAATAAAAACAACTCTTTCCCAAAAATTTGATGCAATTAAAAATGCTAAGAATTCTAAAAAACCTGGAGATACTGCTTCAGAGATAGCAAGTATAAACCAACAGGCTGGAATATATCAGGAAATATCGGTTTTGATGAAAACGCTTTCAGCTGAAATACAAAAGAACAATACGGGTAAGGATGCTGCTGGGCCTAAAGAAAATATATACTAAAAGATTAATAAATTATGAACAATAATCCATATATTCACAATCAGGTAGCTAAACAGCTATTAGAAGGGTATTATAGTAAGCTATTAGAAAATGAACAAGTAGATTCTTTGCTTGTTAAGGTTTGCGATAATGCTTTGAATGCTTTCAAGATATTAACCTTTGACCTAGCTCCTAAGAGAGATAGAAATCCCGATGTTATTAGACTTAAGCTTTCTGATGTTGCAAGTTCTAAAACTGTAAAATCTTTAACCGCTAAATTGATCGACTACGCAGACGATAATGATCTAGCAAATTCTAAATATGCTGAAGCTAAAAGACTGTATCTAGAGAGCTTATATAAATTTGCTGAAGCACTTGATAGGACTTCGGAAATTTCTAAATCTAAAGATGATGTTATATTTAAGCAGTTTAAGATGGCTACAACTAAACTTCAGAATTCGATAGACAATATAGCTAAACAAGCAGAAGAAGAAGCTGAAAAGCTAAATGACAGCGAAGGATTTGAATTTGATGATATACTAAATGAATCTATTTTCACTGGGTATAAAAGAAGAGTTGATAATCTAAAAAAATTACTTACTAATTTAATAAGTTCTTCTGAGGGTAAAGATCAAAAATCAGGATACGGAAGGGATTGGAAAAGAACATTTTTAGATCTTGACGAGAAGAGAAAGACTTTAGATAATACAGATGGTGGCGACAAGGATAGAAAAATGCTTGAAGAATTAGAAAAGCAAGTTGATAAATTTCAAGAAGAATTTAACAACACTATGATCCAAACAGCAAATAGGTCTTTACAAAAATTAGAGGATGATGAAGAAGTTTATACAACATATTCTGATGTTACTAATTTAGTTAGTCAAGCACTAGATCTTATGACTAGAGCAAAGACACAGTATGGAATAGCGGTTAGGGTTATCAAGGATGAAAATGAGGTTAAAGAAGTAGAAACTGCTAAAGCTATTTTTCCTTTAAAAAGAGGGGATTCAGATTCTGATAAGAAGATAAAAGGAAGCGGATTAATCTTTGCTATTCAAACTGCACTTTGTGACGGTATAACTTCTGCAGGTAAGCTGATAAAATCTAAAGGAGGTCCTAATGGAAAATATGGCCCAGCTACAACTTCTGTTATCTCAACTATCCAAAAATTATCAGGTAATAAAAATGCAAGTGGTCAGATAGACCAAGCATTGTTAACTGATATAATTGCTTCTGATTGGGTTTCAGCTAAGAATAGGAAAGCCATTAATGCAGCTTTGCACATGATAGGAACAAAAATGCATGAGAGCACATCTAATTCAGGATATGTTAAAAGTATTTCTGAATTATTCTCTAGTGTTAATGAGGGTAAAATTATTATCAACAATTCTGACTTCGAAAAGGAGCTAGCTGTTCAATACAAAGCTCAAGGAGCAATAGCATCTCCAGAAAAATCATCTGGATCATCTGATGCAAAATCAGCGTCAGGAGTACGGGGATTAGCTAAAAAGCTTAGATCTGAGTATAATATAAAAGTGGAGTCTGAGGATTTTGTTAAGCAGGACGGATCTCTTAAATCATCCTACAGCACAGAATTTATAAAAGATTGGAATTTAGCTTTAGATAAAGCTAAACCAGCGGAAGAATTTTCATACTTTTTTGCTAAAGGTGCAGTTTATAATATCAACCTAGGGTCATCGTCATTAAAAACCCCATGCAACTGGAATAAATGGGCAGAGACTAGACAGATTAAAACACTAGGTAACGAAGACGCAACGGAATTTCTTAGAAATTATCTTAAAGGCTGGACAACATTTGGTATGATTAGACCCCAGTTTAGATATGATGGTATAAAACAATTAATTAATAAAAATTCAGATAATGATGATCTAGATCTTTCCGGACCTTTTGAAATGATGGAATCGTCTATCAAGAATAAAGAAATTCCTTTTATTGATTATGATAATCTTAAGAGCGATATATCTAGAGCTTTCAATATTGCTTTACAAAAAAGTGACAGAAGCCCAGATTTAGGTAAGGAAGAATTTGTTGCTATCAACAACTTCCTCGTAATGATAGCTAACTGTGTTACCTTCGATGGAAGCAAATTTGTAAGCTGTATAAAATGGATTAATGATAATGTTTTAGGATCTTCTACAGCTAAAAGAATATCTAAGGATAGTATATTTGGTCTAACTGAAGATGACTCGGACAGCGGACCTTTATTAACTTATGAAGGATCTAAAATCATTGTAGGTGAGTATGATGATATTAAGAAAAGGAAAACAACTTCAAAAAGACAGGTGTCATCTGCACTTGAGGGAATTGGTACATTGAGTAACATGAAAGGGTCTGATAGTGGAATAAAAAACATCCTAGGTAATAACTGCTATTATATAGCTGCTGACATTTATCCTAGCATAGCAACACACGTTAAAAGAATGAATTCAACTTCATTCGATGAGATACCCCAGCAATCACCTTTTAAATGCGTCAACATTGACGCAAAATAAATAAAACCCCGATTTTAATAAAGATCGGGGTTTTTCGTGCTTTCCCCGTACTAATTTATTATATTTGCTAGGTGGAACATGTGCGATGTTCCACCATAAAAAGAAATATATGGTATACGTATTCGAAGGCCCAAGAAATTCAGGCAAGACATTTTTATCTGAATATATCTCAGAATCTTTTAGCATCCCAAGATTTCAGTTTAAGTTTGCCAATTTCTTTGCCGACTTAAATCTAAAAAGTGAGGATAGCAAAGAAGCACATGCATTTTCATTAGGTAAAGAGTTTATGCTTATGCAGTTAGCAAAGGACATCCCCGGGGAATCATTCATACATGATAGAGGAATATTAACTGTCTTAGTGTGGGGATTGCTTGAGGGTAGAATAACAGAAGACGAAGCTAGGGATCAAATAGGGATAGTTAAGAAATACTCACTTCTTGACGAGATAACTATAATCTATATAAATGGTGAAAATCCGGATAAGTCCGATAGAAGCAAAGATCAGTGGGATCACATTGATGGAGATACAAGAGAAAGAGACACTTATGAGAAAGTAATATCTATGTTTCAGGAAGCTGGACTTCATAAAATATGGACAATTACAAATAAATTTGACGATCAATCAGTGAGCAATATTAGTTCAATGTTTGAGGATATACTTTTTAATTAAAAAAACATGTGCGGAATATTATTAACAACTAGAGCGGATAAACATCCTGAAATTTTAGATACGATAAAACATAGGGGAATTGAAAGATCTGTAGAGGAACTTGATAAGATTACATTATGTCATCATAGATTGCCTATACAAACATCCGATGGTGACGAATGGAATCAGCCAAGAGAAGTTTCTCCCGGGGTGTATTTGATGTTCAATGGGGAAATATTTAATTATGACAGGAATACATTTTCTTCTGATACGGAATATTTATGCAGTTTATTCAGCGGATATAAAGGGGGAAATCTAGAATTCTTTGCTGCTGCATATTTACCCCATATACAAACATGGGATGGATTTTGGGCGGTAGTAATATACGATTCTAATAAAGGAAGTGTAATCGCATTTACTGATCCATTGGGAAAGAAATGCCTTTATAAGAATGATCTTGGTGAGATTTGTTCGGAGATCAAGGGTCTTACCACTGTATTGGATGAGCTAGACGAAACCTATATAAGTGCTATCAGAAAATGGGGTTACAATAAGGACAACAGAACACCGATTAAATCGATTAAAAGGATTCTACCTAATACGTTTTATTTTTATAATATAGCGTCTCCTCTATTTGAACAAACATATGGTCCTTATTACAGAACATGGGAATCACCAATATCCGAACTAGAAGGTGCAGATTACGAGACACACATGAGTTGGCTGTGGGATAAGATGTTTGAGAGCGTAAAAAATAGACTTGTCTCTAAGAACTACCCAATATCACTTTTGGTATCAGGGGGTCTTGATTCTTCGATTATAGCAGGGGTACTAAAAGAAATGAATGCCAAGGTTACGTGGTTTACTATAGAGAATGGGGAAACACCGTTTGTAAACGATTTAAGCGCACATTTAAGCACTTCTGTCAATTTTCTAGACTATAGTATGGATTCAAGTAAGAATGCTCTTATATACACGCTATGGAATGAAACACCGGTGGATTTAGGATCAGTGATCCCGCAGTATCATTTATTTGAGGCAGTTAAGAAAGAATCTGGTTATAGAATAGTTTTAAGTGGTGATGGATCTGATGAGCTATTTGGAGGATATTCAAGAATACATGAATATGACTCCCAGCAATCTGATGTATTTGATGAACTGTCTTATTATCATTTACCTAGATTGGATAAGATGTCTATGGCTCATACTCTAGAGCTAAGAAGCCCCTTCTTAAACCTTGATATAGTTAGATTTGCTTTACATCTTCCGCTCGAATGGAGAACTGATAAAAAGATTCTAAAAGACACATTCGGACCAATGCTTCCCGACTCTGTTGTCAATAGGAAGAAAGAGGCATTAAAAAATCCAGAGATCAAGGAGGATAAGCTTAAATACAGACAAAAAGCTGTGGATCTTTTTCTGGACAACATATAGCATACCCCTTGGATTAATAATTCTTCTGTGGATATATAGATAAAATAAAAGAATATAGATGTCTAGAATTATTAAAAATTTTGATTCATTTTCGGATGGAGAAACAAACGAATCATTCCAGTTTAGCGATTTAGGCGGATTCTTTAATGGCTTACTTGGATTTGCCGGAGAGGGTCTAAGAAAAACTATAAAGCAAAAGGTTGCTGCTAAGTTAATGGAACAGATTGGTGTTGAAGAAAACTCCAATATGTCCGTTATAGTACAGGAAGTTGTAGATCAGATTCCGATTGAGGATTACCCTGAATTATTAACAGGGGAAAAAGCTAACGTTGATTATCTTGCTCCGCTAATGGCAAAAGCTTTACAAGAGTTTATACAAAGAAAAGGTTTGGATAGTTTAGCTACCCAAATGGGTATAAAACCTACCGGATGGCTTTACTCAACATTGAGAGAAGGATTACAATCAGAAAAAGGAAAAGCTATAATTGAGAACGCATTAATAGAAGCATTCGGAGGACCAGGAGCAAAAGGATCTGTCGGAAGAGATGCTTTAGCATCACTAAGTGATACCGACAAAAATCAGCTTTCTAGTATTGCAAGAGATAAGGCATCACAATTCTACGGAAACCCTAGCTCTGCATCACAATCGAATTCTGATAAAGGAGCAATGGATTATCTTTCAACTTTCTGGAATTCTTTGACTGGAAAAAAAGAAGCTTAATATTAAAAACTAAAAACATGAATATACAAAACGTAACACAAAGGGAAATCTTAGATTTTAAGAAGTTTCTTTCAAAAGTGCATGATAACACATACAAACCTCTTTCTGGTGAAAATCAGACAGGAGAGATATCTTCAAAATCGGGACAATCCGAAATAAAAAGAGAACCAGCATACGATTATGCAGGATATGCAGATGCAGTTTTTGCTAAGCAATCTAAAATAGATTCACCTGGTTATAGAATAGATCTCAACGGGAAACCCGGTATGATGGATGTAGCAGGATTTGGTAATATTGCTAATATGGATACTAATGAGTCTTTAGATAACAATTCTTTTATTAAAAGACTAAATAATTTTTAAAAAGAATAACTCTATAATAAAAAGAGCCAATAGGCTCTTTTTTTGTGATCTTTATATCCCTATATGTTCTATGAATTTCTCTTTAGCTAACTTATAGATCTCTGATGTTTCTTCAAAGTTCTCGTATATTTCAACAACATAGAATTTAGGCGAGTATTTATTATCTGTGTTTATTTCATTTAGTATCTCATGGTAGATATACTCATAGTTCAATGAGAAGAATGAATTTTTTAGGTGTATTTTTTTTAAAATTGAAACCTCCTTTTCTCCATCTGGCGTTTCCATTCTAACGTTTGATTTAAAGAAATAATTAAGTAGTTTATCTGTTACCATATTTCTGATAATAACTATCCCTGAATTTACTAGATTATCCGCGTCATCAAATTTTGATTGAATTCTAAATATTTTTATTTTAGATTCTTCTTCTTTTAAAATGTCCAGACATATCTCCGAATAATCATATAATGTATCCAGTGAGTCTTCTATTATAATATTTAGTGTTTCCCTTTGCTCTGGTAGAAGATTAATAAGGACAAAAGAATTGATATATTCTCTGTCCTCTTTTCCTAGAGACTTCTTGACTGATTCACTAATTATCTTATCCTTTCTAAATTCGTTTAGTATTTTTACAATCCGTGATATTTCTTTCATTATAGGGTAACAATTTTCCTTGTTTAACCCCTTACTCGTTTCTTTTAAGTAATCTAATAGCACATACTCTTTGTGCTCCGGATCTATAGGCTCTCTAAGGAACCATATAGGACTTATGCTCTTTGACATACCCTTATTATTTAGTTAGTATACTTAATTATATATTCCTGCTATTAAAAATAGTAAATTGGATATATAGAAGAAAAATCTAACAAAAGTGGGAAGAATTTACGACTATTCTGCATTTAGCTCTTCTAAGAAGGGTAGTTCTAGAGGTGATTACTCATTTGGCACGGAACTAAAATATATTGAAATCGATCTTTTTAACAGACCAGAGGAATATAGCGACATTGACGATTCTAAAGCTTTTATTGAATATAGCATTGATCTGATAATTAAAAAATCAGGTATTGATGATTTCGTATTTAATATCGATCTAATAGAGCTAGAGTTTAGCGTGGATGATTATCCGAACGAGCATAAACAATTTGATATAGATTTGATACCGGGCAAAACAATAGATTATAGCCAACTTAATGTGGAAAAGCTTGCTAGTGTAATGCCTACTTATCCCAGTAATTTATCCATTGATATGAATAAATCTACGGATCCAAAGAATTTTAAAATCACGGTTTCTTTTGGAAACGATAACGTATAATAATATGGTATTAGGATTTAAAGATTTTCAGAAGAATAAAATTAACGAGAGTCAATCTTACCAGATCCCCGGGATTAAAGATTCGTGGGACGGTGGTTATATTATATCCGCAATTGATTTAACAGCTGGAGAAAAGGAAGTACCCTCAGATAAAATAATAATTCCTAAGAAAAATGGAACATCTATAGCTATATGCTATGTCGATTCAGATGGCAAAGAATCTGATCACGTTTGGATACCCAATGACGCAATTTCATTTAAAAAAGATGCTGATGGCGCTATAATAGAATTAGACTTAGATCCGAATAAGAAGTGGATATCAAAAGAAGATAACAAATCAAGAATGGATGACTTTATCGAGGAATTTGCAAATCACTTAGAATATTCAAAAACCACAGGACAAGATAGAATAAAACAAAATGCACAAGACGATGTAGAATTGCTTATGGATCTGATAGGTATACCTGGTTCCATAGAATCATTTGAATCCTGCGGTGATTATATTTGGGATGCTACACTAGATAATGGAATGCTTATCGAGATATCAAAGAGATCTAAAGATGATCTTTTATCTGAATTTAAAATATATCTAAATTCTAGCGATCATCATCCTTGTGTTTATATAAACAACGATTCTCTAAATAAAAAAACCTCTTTTAAAATTCAAGATATGGGTATAATTACAGTTCCCTGTGGTTTTAGCGATGTAAAAAATCCAGATCCTTATATTAAATATTTAACTAGGAGAGCAATGGATATACAGAGCAATTCTGATGAGGAGTCTTTACTTAACCACTATAAAAGATCCGTAGATTCAGGATCTCAAGACAGAGAGATGCTAAAAAATATAGCTTCATTACTTTCCGAATTCATCGACAAAAGAAAAGTTGAAGAGATCTCTGCAAAAATGCCAGAAGAATAAATACGTAAACCGAAACAAAGGCTCTTCTGATTTCTACAATTAGGTATGGAGATAGATGAGAATTTTGTTTTACCCTATGGGGAAAGACTTACTTTAAGTAAGATTCCAGGGTATTCTGCGGTAGAGTATTCCCGGCATCCAGATAAGGATCTAGATAATATAATAGAGGTCTGGAAATATGATAAGAGAAAAAGTAAAAAAGGTGAGTCCTCCTGGATAACCACCGGAGATCTTTATAGCAACATAAGATCCCTCGGTGAATTATATAACCAAAGTACTTTAGAAACAATTACTAAAAAATCTGATAAAAAGTAAAGCTATGGGGATATTATCTTCATTATTTAATAAGGGGAATAAAAAAAAGAAAAAAATGGAAATAAGTGAACAAACAATAAATGATGCTCGCTCACATTATAGCTCATTTGATTACCAGTGGATCAAAGGGGATGACATTGGAATCGATGAAAAATACAAGGACATCGTATTAAATGGAGATATTTCATTTATAGAATTTCAGAGCGGGAAAAGAATAAATTCAGAGCTTCTTAATGAGTATGTGATTATGCTACCCGCACAACTTGCACAGGTCATTCCCGTTAATAATCAGCAGATTCATACGAGACCGAATGAGCAGACAACGGTTACATCCATCATATACGAAGATTCTAAAATCTCACAAAACGATTCTCCGATATATAAGCTACTGAAGAAACAGAAAAAGAACATGGTTGATGTTTCAATTAAAATAAAATTGAATCTTCCTCCTAAGGATCTTTATACAGTTTTATCAGGTTCTTTTGAAGATGCGGAAAGAGAAATTATAGACTTTGTTTTAGATGGAGTAGATATAGAGGATATTAAAGCTTCTCTGGCTGATTCTATTAAAAAGTCTTATTACGAAAAGGTGGAAAAATCTAAATCTCCTTCTCCTGGAGCATCAGATAAAAGAACATTAGTAACAAATAATAAAGAAACTGACAATGAATAACCCTGAGGAAAAAATACTTTTAACAACCCCAAGATTCGATGTTGTTGAGATAGACGGTAAAATAGGAATAAGATCAACAGTAGAATCTGTAGTGATTTTACCTTTTATTACTGACGATCAAGGACTACCCTTAATGCTAGGAGTTCTTAAAGAAAAAAATCCTTTTAGGGAAGGTGGATATTCGATTAGCCTAATATCAGGTACCGCAGAAGACGAAGATCCGGACTTCCTAGAAACAGCTAAAAGAGAGCTAAAAGAAGAGTCAGGATTTGATATTGATGATAACACTAAGTGGCACTTTTTAGGCACGGTAACGGCCTCTAAAATGGTGGATGCGGAGCATCCTTGCTTTGGTGTTGATGTCACTGGAATAGAAAGGGGTACTCCTACGACAGATGGGACAGAATCGGAAAGATTATCAGAGTTCATTTTCATTCCTGCTAACGACGTGGTTAAAGCAAAAGACGTATTTGTCCCTGCAATATTTTTAAAACTTTTTAAGTTTGTAGTTGGCATGGATCTTTATAATAGAGACGATTCAACTTTTGGTAAATCAAAAGGATTTAGCGTAGATATCTAAAATAAATAAATTATAAATGGAAAATAGAAGAGAGAGAAGAAAGCTACTCAGACAGTTTGGTTTACTTAAGCCAAATAAACAATTTTCACATTTTTCCAGCATAGAGGCAGGAAACGAGATTCATAGACAAAATTTACAGGATATGAAGAATCAACAGATAATCAATCAGAAGAAAGAAACACCTAATAGCATTGTAGATAACGAAATATTTACCTACCGAAACGAATCCAACGAATATGATAGCTTTCATTCGATGCTATTAAGCAAAGATTGGGACAAAATAGAAAATAGTTAATAATGGATAAAGGAACTAATGTTAATTTTTATATCTCCAAGAACTCTCCAAAAGAAGCAAGGAAAAGATCAAATTTTTCTTGCGATTTCTATGTTATAGACATAACCAAAATAATAAGGGATCTTGGGTATGAGACGATTAATCTAAATCCAGAATCAGAATTTATACTAAATCATTCAATTCGTAATAAAATAACTCAAGGAATATATAGTAACAAGTGTGATAGTATACTTGTTTGCTATAGAAACATGCCTCCTGACTTTAAATCAAATTTGGAGGAGTTTCTTGAGGAATTCCCAGAAACAATAGATTATGCTATCCACAATTTGTAAAAAAATAGTGATAGCTAAAAATGCCAGCAGATAAGCAAAAGATTGGTTTACTCTATGAAGCAACGCTTCAGGGTACTGCTAATGATATTATATCGGAAGCAAGCAATCTAGGTTCTAATAATCCATATAAGGGTCCAACTGCCAGGAGTTTATTCTACGAGGCTTCTAAGAGGAATCCTGGAAAATATGGGCAATATCTTTTTTATTCGCTAGGAAGCGGGGGAAACGATTTCATTGATGCTTATTACAGATCAGAATCTTCCGACTATAACACTAGGGTATCTTCAATACAATCTAAAAATCCAACAGCGGGTTTTCTTGTTAGAGAAACTGCAACATTCGAATCAGTAGCCGACGTGAACACTGGAATATTAAGTGGTCTTCTTGGTAGCGTTGAGGGATCAATAATAGGCGGACTTTCTGCACCTTACTACTGGAAAGACTTCTTGTACTGTAAATACTATGGTACTATCCCGAATAACTATATGATAACCCTGAGAAGATTTCCCACACCAGTTTTGGATAATCTTTCTGTACCTGGCGAAAAGAATAGTATTAAAAGCAGCGAATCATATCATGCAGGGGGAGCAGGAAGACCTGTTGCACAGGCAGTTACCTGGTTTGGAGGTAATACGGGAAATGCTCTAACCGAGCTTATTACATTTAGTACAGGCATAGTATGGAGCACAAGTTCTCAGGGAGCTACTTTAGTACAGGAAGCTTTTTCTAAGGGATTTTTCCAGGATGGCCCAATTAAATTTTTTGGCGGCGCTATGCAGAAAATATCTGAAGACATGGGTAATGCTTTTGATGCGACTGCAGCTCTTTCTGAAGGAATCATGATTGCAACTGACGAGGATGAAACAATATCTAAGGGTATAAGAGCTAAGGGGCTAAGAGATCTTGCTAAGGAAAGAGCTGGTATAATGGGGGAATATATCTGGACCCCTGTTGATGTTGTTACCGATGGATATACCAGAGGTACAGGTCTTAGTTTTACATGGGAGGGATTAAGTCTAATATTTGAATATGAATTAAGCTCAGTTGGTGAGGTTAATAGTAAAGCTGCTTTTTTGGATTTAATGGGTAATCTTTTATCGATCGGTACAAATTATGGTAATTTTTTAACTCCGGATATTAGATATAACAGCAACTTTCCTGCCATAGGATTTCCTGGTGGAGATGAGGGGCTTCAAGAATACTATAAAGATCCTATGGGATGGTTACTTACCTATGGATCCAAGATAGCTAACGTCACAGGGGGTAGCGATTCATCGGAGACACCAGAAACTGTAGGTGGAGACCAGGGGGGAACCGACGAGGCATCGATTGCTAAGATAAAGGAGATCTATACAAGATTGGGTAAAAATTCAGGAAATAATATATCAGATACACTAGCAGAAATAACAAATGCTTTAGGCGACGATGCTTCTAGATTCTTGAAAACAGCTATGACTGGTGAATTTATAGAGAAGTACCAAGCACCTTTAAGCTTTTTAACAGGAGCACCAATAGGAGAATGGCATGTAGTTATAGGCAATCCATGTAATCCTATTGCAATGATTGGAAATTTAATATGTGATGGTGTTACTATTGGATTTGGTGACACGCTAGGACCTGATGATTTTCCAACTACTATGAAAGCAACATTCACACTCAAACACGCAAGAAGCAGGGAAAGGGGTGAGATTGAAAGCATATTCAATAGAGGGGACGGAAGACTTTATCATAGCACTCAAAAAACATCTGCTAACTTACAAAGCTTTGGTGCATTTGCTGATGTAGCAGGAAACGTACTTAGCGAGGATACCCCGGATCAAGCATTATCGACCGGCTTATGGAATAGCCAGATTGACGATTTACCTGATACTTTAGGTCCGGAAGGAAATTAATTAATATAAAATGGCATTAATAATAGACACCATCACCCAGAATAAATCAGTATTCAATCCTCAAACTGATTTGAATACAACGGGAACCTATGGTATATGGGATTTAACTAAAGCTTCTATAACATATAAAAACTTACCTGTATCGATAGCTTCTTTCTTTATTGTTACCGAGTATTATCAAATGAGACCAGATCTAATAGCAGCTATTAAACTGGGAGATCCCGGTATGGTTGGGTCGCTATTAAAGTTTAATGCAATAGGTAATCCCTTTGCTTTAAAGGAGGGTATGGCTTTAGCAATCCCTGATGCCAGTACGGTAAAGGAAACTTTTAGGGTTAAGAAAATACAGAATCAGCAGGTTACTTCTAATACAAATACAAATCCTAATAACGTATTCAAGAAAAATCAGGAGCAGAAAAAATTTAAAGTGAGTGACGGCAGAAAGAAATTTTTACAGGATAAAATAAAAAATAAGCCCGAGCTTAATCTTCCACCTAATGTATTACAACCAGGGGAAAAGACAATATTAAAGAAAAAAGGATTCTTTGTATTCGCTCCGAATGCTGGCGGAGGAGGATTCAATACACCGCAGACAAGCTAAAGATAAATGGAAAGAGATTCTATAATTATATCTAGTTCAGCACTAAACAACATGAAGCTGGACGAGCTAGTTCAGACTGACCTTGCTAACGGAGCTAGTGATGTTAATTCATTAAGAAGTTCAGGGGAAACTGCAGAAAAATCTACGGGATTAAATGTGCCGTTTATTTCGATTAATGGTTATAATATTTCGCTATATCTTACTAAATTTGACATGGATCTTGGTGGGTTTATGCCAGTCATCAGATTTTCTTTTATTGCAGCTGAAAGCATATTTATATCAGTGAATTACCCTAAAGATGGAGACATAGTTTCTCTCTACATGAGAGCACCTGGTGATTACTATAAGCCAATAAGAATGGATTTTAATATACTAAATGTTGCTAGTGATGTATCGAGTAAATACTCTGAATCTGGAAGTGATCCTGAGGGGAAGGGTATTAATTTAAGATTTAATATAGTTGCAGAATGCAGAATACCCGGAATTTACACAAACCGAATAAAATCATTCAGTAGTTTAAATTCACACGATACTCTGCTTGAGGTCTCGCAAGATTTGAATCTGGGATTTTCTTCTAATGATAAATCGCTAGCGGATAAAATGACTTGGATATGTCCAAATTATTCTTATTATGATTTCATACAGGAGGTTTCACTTAGATCTTATAAAGACGACGATACTAGCTTTTATGATTGCTGGATAGATCCTTATTATAATCTTAATTTTGTTAACCTTGGATCTCAATTTGCATTTGATAAAGATCCTAAAGCAGAGGCTAGGATTTTACCTGGATATACCTCGGCGGGTAATAAAATAGATGCTGCTCTTCCGGAGGGAACCGCACCAACAGCTCAAACTGTACCTTTGGTTATAACTAATAGGGTAGGATTTGGCTTAGTGCCTTATTTTATAAATGGATATACCTTAACCTCTAGGGCAGGTAATAATGTAAATCAGAGTGGTTATATTACCGACATAGGATTCTATGACGAAAATACAGAAAATGATGATCCTGGTCAAAAATATGTTAGCTATCCAATAGAGTCAATTACAGCTGAGCATGTTGGTGTAGGAGCTATTCTACAAAAAGGTAGAGCCAGAGGAAATGAATACAAGGAAGAAAAAAGAAGAGAATGGCTTGGAGTATTAAATACCCAGGTTTCTGATAATGGTGGTGTTCATAAGAATTACCTTCATGCTAAATATCAGAATCTTATAAATATAAACGATTGCACAAAGCTAACACTAGAAGTGGAGCTTACTGATTTCTTTCCTGGAATCTATAGGGGTCAGGTTATCCCTGTAGCTATTTACGTTTCGAGCGGAGGCATAAGACAACAGAATGTTGGAGATCTACCTAATAAAGAAAATAATACCTCAATGAGCCCAACTAAAGATGAGTTTTTGTCTGGTAATTATGTCGTTTTCTCTATGTCAATATATTGGAACAGAGGAAGTGCGGGAATGAAGCAACATTTAGTATTAGCTAAAAGAACATGGAAAGCTAACTCTTCGGGAGCTGCTCCTAAGGCATTCCCTATTTCTATTCTTAAAAATGAAGTTTAAAAAATAAGATAAATATAAAAATTAAATCTATTAATGTCACTAGGAGCAACAGATAAATTAAGGAGTCTATTTTTAAAAGGCTTTAAGCTATCCAAACAAGGAAAGTACGAGGATCCAACATATCTTGGATTTAAAATAGTGATAGATTTCGGTACACTCCCAATAAGAGATGACGACGGTCTTCCTCCCAGTCCTCTTTTTAGAGAAACATCATATATTCCTAGTGGATTTAGCTCAAATAATCCTTTCGGCCAACCGCAGTATTCCTACAGGACTACACCAAATGGAGCTATCAATTTTTATTCTGCAACATCATATCTAAGAGAAAGGGAGGCACAATTTCCTAGGGGAGGAAAAAGATCAGATATGCTTATACAGTTTAAAAATAGTTTAACTGACTTACTTAATAATTCACCTTGGTTTTTACAGACAATATCAGGATTAGATCAATTATCTTTGGTATCAAGAAAGGGATTTGCTGCTGAGTCTGGTAGTGAATTTAACTCACAAAGAACTGCAAGTAAGGCTTTAGAGTTTACCACATTGGAGTCTCTAAATTTGAGAATGAGTGCTCTTGCAGATCTATATAATCAGGCAACTTTTGACTATGATAATATGAGAGAGTTAGTTCCAAGAAACCTTAGAAAATTTACTATGTATATTTTCGTTTCTGAAATACGTAATTTTTTCAAGACATCTAGACTTATAGGATCTTCTGCTGCTTTAACTACGATAGACAATTTAACATCGATGCTTGGATCCGGCAATAACCCAGGGACAAACATAGGAGATGTTGCGGGTGAACAGAATAGCGAAAATAACGGGGGATCATCAGACACAAATCCTGCAAGCGGATTTAATTCGTTTGTAGGTAATGTCTTAGGTGGGGCTGGTGTTGATAACGATTTGTCTATGTTTAGAAATCAACAAGATCAATCAGGCATAAAGCCGGTTATAGTTTTTGAGTGCAGAAATTGTGAATTCGATTTCAGCGAGAGCACAGCAATTCCAACTGAGATCAGTGCGGGTTCAGACATAGCAACACCAGTAGGACAGAAATTCAGAATTATAGTAGGCAGGGTCAGAATGAGAAACCAATATCCAAATATCAGACAAGACGGTAAGCCGATGATTCTTGGTGATAGTTGGGACGGAGCTAGATCATCGGTTCAGAGAAATCCTAGTAATTTAGGTAGTGATATTCTTTCTATGGGGGGTGAGCTATTAACTAACTTTTTAAGTAATTCACTAAATGATCTTATTAACGAAGGAGTTGCAAGCTTCATAAAACCTAATGTTGCTGGCTTAGACTCACTAGCCCTTGGTAACATATATAGCTTGAATCCTTCCCAGGTATTAGGTAAATTATCATTTAACAGTGCTCAGCAATTCTTGGATCAACTAGGTAATGTTAATGCTGGATTCAAAAAGACAGAGCTACCTAATCCACAAACAGCAGGTTTAGGTGGTCCGCCACAGAGAGTTTATAAAAAAGTATCAGATGACGTATATGGTAAAGTACCGGGTCAAGATTTAGGTGTTAGCAGCGTATCTGGTATTCAAGGTAGGGTTTACCCTGCACCCGGGGGAGACTCATACACGAGTGTACCCGGACCTGATTTAGGAGTTCCTGATAGAGTTTATACCGCACCAGTGGGTGATGCTTACAACGAAGTACCTGGTACAGATTTGGGTGTACCTGGAAGGGTATATCCTGTTCCCACGGGTGACGTCTATGCTACTGTGCCTGGGACTGATTTAGGTGTTCCTGATAGGGTATATCCTGTTCCCACTGGTGACGTCTATGCTACTGTGCCTGGAGCAGACTTAGGAGTCCCCGATAGGGTATATCCCGCACCTGGCGGGGACGCGTACACTAGCGTACCTGGAACAGACTTAGGTGTACCAGATAGGGTTTATACTAATCCTGGTGGAGACGTTTATAGTGATGTACCAGGAACTGCTCTAGGTGTTCCCGATAGGGTTTACACTAATCCCGGTGGAGACGTTTATAGTGATGTACCAGGAACTGCTCTAGGTGTACCCGATAGGGTTTACACTAATCCAGTAGGTGATGCTTATTCCAACGTTCCCGGATCTGACCTAGGTGTACCCGATAGGGTTTACACTAATCCAGGAGGTGATGCTTATTCCAACGTTCCTGGATCTGATCTAGGTGTACCTGATAGAGTTTATCCCCAAATATCAGACGATGTATATCCACCTAATCAAAATCCAATACCACTCACTGAACAAAAGGTTTATCCTGATGCTGTAAAAAATGCAAATCAAACAACTATAGAAGCAGGACCTGTTTATGCACAAACACAAAAAATTGCTTCTAATGGGGAACTTAGAGATGCAGTAAACACATTCACTACAAAGCCTAATGCAGTTTATCAAAAATCTGAAATGGAGAGTAGAAAATCAAGGGGAGATATAGGAAAAGCTTATCCGAACACGAGCGGAGATTTTATAGTCGAAAACCCTTTAGATATGGGAAATTTAAAATCGAAAGATAAGTATAATATTAGCACAGGTGGGATGAATCCTAGTCCTGAAAAATTTGAATAATTATGCCAAGTGAAAAAACATACCTTGGTAAGGTGGTTGATATTGAAGATCCACTTTACCAAGGAAGAGCAAAAATAGAAGTTTTTGGTATATTTGACGGTATTCCTTCTGATGATTTGCCCTGGGCAGAACAGATTGCAGGTTTATCTTTTGGCGGAGATTTCGGCGGAGGCAACATAAGCATACCTAGAGTAGGCTCTGTCGTAGCAGTTCATTTTGAGGATAATAATTATTACAAGATAAGCTATCACTATATTAAGGAGATTTCTAAGGATCTTATGACAGAACTCAAGGAGGATAATTCATATGAGGGTACACATGCTTTAATTTATGACTCGGAGGCTCAACCAGGAACTCTGAAGATGATATACACAAGAAAAAAAGGTCTTGTTTTTCAACTCGGTGATGCAACTATTCAACTTGATACACAAAATGCTGGAACGGATAAAGAGAAACTTAGAATAGTTTTAAAACTGAATGATGACGAGGTTAGAATGGAAAAACAAGGGGCAAAGCAAAAAGTGATTGTAAAATCTCAAAATATAGAGCTGGGGGAAGCCGCTATAGAGAAACTAGTTTTAGGAAGCACCTTTCTAACTTTCTTTAATGCCCATACACACCCAACTGGGGTAGGACCTTCTGGTGTACCTATTGTACCTATGACAGATCCTCAGCATTTAAGTCAAGTATCTAAAACCAAATAACGATGCCAGCAAATTGGAGTTCTTTTATAACTAATGTTTCTAATAAGCTTTCTGGACAATCGATTCAGGGACCTTATGATCCTGCAGGAAAGGATGTCGATGATTTTGCAACATATCTTGCGGATCAATATGTTTTAGCTGTAAACAATAACGCACAAACACCGTTTGGTAACTTACACCGGAAGGGGAATTCAGAATTATTAAAGACTGCATTTTCGAAAGCTTTTAAATTGCTTGAGAGCGAAAAATCACCTACATTAGAGAAGAAATTAAAAGATCCTAAATATGAGGATCTAAAAGAGCCAATTCCGCTCATTGATATTGAGGAGTATCGGGATAAATTTGATCTTGAATTTTTAGCATGGGCAGAGTTAAACGGGGCAAGTATACCTGATTTTACATATTCAATATTTTTCTCACAATTTCCAAATTTTCCAAAGACAAGGAGTGGGCAAGTTTTAGAAATAGCTAGAAGAATAGTTCAAAAATATGACGGAACATCAGATTATATACAATGGTTATATGTAATAGGATTCGATCCTAGCTATTCTGATTGGACAAAGGAAGTTGTAGATAAATCTATAGAGATTATAAAAAGCATAGGAACTAGCAGCGATAAAAAAATAGAGGATTTTAAGAATCTTCGTAATATTAACATATCTAAGGAGCTATTTCAGGAGGAGCATATTAATGATCCGCAGAGGATTCCTAATTATATGGTAATGGATTTTATAACTAAGTTCACTTATGATAAAAGGTATGATAGTGGGCTATTCAAAAAATTAAAAATCTTGAGCAGCGATTATTATACTGATGAAGAGATAAATTCTGGAGATGAATATTATGATACTGATGACGAGATAGATGCCAATATAGATGAGGCTTTTAAAGTAAGCAATATACTAACTAATGCTAATCTAGACAATCTCTTTGGTGGTGAGATTGATGCTTTTGGAGTAGGCCAGTTAGATTATCTAGTTAAAGGGTTATCTACAGGATCTGAGCTTTATTCGGAAATAGTAAACACATCTGATGGTATATCTGAATCTAAGGCTATAGAATATAAAGCAGAGGCAGAAAGATTCTTGGAGCTAAAAAGAAGATACGTACAGGAATTAATAGATGCTGCAATTGCTGATGCAGATAGATCTTCGGTGGAAGATGAGGCTAATCCTAATGATCCTTATAATATCATGGCTAAGGGGATTTCAGATTATTGGGTATCTACAATACTACAGCCATTTGCTACAACTCCCCCTGTACCCCCTTGTGTAATCCCTCCACCCTTAGGTGGTTTCTATACACCGATTTATTACGGAAGTCGAAAAAGACTTGCTGATTATCTCAGAAGAGCATTTAATACAGGAAAAATTTTTAAAACAATACCAGAAAGAAGAATCAGTGCTATCGCAGTTTCTAGTGCTCTAGCTTTCTCCTTTGCAGCCAATATGCTTGAGTTTAAGCTAATTTATAACGGAGGTGTACCAACCCCTGGTGGGCCTGCTCCTATGGTAGGTTTTGTTCCTGTAGTTTTTTAAAAAATTACGGACTTTTAAAGGAACTTAAGCTTGGATATATACTAAGATTAATAACTTCTTAAACAAAAAAAACATGATCGATTTATCATCAAATAAAACACACAACCCGGACGATTTTAACTGGGACGTAGAGAATGGCAGAAAACCAAACACTAAACTAAAAAGGATTCCTAGTGGATCTAAAGTCTATTGTCATGAGCCTTATGCTCAGGAACTATTAGATGCTTATAATAATTATTTCGGAGAGGTTTCTGGAAATGTGAGTTTATCTAAAGATCTTGACGAGGGTAGCATTTACCCATGTAAGGTCGTTAGTGTTACCGAGACAGAAGCACTAGCACAAACAAGCACAGGGCAAACAATTTACATAGATCTTAAGAAGGAGAGAAAAGACGCTGACAAATTAAAAATAACTGACATATCTTTCAATCCAGGAGATGTATTACAGGCTAAGATTAGAAAAAGCGGGGGAGTATACTCAGGTTCTGTTGTTGAATATTACATACACAGCCTTAGAGTTGAATTATTCGAACAGATTAAGAAGGAGTCTAGTGCATACCTGGTTAAGATAGAGAGCATTAATAAGGGTGGATATATTGTTGATCTATCTGGTATTAAATGTTTCTTACCTGGATCTTTGGCTGCTGCTAATAGAATTACTGATTTTGAATCTTATATAGGTAAAGAATTACATGTAATGATTGAAGGATACATTGAAGCTAAGGACATCTTTATCGTTTCTTATAAGAAATATCTTAATAAAATTATGGAAAGCAAGATTCAGGAATTGGATCTTACTAAGAAATATAAAGGATATGTTACTGGAACAAGCAACTTTGGCGTATTTGTTGAATGGGAAGAGGTTTATACTGGACTTATACATAAAACTGAATTCAGCGAGGATAACTCAATTACTAGTGTAAATCCTGGTGATGAGATCGAATTTTACGTTAAGGAGATTAAAGACAATAACAGATTAACATTAACCCTAGAGAAACCTCTAGAAAGAAACGTTATTATACACGATCTTGATAAACAAATCAAGGACGGAACATGCGAGCCAATTGAAGCAAAAATTAAACACAAGAGAAAAAATGGTATTCTTATTGATCTTGTAGCATTTGGTCTTATGGCTCTTATCCCTCAGGAGAGAATTGGTAAAAAAACCAATAATCTTAAACCCGGGGACGATCTACTAGTTACGGTTTATCAAGTTGAACCCGCTAGCGGAAAAATTTTCGCAGAGCCGGTAAATGAGCGATAATAGAACACATTTTGATAAGCTCCATGCTCTTAGCTCTTCGGTAATAGGATTCGAGTTTGAATTCTATACCAATATGCTAAAGGGCAGAACAGCTGAATCCCTTTCCAAGCTAATAAACAAAAAAGTAGTGGTATCCGAAAGGTACCACTCTAATATTGTTGTGGATGCCAGCACATGTAAGCTAGAACCAGATTATTCTGGAGGGAGCAAAATGATGGAGTTCATTACTGGTCCACTACCCTATAATGAAGCTATTACTATATTAATTAAAGTCCTTAATTGGATAGACGAAAATGGTTGGACGACAGATAGATGTGCATTCCAATTCTCTGTTAGCTTTGACAAGTTCAGGAAAGAAGTTAAGGATAGGATAGAAAATCTAGACAAGTTAAAATTTATATTAGGATTTGATGAGAATTTCATCTATTCTAAATTTGGAGATAGATCTAAAAATGTTTATGCTAAATCTATAAAAAGAGTGGTTCCTAGGAATAGATTTTCTATGATCGAAAATCTAACTACTATTGATCCCAAAATGTTTAAAGTTCCAGAAGACAAATACTACGGGGTAAACTTCACAAAAATACCCAAGGGATATTTAGAATTTAGATATCTTGGTAATCGTGATTACCAAAAGAAAAGCAAAGACATAAGAGAGATTATAGATTATGTGATTCTTTACCTTTATGACTTGCTTAGCCACAGAATATCAGGATACTCAAAAGATGACCTTGCTAAGCTTCAGAGTATGATGAATCAGTATACTAAGGTTGTTAGATCTTTTAGTGATCCTGATTTCTTCTTTAGAAATTACCCCGATTTCCATATTTTTGTAGATCTTAAAGGATGGGACGAGAACATAAAAACATACTGGTCTGTTATCAGGGATAAAATATTTGATATAATCGTTGAGGGTAACGTTACCTCTGGGTATTTTAATTATGACACTACCACAGGAAGATGCCAATTAAAAGACGCTAGAAGTAGAGAGGCTTTGGAACTCAAAGATATTGATTTGATCCTTTGCGACATAAAGAATGGTATAATAAAAAACTGTAATATTTACAGCTCCAAGATAAAAAAATCCTCAATAGAGGAATGCTATATAGTTAATGATACTATAGTTACATCTTCGAAGATCAAAGACTGCGTTGTTGATTTTGGAAACGAACTTGAAGATTGCTTTATTGATTGCGAAGGCAAAAGTATTAACTGTAAGATAAAAGATGGAGTTCTAAGGGCTGGTGAGATTGGTGAAAATGCTGACGTAAGTAAGGAGACGCTGAAAGTTAAAGGCTGGGAAGATTTCAGAAAGGAAAGGTTCGTTACTGATAAGAGATTAAAAGATCTAAATGATAGATACAATAATTTAAGATTTGGTAACATGAACTTTTAAAAATAACCGCTAAAAGATGACAGAAGAAGAATTAATACAAGAAATAGAAGACGCACTTTCTTTTAGCTGTGCCCTTCCATATAATCTAAATCAGCAAGAAACAAAAAGAATAATCAAAAGGGCCAAAGCATGGTTTTTCGATAATTATCAATATGCTGTTGAGGATAGAGTTTTTATTTTACAAAATGAAATATTCAGACATCCTGAATTTAGAGCAACCAGACAAATAAAATTACCAGAATCAATTATTAGCATATATGATGTTAGAGAAGTTGGGGGCTCTGGTATATCAGGTAATCCAGATAGGGATTTTGGTGATTCTAAATTGCTTGGATCTGAATTATTACTTTCTCCTTTTGTTGGGGATAACCTAGTTTATCGTACTGTCATGTACTCATATTTCGATTTAGCTAAAGCATATTTATTAGAGACTTTTGCTTTTAAATGGAATAAAAATAGCAAAAAATTAACCATTCTGGGTAGGGATCCTGGTAGATCCGGTAAAGGCCAACTTGCTCAGGGGTTTGGGGTTGGTGGTACTGATGTATCTGTTAGATGCTTTGTTGCACTAAATGACGATGATCTTTTTGCAGATGAGCTTTTTGTTAGATATTGCATTGCTAAATCTAAAATAGCATTAGCAAACATGCTTTCTGTATTTACCTATAATTTACCTGGTGGTGTTCAGATAAACGCTTCTGATATCAGAACAACAGGAGAAGCTGAATTACAAGAAGTTATGGATATGATTAATGGTGAGAACACTCCTTCCTATTTTTTACAGTGGAATTAAAATAAACATTAACAGAAAAACCCCTAATTTTTTATAAATTGGGGGTTTTTTGTTTACGTTCGTCGTGTTTAAAACCAGAGATATATAATATGAAAAATTTTCTATGAGAGAGATTTATAACAGGGATCCACTAGACCCAAGCTACAACCCCTACCAGATCGAAACAACCGATCCGGTAGAAATTTGCGTTGGCCAATTAAAAATGATACTTCTTACTAATAAAGGTGAAGTACTTGGCGACACTAAATTTGGACTTAATCTGGAGGAGCTTATATTTAGTTTAAATCTTTCCGAATCTAGCATTAGAAATGAATTGGATTTGTTTTTAAAAACATATATTCCTCTTTTCAGAAAGCTAGGTGGATCTTATGACCTTAAATTTTATCAGGGAACAGAGAGAGACATAGCAACTATAGATTTTAAAATACCAGCTAACGGGGGTTTAAGTCCTCTAGTTACATTAAGAATAACCTAATATACAGAAATGAATATTTTTAAGAAAAATAATATCCTTATTAACGGTCTATTAAACGACACGTTTTCTTTCCTGCAGGACACGTATAACCAAACAACAAATCTCTTTACCGTAGCATCTGCTTGGGGACAGATTCTTTTCGTTTTGCAAAACCTTTCGCAGATGATTCTGTATTTTATAGAGGATTCAATAACGGAATTAAATATAGAACAAGCAACTAGAGATTATTCTGTTAGGAGTTTAGCTAGAATAGCCGGCTATGATCCCGGAAGAGCAAGTACTGCACAAGGTGAAGTAACATTATCCTGGAATAGAAGACAATCAGATATAGGGGGAAGCGCGGTTATAATCAACAACCATGCACAAATAAGATGTCAGGAAAATGGTAAATTATATTCTTTAGTTTTTGGATCTTCAAGGGTAACTATTCAACTTAGTGGTAGTCCAAGCCCGCTTAGAGTTAAAGTAGCACAGGGGGATTTTATTAGTTCTGTAGTAACCGGAACTGGAAACGCTTTGCAAAGTTTTAATCTTCCGTCTTCCGCTGGATCTTACCTTGACCAGTTCTATGTTGATGTTTATGTTAACGAGGAAAAATGGAGAAGATATGATTCATTATATGATATTCCTTTAAATGGAAAGGGATTTATTGTTAGAACGGGAATACAGGAAGGACTGGATGTTTATTTTGGAAATTCTAATTTTGGTATGGTTCCGCAAAGAGGCTCGAGAATAAGAATAGAATATCTTCAGACATCAGGAGGATCAGGAAACGCTATTTCCACTAAGGAAAAACCTCTAACTTATAAATTGGTTACCAGCGGAACAGATTTATTTGGAGCTGAGGTAGATCTAAATGAGTATATAGATGCTCTTAATGCTATAGATCCTTCTTTCGGAACCAATCCAGAAACTACAAATCTAATAAGATTGGTTGCACCAAAGACCAGCAGATCTTTTGTTTTTGCCAATGCGCAAAATTACGAAGTTTTTCTAAATAAACTTGGTATATTCTCTCAGATTCAAGCATTTTCCACATTTGATGATGATTATCTTGATGATGATAACGTTGTTTATATTTTCTTAGTTCCCGATATAACTTTAAATATCTCTTCTAATGAGGATTATTTCGATATTCCAGTATCAGACTTTTTACTTAGCACTAACCAGAAAAATAAAATAATAAATCTTATTGAGGATTCAGGGTCTATGATCGCAACAACTGTTGTTAGAATAGTTGAACCTCGAATTAAAAGATATGTTGCAAACGTGGTAATTACTATGTTTGAAGGGTATGATCCGGAGACAATAAGACAAGCTATAAGAAAGAAAATTTCCGAGTATATGCTAAACCTAAAAAGAAGAGATTTCATTCCTAAATCTGATATAATAGCGTTAGTTGAATCTGTTGATGGAGTCGATTCGGTTTCTTTCTATTTTGTAGGTGAAGCTAATGAAAAAAATCAAACTCTAGTTAGAAGTTTAACCAACGTTTCAGCTGCTCAGTTACAAAACCAGGTTGGACTTAATGAATTTGGAGATATTGTAATAGGTAGAAATGACTTGGTTGTTTTAAGAGGAGGATGGACCGATAGAAATGGTACAGATTATCAACAGGGAATCATTCAGGGTAAACCTGGAGCTCTTAATGTAAGTATTGCTAAAATAATACCCATGAATTTTAACATGTCTCTAAATGCTGAAATGAAATCTCAACTTATAAAAAATAACTAATGGATAACTATTCACCATTTTTTCCGGACCTTAAGAAAGGAATAAACTATACCGTTGCTGGGATAAAACCGCAAACGAATAACACTACTTTCTACGATGCTAAGGATTTATACCCAACAGCAGAACTTGCTTCCGAAAGATCTTATAATATAGGATGCTCTGGATATAGAAGAATTCTTTCTAGCGGTTTAGGAGAATATAAATATGCACCTTGCTCTGATATGCTGCAATATAAAACTATTATGAAATTAATGCCAAAAATTCCAGTAGAAAGAAGGTACTATGAATTTGATCCCACACAGAATATCTATGATATAAGGGATAGCTTTAATGACAATCTCTATAACGGATTTGATTATAAAGACCAGTTATTAAAAAGATCTTTATCTAACGTTCTTTATAGAGATCCGATCAAAGAGGGAATACTCGGATATTTTAATAGGGTAGTTTTTGGTCTAGTTGAAACGACCAAACAGATTAAGAATTTTATTAATTACACGGTTAAAAAAAATAATAAAAGGGTTTTTTAAAATATGTCAGAATTTTTCTATAGAAGGCTTAATTTTTATGATAAGGCTGGAAGTCCGCTAAACTTTGACTACATTGGGGCAACAGGTCCTAGTGAACTTGATCAAAAGTTTACGTACGTAACTTCATCATCGGTTTCTTCAGAGGGCCAGATATCAGTTAGTCAGCTGGACAGTAATCCATCTTATATCGATTTGAATATAGCTGATGTAAATGGATTTAACATTGTAGCTTGGGGTGATTCGATAAACAGCGCTATACTTAATGGTGCAGATGTATACATTGAAGGTAGAATAGCAAACCAGGGGGAATTTGAAGCTAAGATATCATCTGTTGTAAATAATTCAACATATTTAAGGGTTAACTTTGAAGTCGATACTATTAATGGGCAAAGATTGATAAGTCTAAATAATCAAATTTATTTTAATGCAACTTATTCTAACAGACCTGGCGGATATTTTAAGGGTAACATATATTTTGATCCGGTTTCCTCCGGACTTTACGAGAACCAGCAGATATTCATAGTTCAGACGCTTAATAACTCAGGCAATCTAGAATATGGACTCCCTCATACGGGAGCCACTGGAGCTACTGCTGGTAAATGGAGATCCAGATGGTATAATGATAGCTATGGTGAAACTGACGTATCTGAAATTATATTCACATACAAAATAGAAGACCAACTTGAAGGGGGTGACGGGCAGCCTTTAATAGTTAGCTATCCCAACTTGGTCTATAATGTGGATGCCAGTCCTACTGACAGTCTTTCTGGTAATGGTTATGTTTCAACATCTTTAATAAATTCGGAGGCTTTATCCATAAATGTTGCTATTAATGCAACTGACTTAGCATCTAATATCTATGAGAGAAAATTAATCATAGAGGATATTAGTACAGGCACGCCTGTGAAAATAATCGAGATGGATTTTTATGGTGAAATAGTCGGTGAGGATGAGAGATTTAGTGTCATGTTAAAAAACATGGGTAGAGCTTTTTACCAGGACGATTCAATTATACTAAGAGATCATGATCCTTCTGAACCCCTTCCAAATTACCTAGAAATAAATGATAAGAGGAAAGAGTTATTAATAGCAGGAGAGGAGATATTTCCTTACATAGGAAGTTACAAGGGTCTAATCAATGCAATCAGATTCTTTGGATATCAGGATTTAAGAATAAAAGAATATTGGCTAAACCTACAATACCGGAGTGCAAGATTAGAATCACCACTACAACAGAATAAGCAATTCCTCAATGCGATAAAAAGACAGCAATCTGGAGGATATACCCAGAGTTATTCGATAGGAGATGTTTTAGACAATCCAAATTCGGGTAAATATAAATTGGTTCAAACTTATGGACCAAATGCTGATGGACAATATGTTCTTGATGTTTCCTCTGATACCACAATTCTACCTAGCAGAACGTATAAAAAAACCTCTTTATTCGGTCTATATTATGATATAAATAAAACCACGGGAAATGATTCAGATTACGGGTATCCTGAAGTTGTTGATAATTTTAAATTTACTCAAGAGGAAGTTCTTATAAAAATGTTTGCCCTTAAGGAAAGGCTTAAGAGAGATTATTTACCACTTAATGCAAGAATCATTGATATAACTGGTGAGGGTATTTATTTCAACGTTTATAATACTAAGGCATGGACAGATGTCATGCAAAGACCTGATATTGAATCGGGGTTTTATACTGACATTAAGGTTACCCCGGATTTTGGATTTATCGAGGATCTTAGAAATTTTTCTACTAGACCTTTAAGCACTTCTATACAGACACCTTCTTCATATTATAATAAGTTTGATGCTTACGTGGAGGTGTCGGGGGGAACAGGAAGTGCGCTTTATATAGCTGGACTTACTGGACCAACTGGATTAAATGGACCTAACCCGGTATTAAATATTAATGCTGGTAATACCTATGAATTTAGTATTTCCACAGCAGAATTTGATTTTTATATAACAACCGATCCGGGACTTTCCCAGATAGATCCATTAGGTATAATTAATAACGGAGTTACCTCAGGGGGTCCTAGCTTAATTTGGAATGTAACACCACAGCAGACATCACCTGTATATTATTATTCTTCCCCCAATAAAATCCTACTTAATGGGATAATAGAAGTTGCACCGGCGGAGATTTCGGATTTGGGAAATATAATAGATCCTTTATCCAATCAGCAATTATACACGGTTACCCAGAATGATTCTTTATTGAATGCAATCACTAATTTCTATGATCTTAAACAGAATGACGAATTGCTTGAATTAGGTGATGGAAAATATGATCCACCAGCTTATACCGATCCAACAACAGGATTAATCTACGATACACCTTTGGGTATGCCAATAGTATTGGAGCTTATTTTAGATAGATGGACTTGGGACGAGCTGAATATAAATTGGTCATCCATTCTTATTCCTGTATTTAAAGTTGGTAGCAGAGTTTTATACAAGCCAACAAACATATTCGGTAAAGTAACAGCTGTTAGTTATTCCACTGGGATCTATACTGTTTTCCTTGATAACTCAACGACAGTAAACACAGACGAAGCATCATTATTCTCAACCATACAGAATTATTCTTTGCTTAACTGGAGAAACGTAGATTTCTCTAACATGGTTGATATTGAGTGGATAATAAATAAACCAGCAACACAACAAGGAAGCCCTTATAATTTCCAATTTAGAGGGTCTATACTGGACTTTTATACCTTAGCCCACTTTGTACCATACACTGGGGTTTATCAGGTAACATGCAACGTCTATGACGCCTTTAACGCTAAAACAGTAGCGATAAAGAATGGAGCTATAACGGTGAGTCCAAAGATTATAGATATTGATGCGTGGACCAGATATAGAGAGGTAGAGGATTACACATGGAGAAATGTATTTAAGGGATGGGAAGATTATAATTCAATATGGGAATATCCTGCTGAGGGTGAGACGATAGAGGTTTTAGAAAAGACCATACCTAGCGAAATCCTAGATTTTGCTACCTATGGAAATAAATCAGAAGAGGGACAAGATGCTTATGTTAAGGTAAACACTGATCCTATAGGAGCAACTGGGTATATTTCGTTTACCCAATCGAATATAGCTATAACGGAGATAACATCATATCTAATTATATCTGGACAATATAGTTTTGCCACAGTGATATGTGCTACCCCACATAATCTTAGCACAGGCGAAGAAGTAACCTTATTTGATACTATACCGGAATTACTAGGGAGATGGATAATAACCGTTCCTTCTGGATCTAATAATACCTTTACTGTATCCACAATAATCAGTTCTTCGTGGAGCAATACAGTAGGCTTAACCGGACCTTCCAGATTATCTGTAGATTCCGCTGTATTTACCAACCAATATGTTACCGGGGCAGGAAGCATTTCTGTCTATGTAGGTGGAAGATTAGTAGGTTCTAGTGAATCTGGAGATTCCCTATACAGAACGGTAAATGCTATAGCATCTTCTGTTAATTCGCTTAGAACCTATCCCGATTATTTTGCTTCTTGCACGGATCCAAGTAACGATCCCGTTACTTTGGTTATCAGTGCACCCGATGAACTAGGTGCGGATCAAAATGGTGTATTACTAACATATGAAGCTACTGGATCTATTTCTGTAATTTCAGATTCTGTGGGATTATCAGGTGGATCTAGTTCTGCCGAAACATACGTTTATTGGTCTGAATCTAGTTCAGCTCTACCCAATGCAAATTTAAAATATTGGGGGACTAAAAAGATAAATTGGGACATATTCACGGATAATGGATGGGACGAAGGCTATGCCCATACATGGTTTGATTATGAGTTTAATAACGATTGGCTTGGCGGATATGAACTACATAACATAACACCAGGTGATTTCTTAAAGATTAGCACGGGTAACGAATTTTATCCATTTCCTACGGGAATGACTATACAGCCAGGATCGGCTTCTTTGACTATAGGGGAATTAGCAGATCAGCTAAATAATTCAGCGGATCCTAATATTCAGAATTTTTATTATAGACCGATTCCTAATGAAAGCGGTAATTTACCTTTAAATACCCCGCCAATAAATGTTTCTGTAAATGATTCGGGGGTATCCAATTCTCAGAGTGCTCCGCCACCTTCACAAATAGGTGGTAGCGGATTATTGGTTGCCGAATTCACATACCAACTTTATCCATGATCATATTAATCTGGATATATAAATCAAACTATCTTATTCTTTAATGTCAATATCAATAAGCCAAGGGGATTACATTTTATATCAGGACATCTCAGAGGGATCACCTACTGGAAGGATCTGGAATTTTCCCGGCGGAACACCTACTGGGGCAACAGCAACTAATCCTATTGTTAGATATGTTTCTCCATCAAATACTGGATTTAGTGCTAAATTGACAGTAAGCATCGGAAGCATCAGTTCTTCCAACGAGAAGTCAAACATAATTGTTGTAGTCCCTGAGAATATCTCAATGACAATGATCAGCAACCAGACCACTGTTGTCCCTATGGGAACCACAGTATCATATACTGCAGTAGGATCTACAGCTAGTGCTGCCTACTATACATGGAACCTTGCTGGTTTAAATAACCCAAATCTTACCACGATAAACAACCAAACGGGTGCTCTAATTTACAGCTGGTTGGATTTAACCGGATCTGAGTCTGGTGCTACATATTCAACTTACGTATCAACATCCTCTGTTATTTTAACTAGCCTTTTGGGTAACACTGCATCTTCTTCCGTGACTGTGACATATAGCAAAAATGGCTTATTTGAGCGTTATAATTATTTAGCATCTCCCTTTACATTAGGCCTGCATTATCAATCCGTGGCAGACACGGGAATTCTATTAACAGCATTAGGTATATCAGGTTCTGGTAATGCATATTCTGTAAATACCACTGGTAGTTCTGCGGTACCTATTCCTATAAATAACACTCAATTCAGAGCTCAGGGAGAAATTACATCATATTGGTCTTCTTCGCAAGATATAACAATGCCCAGCAGTTTAAATTATGGTTTGTTTACTGGACAATATATTGCTTCCAGTCTTGCTTTTAATGCTCTTGGTGTACCTGGGGCAACCGGATGGGGATCATTAACAAGGTACACACTGGGTAATTATATGCTTCCTGGTGATCTTGGTACTTATTTCAGTAATATATTTTATTTTGCTGATATACAAGGCTATGGAAAATCTTTAGTTAGTAACAGGTATTGGACAAGTACACAGGTATCGAATCTAATTTTTAATGAATTTTCCATAGGGTACCAGTCTTCTAAAGCATTAGAGGTAGCCTTTTATAGCGGTGAATATCCTGTAGCTTATGAATATGAACTTGATGGCGCAGGAGGTGCTAGTGGGGGATACGGTGGGGCTTGTCTTCCCTCTGCATCGTATGTATCAGGTACTGTTACACTATATTTAACCCTGAGATTTAGCACGGTTTCACCTTGTATAAATAATATCGAATCTGGCTATGATATGACTGTTGATGTTACAATATCTGATATATTAATTTCAGGGGGTGTGGGAAATTCCCCCGATGGTACATTGGTATTTATGCAGGATACAGGAGCAGGATTAGGTGTTGCAAGTCTAATAAATGCTGCTTTAGTTAGTAATGGAAACGGGTTTGAAAATAACATTGTTGCTTCGGCTTCTCCCGATTATGCATGGATGTATAATATAGGATTAGTAGATCCAAATACTTTTAATGGCCTTAAAATTTCAATTATAGATAACGACTGGGGGGGTTCGGGCCTTTTTCTAGCTGCAGTAGATCTAAGCGACAACGGTCCTTGGGCTGGGAGGCGAGGAGTTCCTACAACAGCAACCATAGGTAAAACAAATTGGATTTCTTTCAATACAAATAGAATAGCCAACCCATATCAGATAGCCAACCCCGGATCTACTGGTCCTGTAAGAGGATGGTATTTCGGCAGTCCATAATTTAATATCCCTGTTATTAAAATTCAAATATATACAATACAATTTAAAAAAAGATAGATGCCTAATTCATCCCTTTATATTAATCAGATAGATCTAGATCAAGAATTTTACGCTTGGGCTTCAGGTCAGGATGTTAGAAGATTCAACGGGTCAATCTGGGAATATTACGACAGCACAAACTCCGCAGTTCCCCAGGTTTCACCATACTATCTGGATACCAGATGTATATCAATAGATCCGGAGGATAAAGCCTGGGTTGGAGTAGCACAAGGACCAACAGCAGGAAATGCTAACATAAATCAGGTTGCAGTTTTTTGGATCAATACTAATAAAGTTGACGAGGGTGATAGCTGGACATTCCAGGCTTTGGGAACTTTTAATCAGCCTCAGGAAGTTTCATTAATATACGCTTGCCCCTTTGGTGACGATATTTTAGCTTTTATCAATCCACTTAACGGGGTAGGAGGAACCGGTGCATCTGATTATACAAGAATAAATGGAGCCACCGGTGGAAGATTATTTTATTATTTTAAAGAAACAGATCAATGGGATGAAACCGTTGATGATTATACTTGGCCGCATATCTATGATATAGAAACTAAAGGGTATGACGGTAAGGATTATCTTTACTATATGGGAACTTCGGAAGGACTTTTTGTTGTTCCGCAAGGAAAATTACAAACCATAACTTTAACAAACGGATCAAAATATATCCAGCAGGCAAAAGTTTACAACACTAGCACAAGCGGAATAATATCAGATAACGTATATTGTTTAGACTTTGACGAGAATGGAAACCTATGGATCGGAACTGACATAGGTATTTCGTATTTTGATGGTTTTGAATTCTGGAATTATGGGGTTAGTGGGGGACCAATAACTTGTGTGAAAGCAAGAGATAATGGACATGTTTTTTATTCAATGGGAGACGGGGAACTTGGAGATGGAACCGGTCTTTGGCATTTTAATGGAACATCACACACGCAATTCAATACAGCAAATTCATCATTGAATTCAAATGCTGTGCTTGGTATAGAGCTAATAGGACACAATACGAATCAGGATGGACTAACTATCCACGCGAATGATTTATGGATTCTTGGATATAATCAACTTTCGCTTTTCGCTTATGATTTGCCCCACGTTTATGGATCTTCTAAATATGCAGGAGCAACGGGATGGAATTTCACTTACCATACTGCCACTGGCGGGGGTTCACCTTTACCTAAAGTAAATAAATACACATGGACTTATCCGGAGTGGATGGTTTATGATAGCTCTTTCCTTGAATATAAGCACCCTGGGCTGGATCCACGTAATTTATTTCTGACCGCAAAATTAAGTGATATAGCTGATGGTAGAGCAGGTAAACAACCATATTGGAACAATTGGGCTTTGCCTTCATTTGAGCAAGATCAGATCTCGGAATCTATACAAGCTTCCGAATGGGAGAAATCTATTTCATATATTTCAGGAGCATCTGGTAACATAGGAATGTTTAGAGTAACCTCTTCGACAACACAGACTTTTCTAGGAGAGAAGAAATATTATGTTGGAGGCTACATTCAGCCCGATATTTATACCGGAAATTATTCGATCCAGTTTGGATATTATGCGGACAATACCCCAGCAATATTATCTGACTATGGACCTAGTTTAAATTCAGGCACACTATCAACTTATAATTCAGTTAATAACGGAAAAACCGGGTTTATAGTTTCTTATTCAGAGAGAGGTAATGTCGAATCGATACTTCCATTTAAAGGATTTAGCACCGAAGTTCAAAGTCTTTGCTCAAGCGAGGATGGATTATATTTATATGCTTCCGGTACTTTTAATAGATTTATTGAGGTTGGCGAATTTGTCTGGGGGGCATACGGATTTCCAATTACAACGGGGGGTGCAACTGGGGCACCGGTGGGTATTACCAATCCTAATGTTCCCGGTGCTACTGCAGGGACATATCCTGGGATAGGTGTACCCTCATTTGGCACGGTGGTCATAAATAGCCCATGGAGGGTTTCAGTAGGTAGCGGTGATTCGGTTGCAAACACTTACTGTGACTTTGGGTTTACCGGATTCCCCGCAGGAACTGGGGGTAGCTACGATAATGTAAATTTGGTCTATCTTAGTTTTATAAACGGAATAGGAGGCAATGAATTTTCATCTATTAACAACAGACTGACTGGACAAAGTTTAATAATCGTACAGGGCGGTAACACTGCTTACTATAGAATAGATCAGATTTATAGGGATACAAATTCATTCGGAATACGTACAACTTATCAGAGCGGGGCAACAGCAGCATTTCCATATACAAACGGAACATCTATTACTATTCAAGTTTGCCAATGGACTCCTTCAGTTTATCCATACACTATAGCTAATGCTGGATCAAAGACTGATTCAAATGCAGCGTACGTGGTTAAAATAGGAAGAGATCTAGGAAGTTCCTCTACATTTACCGATATAAACGGGGTTACTGGTGATTATGAAAGCAACATAAGAAAAAAATATAGAATTAATTCGTTTAGATATTTCCCTCCCGTTTCAACCGTAGCATTACCTTATCCAGGTGGGACTGTAAGCACTAAAATAGATTCTTCTAGGTATCATGTGAATCTTGCGATTACCCACACATCAAACACACCTGTCATTTTCAGCTCTTTAAAAAATGAATGGGATAGAACGGGAGATATATCGACGGTTCCTTATTATATCGGAGACCTTGCTTCTAATGAATTTGGTGCATACATTAAACTTGATTCAGATAATCTAGATTTAGTTGAAATAAAAAGCACTTCAGGTTCAACTGGTGGATTTTCTATAGAAGATATAAAATCATCAAATAACGAAAATGGCTTTATTATAACTGGACAATCATCTGGTACTTTTAATATGATGGGGCTTAATATTCTGCATCCATCCCCCTCAGCTTCTAAAAATTATCCATTCTATATAATTTCAGGTCCCACAGCTAACGGGATAACTGGGGGAATCGTAGATATAGGCGGTACTTCCTCTTATAACGGCATTAAGAAAATAATTACAGCTAAGGATAATTCGGGTTATTATGTTAATACCATTAGGGGAGACTATGGTCAGGGTGTAACTGGTACTTATTTCGGGAGCCAAATAGTATTGGGCTCTACAGGACAGAACTATTTATACACAGCTGAAATAACAGATCAGGGAACATTAAGGGATATTTCATATAATTCTACTGGCGTTCTTGATAGGGATATGGGATTTTTAGCTTTTGATAAAATCAACGAATCCCAATTTTTTACGTCATATCAAATAAACACACCAGGATTAACAGGATATAGTGTCGCACTACTCAAGACGAATAATGCTAATAAAAATTTAGATCTACAAAATTTAGGTACTTTTGAAGGCGACCTAACATTCTCTAAGGATACTTCTTCAAACGTATTTATTTTCGGAGTTAATACTAGTGGCTCTACTGGGGGTACCGGAAGTTTTATATCATTTGGTTCAACAGGAGGATTTTCTACCCTGTCTGAACAATACTATCCTGAGTTAGGTATAAATCTGGGAAATATTATTTCTAGGCCTGGGTCAGGAGCTTGGACCTGGTGCGATGTTCATTCGACAGATAACTATATGGAGATTCCGTTATTATCCACCGTGGTTTTTAATAACTATGCTTCTAATATTTACGGTAAGAAAAACAATAAGTGGATACTAAGTAACTCCGAAACAAAAGACGAGCTTCTTAACATAAAGGGCAGTCCATACTTTATCTACACTTTTGTAGATGCTGGATATTATACGATATACAATCAGGTAGAAGATTCTGCAGGAAACATCTACGAGGTTTCTAAGCCAGGATTCATAAAAGTAATAGATCACAAGGATAAAAGACCGGATGACACTAGACCTGATTTTGTTGACTCCAGCGATTATGGATATCCTAATCCACCTTTCCTTGCAAGGGATTATCAAGCAATGAGATTAGGTAAGGATCTAATGTATCAGGAAATGGAAATATTACAAGCTAATAAAGGTCAATTTGGATCTGCTATAGTTATTCCAAATAACCCAGATTCAACATTCAATAGGGAATAAATCTTCGGATTATCCCTTATTTGGCTTTGAATTTTTTTCTTCCCATTCATCGAATGTTTCCTCTATAAGTTTTACTATTGGATCCCTAACTATATCGTTAACACCAAAGTGCATTGTTCCGATATTATCCTTATTTTGAAATATCTTAACAACTAAATCAAGAGACGATAGCTTTGGATTTTTCATGTCTATCTGTTTGGTGTCACCTGTAATAATCATCTTAGTGTCTGTACCTATTCTAGTCATAGTAGATCTCATATTTTTCTGAGTTATATTCTGGGCTTCGTCTACTATTATAATTGCGTTGTCTATAGATCTACCCCTAATAAAAGCTAAAGGTAATACCTCGATATAACCTTGATCCAACATAATTTGGGTTAACCCCTCTCCAATAACTTTATGAAAGTTATCAAGGAAAGATATGGTAAAGGGTAACATTTTTTCTTTAAGGTCACCTTTAAGGAATCCTACCTCTTCCCCTTCTAAAACAGTTACACTTTTTACTAGTATTATTTTCTTAAACCTAGTATCATTCTTTATGAGCTTTAGAGCTTGAGCACATGCTAGATAAGTTTTACCTGTTCCTGCTGGGCCAGCTACGATAGTGATCTTATTGTCATTTATAAGATTTGAGAGATTTTTTTGATTCTCGTTTTTAAATTTAAAGTCAACCTTTAATTTTTGCAAATCGAATCTGGATGCATTAGGGGATTGATATCCAGGAGGGAAATCCTCATAAAATTCTTCGTCGGTAATTCTTTTTTTTCTGTTAGCCATATTATATTTATTTTTTTGTGTAACCGCACAGATTTCTCCCAATCGGAGTGGTTTTTTTGATGCTAGTAAAATTGTCTGAATTTTTTAGTGTTTTAGGGAAATAAATCACTGGTTTTGGACTTAAAGATATGTCTTTGGTGTCCATTATGGTAAGTTCGTTTTTATGTATTGCCATATTTAAGTGTTGTCTGAGACGTAGATATATATTTCACTTCAAAAAGAAATAAAACAATAAAATGGCAACAGTAAACATTACAGAAATTTTAGGCACTGATTCTATATCAGGCTCAAGAGTAACAATTAACTCCAACTTTCTAATCTTACAGAACTGGATAAACGGATACATTACAGTTTTCGGTATAGACACGGTAAATGGTATATTAGATCTTAGTGGAGCCTCAACGGGTAAGGTTCAGGCAAAAATCGGATCATTTGATGCTTTATCACTTCCTTCCACAGGAACCCCAACAGCATCAGTAAATAATCTAGGTCAAGCTTCGTTCGTAAGCTTACAATCAACAGACGTAACAGCTTCAGGAGCGGTAGTTCTTAACGGAACAATAACTTTAGGAACATCTTCTATTTTCGTAGCAGGTGGAACCTCTAGCTTCAACGGAAGACTAAGTGCTAATGGAGCATTTCAATTAGGTACCCAGGGACATATTATAAGTTCAAATACAACTTATAAAACAGGATTAACAGCAGGTTCAGCATTTGCAGCAAACACATCAGGAATTGGTGGCGGTGGATATGTAACATCGGTAAACTCACCTTATGCTATAACTGGTTTAGAAGATGTTATCTACGCAAACTGCGGTCCTACTGGATTCTTTATGAAAGTTGTTGATGGCACATCACCAGTAGGTGGAACGCTACCTAATATTCCTCAAGGAACTAGGGTAACTATCGTTAACACTTCAGCAGCAGCCGGATTTATTTACACCGGGATAACAGGTACATCGTCAAGTTACTATACAGGATTTAATACCTATGGAGCCTATGGCGGATATTCTACATCCGGTATAACGGTAACTGCTAGTAAGTCCTATCGTTCATCAATAACTCTACAATGGGAAACGAGAGTTGGACAGGGACAAGCAAACCAAAACGGTTCTTGGATCGTTTTATCTGCTAACAACGTAACGGTTTAATAGAATAAAAATAAAATAAATTTAATGGCAAAGACACCATTTATAAGACCTTTACAAGTACAAGGCGGAACATTTTATACATTCTCTTCATCTGCTGAGGATCTTTCATTTACGTTCAATAATTCAGATAGTAAATTCAGATTTTCCAAGTTTGCCTTATTGAACATACCTGATATAGATAACAGTGCGTCTACCCAAACCAACTATGTGAGATTGAATGGTCCTGATAGCGCATTTCTCGATTGGGCTAATAGCACTCAGCAAATTATAACTGGCGATGCAAATATAGATTTCTCTCAAAGTTTTCAGAGTTATTGTTTAAACATAGAGTCTACCATAACAGGTGACGATCAATACGATTCTTCATTAAAGCAAAATATTTCGGAAAGAATATTTTTTAAATGGCTAAAAGAAATAGGAGCAATCAGATATTCAGCAGCTGATTCGACTGAGGTTTCCCCTGCGTTAGATCAGAATACTGTTACGATTGTCAATGACGTTCCTATAACTCAAAAAAGATACGTTGAAGGCGATGCACCTTACGGAACTACAGGAGCTTACGGAATGACGGGAGCACCTTATAATAGGGTTGTACAATATGTTGGTAATCTAGATATTGTTAACTCTGTAAAGAATTCGACCAACGCATATTCAGAAGTTTATGTTTATATTCCTACTAAGGACGGAAATACACCCTATGTCTTATTTAAGAACGTAACCGATAAAAATTACTATCCAGATTATCAATGGACTAATAACCCAAGTAATCCTTTAAATGATGAATATCTATTTAGTAGAAATTACGATGAAACAAATCCTAGTGGATTAACAACATTAGCAATTTTTGATGATGATGTTTTAGGTTCACCTACTGCTAGTTATTATGATACCGGAGTAAATGGATCTTCGATAGCTGGTAATTGGTATTCACCAAGAGACACTGCAAACACTTATTTTTCAGAAAACATTTTTACAGATCCCTCTAACTATATTCTTACTAAGACTGATAATTCTAACACCCTAGTTTACACTAGGAGCAAATTGGATTCTATCGGTATTGATTTTGATCCAAACTCATATCAGGAGATATTAACCAACTCCAGTATTTCTACATTGGAGGAGTTTAACGCCACCGCAGACGCAGCAGATTTTGAGTTTAACGCAGTATTAATCTATTATGATGTATATGATCCGGCAAATCCTGCTACGTCAGCTACAAACCTATATGGTGTCTTATTCTTAGATGATGTAAATAGTGAAGGTGGGGACATTTATATTCCTAGATTAAAGAAATATAGACCTAATCCAGTAACAAAATTAAACGGCAACTCATACGGATTTAAGATTAATCTTAAATTTGATACCGACGTCGATCAGACTGGAGTAGAGCAGGCAATTAATGACTATTCTCCTTTTTCACTTTCTATGTTCATGGATGCTATGAATGTTTTACAGGATGCAAGTTCAACATTGAATAACGCTTCTTCTGATTTCATAGAGTTAAGCAATAGGGTAACTAACTTGGAGAATATAACACTAAGCAGTCCTACGTCTATCAATATGGATAGAAGGATAGGAAATATAGAACAAACATTAGCTGCAAATCAAGCCCTATTTAACAATACGCAGTCTATAATGGGACTTATTGATCAAAATTATGATTTAGTAAGGGCTATATTAAATAATCAAACTAGCGTTGAAATATCATATGATCTTAACCTAGTTAAGCAGGGTCCAGGTATTATCGTAGATAGAAGTATACCCAATCAGCTTTCCGTAATAAATGCAGTTCAGGATTTTAATATATCCGACACACAAAGTAAAGGTACATTAACACAAAGCGGATTAAATGAGATTCCTTTGGTATCTTATTCAAACTACTTTAAGCATGTTAATAATGGTGTACCCTTAACTCTAACTGGTGATTTAACAATAAGATTAAAAGACAGTACTAATGCTAGATGGAAATCTGGGCAAAGATTTAGAATATCTTTTGGAGATCAGGTATATCCAGGAGGCTTTATTATAAATATATTAACAAATGCAGATGGATTATATCCATTAAGCAATCCTTCAGGAGTTAGTTATTCTACGTTGATAATTTCTCTTGACGATAGCTCATTTTCAGGGTATGATTATATGCCAGTTTTCGAAATTGTTTGTATCGACGAGAAGAATTTAAAATTTCAAGTAGATATAGTAGGAAAAAGTTTAACTAACAACCAATAATATTAAAAATTAAATGGCAGGCACACAAAATTCAATAAGTTCATTAGTAGCTCAGTTTCTGAGACTCCAAAGAAATTCATTAGAAATCATAAATGGATTAAATGAGGTTGCGGTATCTACTAATAACACTGTTACGATAGAATACCTTGACGAACAGGGTTTACCCCAAAATCAAAACATTCCTTCTTATGGATTTCTGAGAGGAGAAATCCAAAGAATTGATAATAACATACAAGCTTTAGCTGGTATTAGTGAATCTTCTGCAACTGTTAGAAATCCTGATGGTACATACACACAGGTTTATAAAAGTGAACCATTAAAAGAACCAGCCAGATTAACAAATTTAGAGGTACCTAGTACATTTGATATTAAGGACAACTGGTTTTTTGAAAGCTTTCTTACCCCACTTTTGTACATAAATGTAAACGTAACAGGACAAGTTCCTGATGCAGCGGATAGAATAGTAGTTAAGAGAATAATCGCTAACACTACAACAGATGCTCAAAAAAACTATTTTGATACTAGTTTAAAGGGCAGAAACGACCTTTCTTATGATCAATTTATACAGGATTTAACCGATAATGGAATAGGTTATTTTGTAGACGAATCGATCGAACAGCTACCGCTAAGAACAATAAGATTTGTAGGTGGATTTAGCGTAACGACTTATTATGATGATTTAGTTACTGTTACTGATGCAGCAGGAAACCAATTTCAGGAAACAAGAAGAAACTATAAATTAGATAATCTCACTTATACAGACACACTTAGTACATTTACTGATGGGAGATCACTTAATGTAGGAGATAAGATCTCTACTAATGACGGAACACAATATCAGGTAACTTCAGTTGACAGGGATCAATCATCTATCCAAGCTAAAAGAGTTTCTGGATATCAGCCAATCATGATAGGTGCAGATACACTTTCTATATCTTCGATAGATTTTGGCCCTAGATATGCACAAGTTAATATTGGATACAACGAAAGACAAGGTATTTTCTTTAAAGCTATAGATGATAACTTTAATATTGTTGGAGCAGTTTGGTCGACGGGAATAGTATTTTGGAGCAACGAACTACAAACCAAAAATTCTAGTGGTACCATAGTAAATCTCGAAACCTATTATTTAACTGAGGTATCTGATTTGGGTAAGATTTTTGTAGGAGCTGCCAAAGAGAATAAAGTCAATGCGATAGAAGGTTTAGTTCCGACTGCTCCTACTATTGCTCAGACTAACTTCAGAGTAGTACAGATAAACAAGCAGATAACAGATTCAACTCCAATAAAAGTTGTTAATGATAAACTAGCAATGAAGTCTTCGTTAAAGAGCGAGATAAATCAGTTGGATGATTCCATCAATCAATCTAAGATTCAATTAAATACTGGGCTTTCTTCTATAAATGAAGGATCCTTACAGTTAACAAACGTAAATTCTAGTCCTATCTTAGGTTCCAATATAACACCGGTTAGTGTTGTTGGACAAAAAACAACACCAATAGGTGTTAATGTACAGGCGGTTAAAGCAAACTTAAGTTCACTGATTCAGGAGAGAATTAAAAAGGTAGAACTTTACGCATCTTTAGTATCTGAGGTTAATACTTTGAGCGTTGATGTTCCCCAGATAGTAACGCAACCTAAATATAGGGTTAGAGGATTTTGGGCATTCCCTTCTCCTCAAATTAGTCCATCTACGGGAGCTCAGCAAGTTATCCAATTCAAAGTTAGATATAGATATCTTAGCGACAATGGGTCTGCGCAACCTAATGATCAAATAGAATTTCTTGATAATGACGGTACTAAGAAAAATGCTTCTTTCTCAAACTGGACGGAATATAAAACTGACATTAGAAAAAAAGTTTACGATCCTCAAAAAGGTGTTTATGTTTGGGCACCTGAAGATCCAGGTAATTCTGATGTGCAAAACATTAACCAATTAGATCTAGCTATTACGAAAGGTGAAAAGGTAGAAATACAGATAGCTTCCATTTCTGAAGCAGGCTGGCCTGATAACCCATTAACCTCAGATTATTCTCAGACCGTTATAATTTCTTTTCCTGATAACCTATCGATTACCGGGGTGGATGTAGCACTAAGAAGAAATACAGAAGATTCTGCAGTTACTCGAATGCAAGCACAATTGGATGCACAGGGGCTTAACTTGCATTTATCGGAGCAATACACGGCAGGAAATAACACTTATTACCATAATGCAGTAGGTATTGCCAGTGGATTCTACAATAATTCAGGAACTGTTTTAAATCTATTCGATAAGCTAACGGATCTTCAGAATCAGTTAACATTAATGAAAGCTGAATTAAGCAATGCTAAAGGTGTATTGCAGGTTTATCTCGTAGATTCAAACAATAACAAGATAAAAGTTTCTAAAGGATCTGTAATCAAGCTTAATGCAGGATTTTATAACGAGATCTTTACTAGTGCAACCACTACAGACGCAGGTAAAATAGCTTCTATATCTTATAGCATCCAGTTATTTAACGAGCAAGCTTCCCCTGTTGAACTTGCTTCGATAATTCCTGGAGGATTAGAAATTCAAGCACCTTCTTCAATAGCTTCTGCCTTTCCTTCAGGATATAATACTAATCTAAGATATGGGGATGGCCCTATATCTTTAACAGGTCTAGTAACTAATGATGTTGAGAGCTCAACTGATTTTAGGCAGGCTCCGCCTTACGCTTCTTCCAGCGCATATTCACAATACATTTATCCTAGATATAGAAATATCGGATTTAATCAAGTACTTTATTATAATGCATCTGTGGGTGATTTGGGTCAATATTTTACTAACTCATATAGTTCATCTTATACATATGATGGGGATTCACCTTCTGCACAGATTAACTTTGGCTTATCTGGAACTTATCCTCAGAATGGAACTATATTTACCCCTTATGATCCTACATTATATGCTAACTATTCTACAGTAATTGGCGGAACTGCAGCAGCTGTTTGGAATGGCGCATTTAGTGGTACGACTGGGGGATCTCCTCTAGGAAGCGGATACCTATCAGAATTCTGTATTCATACAAGTCACCCTTATTTAATCTCAGTTGGTAGCGCATATTCTTTCACTAACTACTCTGATATGGTTAAACCTTTTAGCTCAACTTCAGTAAGCTATTCACCATTCCGCCACACTCAAACATTCTGGGGTGATACAACTTTATCCCAATATTGGGTTCAGCAAGCATCAAGAACACCGATAGATTTTGCTACTGGAGCAACTGCTTCTCGAGAAGATAATATGTATGCAAATAAATTAGGATTTTCATCTGATGATCAATATCTAATAGGTAAATATTCGTGTGGTGCTTATCTTTATCTTGGACCAATTTCTAATACCCCATTACAAGTTCCAGGGACAACAGCATTATCTGTTACGTATCTGGGAGAAGGCGAAACTAATGCTATAAACATCCCGTTGATATTCCAATTCAGAGCAGTGGATAAATTGGGCTATATAGGAGGATGGAGAAAGCTAGGAAATTTATCCAATATAACGTACACTAAAAAAATAGGTGTAGATATACAAATAAGAAACGATGACGCATTCTCTTTTGATGTTCAGGTCAGCGGATCTTATCAAAATGACACTTTAGTAGCTCCTAATTTTGATAGCGGAGTTAAAGCACTTAATTTTTAATAAAACATAATACGGGCTTAAAATATGTCTCAATCCAGACTTTTTGATTATAACTCTTCTTTCTCTGTTATTAGAACAAATCCTAAATTGACTGGAAATTTTAAAATTTCAGTAGATTCAGGGGGTGGCGTTTGGTTTAATTCAATGGATGTTAACAACACTTTGAGTAACGACGCATTTAAAAAGTACACAGTAACAGGAGAAAATTCATACGCCAGCGATGTCTCTACTTTCTTTTCAAATGGTAAAATTTCAAATGATATAATATTTCAAGTTGGTAAATTCACAAATGGTGAAAATGAGCCAGCCCAATATTTTTCTGACCAGTATGATTTCTTCTATGCGAGTGGTGCCTCCGCATTAATAGATAAAAATTATCCCGAGGACTTTAGCTACTTTGCACCGATATGGATTAAGAATGAGATACCAGATTTTTTCGTTATATTCAAGCTCGATAATCCTTTGTCCTATCCATATTCAACAAACGTTACCCAAATAGATGCAACTAAGAGGTATAAGGTGATTGCTGATTATGACACTTCAACAGAATTTAAGATAGCATACGGTAAGAATACTTCAGGTGATGATATTTATTATTACGATGGGCAAATCTTTAAAGGTAACACAAATAATTCAACATATAGTATAATAAGTGGTACTGGTAAGGTTGCGGTTTATGCTGAACTTGAAAATCTTCCACTCGTAGATGATGTATCCACTACTTTTAAAAACAAGATACTAAATAACGCAACCGCTATAAAAACTTTTGATCTTAGAGAGAATACAAAAATTGGTAAATATATAAGATCGATATTTAATAATAAACTGTTTTCTAATTCGCCATTAGATGTAAGTTGGGGATATGATTCATATACTTATTATAAAGGTATTAGCGTATCGGAAGGTATTTATACAAGAAAGGGAGAGCTACTAAATCAATATCTTTCGTCTGCTAAGTCTGACCCTATGATCGATTTGGAGGATTATATAACTTCTGGATTTTCTAGAAATGGAATTGTGTGCCCCAATTTATTAAATCTTGAGTTTTTCTTTGATGATGCAGATTCAGATTTATATACTATAAATAGATATGTTGGTATGTATGTTTCACGAAATGACATTGCAACAATCAGAACTAATGGGGAATTTTTCTACGAATATAGAAATTTATCAGGAAATGAAAACACCCCGATACCTTCGAGAGATAATGTTGGATATTACTATAACAATGAACCATATAATATAGGTGCTACCTCGGGTATTAGATTATTCTATGAAAATGCAACTGGATTTTTACCAGGATCCGATAATGTTAATCTATTAGATCCTAATAAATTATTTTATTTAACCGATAAAAATGATAGTTTCTATAGCTTAAAAAGGACTGAAGATTACGGGGGATATGGAGGATCAGAGCCTAAGTATTCTTACGGACCTTTTGATTATACAACTGGGGAATTCTCTGCAACAGGTTCAACTGGAGCAACTTCAGGATCACTTGTAATACAAAATCAAACGATAGATCTTCTGAACTTCACGGGAAGTGACGATAAACTTGTTACTGTCAAAGGGGATCTAGCAAAAGAAGCAGGTAAAGCTTATGTGGAGATTGAATTTCTAAAGGCATATGATAATAATATACCTTTAACGTTAAAATTATATTGGCCAAATGGATCTAGAAAAGATGGAACCAGAAGATATGATTTGATAAGCTCTGCTGATTATTCTTCGATGATGGTATGGGTAGGGGGATCTTATTATTCAACGGGGAATTCCTATTATTTCAATGCTTTTAGTGGTACAACCAATGAGATAGCTTTAGCTTTTTCGTCGGTTCTTTCCGATGTAGATTCTTCAACACTGGATTATGGTAATTCTGGCGAATCATCTATTATTAGAGTTAAGAATTCTGGATTATATGGTAATAACTCTTACTCTATATCAATATTCGATAACTACCCAGAATTTATTCAAAAATATAAGGGATCATGGGATAATATAACAAATTACGTATCGGATGACATAGTTCTTTATGATAATACCTATTATTCAATAGCAGGTTCTACTGGTCCGACAGTGGGTATGCAATTCACAAATTCGCCTGACGCTTCTAGCAGTTGGGAAGAATATTCAACATTTAATTATCCGGGATATGTTAAGATTAACGGAACAGACGCATCGGGTATAAAAAAGAATATTAATTTTATCGGCGGAACAGTAAATAAAAATAATAGAATAATCTTCGATAGTAAATACTCAAATCAAGTTTTACCCGGATACTACATTAAAACAGATGCTGGATTTTCTATGATAGATTCTGTTAATGGCTATGTCGATGATCCAAAAATTGATCCTGTTACAAGAAAGATTATAGGATTTAATGATTTTGAATATAAGCTTGTATTAAATCTACAAGACATATATTCTCAGATAAATCTAGGCTCAGACCAATCTTTCAATGTATACGATTCTGCTTCTTTAAATTTAGGTGTATTTACTTTCTTTGATGTAAAAGAATTCAATTTTGATTTCTGGAGTTCTGATTATAGCTATTCACCAACCCCCGAGACTTACAAGTATTTTCAGATAAATCCTGATACAGATAATGTAATAAAACCAGGCATCCCATACTTTGTAAAAAGAGGCCAAATAAGCTATGGTGGGACTGGCAATATTTATAATGCTGGAAATTTATTCTATGGGGCTACCGGATATACCTCGTTCTCCGTCTCCGACCCCAGCTTAAATCTCAGCACATCATCTGCAGTATTAAATACTCTTCAGTCGAGAACTTCTTCCTCTGGTAATGTTGTTGTATTTCCCGCTCAATATTCTAACGTTACGTATTCTACTAACTCTGCATCATATTCTAATATAGGATACACAGGAGACTTAGAAACTTTCAATGGGTTTATAGGAATTCAGGGAATTCTACTAGATCCTAAAAACGTAGATCCGTCAAAGGAAGAGGTATTTTATTATGGTAAGCTTAATACTGAATACGAATATTTAAGAGAGAATTACACAACACAAAGAGCTAATATATCAAGAATAGTCCCATATATAAATAAATGGGGATCTTCTTTAGGTACAGATTCTAGAGGAAATAGGTATAGGCTAAACAGCAGTCCGGCTTTCTCCCCTACTAACTTTTCACCAAGTTTTGAAAGAACGACTCCTGATCCTAAATATCTAACGCATGAATGGTTCCTATTAGAACAACCACCTAGAGATTTTCCTAAGGAGTTTATGAACAATCAGAATAGTTATCTACCTTATAAAATAGATTTAGATAAAGCCAAAAGCTCTGATCCCGATGATGCTTTATATTTAGCGTCATACTTTACCCCTGAACCTTCCGACTATACTTCAGAATTTAGAGATACGACATACTATACTAAGGAGTTATTTACTCCTCTTGTTTATAGCGAAGCATCAGGATATTATGAGACAATATTCAGAGGTTGTAAAATAGTATTAAAAAAGAGATCAGATACTTTTTTTGATGGATCTGTTGAATCTGACAGGTACATAAAATACTATAGGGGTTACGAGGATTATAAATTCTCTGCTATATTAAGGGCAATACCCGAGGATACCACAATTATACAGTCTCCTGTTAAATATCAGGTGATAGAAAACGACCAGCAGAAGTTTATACTTTTTGTTTGCGATGTTGTTGTAAAAGATCAAAAAACATTTAATCTTGGCTATACTGGAGGAACGGGGGGAAGTCCAGTTTTAGATTACACCCTACTTTATACACTGAATGACAAGGAGAAACTAAGATCACCTTTAGCTTCCTCACAGAAGTTCTGTTCTATAGATAATATAAAATTAAGTGCTGCTTTAGATCTTTCCCTACCGTCAGGTAGCGTTGTTAATACAGCTAGAAAAACCGGGATAATAAACATAATAAATAACCCAGATTACGATACAGATTTAAGAGAGGAAATACATACGACATATGTTCCCAATGTGGACGGTGTTACTGGACCGAGTTCTACTGGGGACGGAAGTTTTATTGTTTCAGCTCTGTCTACAACTTATCCATGGCCAACCGGGGTTGGTCCCAGTTTTATAGAATTTGGTAAGGTCGCTACCGGATCAGCATACTTATTTACTATTCCTTTCTCGACGGCCAATCCTGTTACAGTTCCTATCGGACCATCTTCTGTATATAAGGGCAAGCCAGTTATACAAATAGGAGGTGGATCTAGGTATTATAAAGGATTACTTTCAAGATGCTCTGTTTCGTATATTGCAGATAAATTCAACAGAAGCTCTCCATTCATAAAATATTCAACTCATGAATGGGACTCTAATTCAAGTTCAACAATATTAACCCTTGACGAATTTGAACTTTATTTCGAAAGACCAACCAGGATAACTAAACCTAGCGGATCTTTGGTTTCTCGTGATTTCAATGGACCACAAACTTTAAAGGGTTCTAGGGTAGAAACAGGATATGCTATAAGAACCCCAGATCCAACAAGACCTTCGATTTTGACGAGATATTCTGGAGAATATGAGCCTATATTCAGAAAGGTTATACATTTTGATCGGGATAAAACCGATACATTAATCGGATCTAGTTCGATAGATCTTTCTTTCAGAAACTGTAATTTTGCTCCCGATAAAGAGTATTTCGGTATTTCAAGAAACCTAGGATATACTAAAGTTTCTGAGGGATCTAATATATTGGCTGCGGCAAGCTCGTATCCGGAAGGGCCTGTTTATCCATTAATAGGATTAACCCCGATAGCAAAAAAAGATTTTAATATATTCTCTTCTTCATGGGATGCCGGATATTATAACAGATACATTGGTACTAATTCAGGATCTCCTGTTGCAGGAACAAGAGCTATGAAAGAATATAAAACTTTCTTTGGTTCTAAAGTTATGCAGACCCCCGACCCTATCCAGGCTAATAATTACATAACTCTTGAAATTTCCAGAACTACAGGTAGCAAAAATGTAAAAATTATAAACGAAACTATAGACAGCTATATTAAGAGTGTCCAAGAAATAACTAGGAGCAATTCCGGTACTGGAATAGGATCTGTTGGCCCATATCTTTCTGGAGTAGATTACGATAAGCTAGATCTTAAAATATTCACTAACGCAGAAGTTATTTGGCAGAATTTTTCAGATAGATCGGGTCAGGGAAATATAAAAGGTATAATAAGATTAGATAGAATACTCAGAAGATACCTGTTAAATTCAGGGGTAAAAAAAGTCTTTATTGATAATATGATATCCCAGTTTGGCGTAGGCAATCCTTTATCAATAAATGACGATATCAACACTTATATAGATTTAAACGTTGCCCCTATATACAGAGGTGACTTATTTGATCTTTATGTTAAGAAAATCGCAAACTCAACAATACCTAACCTTGAAATAGTTAGAGGTGATCTATTTGCTACCGATAGATATAAATTGGAATATTTTATAAATAACAACTATAAATTAACACCGATTACTAATTTAATATACGAGTTTGAATATCCAACAGAAGTTGGTTTTTATTACTCTTTAATGTTTAACATAAGAATAGCTAAGATATAAAAAATGCCAAATACTAATATACAGGCCTTAAGCTACAGCGACAACCAAAGTCAACTGATAAATAAGCTGAATAATAACTTCGACGAAACAGTGGAGCTACACGGGGGAACTCAGGGTACGGTAGGTCCTACTGGTGACAGAGGAGCAATAGGTGATTCTGGAACTTTTGGCCATACTGGATTAGATGGTGCGAGAGGAACTAGATGGTTTGTTTCTTCCTTAGCTCCTGCTGGATCCGCTCAGGAGGGGGATTATTGGATAGACTCGATAACCAGTAACATATACACCCTCGAGTTAACTGGGTGGAACCCAACGGGATATAATATAAGATCGGGTGGAGATCTATTCAGAATAGACGATTTTACATATAACGGGGGAACTGGTGCTGCTATACAAATGGCTCAGACATTACCTAAGAACTATCTGTTTATACTAAGCGATGTTACACCTGAGAATGGTGTTATAAATGAATTGCTTTCTAAATTCTCTATTTCCAACGATTCAGCTGTAAATGATTCCCCACTTTTAGAATTTTCTAGAAGTGATGTAGCAGATGGAAGTGTGACCGATTATATACAACATCCATATTTTTATTGGCCTTCTACTATACCAACCGACAATTCATTAGGTATAAGAGTCCCTGGTGGTACTTTAGATATTGGGGTTTCCGGGGGATTTGAATCGAGGTTTTCATCTTTGAGAATGGAATCACAAAAAGGTACCGATATAAACTACGGAGTAGACTCGACATCAGGAATATATGCAACAGGCGGATATAATATCAATTTAACTGGGCAGCTTAATGTAACAAGTAAGTATCTTAATATATCCGGAGTATCCGGAGGCTTTCTTGATCCTATTAGATCAATAGCAACAGTAGCATCTGCATCTCCCCACACACAGATAACCCCATCCGGAACAGCTGGATTTAGATCAACCAGAATAGGTGACACATATAGTACGATTTCCCAATTTACTTATCATTTGGAACTAGTGAACTCTACAGGAAAGCAAGTTTGGCTTTCAACTAAGGGAAAGCTTAAAATGAATAAAACAGTCGAGGGTATATCATATCCGTCTACTACTCAGAGAACTGTTGGTTATTCCGGAGCTACTGCAATAAATTGGTATTTTATTTCTAGAACTTCTGCAACGCTAGGATCTCCTTTAAATAACGGAAATACCATGATAATAAATCCAGCTATAGTTTCAGGACAGCATGTTGGTCTTGGGCTATATAATGACTCTAATTTAGGATGGGGCGGATCTGGAGGACTTCAAATGGGTGAATCGATTGACATAACAGTTCACAATAGCTCAGATTCTCCAACAACATCAGCTTCAGGTTTCAAGTTTATAGGGGTGGGCACGGGGGCTTCAGCTTCTTGTGTAACCAAGGTAACCTTGCCATTCCTATCACCAACAGTGGATCTTACTATTGCCAGAGGGGTTACCGGAACTGGGGTTACTACGGTTTACTATCGTGCTTATGCACCTTGGTCATCAAGTGGTGCCATAGGATCTACTGGAGGTTCCGGGGGATCTTTCACTTATTGATATATACAATAACTTATTAAGATCCCGTAGAAAAAATGCCAGATTTAAAATTACTAAGAATACAAGAAGGAGACAATCAAAAAGTTTTTGTTGATAAGATCAACTCTAATTTTTCTGATGTTCTAACTTTCGGAGGGGGGCCTTACGGAAAGATAGGACAGCAAGGACCTGATGGTATACAGGGACAAGCTGGTCCAGTTGGTTCTTATGGTGACATGGGGAGTAGGGGTAGCATTTGGACCATAGGAGCTACTGATCCTGGATTAACTGGCTATATTAATAATGATTTCTGGTTAAATACAAGAACAGGATTAGGTAATCCGATTTATCAATTTTCTTCTTCGGGATGGAACCAATATGGATTTGGAATGCTTTCACAGGACCTATTTAGGGTTTATCCGAATATACCAACATCTGCAGGAAATTCAACATATAACGGATACGTGTTAACTTCAACGAATCCCTACAACTACACGTTAGTACTTAGCGACAATTCATTATCATCAGTAGGTGCTACTGGAATTGCAAACCCACAATATTCTAAGGCTGTCATCGCAATAAACGGCGGAGCTACTGGAAAAAATCTGATGGAATTTACCAAGGGTATCTATTCAACAGCTACATCATTTAACACAAAGACCCCTAGATTTTACTGGACTACAACTGCAACGACATCTTTGAAATATGGGCTCTCTTGGAAAAATGGCGATTCGTTATTTTTTGATATCCCCTTTGGCCAATTAAAGCTTTCGACCACTGCTAATGGAGGCAATAATTCAAGATATAGATCTACCGGTTTTAATTTAAACCTAACAGGAAGTCAAGGACTTTCCGTAACAACGAGCGGTAATTTCATACTAAATCATACAGCATCGGGAGCACTATTACTATCTAATAGAAACATAAGCTATGCTGCTGTAAATCTTGGATTTGGAGCAAATGTATTTGAAATGCCTATTGCTTTTGATTTTACTAATCCGTTAAATACCTCTCTCCCCCCGCTTTGGATAGAAAGCACGAGATCAAATCAGGGAAATTTAAGATACCAGTCAAATGTAGCATCTAGCAGGGTTTCTCGATTATTCCTAGCTTATACATCAAGTGAAGTTATATTTGATGTTAAAGCTAATGGGGAAGTTTGGTATAACAAAAGGATTAATTCAATACAACCTGCTCAAACTGTTACCCCAACGGTAACTGGAAACACCAATATAACAGGGCCTACTGTTTCGGTTCAGTGGTATACAGCAATACCAGGAGCAATCTATGCTGGTGCGGGGGGTACAGCAAGTCAAAGAATAAGCTCTAACAACGGAACTGATTTTGTTATTAGGCCTTCCGTATATGGACCTAGTAACACCGTAGGTATTTGTCTATGGACACCTGCAACAGGCGGAAGTGGCGTTGATAATAATGGAGGATGGCTTAATATGCTTAATGATCACGAGGCAATCAACTTCAGAGTTAGGACTGATTCAGAAAGCAAATTTATTAGATTTCTGGGATTAAATACATCTAATACTTTTACAGTCGCACCATATGCTCCGTATGGTTCCTCCCAAGCTATAGATTTAACATCTACCGATGGAGTCGGAGCATCTCACATAGATTTTACCATAATGAACATAGCGGGAACTGGAGCTACCTCTGCTAGTCGTAGATGGTTCAAAGTTTATTATAGCGCATATGGGGGTAATATAGTAGGAAATCATTGCGGGGTAATGTACACAGCAAGTTCAATAGCAATTTAAAATATGCACTTTAATACTAAATATATTTTTGCTGGTGATTCAGCTTCAGTGATAAAAAGAAAGATCAATTATAATTTTGACCAGATACTTTCCTTTGCTGTTGGACCTAATGGGAAGCAAGGACTTAAGGGTCCAGCAGGATATGATGGGCCTTCAGGAAAAAAAGGAGCTACTGGAGCTACTGGTTTAAGAGGTACCCTTTGGTCTAAGATGGATGACCAGCCAACCTCAGGTAATGCTTTCGATATGTGGATAGATTCTAATACTAGTGACTATCAGATAAGCACCTTAGGTACTGGAGGTTCCTGGTCATATACAGGATATTCGTTATTTACTTCTACGTACTTTTCCATATATGGAGGTATAGTAGGACCTGCTGGGGTAACAGACAAGTATGTGGTAGGCATAAATTCTAATTTAAGTGCGTTTAACACGTCTTTAGTTATAGGAGATGATTATACCACAATCACAGGAATAAATCCAAATAGAAGCAAGTTATTAATTTCTACTGAAGATCAGATAACCAGGCCTATATTAACTTTCTCTAAAACAGGAGCAACCTCAACGGGAGTACCTGGTTTCTATTGGAGAACAGGGGGTAATTCAGCTTCATTGAGATATTATTCTACAGGTAGTCTTGAGATATCTTCTAGAGATGGGATTACTATAGACTCATATACCGCAAGATCTATATTATATGGAGATAACGCAGAGATAAGCTCCGTTCAGAATATTAATATAGGGGGAACCGGTAATTTTTATTTATACTCAAATACAACTATTGGGGTTGGTGGAAATCTTTCGATAGCTTCTTCTAACCTAACTCTTTCTTCTACAAGTTTATCCTCAAGAATACCTATAAAAGTACAGTCTAATACTTACTTTTATGCCGGGCAAACAGTTTTTGATGCTACTAAGAATAACCCTTCGGGGGTATCTACATCAACAGCAGGGATATCAATTCTAGCTTCTAGCACTCAGGATTCTGCTTTTGAATTTTTTGATCTTAAAAACGCACCAATATTCTCTGCTAAAGCTAGAGGGTCGGTTTCTTCGGGAAAACATATACAGACCACGTTCGGATCTACAGGGGGACAGGCTGCTGGAGCTACAGGAGGTCCTTATCTTTATCCAGTTAAGAGAGTAAGGGAGGTTAGATCTTCGACTATTACGCTGAGCGCAAGATATTTGTCAGCAACCACGACAACTTCGGAAACTGTTTATAACGTAATGGATTTAACTCCTGTTTCTCTTTGGGACAGCAATATGATATTAATTACGCCTACTTCATATAACCTACCAGCTGCCAATGAGGTTTTCCTTAGAATTCCTACTTCATATGATCAAAATGTGGATGGACTTTATAATACTGGATATACCAACACATATAGAATATTCTTGAATGATATTAGTAATTCTCAATCATATAAAATAGCTGGATTAGTATATAATTACTTTAGTTTCAATTCAGCTAAGGGCGGGGGATCCACTATATCATCAATCCCATATTACATGAGATTTAGATACCAACCTTCTTTGAACACTTACCCTACGGAGTGTTTATATGTTGATTTAACTTTTTTGGGCATAGCTAGTACAACTAACGCAAATCCTAGGGTATTTTGGAAAACGTGTGATGGAATTAGCGGATACATATCATTGACTAATTATGCTAGTGTAGGAAGTATAGTTACTACTTATGTTGCCTCTGGTGCTGCTTCTGTAGTAATTACAGGGCAAGTCCAGAATTAAACTAAAAAATAAAATAAAATGACAGAACTAACTAAAAAAGAAAAAGAAGATGTTTTAAGTATTTCCCAGGAGTTTATCAGAATCCATGGTGAAATAATGACAGTAGAGGAAACAATCAAGAAGATGGAGATCAGATCTTCCGAATTAATTCAAGAACTTGAAGAATGCAGGGAAAGAGAGAAGTACTTTTCTGATTCGTTAGCAGAAAAATATGGGGAAGGACAACTGGATCCTATGGGTCTAAAATGGAAAAAAGAAGTTATATATGAAATTATTAAATAAGGATACACTATCCGAAGTATCTTCGGTATTAAGCAGCAGATTTATGATGCTTGCTGTTATCATTATTATGATCTTGCTGTTTTTAAAACAATGCGGGCAAATATCTCACATAGAGGCAGAAGCTAAGAGAGATCACAATAACTATCTCGCATCTTTAGATAGTGTAAGAACTATTAAGAGCGAGAATGGGCATTTGATTCAGGAAAAATCAGCTTACGAGCTAAAAGCTTCTGAGCTTTCTAAAAATCAAAAAGAGCTGATATATCAGTTAGGTTTAAAATCTAGCGGAAGAGGAAACACCCCAAACTCAGTAATAAATATCGTTACCGAGATTAGGGATAGTGTTAAGATAGTATCAACAATTGTTAAGGATCCTAATGGAGAAGAATCAATTAATTTCCTTCATAATCCAATTATGACAGGAAAAAATAGATTGATGATATCAGGAAAAACCCCATATACAATAGGTCTTAATGTGGATCCTTTAGATTCAACCAAATACATAGCTACAATTTTACCTGGTCTTACTTCTTTGAATCTAGAACAAAATATAGATATCACAACAGGAATATACAGAGATCCAAAAACTAAAAGAATGATGACAAGGGTAACCACAACCTATCCAGGTTTAACTTTTAATGACATTAACTCTTTCGACATTACAGATAATGCAGATACTAGAAAGGCTTTAAAAGCAGCTAGAAAAGAATTTGGACTTGGGGTTCAGCTTGGATACGGTATTTCTGGATCATCTGTTGGACTTTCTCCTGGATTTTATATCGGATTTGGGGTTCACTATTCACCAAGATTTTTACAATTCGGAAAATAATTTAAAATTAAATGGCTTACAGCACAACATCAAAATACGTTCAGCTTACCCCGTATCTCCTAATGGAGTACATGTATGCTGATCAACCGCAGCCAGAGGATCACTTTGTTAACAGCGGACCATCAACAATAGGATACGATAAACTTATCAATGGTTATCAGGATAATGCTGTACAGATATTCAACCCGAATGGTGACTATGACTTAACACACAACAGTGCAAGCAATAGTGTTGTACAAATTAGTACTAACTCTTTTATTACTTTAGATTCAAATCTAATAATTCCATTCAACGATTATTCGGATAAGCTAACTAATACTGCAGATCTCCCAATAGTATTTCCATCTAACCTATTAGTGATTTATGACACTATTAAATATCACATTAGAGCTGGGTATAACCTTTCTAATATAGATGGTTTAATACTTAAAATAGAATTTCAAGATCAGAACTTAAATTACGTAACTGCTTCTCAAATACTACTTAAGAAAGGAACTGAACAAGATTATGAGCTTAATCCTAACCCTGTAGTCATAGGCTCGAATATTTATGATAAATACTTTGAGATTAAGATACCGAATCTTAAAGATATGAACTATAAGTATCTTGCTGCTTCGGATTACTTCAGACCTCAAACTTTAGCTTCACTAATAAGCCAGAGCGGAGATGGTTTCGTTTCGGATGCACCTATCAGAATCTCTGCGTGGCAGGTACAAAGTACTACTGACTTTGAGGGGTATTCGAGATATGATTCTGCAAGAATTGCTCTTCTTTCTTTAGAGCAGGAAGATCCTTTCTCTAATATAGGGGCAACTATAAAAGAATCAGCAAAAGGTCAATTCTTTGAATATTATGCAACAGATAATGAAGGATTTGTGGAGGATTTTATTCTTTTTCAAAACTCGATAGGTAATAGCTATTACATAAGCCATCAGATAGAAGTTCTTGAACAAATAGGAGCTGCTATAATCGAGACATCTAGGTTTGAGTCAACACAAACAACTGCTTATGATTCGCCTAATTACTACAGACCTATCGTAAGAAATGCAGCGTATTCATCATCATTCTTTTTGAGATATACAATGTCATTAATAAACAGTGTCGATCAAAGTAGAGTCATTAGAATATCATCCTATGCTTCTAATAATCCTGCACAGTGGGGAACAACCATAACACCAATAAAGCTTCAAAATCTGCCTCAGGTTCAGAAAATATACAACAGAGTTTATTCCACCTCTTCTATTAGTGTAGGTTCAAGTAACACTGAGTCACCACCTCCTATTGAAATTATTAGATACACCAATGTTTTTATACAACAAAACTACGTAACCGCTACTTCAGCAAATCTAACTTTTACCAACGGAAATCTAACCCAAAATAACGGAACTTCAAATGTTACCGCTTTAGGCTCAGGTAAACTTAGTATATCTATTTCCCCTTTTGATAACTATTATAAATTTAAGTTTGTTAAAGCAGGTCCTAATGGTATACCAGTTGAAATAGATTTAAGTAATAGTGGTCTTTATAAGATTGCTTTTCTGGACAATTCGGGAAATAAAAATTATGTGCCTACATTACTTGATAATGATATAGCAAAACCTGCTTTAGGTGAGCTTGCTTTCAAGGTGGATGAGACACAGTCAACTAAAATACTTAAGTTTACTGATAGAAGATTCTTTATAATAAACGGCAATGTAACTGCTCAGTCTAATGCAGAGGTTCAGCCAAAAAAAAGTTTGACATTAGCACCGGTAACATTAACATCACAAAACCCAGTGTCTAATGAATCCTCATCAGTTTTATTCTGGGGATATTGGAAAAAAGAATTCGAGGTTGTAACATTACCTACCGATGCAACTGGAGCAACTGGAGCTCAATCTGTTAAACCGAGCAGGGTACCAGCACCCCAAAGGACAGAAGCAGCACCCCAAGGTGTAGTTAAAGGGGTTACCCCAGCATCCGGTGGTACTGCCGGTACACCGGTAGTAAATACAGTACCCAGCACAAATCCTATAAACGCAGCATTGCAAGGTGATGCTCTAATAAGTGCTTTATCTGCACATATATTAGGATTTCATGATAGCGGATGGGCGGATCAAACAATAGTTGATTACTTCTTAAGCCCAAGTAAACCTGGGTACCTCCAATATCCTGGATTAACTAGGGCTCAGTTTAAAAAAGCTGCAGACGGAATTCTTAAATCATCAACATTACGTAATATATAAAGATAAGCATGCTACTTAATCCAAAATCAAATAGCTTTTACTTCAACTTTCCTAGGGGATTCTTTTCGGAAAGGGTGACTAAGAAGTATGAAGACTATATTAAGAAACAACCTATTCCGTTTGATGATGTTGCTCAATATGTAAATAGCACAATACAATCAGTGGGATTTCCTGGATTATCTATAGATTCTGTAGAACAGGTTAGAAACTTGGGTAAAAAGATAGCTTATAAGAGTGCTACACCTACACAGGATCTTTTCTCTAAGGAATTTACTATGATCTTTAAAATGGCTGATGGATTTATAAACTATTTTATAATGCTCGATACAGTTTTAGATTTTCTTAATTTTGCTAGTAATCAGGTTTTTATCCAGTCACTTCCGCTAAGAATAATGGACAACGAGGGTAACATAGTTATGTCGGTGACATTTCAGGAGGTTTTATTTACTTCCTTCTCTGAATTAGAGCTAAACTACACAAACAATAACCCTGCATATACAACATTTAATCTAGGTTTTAAATGTAACTATTTAGATATAGTTCTTGAAGCCAAGTAAGATATATAATTAAATTAAACAATAAAGATGAAAAAGTTTTCAGACGTAAAAGAATTAAACGAAATGAAGTATGGTCAGCCACTAGGTGATGAAAAGGACCAAATGAAAAACCTTTTGGTATCTGCTGCAGGTAACGACCAAAGAGTATTAAATGACTTGGTAAGTTGTTTAACAGATGCACAAATGAAATCTTGTTTCGAAAAGCTTGCTAAAGTTTATGGATATACAGGATCGGTGGGCCAGATTATTCACCCTTCTTAATTCGTAAATTTTTTATGAATGCAGTAGGAATCGATTTTTCTATAAACTCCCCCGCTTTTTGCTGTTATAAAGATGGTAGGTATATTTGGGGATCTTTGACAAGATCCGACAGAAGCCCGGAATCACTAAGAAAGAGTTCAAAGAAACCTTTTGCCGTTTTAGAAGCGGAGAAGGATTTTAAATTCATCTTCCTTGATAAGAAGGAATTACCCGATGATTATACAGGCAGGGAAAGAATCAAAATAGTTTACTTCCTGGAAATTGTTGATTCGTTTTGGAGTAGTATAGAAGAAGTTATGGGGGATTCAAATTTCCATGTTGCTATGGAAGGATTAAGTTTCTCCTCTAATGGTAATGCACTTATAGATATATCTATGGCTACTGCATTATTAAGGAAAAAAATAATAGATAGGGTTGGTGTGGAAAGGTTTCACGTTTTCTCTCCGACATCTATTAAAAAATTCGCCTTAAAGGGTAATGCTAAAAAGGACGAACTATATAATTCTCTATGTATTTACAAAGAGAATGAAACAAATTTAGCAATCTTTGCTAATATATTAGAAACTAACAAAACTGAGTGGATAACACCAGCTAAGGTAGTTAACAAACCGATTGATGATATTGTGGACGCAACTTGGATAACATTGTATTTAAAGAAAGAACTAAAAGAAATTTATGGAATTAAAGGAAATTTTGAAACAGAACACACAGCAGACCTCTAGTAAATTAAACTATTTTTCTAAAAGGTCAGAGTATCTATACTCTGCAGAAGAGGCATCTCATCCATCTTTAAATTCGTTTAGTGTTATCGCAAAGATAACAGCATCACACAATAACCGTAACGGTCATTTACAAGCTCGCTACGGAGATATAGCTAGTGCTCCAATAAAAACACATTGGTCACAAAACGGTCTTCGTACAGGTAGGTTAATCACAAAAGAATACAACATCACAAAGATATAAGTAGAAAAAAAAAGAAAATTTTAATGAAAAAATAGAAATTAATAGAAACAAAAAGAAAACAAAAAGTAAAACTAAAAATTAAATTTAAAAAAACATGAGCAATTTAGACATCTTCAACCTGGACGCAGAAGCGTTCGTAACCCCAACTGCTAAACAAGGAGCAGGAAAAGACCTTGAATTTTACAAACCGTATCCGGAGGATGGAAAAGACGGAGTTTATAAATCTTTAATGAGATTCGTACCTAATCCAGCTAATCCAGCAAAATCAAAAATCCACAAGTACTACGTTTACCTAAACGATCCTATTAGTGGTAATGCATTTTCTGCTGATTGTCCTTCCACAGTAGGAAAAAGATCAATTCTTAAAGATCTTTTTTGGAAATTAAAAAATTCTCATTCTGCAGCAGATCAAGAGCTTGCTAAGAAATTTTCTAGAAAAGAGGATTACTATTCTTTAGTTCAAATCGTTCAGGACAAGAATAAGCCAGAATTAGAAGGAAAGATAATGATCTTTAAATTTGGTAAAAAATTAAACGAGCTTATTGAAGCTCAGCTTCAACCCGAGTATGGCGAACCATCAAATCCTTTTGATTTATTCGAGGGTAAATTATTTGCAGTCCAAGTTAGAAAAGTAGGAGAATGGAACAACTACGATTTATGCTCTTTCGTTGGCGAGAAATGTTCGATTCAAGTAAATGGAAAATCAATGAATAAAAATCAAGATGACATGAATGCTATCTTGGAATATTTAAACGAAGGTCCTAAAAATCTAACAAGCTTTGATTACAAAGATTGGGACGATGAAATGACTGAAAAGATTATGAGTGTTATTAAGAACACCGTTCCAGAAGCTCGTATCATTAATGAAATCATTGGTGGCGTTAATTCAGCCCCGGCAAAAGGCTCAGAACACAGTCACTCTGATGATATTTATGCTGAAGCTGCTCAGACTAAAGTTGGATCTTCAGCTAAAAGAGAAGAACCAGCTCAAACCGAAGCACCAGCTAGACCTAATACTAGCTCAACTTCATCTTCACTAGAAGATCTTTATAACGATCTTTAATAGATAACCTAACCGGGGACGGCTTTATTGCTGTCCCCTTTTTTATCCCATGCAACCAGAAAGAATAGAAGATCTAATAGGAGTAATACTCAGCAGAGAATTTCAGGGTAATCCAGCAAAACAAATTGTTTATAAAGCTGGTAACAGATTGAATTTCTCTTGTCCGTATTGTGGTGATTCCAACGACGGTAAAAAGAAACGCGGGAATTTCTATATGGATACTATGGCATATAAATGCTATAATGGAGGTTGCGGAATATTCAAAGATTCTATAACCCTTATGAAAGATTTTGGTTTGTTCAACAAACTGACGGGAAGCGAAAAGGATCTGATAAAAACTATCATTGAAGAAAACCGTACTAAAAGAAGAACTGTATATGGTAAGGTTGACATCAGCTATTTTTTCGATAACGATATCTCTGATATTTTAATAAAGAGAGCAGACTTTATGAATGCTTTAAGCCTCCAGGAAGTTTGGGGATCTAAAATACAAAGATACATCCAAAAAAGAAATCAGAGAATAGATTCAAGATTTGCCTGGGACGGAAAAAAAGAAAGGCTATTTCTTTTTAATCTTACCCCTGACGATAAGATAATAGGGTTACAAGTTAGAAACATGAATTCAATAAAGGGGTCATCTAAATATCTCACTTACAAATTAAGTGGTATTTACGAAAAACTCTTAAATTGGAAAGATGTAGAGCTTATAGAAAAAGCAAGAACTATCGATCCCATATCTCACGTTTTTGGTATAGGATTCTTGGACTTCGGTCAGCCTATTACAATATTCGAAGGACCAATGGATTCTTGGATGTGGACAAATTCTGCTGGACTTTGCTCAATAGAGAATAAATTTCCGTTTGAATTTGAGGATCTAAGATATTGGTATGATTGGGATAAAGCAGGAATAGAGAAAAGCGTGGATCTTTTAGCTAAAGGATTTACTGTTTTCAATTGGGGAAAATTTCTGGAAGAAAATAATATAACAAAGAATAGAAAATGGGATCTTAATGATCTAGTTGTTCACCTTAGAACTACGGGGAAAAAAATTAAGAGATTTGATAACTACTTTACCAACGAAGCACTTGACCTTAGATATTTTATTGATAAATGATCCTAGCTCAGGCACGGACAAAACTGGTGAATGGGAAAAACAGTGTGATGAGAGAAGTTCTCCTCGCATAAAATTCCCACTTAAGCTGAAGGATAATCTAATAGATCAGGTCAGCACGGAATTTGATGAACCTGTAGTAAAGGAACCTAAAGAAAAGAAGAGCGAAAAAAATAAAAATTCTGTTAAGGTGGTAAGTCTAACTAGCAGTAAAAATAAAGATAAAGATAAAAATAAACTATTTTAAATGTCAACAGAAAAAACTGATTTTAGTAAGATCTTCGAAAACGAAAGAGGCGAATGGAGAGAGAAAATACAAGTAATAGCCATCATGATGAAGGATATAAAAACCCTAGCTAAAGCTCAGGTTGATCTTTTCAGCCAACGCCAGGTTTTACTTGAGTACAGTTATAAGCTAGCAGCTATTGTATCTAAATTGAATTCAAAAGGAAGAGTGGAGAGAGCAAAGAAGCTAAAAGATTATTCAGAAAGAAGCGATGTTAGATACGGTGCTAATGAAAAGACCGTATTAATTGAAGGTGACTTAACTGAGATTGCAGAAAAGATAGAGCTTGTAGAAAGCCATAGAAAATTTATAGATCAAACAGTACAAACTGTGGATCATATGCTTTATGGGGTTCGCCAAAGAATATCGCTTGAGGAATATCTAAGAGGGTCCACCGTAAAATAAGATATATAGATAATGATTAAATTCCAAGTTTCTGACGACCATCAATGGATAGTGCTAACTGAAGCACTTGACGAGGTTGAGAAGAAACAAATAGATATATCATTAACCAAGAAGATACACAACTTCTATTTCCATCCTTTAGTTAAGAAAAAAATCTGGGATGGAAATATATGCTTTATTGAAAAGAAGGGTAACGCATGGAAAGTTCCAATAGGCCTATGGAGAGAAGTTTTACAAATCGGCGAAGATTATAGAATAGAGATCGAGATAAACGGTCTCGATAAAATAGTTAGTAAGGACTTGACCCTGGAGGAGTATACCGAATGGGTTAATGAATTTTTTGAAGGCGGCATTGGCGGTGATCCAAATAAGATGCCAAGGGATTACCAGATTGAGACAGCATGGAAGCTAATCAAATATAGATACTCGATTTCTGAGGTTGCAACATCATCTGGCAAGACTCTAATCTCGTTTATGATATTTGCATATCTTAGACAGAAAGGACTTATTAGAAAGTTCCTTATGATCGTTCCTAGTACAAACTTGGTTTTCCAAGGTAGTGAGGATTTTGAAGATTATGGATTACATAAGCTAGGTTCTAAGATACAACAAATAGGTGGCGGATCTAAATTAAGAGAAGGATGTGATGTTATTATAGGTACATTCCAGTCTTTGGTTAAACAAGATCCTGAATTCTTCGAAGAAGCTGATTTGGTTTTTGTTGACGAAGCACATCATACAAATTCAATGTCTATCAAAAAGATTGTTGCAAATTGTATGCACTCTAGGTGGAGATTCGGACTAACTGGAACACTAACTAAAAGGGGCACGGCGGATTATTTGACTATACAGCAATTTCTCGGTCCACTTATAGTTGAGATATCCCCTAGTTTTCTTTTCGATAATAATTATGCAACACCGGTTTCAATCAAGATAGTCGTTATGGATTGGTTAGAAAAAGAATATAAGGATAAACTTGCTGATTTAAAGCTTAATAATAATAATCTAGAAGGGAATGAGGTTTATAATCTGGAGAGAAAACTTGTAGTTGAAAGCAAGAAAAGGCTTAATTATGTAGTAGACTTTATAAGTAAAACATCTAAGAATTCTTTGGTGCTATTCCAATCTGTTAAGGATGAGTATGGCAAACAGATATGGAACCTACTCAGGGAGAAGAATAGCGAAAAAGAGGTTTTCTATGTAGATGGCGACACAAACGAGGGTTTAAGGGAGGAATACAAATCAAGAATGGCATCAGGAAATAATAAAATACTTATTGCAACCTATGGTACATTCTCAACGGGAATCTCAATAAACAACCTACATAACATTTTTTTGGTTGAGTCATATAAAAGTGAGGTTCTAATTAAACAAAGTTTAGGGAGGGGAATGAGACAGATGGAGGGTAAGGAAAAAGTTAACATAATAGACTTTGTTGATGACTTTTCTTCGCCTAAGTACCAAAACTATCTACTTAAACACTCAGAAGCAAGAATTCAGATCTATAAGAACGAATCCTTCGAATATAAGATATACAAGGTAAAACTTTAATTTTAGGGATATATAAAGAAAAACTACAGAAATGAGGATAAAGAAATTTGATACTTTTACAGAATCGCTAACTGAAGGTGAAATCGACTTATATAAAGGCAATACTAAACTAAGCAGATGGCTTAGAAAGGTGGATGCAAACATGGAATACGAGTACGATAAGCTTAGGGGAGATACTGATCCAGGTCCGGATGACGGAGGAAGGGCAACGATTAATAGAATAAATTCAATTATTCCACTTTTCGGAAGATTGATAGCTAGCTCAGGAGCTGCTATTTCTGATTTTTTCTTTAAAGGTGATTCTAAAGATAGCTATTCTAAAATGTCTAAAGCTGATCTTAAGTCTAAAGAGAAAGATGTCTTGGATGATTGGGAGAAGGAAAAAATAGGGGATAAGAACGTTACACAGAAAGATGCTGAAGATTTCTATAAATCAGGTGCTCTTAAAGGTAAAAGCTACTTCGGTAAAAACTATGATCCGCTTAAGCCTAAAACAGACGACGAGAAACAATATAGCAGCTATTTAAGTGGTGCTATGGGAAGATATTATGATAAGATTCAAAAAAATAATGGGTAATACTGTTTTAAATTTTTCAGGCTTTTCCAAGATATTTGAGGGTGGCGCTGCCATAAAAACCTCAAGGAGAATTCGTGAAGATGAATTTCCTAAAACCCTTGATAGTATCAAAGAAATTCTTTTTCCACTTCTAGGTATAGATGTTGATAAGTACGGGGAGGAATATATTATAATCGGAAGCATAGGTAAGAAAAAGAATCCCGATGACACATCAGGTGATCTTGATCTTGGCTATGATACAACTTTCTTTTCACGAGAGCATGGGGTAGGCGCTAAAGAATGTTCGGCAACGGTTGATACCATACTAAGAACACAACTTGCAGAAGCACTTGGATTTGAACCAGAAATAAATTATCTGAAGGGATTAAACGTGGTTAGCCTTGGCTGGCCAATAGAAGGTGATTTACAAAAGGGCATAGTTCAATTGGACCTTATCCCATTATCCAGCATGGAATGGGCAGATTTTATTTACTATTCGCCCAATTATAAAGTGGACGAGAGTAAATACAAATCAGCACACAGAAACTGGCTTTTATCAGCCATACTATCCGCTAGAAAAGAAATAATAGATACAGATGAAACTGGGGAAATCATGGACTATAATGCACCTGTATTGATTCTTAGTGACGGATTATATTGGCACACGAAATCATACAAAGGAATTAGAATCCCCCGATTAAAACACTCTAAGAAATTAGAGGGAAGCGAAAGATTTGTGACAAGAGATCCTCAAGAATTTATAAACTTTGCATTGGGTCAGGGATATAAACTAGAGGATGTTAAAACTTTCGAGGCTTTATTAGATATAATAGAAGATCCAAAATTTGATCTACACGAAAGATTACCTGAAATAAAACAAAGATTTCTGGAATATCTTGAAAGAGCTGGTCTAGAAATACCAACAGAAATAAACAGAATTGGTTAAAATTTAAAACATGGCAGGAATTAGTCATTTATATGATCTCTATAATAAGAAGGGAAAAGATTTCATCGATAATCTTTTCAACACTTATGTTACCGTTAACGAGAAAATGGACGGGTCTGCTTTCATTGTTGAAAGAGATAGCGAAACAGGAAAATTTAATTTTTATAAAAGAGATCAGAGAAATCCAATAACCCTGGTAGATAGGACTTTAATGAAGTACTATGAAAAACCCATACAATATATCGAATCATTGCCTCCCCACATAATAAAAGAAATCCCTAGGGGGTGGAGATTTGGATTAGAGTACTTTGCAAATAGTGCTCCGGTTGAGATAGTTTATGATGAAGTTCCTAAGAATAATCTAATACTTTCTTATATCCATAAGAAAGATCAAAGTGGAAAACCTAAGGGAACAATTCAGGGTAAGAATGATCTAGATACATGGGCAGATTTATTAGGGGTAGAAAGACCACCTATCATTTTTCAGGGGTATCTTGAAAAAGAGCAGAAAGATAGAATACTCGATTTCTTAAGAACACCTTTCGAAGATCTCGTAACCGAATATAAAACAAGAAGTTTCGTTGCATTTATTATTGGCGTGCTTAATCCTGAATTAAAAAAGACTGCTCTAAATGCAGATTTAGAAAAGCCAATAGAGGGAATAGTATTTAGATTCGGGGAAGAAGATGAAGAGCAAGAACCTATTTTATCTAAAATGGTAGATCCTGTTTTTACTGAGCTTGCAAAATCAAAGGCTAAGAAAAGAACAGAGGAAAAACCTAGCGATTTCTTAGGTATTACTATACTGGATGTGATGAACTTCATACTAGAAAATGGTGTGGATACTTTTGAAATAGCAGGAACTACCGAAGATGAGAGATACATTTCTTTTATTTCTGATGTCTTCTCTAAATTCCTAGACGAATATGGATACAAATACAAAGGGGCAGATTTTCAAGAGCCAGAATATTTAAAGAAAGAAGACTTCAGACTGAATAAGAATCTTATAACTGACAGAAGAGTACTAAAGTATTTGGAAGAAGACGAAGCTTTTGAATCGCTATTTAAGCTTATTCTTAATTCATTCAGAAAGATTAAAAAGAGAGCAGGTGGAATAATCACACCAGGTATAATAGATCAATTCAATTTACTCGTATCCTCAATAGAAAAAAGGGTAGAGACTGAAACAAAGAAACCTGCTGTAATGGAGTCAGAAATGCCTTCATTTTTAGATTTTAAAAAGAATAATTTAAAGCCTAAAAAAGTTGATTACGTAACTAGTGAATCTGAAGAGAGCACTAAGGATGATGATCACTTCTGTTCTTATAATGAATTTATCTCGGCTTTGGAAACAATAGATACAACTAAGAAGGACATAGAAAAACCTAAATTAGATGAAAAAGGGGAAGACAAAAAACCGGAGCTTAATGAGGTTAATATTTTAGTTGGCAGATTCCAGCCTTTCCATAATGGTCATATAAAGATGGCAAAATTACTTAAAGAGAAAAACGGTTTACCTAGTATAGTTGCTGTGGTTAATCCAGGTCATAATAAATCGGGCAAATCCCCATTCAATGAGGATCTTATTGGCAAGTATATGGAAGCAGTAGTTAAGGATCATCCTGGACTAATTAATGGATATTTTGCAACTAAAAAAGGATTATTGGGTGTTATATATGGTATAGCAAAAGAAATGGGGTATAAAGTTAATCTAATAGGAGCTGGCGACGATAGGATGGATGATTACAGGAAACAATCGGAATACCTTAAAAAAGCTGGCGGTGATTTCTCTGAAGAAATAGAAGTTGTAGAAACCCCAAGAACAACGACAGGAACAGAAATTAGAAATTCCATAGGGAACGAAGATTTCCTAACATTTAAAAAGCTTGTACCACAGGGTGTTTCTTCTTTCTATAATAGTTTACTTTCTTCTATTAACGGAAAGGAAATTAAAGAATCAGAGGAAATCGTAACTGAGAGTGAAATCGCAGATCTTGAGAATGAATCTCTAAAAGAAAATATAGAAAAATAAAAAATAAAATGAGAAGAATAATATCTACATTCGAGCAATTCAAAATAAATGATCTGGAGTCAAGGTCTATGCATGAATCAGATGGATTCGGTACTTCTCCTTTCCTCTTGGTAAAAAACGGGGATATTTACAACTACTTCTTTGATATAGAAGATGAAAGGGGTGAAGATGAAAAAGGATTTCATTTCATAATCGGAAAATATTCTAATAACGAAGTTATAGATGGACCTAAAAATTCATATTGTGTACTTACATTGAATGAGATTTCTCATGAATTAATAGAAGACATAGCGGTAAAGAAAGAGGAAGTTCCTCAGCCTAACACTATGAAATTCAAAGCAGGTGGAAATGAGGTTTCTAGAATAATGGAATACGCATCGAAATGTTTAAGCAGCTATCTAGAATCAAATCCTAAGACCAATAGAATATATGATGAAATACAGGACAATTTAGAATTTGACGGTAAGGGTGAATATATTGAGTTTATGAAGTCAATTATTATTTCTTATTTAGGAGAAAATTGGTCGGTTCAACAGGGATCAACAAAAAAATCTGTATTAATTAGCAGATAAGACGAAACAATCAGTAATAAACAAGTATAAATAGTAACAATTTAAAAAACAAAAAAAATCATGGAAAAATTCGAACAAATCAAAGCATTAATCGAAAGCACTCAAGGAGACGCTGAAAAGTTTTTCGACAAAGGTAACGGCTCAGCTGGTACAAGAGTAAGACAAGCTATGCAGGAACTTAAAAAACTTGCTCAAGATCTTAGATTAGAAGTGCAAGAGTTTAAAAACAAAAAAGCTTAATTAACATTTTAAAACTAAAAATCTAATGAGCTATTACGTAGTTAAAACAAGTTTTGAGTCTGGAGAGGTTAACAAGAACGGTGATCCTGTTTATAAAAAAGCAGAATTCTTAGTATCTGGCGAATCTGTTCTTGACGTAGAAACTAAAATGGCTGAATACTTAGATGGTTCAGTTGGAGGATTTGAGACAACTCAAGTTACGAAATCAAAAATAGAGGCTGTCGTAGGCAACTAATAATGTCAAAAACAAAGAATCCTGAAACAAGTTTTTATGCTCCCCCTCAATCGCCAATGGCTATTCAACCAGGGGACAGTGGATTTGCCTTAGTCGGCAAGGGATATAATCGATTTATTTGGACCTTCAATGATTGGTACAAATCTAAAAAGAAAATTATCAATCCAGATAAGAATTGGGATTTATCCTCTAAACCCATAACACAAAGTGAATGGGACAAGAAACAAAAGGACTTATATTTATAAGTCCTTTTTTGTGTGGATATATAGATCACAAAAAAATCAACAGAAGAAATGCCAGCACTTAGTACAGCACAACAACGATTAATGGCCCAGGCCTATGCAATAAAAGTGGGAGCGATGGAACCTTCCGATCTCAATCCAAAATACAAGAAAGCCATTACGAATCTTGCAGATAGCATGACTAAGAAGGAACTTCAAAAATATGCTTCTACGAAACATAAGAACTTGCCACACCATGTGGATGAGGAAGTCATTGGTGATATGCCAGTTAGTTTGGAACCTGTTGGATCTGACAGTATTCCGACGTTCCAGCCAAAAGGCCCAGGTAAAATAGTACCTTTTCTTGATCCCGACTCTAAGCAAAAGAAAAAGGGGAAAAAAAATCTGGAGAATTTAAAAGATTATAGGGATTGGCTAAATTCTAAATAGATATTAAGCCGGAACAGTTTTTCTTTTTGTGTGTATAACCTATACTTAAAAAACAGATCAAATGGCAGTACAAATTTATTTACCAGAAAAAGTTTATGTTTCACCTAGCCCAATCCACGGATATGGTGTTTTTGCTAAATCCAGAATAGGAAAGGGTGAGATCATAGAAGAATGCACAGTTATAGGACTGGATCTACACGTAAATGCATCATGTTGGCATGTACTAGAACACTATCGATTTATGTGGCCTACTGTGTCTCCGGTTACACAGGTTATACCAACTGGTTATGGAGCACTTTACAATCATTCAAATTCTCCCAATGCAGCATGGAAAAGTTCAGAACCAAGGGAGACTTTTTTCTTCTATGCAATTAGAGACATAGAACAAAATGAAGAGATTTGCACCTATTACGGGGGTGCAGATTACTGGGGTCAGGGAAGCCGGATGAATCTTGAGGAGTTAAAGTAAATATATAGAGTATGAAGTACCTATTAGAATATGAAAAATACAGTCCGGATGAGGAATACAAATCAGATTCTAGAAGATCCCTTAACCTGGATCTTGTTAGAAAGACAGTTGACTATAAGAGACTAATAGAACTTGGTTTCAAAGAGGATACATCACATCAGCAGGAAATCAACAACACTCTAAAATTTATTAGGGTAACCAACAATAAAAACGAGAAGGGCCACGATAAAGTATTCTATACTATCCACCCAACAGGAAAGGTTAGAAGATATAATCCACTAAAGAATGAGGATAATCCCGGCGAAAGAATGGAGGGTAACGGAAACGATATAAAAGACTTCGGCAAGCCTTTTAGCAGACCTTCTGAGTATGCAAAGGGATTAAGATACCTTTGGCAATATATTAAACGCAAACAAGAAAGAGGAAATTATAGATAATGTGTAATTGTACAGGAAGCAGTTTTGAATTTGAGTCTGTTAAAAGAGATATGTCAAAAGAGGAAAGCAAGATCCTAAACAAATGGGTATTGGACAATCTAAACAGAAAACTACTAATACAGTCTCCCATATATGATATATACAATGATATAATAGGATATATCACTAAGAATCCGGACGGCAATATAGTTCGTATTTTTAAAACCAATATAAAACAAACCTTAGACTAATAATATGTTTCACCCAACAGGACAATTACCAAATGGAAAAACCTTAATCTGCATGATGGATGAGGAAGAAGAATTAGATGACATTATTTGTGATTGCGAATCTTCAGAACAATACGTTAAAGCCGTTACCGAATGGCTAAATGAGAATGATTACTGTGTAGAAAGCTGGCAGCTAAAAGAATATCTTAAAGCTAAAGGCATGGACGAAGATAAAATGAATGAGGATATGGGAGCAGCAGCTCCAGCTCCGGGATTAGCTACATTGGGCAACGTATCGGGAATGGGTAATCCATCTCCACCTAGCTCAGCAGGTGCAACTAATAGCGGATTTTATGATTCAACTAATAATGGGTCCGGTGACAAATTCACAAGTCTTACTGCAGGAACAGGAGCAGCTAAGAAAAAGAAAGCAAAGACTGTTGATAATTATCTTGAATTCGTAAAGAAAAGAAAGAAGAAATAATATTTCATTGATATGACAAACCCGGTCGGTAGATCGGGTTTTTTTGTGGGCTTCGGTAGACAAAAAGTCACTTTATTTGGGAATGAAATGACAATATGACTAAAAATTTCTTTCGGATCTAATTTTGATTAATTTATTACAGGAAATATGATTCTATAACGGAATCTTTTCTCAGAAATCAACTAAAAATAATAAATTTAAAACAAATGGCAAAAGTAATTGGTATTGACCTAGGAACAACAAATTCATGTGTTTCCCTAATTGAAGGAAGCACACCCTCAGTTATTGTTAACCAGGAGGGAAAAAGAACTACACCTAGTGTGGTTTCTTTTAAAGATGGTGACATTAGAATCGGAGACTCTGCAAAGAGACAAGCGGTTACTAACCCAGAGAATACTATCTATTCAGTAAAAAGGTTTATTGGATCTAAGTATTCGGAGATTAAAAATGAGGCAGGTAAAATGTCTTATAAAGTAAAAAAAGAAAAGGGTGATAAGGTAGTAGTAGAAGCAAACGGAAAAACATACGTACCCCAAGAAATTTCGGCAATAATTTTACAGAATCTAAAAAGAACTGCAGAGGAGTATTTAGGAGAAGCTGTTACCCAAGCGGTAATTACAGTTCCTGCTTATTTCAACGATAGCCAAAGACAAGCAACTAAAGAGGCTGGTGAAATTGCAGGATTAGAAGTACTCCGTATTATTAACGAACCAACAGCAGCAGCTTTAGCTTATGGCCTGGATAAAGGTGACAAAGATCTTAAGGTTGCAGTGTATGACTTAGGTGGCGGTACATTTGACGTTTCAATCCTAGAAATAGGATCTGGAGTATTTGAGGTTCTTTCCACCAACGGTGACACCCACTTAGGTGGTGACAACTTTGATGAAATGATTATCGATTGGGTAGTTGCTGCATTTAAAGATGAAACCGGTGTGGATGCTTCTAAAGACCCTACGGCTTATCAAAGAATTAGAGAAGGTGCGGAGAAAGCAAAAGTTGAACTTTCTGCTTCTAATGAGACAGAGATTAACCTTCCTTATTTAAGTGCAGATTCAAATGGGCCTAAACATTTCGTAAAGAAATTATCTAAAGCTCAATTCGAGTCTATGTGCGGGGATCTAATTAAAAGAACATTAGAACCTTGTAAGAAAGCATTGAAAGATGCAGGTTTAACAGCTGCTCAGGTTGATGAGGTTATTTTAGTAGGCGGATCTACAAGGATACCTAAGGTACAGGAAGAAGTTGAAAAACTTTTCGGTAAGAAACCTTCCAAGGGCGTTAATCCTGATGAGGTGGTAGCTATTGGAGCTGCTATCCAAGGAGGAGTGCTAGCTGGAGATATTAAAGACGTTCTTTTGTTAGACATCACACCTCTTTCTCTAGGAATAGAAACAGTAGGTGGTGTATTTACTAAATTGATCGAATCCAACACAACTATACCAGTAACAAAGAGCGAGGTATTTTCTACAGCTGTTGATAACCAACCAGCAGTGGAGATACACGTATTACAAGGGGAAAGAGCAATGGCTACAGATAACAGATCTCTTGGCAGATTTCAGTTAACTGATATTCCGCCTTCAATGAGGGGTATTCCAAAGATCGAAGTTACATTTGATATTGATGCCAACGGTATTATTAAGGTTTCTGCTAAGGATCAGGGAACAGGTAAAGTTCAAAATATTAGAATTGAATCAGGATCTAAGCTAACTGATGAAGAAATTGAAAAGATGAAAAATGATGCTGAAGCAAATGCAGAGGCAGATAAGGAGAGATTAAGAAAATCTCAGCTTTATAATGAAGCTTCTTCTATGTGTTTTCAGATGGAAAAAGCGATTAGCGACTTTGGCGACAAGGTAAGTGATTCAGATAAACAAGAGATCTCTGATAAAATAGAAGAATTAAGAAAAATCATGGACGGTGACGATTTAGATGCTATCGAATCCACAATGAAGATTCTTTCTGATAAGATGAATGTAATAGCTTCTGCTGTATATGCAGCAGATCAGCAAGCTCAAGCAACTGAATCCCCTTCCGAACAAACTTCTGATAGTGCGGAAGATTTACAAGATGTAGAGTACGAAGAAATCAAGCAATAATATAAATAAATTATAAGGTAAAGCCGGGCTAAATTAGCTCGGCTTTATTTTTTTATACCGGGTCTATTGATTATATTTGCAAAAAGAAAAGAAATGCCAGAAGGACCGGAAGTAAGAAGAATGGCTGAGGGATTAGCCAAAAGAATAGTTTATAAAGAACTAACAGAGGCTGAAATACTCGGAGGAAAATGGTTAAAGAAAGAACCCACCGGGATTTCACTTATCAGGGAAGCGTTATCAGCAGGTCCACTCCAGGTTGACTGGGTCAGAGTTAAAGGTAAATTTATCTATGCTAAAATTGGAGATCTGTTTATGTGGAACACGTTGGGCATGAGTGGGGGATGGAGAGACCTTAGAGGGAAGCATTCGCATTTTGTACTTAGATTTTCAGACTCTTCCGAAGTTTTCTTTGAGGATGTAAGGAGATTTGGTAACATTTCTTTCTATTCTGATCACGAGGAGATTAGGAAGAAGCTAAACTCATCAGGACCAGATATGTTAAATAATGAAGTTCCTTTTGCTGAATTTTATGCTAGATTAACCAAATCACCAAACAAAAACATTTGCAAAGCTATCATGGATCAGAAGGTCATCTCAGGCGTAGGCAACTATATAAAATCGGAGGCACTTTACAGAGCTGGCATTTCTCCACATTTAAAAATATGCGACATTCCGATGGATAGAATGGAGAAGCTATGCGAATGGATAAAGACCATAATTAAAACATCGTATGAACAAGGGGGAGCAACTCTAGCCACGTACACCGACATGGACAACAACCACGGGGATTTTGTTTTCTCCTTTCATGTTTACCGTAAGGATAAGGATCCTTTAGGTAACATAGTAGTTCATGAGATTACCGATGATGGTAGAATGACCCACTGGGTACCCGGAATACAAATATAATGGGGGAAAGAGAGATACTAATACAGGAGGATTATCTGAAAGAGCCATGGAAAATGATGGTTTGTTGTATTCTATTAAATCAAACAAATAATAAGCAAGTAAGACCGATTTTAAGCTCCGTATTTGAACTTATCCCGACGCCCATATCTACTATTGGGTGTGATCCAGAAAGGCTGGCAGCGGTCATAAAAACAACCGGATTTCAGAATGTAAAAGCATCCCGGATAATAAAGTTAAGTCAGAAATGGGTTGAGGGATTTAGAGATGCTATAGAGCTGCCAGGTATAGGTAAATATGGCAGGGATTCTTGGGAAATCTTTATTAACGGAAACTTAAATATAGAGGTTGCTGATAAAAAGCTGGATGCTTATTTAAAGGCCATTAATAGACCTTCCAATTAGGTATAATGACTATGTTTTTCATGTTACGCTTTTTTACCGGCATAACATACTCAATAAATTCTTCAAATAGTTTTATACGTCTCAAGCTTCGTCTATTATTTTTAGACAAACTTCATTAACGAATTCTTCCATATCTTTTGGATCAATGCTGTCTACTGAGTCTGTCATTTTGTGACAGTTGAATAGCATTTTAAAGTTTAGGTATTCACCATCCTTATTTATAACCGGGCTTTTTTCATCTGTTACAGGAAGAGGATTAATCACAGTGCTATTTATTCCATATTTCTTAAATATCACTGAATCATTGAATGGCACATTTACGATTGGGCATTCAAATCTATTTGCGATCCAATCTGTTAAAGGTGTTCCCATAGCTCCAACGAAGAAGCTTTTTCCGCCCTTACCAGTTAGCTCTAGGTTAAGCACCCATTTACATTTGAAATCACCTGCTTTAATTCTTTGTGCTAATTGATTAGATCCTATACCTCCGAATTCCTCTCCGTCTAATATAACCACGTTTACCTCAGGTCTTAGCTTCTTAATCATTAAAGCATTTATAACTGAGCAAGAATTATCATTGGCATTATCTGAATCTTTATTTACGATGTCGTGGTGTGCTACAACAAATTTATCTGATGATCCAGGAAGAACTATATTGAAGTAGTTATTAACACCTTTTTTTATCTCTCCTGCAATTCCTTTTAATTTTTCAGAGTATTCATCTTCCAGCTGGTAATATTTTTCCTCGTGGAAATCGATAGCAGAATCATCATCCTCTAGACCCGAATTTTCAAAGTCGGTGTCAAGATCTTTTACCTTTTGGGTGAATTCTTTATATAGATCCAGTGCATCCTTTCTTTTATCGGGTGACAGGGTATCTAGTATGTAGCGGAAATCCCTCATTGTCATATCATCACCAGCACTAGATCTGTTGTCTGCGAAAATATCCAACTCGTATTTAAGCCCCATTTGATCACAAAGATCTAATATGAAGTTTACCCTCGGTGTTGGGCTTTCCCCGTTTCTGTAGCAATTTCCTAAATTTTTGACTTTACAAAAGTCGTATATTTTTGAGTACATATTATTTTTCTTACAAATCTAATGTTTTAATGCGGATATTAAAAATTAATCTCTCTTTTTAGATGCCTTATTTTTAAAAGAGTCTTTTATATAGCTTGTTACCTGAGCACCCGATTTTTTCCCACCATCTAAAAATTTATTAAATTCCTCTGATTTGCCCTCCTCATCTAGAAAATCGTGAAAATATGCTGCCTCGAACATAGCATCAACAACTTCGGGAAGCTGCTGATTCTGTGTTTTGTAATTTCTAGAATTGACTCTAATTTCCGAATTCTGACCAGGAACGTCGATACTACCCGGTGAATCAAGCCACTCATTGATAAATTGGTAAATGTTTTTTAAATTCTTCATATTTTTATATATCTTCATGAAACTTAAGTAAAGATCGAAATAAAAAGATGGTATTGGTATAAAACATACGTAAATAAAAAAAATGATCGTAGACATTGAGAACAGAGGGGAATATCTTAAAGTATCACATTTCACAGAAGAAGGCGACCTAGCTTTCCTAGATGTACCCATTCCGGAATCAGAAAGATTCGTTTGGGAAAAGTGCAGTCCTAGCAATTCCGCTAAGGATAAAGAATGGAAAACCTGGACAGGTGATTCGGTAAAGAAACTAAAAACTCAAAAATACGACAAATATAGGATGGCTCAGATTCTAATCGAAGCAGATCCTGAATTAACAGCACCACTTTGGGTATATCAGAATCCTAAGAAATACTTTGTCGATATTGAGGTCGAGATAACCGAAGATATGGCAGCAGCACTAGACACAGAGAATGCTAAAAATCGTGTTCTATCAATAGGTATTGCAACAGACAAATGTAAATTGATAGTTTTAGGGCTAGATCCATTGACACCAGAGCAACAAGCTAATATCTATAAGAAGACCAACGAATATTTCAAGAAGTTTGGAGATGAATGGTCCTTTAAATATAAACAGTTCGAGACCGAATATGATATGATGTATACATTCTTTAAAGAACTTGGACCTAAAATGCCGGTTATGACAGGATGGAACTGGCTAGGATATGACTGGCCTTATCTTATTAACAGAGCGAAGAAACTTGGGATTGATCCAAAAATTATTTCACCTGGGGGATACCTTATAGGGAAGCAACAGCTTCCGGTTCATCTATTAATGTTTGACTACTTAGAAATCTACAAGAAGTGGGACCGAGTTATCAAGATTAAAGAAAGCAATAGATTGGACTACGTAGCAGACAAAGCAATAGGACTTAAAAAGATTGAATATAACGGAACCCTCCGAGACCTTTACCAGTCAAACTTCGAGGACTTTATTTACTATAACGTAGTTGACTGTGCTTTAGTACATTATATCGATCAGAAGTTAAAGACCATGCAGACTTTCTTTAAAATCGCTATGATTAGCGGGGTGGAGATAAATCGATGCCTTTCCCCTGTTTGGTCGACGGAAGTATTAATGCTTAGAAAGTTTTTAGACCGTAAACAGCTATTTGTCGTGGAAAAAAGAGAGGAGGTACACGTCAAGTTTGCGGGTGGATATGTTAAAGAACCTATAAAAGGATTACATGAATGGGTAGCCTGCTATGACTTTGCATCGCTATACCCAAATACAATGGTTCAGTGGAACATTTCGCCTGAAGCATATAGAGGTAAAAATCCAGTAAATCCCAAAGACGATTGGATTAGAACTGCCTCCGGGGCATGCTTTGCTTCCGATGAAGAAGATCCTATACTTAAAATAATTATTAAGGATTTGTACGGTAAACGTCGTAAAACTAAGGACCGAATGTTAGAGTTAGAATATGAAATCGATCAGCTGAAAAAAAAGATAGGCAAAATATAAAAATAAATCACGTCAAGCCCCTGTCCCCGGAAACAGATCGATATATAAAAAACCCGGTGGTGGAGGCATAGACAAAAAAACCTAGTCAAAAATCACAAATATGGCAAATACAGACAATCAATGCAAAGATCTTCCCGTTGAGGACGACTACGTAAAGTCCACGCATCACTTGGGCACATTAATGACACTCCAAAAAAACACCCAGGAGAAAGTCTATGGTTACGATTTCGCAAATCTTTCTTTAGGAGAGATTAAAGACTTCTGGCTCTGGAACACCAGAGCAATAGATGATGAAATATCGGAAGCATATGACGCTCTAGGCGGTGTTTCTAATAATGGAGAAACATCGATTGGTAACGCAGTTTGGAAGCCATGGAAAAGTAATCACAAGAAAGCTTATTCCATGAAGGTATCTGACCTGTCTCCAGAAGATGTTAAAGAACTTAAAATGGAGCTGGTTGATATTCAGCATTTCTTATTTAATATGATGGTCTCTGTTGGTATGACCGCAGATGAGCTTTATAATTATTATTTAAGTAAGAATAAAGAAAATATCAGAAGACAAGAAAACAATTATTAAAAAAACTAATTAAAAACATGAAAGATTTTTATTCTATACCTGAGCCTATTCTGCAAGAAAACCCAGATAGGTTTGTTTTATTTCCAATAGAGCACCACGACATCTGGCAGATGTATAAACAACAACAAGCTTGCATATGGACAGCGGAGGAAATTGACCTAGCTCAGGATTTAAACGATTGGAGAAACAGATTAAGCGACGACGAGAGATATTTCATCAAGAACGTTTTAGCTTTCTTTGCAGCTTCCGATGGTATAGTAAATGAAAATCTGGCTGAGAACTTTTTGTCTGAAGTTCAATACACTGAGGCAAAGTTCTTTTATAGTTTCCAAATAATGATGGAGAATATACACTCAGAGACTTATTCTCTTTTAATTGACACATATATTCAAGATCCGGAAGAAAAAAGCACTCTTCTCCATGCAATCGATACTATTCCTGCTGTTAAGAAAAAAGCTGAGTGGGCACTTAAATGGATAGACTCACCGCACTTTCAAGAAAGAGTCGTGGCGTTTGCCGCAGTGGAAGGTATTTTCTTTAGTGGATCTTTCTGTTCTATTTTCTGGTTAAAGAAAAGAGGGCTTATGCCAGGTCTATCTTTCTCTAATGAGCTAATCTCGAGAGACGAAGGAATGCACACAGATTTTGCTGTTATGTTGCATAATAATCATTTATCAAATAAAGTTTCGGAGGAAAGAATCAAAGAAATTATTATGAGCGCTCTAGAGATTGAAAAAGAGTTCATTACCGAATCGCTTCCAGTTAGATTAATAGGAATGAATTCAGATTTGATGAAACAATATCTTGAGTTTGTAGCTGATAGATTGCTTATGGATTTAGGATGTTCTAGAGTATACAATGTAGAAAATCCTTTCGATTTCATGGCAAACATTTCACTACAGGGGAAAACTAACTTCTTTGAAAAAAGAGTTGGCGAGTATCAAAAATCAGGGGTAATGAACAAATCAGAAGATTCGTTCGACTTCGACACAGACTTCTAAATAAAAATAATTAAACTAAAAAATGCAGGTAATAAAAAGGGATGGTTCGAAAGAGCCCGTGAGATTCGAGAAGATATCAAACAGAGTAAGAAAAATGACTTATGGTCTAAATGGGGATTATATTGATCCGATTGAAATCGCACAAAAAGTAATTGCAGGAATTTATGACGGTATTACAACAGATGAACTAGATAATCTTGCAGCAGAAACAGCAGCTTCTTTAATACCAAAACATCCGGACTATTCGGTATTGGCATCTAGAATTGCGGTATCTAAATTACACAAATCAACTAAGAAAAAATTCTCGGAAACAATTCAAGATCTATATTCTTACATAGATCCAGAAACTAATCAACCTGCAGGTTTAATCAACGAAGAAACATATAGCTCTGTTATGAAAAACAAACAGAAGTTTGATGGTGGTATTATACATGAAAGGGATTTTAATTTTGAATATTTTGGATTTAAAACATTAGAGAAAAGTTATCTTTTAAAGATGAAAGGACAGCCAGCTGAAAGTCCTCAACACATGTATATGAGAGTTGCTGCTGGAATTTGGGGAGAAGACACAAAGAACGTTCTTAAAACATACGAACTTTTATCTACCCATATGATGACACACGCTACGCCTACATTATTTAATGCAGGTACTAGAAAACCCCAATTATCTTCTTGTTTTCTTTTAACAATGTCTGATGACTCTATACAGGGTATTTATAAAACTTTAACCGATGTAGCCACCATATCACAGAATGCTGGAGGTATAGGTTTGGCCATACATAATATTAGAAGTACTGGTTCTTATATCAAAGGAACAAATGGTACATCAAATGGTATCGTTCCGATGCTAAAAGTATTCAATGAAACTGCAAGATACGTAGATCAGGGTGGGGGAAAAAGAAAAGGATCCTTTGCTATTTATATCGAGCCTTGGCATGCAGATATTGAAGATTTCTTAGACCTAAGAAAGAATACAGGTAAAGAAGAACTAAGAGCGAGAGATCTTTTTCTAGCACTTTGGATCTCTGATCTATTCATGAAGAGAGTTAAGGCCAGTGAGGATTGGTCATTGTTCTCTCCTTCCGACGTTCCCGGACTCTGGGAACTTTACGGTGACGAATTCGAAAAAGCTTATATTGAAGCTGAAGCTGCAGGTAAAGCAAGAAAGGTTATTAAAGCGAGAGAACTTTGGACCAAAGTGATTGATTCCCAGATTGAAACGGGAACACCTTATATGCTTTATAAAGATGCTGCTAATAGAAAATCAAATCAACAAAACCTTGGAACGATTAAAAGTTCAAATCTCTGTACAGAGATATTAGAATACACTGATAAAGATGAGCAAGCAGTTTGTAACTTAGCTTCTATACCTGTTAATAAGTTCTTAAAATCAACAGACGCAAGAACTGCTAAGATTAACAGAGGTAAATGTGAGGTTGATCATAAAGCATTATATGATGTTGCCTATCAAACAACGGTCAACTTAAATAGGGTTATTGATATTAATTATTATCCAACACCCGAGACAAAAAAATCTAACTTTAGACATAGACCAATTGGTATCGGTATCCAAGGCTTAGCAGATCTTTTTGCTAATATGAGAATAGCATTTACTTCTGAGGAAGCTATGAAAACCAACGAGGAAGTTTTCGAAACTATATACTTTGCAGCTATGACAGCTTCAATGGAGTTAGCTAAAAAAGACGGTAAATATGAAACCTTTGACGGATCACCATTAAGTAAAGGTGATTTCCAATTCAATCTTTGGGGATTTAAAGACGAGCAACTTTCAGGAAGATGGGATTGGGCTAAATTAAGAAAGGATGTTATGAAGAATGGAGCTAGAAATTCTTTATTGTTAGCCCCTATGCCAACTGCTTCAACAGCTCAGATCATGGGTAATAACGAAGCTTTCGAACCTTTCACATCTAATATCTATACGAGAAGAACATTAAGTGGAGAATTTGTTTTAGTTAATAAACACCTTGTTAAGGATTTAATCTCATTAGATCTTTGGAGTGAGGATATGAAAAATCTTATTATCTTACACAAAGGATCTGTTCAGAATATCCCACAAATACCTCAGGAGATCAGAGAAGTTTATAAGACAGTATGGGAGATCAAACAAAAGGATCTAATCCAAATGTCAGCTGATAGAGGTAAATTTATCTGTCAGTCACAGTCTCTAAATCTATTCATCGAGGGTGTTAACTCTGCTAAATTAACGGCAGCACATTTTCACTCTTGGGAGCTAGGGCTTAAAACTGGTATGTACTACCTAAGAACTAAATCTGCTGTTGATGCAATTGCAGGATTAGGGATAGATATGGCCAAAGCTAAAGAATCTCTTAAAAGAATGGAGGACGTCGAAACTGAATCCAAGAAAATAGACTTAGGAAGCATGACTAGCGAGGAATTAAGCAAAGCAGCAGAGGAAGAGCTTACATCCGGAATAGTTTGTAGCTTGGACAACCCAGACGATTGTATCGCCTGTGGATCATAAAAAATATTAAAAAGATGGAAAGAATAAAAACTTTTGAAGATTTTGCACTAAATGAAAGACAACTTCCTGATAACCAGGGTAAAATCCTTGTTATCTTAGGAGCACCTGGATCAGGTAAGGGAACATTATCTAAGGAATTAAAAAAAGACTATAACTTTATCCACTTGTCAACTGGTGATCTAATAAGAAATTCCAAAGATGAAGATATAAAAAAAATCATAGATGCTGGAAATCTACTTCCTGATAATATGATGATAAAAATGCTCAGGGCTGAACTTAAAAAAATTGATCCCAGTTCTAATGTTATACTTGATGGATTTCCTAGAACGATAAAGCAAGCAAAAAGACTAGATTCTCTTTTAGGTAGAATGGGCTTAGGTTTGAATCATGCCATTTACTTAGATCTTCCTGATAAAGTAGCCAGGGAAAGAATAAAAAGCAGAGCTAAGGAAGAGAATAGAAAAGATGATGCTAGCGAAGAAATAGTTGAGAAAAGATTCAAAGAATATCACGAGAAGACTTTTCCATTATTAGACTTTTATCAAAAAAGTCGTAAGCTTATAAAGGTAGAAGCTAACGAAGGAAAGGATAAAGTGCTAAAACAAGTCAGGGAAAGACTTGGTTTGAAATCAAAAAAATAAATCTAGACCATGACAGAAAGTATATCTGGGAATTTTGTGAGGTCTCTAAAAGAAAAAATTTCTGAAGAAAAAAATCAAATACAAAAGAAAAGAATCCTACTACAGGATTCCCTTAATATAATACTTGGTGTATTCAAAGAGCATTCAGATCTAGAGGTAAGAACAATTAGGGATTTTGAAACTTCGGAAATATCCTGTTTTGTTGATGTATATTCTCCAGAAGACCCATACGAAAGTATAAAGAACTCATTAGAAAAATCAGGAATATCTAGCCAGTCAGCTATGTTAGGGGAATATAAGTGTTTATTTATATTGGATTTAGAAAATAGATTGGTAGCATCGGGTAATCCGCATAATATGATTTCATTAGAGATTTTTTCAAAAAGACTTAGAACTTTTAAGATTAAAATATCCCAGTGTGATTCTAAATTTGGATACTCAGTTTTTGAAAAGAATTATCATGAAATAAAATACTGGCTATATGAAAACTCAGAGATAAACGTGGAATCTATAAGACTTAAAGATTTTAATAGGAACATAAAAAAAATTAGTACACTTAGCGGAGAATCTGGCCATGAAATCACAATAACCTTTAATGAAATAGATGAACCGGATAACTTTACTTTATTTCCAAAAAAGAGGAGGAAAAACAAAAAATAGATCTATAATAATTAAAATATACAACCAATGAGTAAATTTAAGAAAAAAGCAGTCCCTATGGGGAAAATAAAACCCATAACTGCATCAATGTCAAAACCTTTATCTAACAAGCAAGAAATATCCTTATGCTTGGTTATGATAGTAAAAGACGAGGAAGATACAATAGCAAAATGTTTAAAAGCTGTTGCCCCGTATATTTCGTATTGGGTTATAGTTGATACGGGATCTAAGGATAACACTTTGAATGTCATTAGAGAAACAACAGCAGAACTTAATATTAAGGGTGAGCTCCACGAAAGACCTTGGGTTAACTTTGAGGTTAATAGAACAGAGAGTTTAGAACTAGCAAAGGGAAGATGCGATTACAGATGGATAATAGATGCGGATGATACATTCTATCCTGAAGTTCCCGGAACTAATCCATTTGTAGGATTAACAAATGAGCCTGACGGATATCAGATTTTATATAAACTGAACACATTACAATACCATAGGGTACAGATTGTAAAATCAGATCAGGACTGGGTTTATAAAGGGGTACTCCATGAATACCTACATTTGGACAAGCCCGAGATTTCACAGGGTATAATTCCAATGTCTTATGTTATTGCTGATATCTCACCATTAAAAAGAGCTAATTCATTACAGGAAAAATATGCTAATGATGCTATTATATTAGAAAAAGCTCTAGTCGATGAGCCTAATAACACCAGATATATGTTTTATCTAGCACAAAGCTACAGGGATTCAGAGCAACACGAGAAAGCTATCGAGGCTTACGAGAAAAGAATCAACATGGGGGAATGGCCAGAGGAAGTTTATTACTCAATGTATATGATTGCTAAAATTAAAGAGAAGATTGGTGCATCCGACAAAGAAGTTACTGAGTGCTATTCTAGAGCTTGGGAATACAGACCAGAAAGACTAGAAGCTGTTTTCCATACTATGAGAAAACTTAGAGATCAGAAAAGATTTCTTATTGCTTTTGCTTATGGTGATATTGCTATAAAAACAAGGGGAACTGGTGATATCCTATTCGTTGAGCCCGAGATATGGCAATGGAGACTTCTGGATGAATATTCACTTTGCGCATATTATATAGGAAATCCTGATTTATCTGTAGAAAAGACCGCAGCAATCTTAAGTGCACCATTCTTTAACACCTTACCTGAGGATGAGAAGACGAGATTAAGAAAAAATATGGACTTCTATAAAAAGGGATCGGAAGAGAAAATGAAGAAGATCCAGCAGATGCAAGCAGCTGAAAAAGCTCAGCAAATGCAAAGAAGATAATTTATTAAATTTAAAATATGTTTATTAAATAAAGCAGACTTCGGTCTGCTTTATTTTTGCTTTATAAATCTAGATTAAAATAGCGATCCCTGTGAACTGCATATAAACCACCATTAATTTTTAGATATATAATGATCCATGAAACATGTTTTACCATATGCACTATTCGAAGCCAGTGCGACAGCTGCACTTACAGCGAAGCAGATTGGCTGGTTGGATAAATGTGTAAAAAGAAAATGGAAGCTTAATCCACAAACAGGTCTTGTTGATGTGGTTGGGAGTTTCTATTGTAGCGAACAGGGTCTGACAGATCTTAAAGGTGTTAAGTTCGGAGACGTGAGTGGGGATTTCGTTTGTTATAACAATCGGCTCACCACACTGGGGGGAGCACCTCAGACCGTTGGTGCGGGTTTCTATTGTGACGACAATGAGCTCACCTCACTGGAGGGAGCACCTCAGACGGTTGGTGGGAGTTTCAATTGCTATGACAATCGGCTCACCACACTGGAGGGAGCACCTCAGACGGTTGGGTGGAGTTTCAATTGTCGTAACAATGAGCTCACCTCACTGGTGGGAGCACCACAGAGCGTTGACGGGGATTTCAATTGTCGTCACAATCATCTCACATCTCTGGAGGGAGCACCTCAGACGGTTGGTCGGAATTTCAATTGTGCTGATAATTCAGTCACTAAAACAACTTTGTATTCCATCTTTGCGCTAATGGAAAAAGGAATGGCTTATCAACAGGCTCTAGAAGAGTATTGGCCGGAGATGGGAGATGAAGATAGGGTGCTAATGTATAAACAAATGACTAATCTACCACCAGAAGAGACCAGAAAGTACAATGCGTTGGCTACCTATGCTAACATAAAGGACTATTTATAATAAATAAATGATATATAAAGAAAAAAATATTAAATTAATGAAACATTTACTAGAATATGAATCTTACGAAAATCAGGTAAACGAAGGCGCTATCCCAGTTTATGATGAGGCAGAATTCGTAAAGGATACAAAGTCTAAACCAGAAATGGAAATTAAATGGACCCAAATTCCTGCGGTTATTGAAGGGCTTTTAAACAAGGTTGAAGCTGGCGAGCTTGCTTCCGTTAATGTTATTGCAGATTTACCTACCCAAGGTAAAAATGCTCCTGGATATGTTAGGGATTTAATGACAAAGGAAAGAGAAAGAATGGCTCAAAGACAACAAGCTATATACGGAAGTAGAATCGAAAGAGCTGATAGGCCAGAGGATGAAGAATACAGAGACGAAATTAACGTTTTTGTTGACTCTGAATATGCTATCGAAGGAGTTGTTAGAGAGATCGGAAAGGATTATTTAATCGGTATTCCTGCTTCTTTTGTAAGCAAGATTAAAAGAGAGCCAAGTTTAAAAGACTACTACACTGTTAAAATATCACCAGATCAAATAATGGAGATTTATTTTAATAAATCTTAATTATTAGATCCCTTTAAATAACTTAAACTCCAATATTTTTTAAATGTTGGAGTTTTTTATTGAAACTTTGATTGATCTAAGCATATAATCTCCGGATCTAATTACATAAAAATATGAGTAAAGTTAATAAGACCATCGAGGTTCTTACAGATTTTGAACACATTATAAAAAGACCAACAATCTATGTTGGCAGTGTTAAAAGGAGCGAGGAAACACTTCCTATAATTGACGCAGGCATCATTAAGGGCGTCGTAAAAGAACATTCGGTTGGAATGTATAAGTTATTTGATGAAGTGTTTTCAAACTCGGTAGACGAAGCAAAAAGGATGTCTACACCGATGAAGAAAATAATAGTCGATGTTAACATAAAAGAGAATTCTGTTTCTATTACCGATACCGGAGACGGATTTACCAACGGATCTACGATAAACAAAAAGAGTGGTCTAAGTAACATCGAAACTGCTGTTTCCATGCTCCGTTCTGGATCCAATTTTGATAATGATTCAATCACAGAAACCCTCGTAGGAACGAATGGTATGGGGGTTAGCTTAGTTAATGCCTTATCAAATATGTTTGAGATTGAAACGGTCAATCCAAATGAAGCTTATTTACAGACTTGGAAAACTTTTAAAGCATCTTCTGCTAAGGTTACCCCTAAAGCAAAGAGTAGGCAAACAGGGACTAGAGTAACCTTCATACCAAATCACCAGGTTTTTGATAACTCAAAATGGGATTATCAAACAATAAAATCATACCTTTGTTTAAAGAAAAGAGTATTAGAGACCGAATCTAAAACTGCCAGCCTTAAGATTGATTTCATTTGGGATGGAAAAACAGAGAATATAACAAGTCTCCTTTCACCCGATTGGACTGCAAAAACACCGATAGGTGAAATACTAATCTGGGAAAAAACTTCGGAGTCTGGATCTTTCTCTTTTGTAAACAGTGCTCTTTGTACTGGCATCCACCAAAAGATAATTCTTGATAGAATCAACGGACAGCTGGATGATTCTTTGGGACACCATTTTTACGACACATTAATTGTATTGAATCTTTCCCCTGGCATCGTTAGATTCGGTGATCAGAATAAGACTAAATTCGTTTCTAAAAGAGAAGAGGTAGAGCCAACCATAGCAAAACACTTTGATCCTATATTGGCTAGATTCTTTAAGAGCGAGGTTTACAAGAACATTAGGAAGGCTGTAGATGCCAGAAAAAAAGAGACCGAGCTAAAAAAGATAAGAAGGGATAAGAAATCAATTAGAATAAAACAATCAAATAAATACTTTCCCTCTGCATCCTCCAGACCAGAAACTCTTTTTATAGTGGAAGGACTTAGTGCCATGGGATCTATATTACAAAAAAGAGATCCTAAGAAAGAAGCTGTTTATGCGTTAAAGGGAAAGATTAAAAATGCAAGAAGCTTATCTGATCTTTCTGATAACAGAGAAATTTTAGAATTGATGCAGATATTAAATCTGGATCCAGAGGGACAAAATATACAGTGTCCATTTGACAGGGTTGTTATAGCTACTGACCAGGATCCTGACGGAGCACACATTACTTCACTCTTAATAAATCTATTTTATCTTTGGTTCCCTTGGATGATTAAACAGGGAAGAATACAGTTTTTGGAAACACCCTTAGTTACTACCGGGGATAAGGCTAAAAAGTATTTCTACTCACTTGAAGAATTTAAGAAGGGATCGGGTAAATCTGATAAAGGAAACGTAAGATACCTAAAAGGACTTGGCTCATTATCTCTTGAAGACTGGGATTATGTGATGAAGGATAAAAGGATAACGGTCTTAATTGAAGACAAGAAAACTAAGTACCATTTAGATATGGCATTTGGTAAGTCTGCAATGGAGAGAAAAAAATGGTTAAGCTCGATTGTTTAATTTTTTTATACCGGGATATTTTAATACATTTACCGAATGGAAAGAAGATATGGTTATTGTTGTATAAATTTAAGTTTAGCTAAGGACAAAATTTCTACAAATAGGGGAATGGTCAAAAAGACCTTTGAAGAAAAGGGTATTGCTTATGCCTCCGAACTTGCTCTAAAGAATGTATTAGATCTCAGACAGATACTAGAGTGGAATGATGATAATAACATAAGGATGTTTAGGATGTCCAGTGACATCTTTCCCTGGTGCTCTGAATATGAAATAATGGATCTCCCTGATTATCAGGCTATCTTAGAGATATTGAAATCATGTGGAGATTTTGCAAAGAGAACTGATCAGAGGATAACATTTCACCCATCACCGTATGGCGTTTTAGCTTCAGTGAATCCATCAGTAGTTATTAAAGCAATAAAAGAATTGAACCAGCATGGAGAAATCTTTGATCTAATGGGTTTAGATAGGAGTTTATTTTATCCCATAAATATACACGTAAATACGACACAACCATCCAAAGAAGAAGCTGCAGAAAGATTCTGTTTAAATTTCGAAAGACTATCAGATTCAGTTAAGAAAAGACTGGTCGTTGAAGTTGACGATAAGAAATCACAGTATACAGCGGTTAATCTATTCCATTTAATCCATAAAAACATTGGAATTCCAATTACTTTTGATTATTTGCATAATCGATGTAACCCGTCAATACTTAATGAGGAAGAAGCACTAGCTCTATGCCTATCTACTTGGCCTAAAGAAATACCTGCTATTACACACTACTCTGATTCTAAAAAACTTTATGAGGACGAATCATCAAAAGAGCTTGCTCATACAGACTGGGTATGGGGAAATGTCGAAACTTATGGACTTAATTTTGATATAGAGTTTGAAGTAAAAATGAAGGATTTGGCTTTGCTCAAATTCTTAAAAGAAAATAAAAAAATATTAAATTATGAGAGAGAACATACAGAACTTTGAGAATATGATTCTTAATAAAGAAAACACAGAGGAGATTAAATATACTGTTGATAGTAATATGGAAGCTTTGGTAAAGTATGAATATCTTTGTGACAGTTTCGGTAAAGAAAAAACAGATTTAGGTATCAAAGAATCTGGGTTGGAAATGACCGATCTTTATGATATTGATAATTTCAACACTGTAGCTAGAATACTAAATGAATTTTCGATATAAAGTATGAACAGCGGGGGCTTCCAAATAAATGATTTCAGAAACGAAGGGGAACATCCGCAGTTCGAAGTTATAAAGAAGCATATAGAAAGAGCAGTTCAGGATCTTTTTATAGATTCGCTGAGAAGTAGAACTAACGATTTACTTTATGTGTTTAATGACGAGTTCCAGCTAGATAAATTTACTGAAAGGATTCTCAATTATTGGGAAGGATTAGAAGATTATGAAGTTTGCAAGGAAGTTCTAGATTTAAGCAAAGAATTTAAAGAAAGATGGAAAAACAGGGAATTTATAGAGGAATCTCCAAGTATTTCTAGAATAAAAAACCTTTTTAAATCTTAGAAATAACAAGATGAAAGATTACTATCAAATATTAGGAGTTCATAAAGGAGCTTCACCAGATGAAATAAAAAAGGCTTACCGAAAGTTAGCTATAAAATATCATCCGGACAAAACAGGGAATGATCCCGATGCGGAGAAAAAATTTAAAGAGGTTTCTGAGGCTTATGATAATTTATCTGACCCGAACAAAAAATCAAAACACGATAACCCAAGTCCATTCTCTGGAGCGGGTGGGGGTAATCCATTTGAACAGTTCTGGAACGGAACAAATCCATTTCAAAGCGGAGACTTCTCATCGTTTTTCAATGGTCAGGGTAAGAGATCTCAAGAGCCAATGGTAAACAAGGGTAGAAATATAAACACTATCGTAGCTTTAACTTTGGAGGAGATGATGACGGGGGTAAATAAGAGGATCAAACTTAATAGAAGAGTCCACTGCGATCCATGTAAAGGTACCGGTGCAGAAAATGCTGACGTTGTAAATTGTTCTGCATGCGGGGGAATTGGTAGGGTTAATAAAACTATTCAATATCAATTCGGAGAAATGGTTACACAGGAAACATGTAGATCTTGCGGAGGACATGGGACTAAACCTAGAAAGCCATGTAATGACTGTTCAGGAACAGGTACGGTTAAAAAAGAGGAAGAGGTTGATTTCAATATACCTAAAGGATCTATAGATGGTGTTTCTTACGTTTTGGCTGCTAAAGGTGATTGGGCAAAGGCACCTTCAAATCCAGGAGATCTTGTTGTAGCAATAGAAGAATATGCACATCCTGTTTATCGTAGAGATGGCATAAATTTAGTAAGCGAGAAATACATTTCATTCAAAGATATTTGTCTAGGTACTGAAATGGATTTTCCCAACTTAACCGGATCTAGCTTTAGAATAAAAGTTCCCCCTGGAACACAACCAGGTAAGATATTTAGATTAAAAGGCAAAGGATTACCAGAATTTAATGGATTTGGATTTGGTGACATCCTAGTCCAGGTAAATGTTAAAATACCAGAATTCCTTACAGAAGAACAAATGAAAGCAATAGAATATTTTTAAACTATGATTACACTATATTTATTTCTTGGATGGTCACTTACGTCAATCCTAGTAAACGGATCTATATTTGATCCACTTAGAAATTACCTTCTTGTAAAGTATCCATTTTTTGGAAAACTACTTTCCTGTATACAATGCACAGGGTTATGGGTTGGGATAATTATATTCGTTCCACTTTTAGCACTAGATGAAGTTCCTTACATAACAACATACAAATGGGTTGGCTACATAGCATACCCAATAATTCAAAGCGGTGTTTCAGTATTGATCGAATCGTTTATAATTTATCTAGTTAAGGGCTCAAGAAACAGTTAATAATAAAAATTTATAATGTTACAAAATTTAAGCATATCGGATCAAATAAATCATCAATATAGAACGTACGCATTATATGTTTTACAAAGCAGAGGTATACCAAATTTCTATGATGCTTTAACCCCAGTTCAGAGATTAATATTAGAGAACTCCCCTGGAAAATTTAATAAGACCATTGGCTTGGTTGGAGAGGTAATCAAAACCGGGCTTTACCATCATGGGGATTCTTCACTTTCTGGAGCTATATCTAAATTAGCTAGACCTTTCGGATGCTCATTCAGTGTTTTAGAAGGTGACGGATTCTTTGGATCCCCAGTCAATCCAAGTCCATCTGCTCCCAGATACACGTCGGTTAAAATCAATAGCAAGATCAAAGATTTTCTATTCAAAAACTATGATCTTAATGACAAGAACGAAGAGGGTGGCCACGATTGGCTTCATGTTGAAGTTCCTGTTGGATTACTAACTCACGTTGTTGGTATTGCAGTAGGGTACAGAAGTAACATCCTTCCTAGAAAATTAGAAGATATTATAGAATATCTAAATGGATCTCCGAAATTGCTTAAACCATATTTTAAGGATTTCTCAGGTAAGATATCAAAATTTAGAAACGAGGATAATACGTGGTTATTTGAAAGTGGATTTGATGTTGATGCTAAGAAAAAAACAATACACATCTACGATTTACCACCGGTAATGAGATATGATAGCTTTATAAATAAGCTAGATTCTAAATTAGAAAACTCCGGATGTGAGTATAGGATAGAGAACAGGTCACAAAGTAAATGCGATCTTATAGTTTCACTAAGGGGTATGGATAATACCAGGTTTACCGAAATTGTTGAAATCATATCAAGGATGTGTAAGATTATAGTTACAGAGGATGTTATATTCATTCGTGACGGTGGCGTTATGGAATTCACCTCTGTCAAAGAGTACTTAGATCATTTCAAGGGTCATCTTGAATTGGTTAAGCTAAAAAGGTTATTAAAGGATCTTAGCGACTATTCTAGAGAGCTACAGTTTTTGGAAGCAAAACTAAAGTTCCTTAATTTCATGATATCTAAGAAAAGAACAAACGATGAGATCATAGCATTTCTGGGAGAATTTGAAAATTGGATCTCCCAGAGATTGCAGAGGATTGAAATAATAAGGCTAAGCTCTGATCATATTAAACAAACCGAGATTGATATCAAAGAGTTAAAAGAAAAAATAACTGAAGCTAAAAAGCTTGTAAAGGATCAGGAAAAAATACACAAAGAAGCGGCTAAGAAAATACAGGCATTAGGTAAAATTAAGTCATTCAAACCCATGATAAATCTATTCGAGACAAATCAGATAGAGGGAATAGAAGTTTATCAGGTACCAGATGAAGAGGATACAGTAATTTCGGATGAAAATTTAGAAGAAAACGAAATTTAATTGCAAAATAAATCTAGAACTATTAAATAATAAGAAAATGAAATTAAGAATAACGAGCATCCAAAATTTTCTAGTCTTTTTAAAAAGACTTAAATCAGTAGAAAAAAGTGTAATCCTTGAATTGACGAAGGATAGCTTATTCTCAAAAGTTCACACCGCGGATAAATCGGTTATGAAATACACTAGTATTTTATTATCTGATGTTATGGAGGGAGATGTTGATTGGACAAAATTAAAAACTGATAGGATTAAAATTGGTATTTTGGATGCTACAAGATTAATAGAAGCATTTAAACACTTTAGACCAGAAGAGGACGTTTACTTAGAACTTACTACTGATAATGTAGATGGTGATTGCGTATCTACTGAGATTAAACTTATCTCTGCTTCATTAAACATCAGATTAAGATGTGCAGATCTAGGATTATTATCTTATGTCGAAGATAAAATCTTAAGCATGGTACATTCACAGGAAGATGCAGTTGCACAATTCAAGATCTACCAATCAGACTTTACCACAATTCTTTCCTTATGTGGATTGGAAACAAACTCAGAGGAAGTATTAGCATTTGAAATAAACGAAAAAAATGCGCATTCATTTGGTGACTCATTCAGATACAAACTTAATTTGGGTGCTTCTGAAATAACCACGTCGGAATCTGTTATCTCAAACATATACAAAGGACAATTATCATACATGGAAGCTGAGACTTGCCAAGTTTACGTACACGATAACAGATTGGTCATGTGCTCTGAACAATCGTCTACTTCGATTGCGATAGGATTAGTTGAAAAATAATAATTAATGAGCACAAGCAACATTTCATTTGTAACCGTATCTGATGACAGATATGGGCGTAAGGATGGCAAATATTCATCAACTCAGGATTTTATTTTAGAAACTCTTAGAGGTAATTCCCATATGGAATTCTCTAATTTTTTCTTTTGGAAATTTAATGATATACTATCGACAGATTTCTATAAGGAGAATAAAAAGATGCTAGATAATTATGATCCTGCTATGAACGGTAGATGCTATAAGCCATTCACTATCCTAGAAGCTTTAAAGTCAATAGGGGATGGAGATTTTTTAATCTATAATGACGTTTCCCCCGAGCATTGGACTAATCTATCGTTCGATTCTTCGGTGTTTAGCCTTGACGTTATAAAAGAACTGTGCAACTCAAACGGTGGTATACTTAGCACTGAAAGTGTTTGGATAGTTAATAACGAAGTTGCTCCACATACGCATGAGAACTTTACCACAGAGTCCTGTATGAATAGAATGGACATGCAAAAGTATCGCCATTCCATACAGCATGCTTCAGGCATGATGGTCTTTCAAAAATCAAAGAAAACCCTAGATTTTGTATCTGAGTGGTTAAAATGGAATCTTATAGATGAGTGTGCTAGTTTATCATCATTGGATGAACCAGTAAGGGATTTTTACGGAGTTGATGTCGGAAACTGTGGTAAAGTTGGACACAGACACGATCAATCTATCTCAGGATTGCTTATAAATGATTTGAATGGTAAAATAGTTAAAAATCCAGGGGGATTCAATTTTCTAAATTTCTGCAGAAGAAATTTTGGCTATGATTTCATCGAAACCAATCAGGGGCCAAGTGATTATATTTACTGGAATACATTCGATGGAAGCAATTGGGTTTATCTAAAATCACCAAGAAATCCTGAAAATATAGGTAGGGTATCAAATGACCCAACAAATTTAAGATAAATGAATCAGGAAGAAATAAAAGAAATTGAAGAAAGAATAGAAAAACTTACCTCACTAAAGAACGAGTTAAAGAACGAGGAACAGGCTGTAAAATTAACGATGAACTCCATCTACGGAGCGATTGGAAATAATTGGTTTGTTTGCTTTAACCCTGACGTTGCGGAGGCAGTGACACTTCAGGGCCAGGACTTGATCAAATATTCGGAGAAGGTGCTTCATAAATATTTTCATGAGTATTGGCATGTAGATAAGGAACTCCACGACAAGCTAGAATTAACTAAGGTTAAGAGAGTTTCTAAACCTCTTGTTATTTATGGAGACACCGATTCTAACTATGTTACCTTTCAGGAGGTAGTAGATTCGTGTGATTGGAATGGCGATCCGAAAGATCTTATTTTAAAAATAAACGAATATAGGTTAGCAGATTATCTTAAAGCATGCTTTGAGAAATACTCCAAAAAATGGGGCACGATAAATTACCAGGATTTCGAGATGGAGAACCTGGCAATAAATGGTATATTCTTAGGAAAGAAGAAGTATGTTACTAATCTAGTTTATTCAGATGGTCTACATATGGATCCACTCTCACAGATAAAGACAGTAGGAGTGGAAATGATCAAAGGCGGAACCCCACCTTTTGTTAGGGAGAAACTAATTTACCTAACGAAATTCATTTTTGCTAAAGGCCGTGCATTCGATATAAGAGAATTTGTAAGAGAGCTTAAAGATATTAAAAGAGACTTTAAAATACAAGAGCCTAGGAACATCTCTGCCGCAATAGCAATTAATAACTATGAAAAGTATATCCTTAATGATGTAAGTGCATTAGAAGTCACAAAGGGATGTCCTATTCAAGTTAGAGCAGCAGCTTATCATAATCTTCTGCTGAACAGATCAAAATATAAAGACAAGTACCCATTAATTAGAAGTGGAGAAAAAATCAATTATTATTTTGTTAAGACTAAGTCCATTATGGACAATAACGTTTTTGCTTATGCACAGGGAACTTATCCTTATGAATATGCACCCCCGATAGACCATGACATGCAATTTACCAAAACAATTCTGGATCCTATTAATAGATTCATTGAGGTTATGGGCTACAATACAATAAGTCCAAATTTATTCTTAATAAACGCTTTATTTTAACACTATGGGATTCAACAAAAGATATATTCAGAAGATAGAGGTACTAAAGGAAAGAAGGAAGGACTATAATTCGGACCAGGAATTTCTGGATGCTGTTGTGGGAAAATCAGATGCTCTAATAGGTCCTAAGGAATCTGTGGACTATCTTGATTCGCTTTATGAAAAAATAAAATCCAATGGAGAGAGAAAACACGCCACAGGGGAACATACTTGATAACTATGATTTATACCGTAAATTCATATTAGAAGAGACCGAACTAGTCCTAAAGGGTAAAAAACGGTATATTCAAACAAATTCTATAGGCTCAATAACTAAGCTATTTAATCTGGATCAGATGATTGACCTATTCTATTTAGAGGAAGAACATGAAATTGTACAGGAGCTGAACGAATTAAAGAAGGCAATAATGGTTAAGCACTTTTTAAGAGACCAGATAAGTGATATATAGCTTATAAAAATAATAAAATATTAATGGCTGGTAAAGTATTGGATTTTTGGTCTTTTTTGAATGAAGCAAAAGGTGAAACTACTAAGGTTATAGTTCTGACTGGAAATACGCAGGGAAGTAAGACATCTAAGTCTTTCGCAGAACAATGCGAAAAAAGGGGCGTTGAATGCTATGTGGTTGACGTAAATCAAGTGATGATAGAAAAAGTTTATAATGGGCATCTATTAAAAACTGGAAAAGAGGGAATTTTAATTGATCCCAATTCAACGGTGATTATACCAAGAAGAGGAGTGATAGAAAACTCTTACACTAAGCAAATTTTGACACAATTAGAAGCTGACCGATATTTCACTGTGAATACACTGGAATCCATTGAGGTTTGTGAAAATAAGTACATAACTTCACAATATATGGAGGAAGCGGGATTACCCGTTCCTAAATATGCTTTAGTACCGAATGAGGAATTTCTTGATTCTGCACTAGAAAAGATAGGTGGCAAATTCCCAATCATCATGAAGCTTTTATCAGGAACCCAAGGTATCGGGGTTTCTATTGTGGATTCTTACGCATCTTTAAAGTCTGTATATCAAACGATAAGAAAACTTGACGAGAACAGCGAGATATTAGTTCAGGAAAAAATCGATTCAAACTTTGACCTTAGAATTCAGGTTATAATTAAGAACTTTGATCCAATCAAACCATCTTCAGACAACTGTATTATATTAGGGTCTATGAAAAGAGAGGCGGTAGATAAAGATTTTAGAACTAATTATTCTTTAGGCGGATCTGTATCAAATTACGAAATTCCAGAGGATTTAGTAGAAATAGCTTGCAAAGCAGCTAACGCAGTTGGATGCCACTGGTGTGGAGTAGATATCATGATAGATAAGAAAACTAAGAAACCATATATTTTAGAGGTTAATTCATCCCCTGGAACCGAGGGTATTTCCAAGGCTATAGGTAAACCCATTGTTAATGATGTACTTGATTACATCTTAGATAAGGCTAATTGGAGCTATGCTAATTTAGAAATTGGTTATCTTGAGAAAGTATCTGTACCTGGAATTGGTGACATGGTAGCTAAATTTGACACAGGAAATGGTGCAAAATCCTGCTCTCTTCATGCAGACGAGATTGAAGAGAATGGTAAAAAGCTTATTTGGTCAGTTGGTGATAAAAAGTTCGTTAATGATATCGTTGGATATTCTGATGCTGAAATAGGAAGCGATACACACACTAGACCTATCATAGAAATTAACCTTGAATTTAACGGAAGCCTAATACCTAATGTTAAAGTTTCCCCTGTCGGCAGAACAGATAAAAGCACACCATTCTTAGCAAATAGAACACTAATGAGAAGAATGGGATTAATAGTAAACCCTAATAAGGCATTCGTGGTTACTGAAGAGCCTGAAGATAAATATAGTCCGGGTAAAGCAAAGGGTGAAGCCCATGCAGGAATCTACTTTGAAAATAAATAAAACAATATGAGCAATCAACAAGAAAAAACAGAAAAGATACAGGTACTTCTATCTGAAGAGGATTTAACCGATCTTAGCAGAAAAATCGCTAAAAGCGCATTGGCTAAAGGCGATGCACCGGTATCAATATCTCACTATGTTAGAAGACTAATTAGAAGAGATCTAGGTAAGAGCACTTCAGAGGATTAATTTTTATTAGAGAAGTCCTTAAATGATAATACTCTGTTTGGCTCGCCTTGCAGGGTATTTTTTTGCTCTATTTCTTCCTCTTCCGAATCTATTGGATCTTCTTCCTCTTCCGAATCATTTCCAATAACTTCAGGTTCTTCCTGCCCAGTCTCAATCTCTGTGTTGGGATCTTCTTCTGGCTCCGTCTCGAACTGATCCCAAGATCCCTGTCCTTCTTCTCTTCCTATTTCTTGATTTAATTGAGACTTATCCGCAGATATCTCGTCTCCTGGTAATTGTTCTTCGCCTTCCATTTGAATGTAATTTAGATGATATATATTGTATGAAAAAAATACTAGAATTCTCCGACTATATGGACGACTTAGATCTTAATCCTGAACAACAAGCAGAGATTAGAAACTGGCTAAAAAAATATGAAAAATACTTCAACTTTCATGATAGCGGAAATTTTATGAATTCTGTCGATCAGATTACTAATGACGCACTCAATCAACTAGGTATAGACAAATCAAAGAAGGATGAGGTTCAAAGCTATATTGAGAGCATATATGATTTATCCGATGGTATTTCTGTTATAATGTCACCGAATCCTGAGATTAATTACAACGGTATAGATCAAGTTCAAAGATTTCAGTATTAAATCTATTTTTTTCCATGCTGTGAATAATCACTGAAAAATTTTTTTATCCCGTGTACTGGTCTTACATTTGTTTAAATCTTTAAAAAAGAAAAACATGGAAAAGTACAATTTTAACTTCAAGACCTTTACTGAGAATCTGAAAAAATTCTTCAACAATTTAGGCAAAGTGGCTATCATTTTTACTGCAATGGCCTCGGGTTATGCAGCATCAGAGATCTATCATAGATACGAGACGACTCTAAAAACCCACAAAATGCAGACCGCAAAAACAGGAGAGGAGACTAAGGTTTATCTGAGCGGAGATAATGAATTAATGCTAATGGACATTAAATCTGGATCATATCAACTTTATGACAAAAACGTAATGGATATTATTTTTAACCTACGAGCTAATCAGATTTATAATGCTCAAAAATCTAAATAATGTTCAGAGGCATATACACACTCTTGGGTGCAATGATGCTAGCTATTCTGGCTTTCTTTTATTTCGAAACTAAAGAGATAGAGAACGAAGCAGAAATAGCAGTAAGGGGAAATCCTATAAATTCTCAATCCCCGCCTTGCCTTCAAATGTATTATTACATTGAAAAATATTCCGAACAGTACGGGATACCAAGAGACTACGCTTTTGGCGTAGCATTTAAGGAAACGAGATATGAAGGTCCATTTCATTGGAAATATAATCCGGGTCAAGAAAGTTGTGCCGGAGCAGTAGGACCAATGCAAATAATGCCGGCAACTGCTAGAATGATGTGGAAAGATAAAGTCATCGATAGAAACAATCTTAGAACAGACATAAGGTTTAATATTGAAACGAGTATGAAATTACTGAAACATCTATATGAAACTTATGGAGATTGGAAATTAGTATTCGGTGCTTATAATACAGGTAGGCCGATGGTAAATCAATATGCAATTGATGTTTATAATTATAAAGTCAGATAAATTATGGTAGAAGTTTTATTGGTAACATGCCTTTGCATTATTGCACTTTGGCTACTAAGAGAAGAAAAATAACAAATAATTTTAATTAAGAGCGGAGAATTATATGGAGGCGAAACAAATAATCCATCTTAATCTATAGATACATAATAAATGGGTCTGACCGGAATTGATCCGCAGGCGTAGTTCTTTGAATGCAGGCAGTGTTAGTATTGGAAACACTTTAATAACCTATATAAAGCTATAAATGGCAAAAAATCAGTTTGGGACGCTATCAACTCGTTTGGTACTCCTGTAACTGAGGTTGAGTACGCTTACGCTGCATAACCTCCGGAGTCTCACTTACTCCGTTTAAAAAAATGTGACGTTGGGAAAAAGGGTTAACAGTACCAAAAAAGTAGAGCTTATGATCAGTAACCCTGAGATAACATCAATACCCTTAAGATCGCTGTTAGTATAAGTTCTCTGACTGACGCTGTAAGTCACTAAAAGACAGCAAAATGTTTGCTGGTGTCATAAACCCGATTAGTTTGTAAGTTTATAAAAAACTTTCTAAGCCTGTGAATGAATTCTTAGTATTAACTGAAGGAGACCAGGGTTCGACTCCCTGCAGATCCACACGAAATCCTTGTTAATCTAATTGACAAGGATTTTTTTTGAAACAAATCAGCGTAATCAATATATAATAACCAAATTAAAAAACTAAATTTATGCAAACCTTAATCGTCTTATTAATCTTATTGGCAGTTTCCTACATCGGATATTTATTATTTAACAGAAAAAAAGAATCAACAGTAACAGAACCAGAAGTAACAGTACCCGAGGTTACAAAAAATGAATACCCTGTTATATTAGAGAATGTGCCTTCACCTACACCAGAATTAGAAAAAACCAAAGTTAAAGAAAAACCAGCAAAACAAAAAGTGGTAAAGAAGGTTAAGGCGAAGATAGTTAAAAAAGAAACTGCAGTTAAAAAAGAGAGAAAGTCAAAGGATAAAGGAAACGATATGCTTCTAAGCTAATTTATAACGAAACTATATTAAAAAAACCTGCTAATATCATAAATTAGCAGGTTTTTTTGTGAAAATATTTTTTTTATTCGGGATCGCTATATAAATTTGCATAAAATAAAAAAAGTACTAATCAACAAATTAAAAAAATGGACAACAGAATTCACACGCTAAAAAGAATTACACAGAAAATAGGAATTAAATTTTATCGAATAATGAATCCGTTAAATTGCTCCAAAATAGAAGAGAGCGAAAGAGAAACCGCATCTATATTCAGAAAACTTTTAAAGGATCCTGAGTCGGAGCTTCTTACCTCCCCTTTATCAGGAAAATATTATATAAGAACTAGAGATAAGTCTATGCTTTTAGTACTAGGCCACAATCAGATATCAATAGTAAATCATGTATATGGATATAACGTTCCCCTTTCACAAAAATCAGAAAGGATGCTAACCGAAACTTTTATAGAGGAGGTAGAAAAAAGAAGGAATCAGATGGAGGATGAATATAAAAATAACGTTCAGCATAGTCTTAAATCAATAATAAAAAAACTAAATGAAAAACAAAAATAACTTTAGAGGCGTATTCTGGATAGGGATAATCCCAATTTCTGTTATAATATTAATATTTATGATGTTATTATTCGGGGTTATAATTGCTATGACCAGAAAGTCTTCTTTGGGATCACATAGTAAAGAATTGGTAAAAGAATCACACGTTTGTCCTAAGCAGGAAGTTATTTACATCCACGATACTATTAAGATTAAAGTTATTCATGCCTGTAACAGAGAACATGTTTCTGCTAATGCTAAGCCGATAGAAGCTGGATCTACTAAGGATCCTAATGACACTAGCAAAGCAGATCATTAAAACAATTAACATTAAAGAAAATAATAGCCGATGCCAACTTTAGTTTTAATATCAGATACCCACACCAAGCACTATGAAATAGATGCTCAACTTAAAGAGATATACGGGAACCATCCTGATGCTATTATAGTACATGCGGGTGATATTTCATATAGAGGAAGAAAGTGGGAGGTTGAAGAATTTACAGAGTGGTATTCAGGATTACCATTTAAACATAAAATCATGATTGCAGGTAATCATGATTTTTTATTCGAAGACTCGCCAGAGGCAGCAAAAGATATACTGGATAGAATAGGACCAGGAATAATATACTTAAATGACAGTGGGGTTGAATTGGAAGGTTTAAAATTCTGGGGTAGTCCAGTCACCCCATGGTTTCATAATTGGGCATTCAATAGAGTTGAAGAGAAAATAAACGAACACTGGGATCTTATTCCTGTAGACACTAATATTTTAATAACCCATGGACCTCCTTATCTAACCCTTGATGCTACTAAATCTGGTCTTAGAGTTGGATGCCCTGAATTAGCCAATAAAATAGAGGGCCTTTCTGATTTAAAGGTTCATGTTTTTGGCCATATCCACGAGGCTGATGGTGTAGTTGAAAAGGATGGCGTAATCTACGTAAATGCAAGTATTCTTGATTTGTATTACGAGGTTAAAAATTCACCAGTAATTTTACATGTATAGTGAAATTTATTTCTCACTTTATTCTAAAACTTCTATAAACTAGGATATGGCAGGCATAAAAACTTTTTATAAACCAAGCGAAGCAATTAAATGGACCAAGGAGGAACTATTTAATCACGGTTATGTTGTTAAAACAGAAAGATGGCAGGGGATAGAATCTCCTGACGATATGTGGGAAAGTATGAATCATTCTTTCCAGTTTTTTATGCCACACACCATAGATGAATTAGTAACGGAGATCAGACCAAATTTGCCTTGGGCAGATGAGCATTTTGGTGAGAGAGTAGGGGGTCAACCATTAAATCCTCCCCCATCGCATGTTAGATGGCCTTTTGCTCAGAAAAATAACGCTCAATTCGGAGGACATGATAAATTCTCACATACATACCCAGAAAGAATTTGGCCTAAATTTGCTTCAGAGGTTCCTAATAGTAAAATGGAAGGTATTAGATATGAATATGGCGATTTTGGCGATGTGGTAGATCTTATGGAGAGAGAGCCTTTTACTAGACAAGCATTTTTACCTATTTGGTTTCCAGAAGATACAGGAACAGTTCACGGGGAACGCGTACCATGCACCTTGGGATATCAGTTTATCAGGAGAGGAAATTGGATTCATATGACTTATTACATAAGATCATGTGATTATATAAGACACTTTAGAGACGATGTTTATATGGCATGCAGAAAACTTATGTGGTTGTTAGACAACTTAAAACAAAGAGATCCTGAAAGATGGTCAGATGTTACCCCTGGTTACTTTGTTATGCACATAACTTCGTTACATTGCTTTAATAGCGAGAAAGGCATATTGAGGCAGTCTAATATGTAAAAAATAACTAAATTCACAATGAATGATGAACTACAAACACCAAAAAACTACGAGGATTTGAAAGATTTAATTCTCATGATCACACAGGAAACACCAAACAACATGGAATTGGGTGATAAAATGAGAAAAATAGCAGGCTCGCTAAAAGACAATAAACACATAGACATTAAAGAACTCACAAAGAACCCAATCTATTATGGAAGATAATAAAAATAAAAAGTCCGAATTAATCCCATTTAAAGCCCCCAGTAAGGAAATGCTTAAACACTATGCGGATCTTTACGGAAGGAACCAAACCAAATGGATTCGTAGAGCCTCTTTAGAGGTTAGCCATCTAGGTTCTGAATTTGTGTTCGAGGAAAAGAGCATGAAATTAATGGGTACTATAGATCAGGTATTAATGTTAGTTAAGGACTCTGAAGAAAATTACTATAGAATGAACGGTAATATCATATCAGAAATAGTAACTGGGAAAAGATAATGGTTGAATTTTACGTAAAAACCCACGATCCCAAATCTCATATAGAGGCTTGCTCCCTTATAAACTACTTCAATTGTGAAATAATAACGGATAAAGTGTGCGAAAAAGATGAGCCTTTCTATGGTGTATTTTACGTAAAAGCATCGGAAGATGCTTTCGAGGTATTCAGTGAGTTCTCAATTGGAATAACCGTTGAATATCCTCAGGGAAAAACCCTCAGATAATTTTTAAAAACCATTTAGATCTTAGACCTTCCAGGATATATAATCAGTTATCTTTTGGGAATTGGGCAAAATTAACCGAAAGACAATGGAAGAAAAAGATATAACAAGCACGTTTTTAATGAAGCAGATTTTAGATGAACTAAATCATCTTAAAGCTAATATGCCGAATGGTGAATTAAAACACCTGCAAACAACAATGGAGGATCTTAAGAAAGACCAAAGGTCTATGAAGGATGATATTTCGGATATGAAGAAAAAGCTTCTTGATCCAGAATCTGGCGTTATTGTTAAGGTTAATGAGAATACCAAATTTAGATTAGCTGAAGAAAACAGATATGAAGATTATATGAAATTTAATATCGATGTTGATTCTCTTAAGAAATGGCAAAGCGGTGTTAATAAAGCTCTTTGGATTATTTTTGGAGCTATATTAGCTATTGCACTAAAAGTTATTTTTGGAGTAGCTCCTTAAGACAATAACTAGTTAAAATACCCCTCATGTTAATATATAGCATGAGGGTTTTTTGTTTATAAAAGGCTGAACCTAGCTATTCGCAAATACTACAATTTTTGTAAATTAAATAATATCAGGATGATGATCTCATGAAAGATAATGAGAAGGAAATATACAACAAGAATCTAATAATCTATTCTGCGATAGTAAGAGAAAGAATCCGGGATAAAGATAAAATATTAGATTGCATAAAATTACTTGAGTATTTTGAGGACTATGAAAAATGCAATCATCTTTTAAGCATAATAAAAGAGATAGATAATCCAACAACAATATAATAAGAATTGGAAAAAAAAATAGATAGAGGTGTATTCGAAAATGCAATAGCTACCATGAAAAAATATGGAGTTGGTAGCATATTGTCAGCAAAAATATACCCCAAGAGGGAAAGCATCAAAAAATCTCTTCTTGTATACTATGAGTCTACCGAGGAATTTGAAAAATGCACTTATATAAAAGAGTTCTTCGAGGAGCTGGAAAGAGAAGCGGAAGAGTCTAAAATATATGATGATATAGTAGGAGCTACAGGAGAAAGATTTTCTGATAAAGCTTATAATTTTTAACTGCTTATCCGTTTTTATATAATTGAAACCTTTAATTGGAAAAAGTATATAATAACCAGTAACTTTAACACTTGCTAATAATAAACTTAACACTTGCTAATGAAGTTTGAAGAATTAAACGACGAGCAAATATCTAAAATGTCGGATATTTACTGGAACAGAGATTTAACATGGGATCAGAGAATGAAAACCCTAAGTGATCTTATAGGAAAATCCGAAAGGACAATACAAAAATGGATTTCTAAATTAGGCATAACAGAAAAAGCACTAACAGAGTCACCACAGTACATAAAGGCCAAGGAAAGAAAATTTGACAAGAAGAAAAAGAAATTTATAATTACTTGGGCACAGAACGATACTCCAGTTCATGAGGATTTTATAATGAACATAGAGGCTTACGCCAAAGAGATAGATGCAGACATTCACGTCATTGCAGGAAGATATAAAAATCCAACTTCAGTTTTCTCTGACAGAAGTTATGACGAATGGTCAAATAGAATAGCAATATATCTTGATGCCAATCGTCATGAGGTTCATAAACATATGTGGATCATGTCAGATGTCAAGATTCAACCTACTGCAGTAGATCCAATGACAGGACTACAAGGTATGAGTGGAATTAATTCTTGCGTCTTTGGATCACCAAGAGTTCATATGGAAACAATTCCTGTACTCGAAGGAAATCTTCCTAAGATGATGATGACCACTGGAGCATGTACCCTTAAAAACTACACCGATTCAAAATCAGGAAAGAAAGGTGAATTTCATCACACATTAGGTTTTGTTGTAGTGGAAATTAAAGATGCAAATACATTCTTTGCCAGACAGGTTACAGCTACCGAAGATGGGGATTTCTGCGATTTATACTATAAAGTTGAGGAAGGGGAAGTTTCTAAGATTGATTCGATTGCAGCTGCTATATTAGGAGATATTCACTACGGCCAGCATGACGAAAGGGTCATTTTAAAAACACTTGATCTATTCAAGAATCTAAAACCGGAACACGTAGTTCTTCATGATGTATTTGATGGGCTTTCTATTAACCACCACGAATCAAAAGATCCTTTCATACAATATCAAAGAGAATTAGACGGAACTAATTCTCTTAAGAGTGAAGTTGATGCCATGCTTGATGGATTAAAAAGCTTTGAAGAATATAACGTGGTAATTGTTAGAAGTAATCATGATGATTTTTTGGATAGATGGCTAAAAGGAACTGATTGGAGAAAGGCTTCGACCATGAAAAATTCCATAGAGTATATGGAATACAGTGCATTGCTACTTAAAGGTGTGGCTCCAAACGGTGTTATACCTTATTTAATAAACGCTAAATACCCCAAGTACAAAACTCTAGGCAGAAGCGATAGCTTGGTAATCAATGGCTGGGAATTAGGCCAACATGGAGATATTGGTTCTAGCGGAACCAGAGGATCCTTAGTACAATTCAGAAAACTTAATACTAAAATAGTAGTCGGTCACTATCACTCACCGGGTAGAAAAGACGGAGCACTTGCAGTAGGTACATCAACTAAGCTAAGGGTTAATTATAATATCGGACCTAGCGGATGGCTTCAATCACACGTTATAATTCATCATGACGGTAAAGCTCAGCATATCAATTTCATTAAAGGCGAATTCACCACACTTAAACCATAAAAATTAAGAATAAATGTCCGATAGAAGAACCGAATATAGAGCAGCCGGATTAGGATTACTTATAGGGTTTGTTATTGGAATTTTTATAGGTATGACCGTGTTTCAAGAAGGTAATAAATGTGAAGGAGTCATTCAAGAAAACAAATTACTTAAAGATTTAATATTTCAATATGAAAATTATCCAATAGAAAGTCCATGAAAAGATTATTTAAGTATTTACAGTGGTTGCAAAAAGAAAAGATAAATGCAATGGCATATTGTCAAAGAGGATTTTAATAAATTAATAATAAAAATAATGATAGAAAATAATAATCCGCCTCTTCTACGCGAGCTAAGATTTATTGCTGGTGTAGACGAGGTGGGCTGAAGGAAGAGGATGCCTTTCTGGCCCAGTAGTTGCCGCAGTAGTTATTCTACCCAATGATTTTTTAGATCCTAGAATTAGAGATAGTAAAACCATAAAGAGCTTAAAAAAAAGAGAAGATGTGGAAGCACTAATAAAAGAAAATGCAATAGCATGGGGAATAGGTGCAGCATCGCCACAGGAAATAGATCAGATCAATATTTTACAGGCAACATTTTTAGCTATGAAAAGAGCTATTGATTCTTGTAGCGTAGTTCCGGATTTCCTTTATGTTGACGGCGATAGATTTCCTGGACATAAGGGAATAGATTATGAGTGTGTGATAAAAGGAGACTCTAAAGTGCAATGTATATCTGCAGCATCTATCTTAGCTAAAGTTCATAGAGATAGGCTAATGAAATCTATCAGCCCAGAATTTTCACATTATCTATGGGAAAAGAATGTTGGGTACGGTACACCAGAACACATCTCAGCAATAAGAGAAATCGGTTTATCCAAACATCACAGAAAAACATTTTGTCAAAACTTTATATAAAATAACATGGAAGATAATAACATAGAACTAAAGGGGGAATCCGCTACAATAGCAGGATTACCAGAAAATTTCAAAGATGCCGAATGGGTTTTTCAATTTGATAACGAGAATCCTATTGTTTTTGCATGGAGTGACATTTCAGAAGAACCTGGTGATGTTACGATTACACTGAGGCCAAACGAGAAAAGTAGAATTACTTTTACTAATGTAGAGGGAACTAAAATAATGAGTCTTTATTCTCGACCGATAACAGAGGAAACTATAAAAGTTAGGGGAAGCCAAATAAAATAGAGAAGCATTATGGGTATATACAACTAAAAAAATAATGAAGAATTACATTTTAAATGCAGAGCTAATAACCAATAACAAGTTTAAAGCTAGCGAAATATTAGATATTAAATTACTAATGGAATCAAGAGAAGATTTCATTATTTTATATAATATCTTTATTGATTGTATGGAACCTAACTTTAATGAATATTTAGAAATATACGTTGATGATGTAGAACTAGACACAGATCTACAAAACGATTTAGAAAAAGTAGTCAACGATCTAGATTCAATTATACCCGGAGGTTTATCGAATGATTCAAAAATAGAGTGGACAGCAGGAACACCCGCTATAAACACCGTTTGGTATAAAGACAACGGGGATTGGTTTGAAAGAATTTCTGAATCAGAAAGGGAATTCCTTAGCGATGCAGAATTTGAGGATGATGACTATGATAATTCATTGGGTGGTTATAATGAATACTCAAAGGGGCAAGAGGGAGAAGATTTCTGGTAATAACCAGTGATTATATATAGAATGTATTAAAGGGTGCCTTTCGTACTTAGTGTCCCGGGTCAAAATGGCCTTAGAGTTGTTAGCAATAGCAGCGATGGGATTTTAAAAAAAAGAAAAAGGTAAAATGAAAAACAACACGATCGGGGTATACAGTACCCCAAAACCACAAGCTTGGGTAGCCGTATCCAACAACAGACAAAAAATCTACGGCTCAAAGGAAGATCTAGTTTATCTAGACAATGGACAAGAGTTTCAAATCGAGCTCTATAATCCAACATCAACATCCTATTTAGCTAAAATCTATCTCAATGACAAGATTATCAGTAGCTCAGGTTTAGTACTTAGACCCGGGCAGAGATACTTCTTGGATCGTTTCATCGAAGAGAAGAAGAAATTCTTATTCTCGACTTACGATGTTGATGACACAGAAGAGGCTAAAGAGGCAATCAAAAACAACGGTAAGGTAAAGGTTGAGTTCTATCAGGAACACACGAGTTACAGTTGGAGCCCTCTTTCAACAGGGACAGCCTATGTACCTTATCACCAAACTTGGACGAACGACCCAGGAACAGTGAATCCTATTATTTTCGGAGGAACTACGACCAACAATGTTTATTACGCTAGCAACACTTCAGCATTGAGTGGTACGATTGGTTACTCTTCTAAAAGATTATCTGGATTAGTTAACTGCTCGGTTGCAGGTTCTCTTGAAACCGGTAGAGTAGAAAAGGGGGAAAAATCTGATCAGGACTTCGGAAAAGATTCAGGTAGTTACTCCTGGTATTGCGGTTACACATCGGAGTATCAAATTCTTCCGAGATCAGCTAAGCCTGTAGAGGTTACTGAGATTAGGGATTATTGTACCGGATGTGGAACAAGATCCAAGAAAAAAACATGGAAATTTTGCCCTAACTGTGGCGAATCTCTAGATCAATAAATTTCGTACAAAGGCACCCCTTTAATACTTTTACCCGAAATTTTATTTGACTTTTACAATAGAACCTATAAATACAAAACATTGAGAGTTTTTTATATTGTACCATATCTGTCTACCGGAGGAATGCCGGAATATTTAAAGAATAAAATAGACAAAATCAAAGACGAAGCTGAAGTTTGGGTTTTTGAAAAAAGACACGAGTTTTCCTATAATACAATCAGGAAAAGAATAGAATCCATACTTGGTGCGGAGAGAATAATAACATGGGGGGAAAAGCCTGAGGATATTCTTATCAAGGCGATTAAGGAGATGAAACCTGATATTATACATTTCGAAGAACCATGCGAGCAATTCTTAAGTCACCATCTTTTGGATATTATATTCTCCGACGACAGAGAATATAAAATATTTGAGACCATGCACGATTCATCGGTTTCCCCTGAAGAAAAAATATACCTTCCCGATAAATTTGTGGTCGTTAGCCCTTGGCAGGTTAATCTGTTAAGAGATCTTAAAGTACCCATAGAAGTTATCGAGCACGAGATAGCTAAGAAACCTGTAAGAGATTATTTAGATAGCAGAGCAAAATTAGGGCTGGATCCTAATAAGAAACACGTAATCCAAATAGGTATATTTACACCAAGAAAAAATCAAAGGGAAACAGCAGAGATTGCAAGGCTACTACCAGAAGTGGAATTTCATTTCATCGGTACAATGGCTGATAATTTTAAATGGTATTGGAATCCTATCACAAGCAATCTTCCCAGCAATTGTAAGGTATGGGGAGAAAGAGATGACGTAGATCTATTCTATCAGGCAGCGGATCTTGTTATATTCCCGTCAATACCTTTATTTAATGATAAAGAAACAAGCCCTCTTGTTATCAAAGAAGCAATATCTTGGAAAGCCCCATTGCTCCTAAGAAATCTCCCTGTCTACGTTGACATGTATCAGGAATCAAACACTCTAAAGTTTTTTATAAGTGATGATAAAACAGGGATAGCAAACCAGATAAGGGAAATATTAGAACTTAAAAAAGAATTAGCTATGAATAATAAAAGCGATATGTTTATACATAAATTTTCTCCATGGGATAATAAACTTGATATAGTTTATATAGGGGATTCAAGAAACATAAAGGAACTCGATTGTGATGTTTATGTTAAGGATGTGGACAGCGGTTCTAATATATTTCATTGCACTATAAACTTTAGTTTAGGTGGATCATATTGGATAATCCCAGTGCCCATCCACATTTACGATTTCCAAAATAATGCAAATTTTGGTGGATTCTTAATTGAATATAAACAGGGAGAAGAGGTGATCTCAGAATCTATAATAAGATTTAGGAACGTAACAAAGAAGACTTGCAGATTGGATACGAAAGATCCTATATTTAGAAACTATGAAGAGTTCTTCACTGACCGAATATATGACATTATGACCGATAGCATATTCCAAAAGAAAGTTGCTATTGACGTTGGTGCTAATGTTGGATTATTCACAGAGTATTGTTTAGATGTAGGGTTTGAAAAAGTTATCTCAATAGAACCAAATCACCTAGCCGCTAATGAATTCAGAAAAATGCACTCAGAAAATCCAAATGTTATCTTCAGTGAGATTGCTTTGACCTCGGATGGCGAGGATGTTAATCTTAGTGTAGATCCAGGAAACAGCCTAGTTTCAAGCATTGCTAAAACTATAGGTGATAATACTGTTTTGGTTAAATCGCAAACACTAAACTCTTTGATGTCTGATCATGATTCAGTTGATCTTCTAAAGATTGATATAGAGGGTGCTGAATATGATCTTCTTAGTAATACTGATATTGCATCTCTAGCTAAAGCTAAAAATATAATTCTAGAATTCCATGACAATAACGACGGAAGGGTCAATATGTTAATAGAAAAATTAGTTAGCGCTGATTTTGCGGTTAAGCTTTATGATGAATTAATACAAAAAGAGGTTGATAACAATGCAGATCACGGAGTAATATTTGCAAAAAGAAAAAATTAAGAAATGAGAATAGCACAAATCACACCAGGAGTAATTCAGATACCCCCTAACGGATGGGGAGCAGTAGAAAAAATAATCTGGGAGTACACAAAGGTATTAAGAGGTCTTGGCCATGAAGTTGAAATAATTTACACAGATGACGTCAGGGTAGGTGAATGGGATATCGTTCATGTACACATGGCTAATCTAGCTTTAATTTTAAAAGAGAGAGGCATTCCTTATGTCTTTTCTCACCACGACCACCACGCACATCATTTAGGAAAGGATTCAGCTGTTTATAAACAAAATCTGGAAGCTATAAAGGGATCTGTTCTATCTTTTGTTCATGCTAAATATCTTGTCGATTATTTCGATTCTTTACCACAGCTAAGATATCTCAGCCACGGAGCTAATTTAGAAGATTACTATTTCGAGGATAGATCAAAAGACCTTATCGAAAAAGGACCAAGTTTAATAATGATGGCAAACAACGGTCTTTTAGGAGATCCATTATTCGATAGAAAGGGATTCATTCCTGGAATAGAGTGTGCTGCAGTACTGGATCTACCAATAACTATAATATGTCCAAGTAAAAACAACAAGGAGTTTTTTGAGAAGAATAATGTGGTAGCATCATACAGAAAACTTAATTTAATATATGATTTGAATTATGAGGATTCGCTTTCAGAAATGAGAAAGCACCACATCTTTTTAAACCCAGGTTCTATTGAGGCCGGGCATCCCAATCTAACAGTTACTGAAAGCATAGCAATGGGTATCCCTGTTGTCGGTTTAATGGAAGCTGATTTAAAGGGGATGAAAAGAATAGATACCGCAAACACAGTAGATCTAGTTGATGGTGTTTCTGATGTGATGAAAAGATATTCACAGTATGTTCTTGAATGTAAAGAGGAAAGAAGTTTAATATCATGGGAGGTTATCGTTTCACGAATGCTCATGGACTATGCATCATTCGGTAAGATATCGCAAAAGGATCTTATACTTAATGATTATCGGACAATTCCTAAAAGAATAGAAAAGAGAGAAGATCATGGATTTTACTCGTGGTTTAAAAGACATCCTCATTTTTATAAATGCTCATATCCGGAAGCTGTAGGACAATCAATATTTTTTAGGGATGGCAGAACTGGATCGATTAAATCATTTTTAAATACCGCAAAAAACGGAAGAGCTTGGTCAACAATTCCTGATGATAAAAACGAGTATATTGACTGGGAGATCTTTATAAAGGATGGTGTGGAAGTTCTAAAAACAATTAAGATGGATCTAACAGATCAACACGTGTTAATAGAGGACGGAACTATAAGAAGAAACGATATCAAGGACATAGTCAAGGACTTTGTGTCTTCGACTAAGTGTATTCCTTCAATATCTGAAAAATCAAAATACCTTGAAGACATTTATGTACCACATTTTAAATATAATGGTGATGACGAGTCTGGATTTTATAGAGTGCTAAACACGGATCAGATAATATCTTACTTTAGCCCCAATCACGTTAAATCCCATAATCCGCTTATAATTTTAAAAACAGCTGCATTGGGTGATACCATATCGTTCATGCCGTATGCAGACGAGTACGCTAAAAGACATGGGATTGAATGCGATGTTGTTGGTAATTTTGGGTTTCTGTATCAAGATCTATATCCCAATGTGAATCTGATACAAATGCCAGGCGATTTAAGCGCTTATACAGACATTATATGCTGTGACTATATCTATGACTTACCTTTACAAATAGGCTTCGCTAAACAGCTAGGATTAGCCGATATGGGCAAAGTTAGACCACAGTTAAAGACATCTGGTAAACCTTCTCCTTTAAATAAGAAGTATGTTTGCTTCTCCAGCCATAGTACGGCTCAGGCTAAGCATTGGAACAATAACAATTCTTGGGAAAAATTATGTGACCTTCTTACTAAGAAGGGACTAACCCCAGTTTGTATAGATCGATATTATAGCTTTGGTACAGAAGGAAATTGGAACGAGATCCCTAAGAACTGCATGAATAAGACAGGCATGGAGCTTACAGAAATGATGCACTGGATAGAGCATTGCGAATTCTTCGTAGGGCTTTCCAGTGGATTATCTTGGGTGGCACATGCACTAGGGAAAAAAGTTGTCGTGATATCAGGGGTAACCAAGAAGGATAATGAGTTTGATGAGGATTGTATTAGGGTCCACAAGGAAGACGTTTGTAATTCCTGTTTTAACTCACCCGAAAAATTCCCATTTGATCCCGGGGATTGGTTCTGGTGTCCAGAGCATAAAGGAACATCTAGACAATTTGAATGCACCAAGAGAATATCGGCAAAGCAGGTAATGGATGCTATAGAGGCTAGGAGCTGGACTAAATAAATTCAGATATTTTGATAAATAGTAGTAAAAATTGTTAATGAAAAAATTAATATTAATACTATTATTACCGACCTTAGTATTTGGGCAGAAATTTAGAGAAGAGGTTAAGGTAAAAACCCCAATATATGAAGTGGTATACAGCGAAAAATTAGAACAGCCCACCTGGATACAATATATCGTACAGTGTCCAAATGGGACGGCTTCTAGAGCAGGCATGGATTTTTATACCAATGACTCGATCAAAACATCAGATAATGAAGATTACGTAAAGAATATTTATGATAAAGGGCATTTAGCACCTGCAGCTGATTTCAATTGCACTAAGGAGCTTTTGCACCAAACATTTAGTTATTTAAACTGCGCTTTACAAAACCAATATTTAAACAGAGGGGTTTGGAGAATGCTAGAGGAATATGAGAGGGAATTAGCTAAAAGAGAGAAAGTAACAGTTACTATAACGCTAGTTTTTGATAAGAAATCAATTAAACTCCCAACGGGAGCCACCGTTCCTAGCGGATTTTATAAAACGATATACCTAGAAAAGTCTAAAAAGACAATAAAGTATTATTTTCCAAACGAAACACCGGCAAAGCCTAAATACACAGATTACATAATTAGATAGTGAAGATAGATATATACATAAACATAAAAATTTAAAAAATGGAAAGAATAGTATCATTTGACGACTTCAAGAAAAAAGCTACGGAAATAGTGGAAGACGACAACCACATGGATGGAGGTCAGGAGAAACAGCATTACATGTTTTTTGCGAACTTAACTTCCATTAAACATTACATAGAAGAGATTCTTAAAATGGATCCAGAAGAAGTCGATAATCATCTTAAGAATGGTCACGATTGGGCTGCTGATCATATTGCTACATCTAAAGACGATATTCAAGAAGTTGCTGATTGGATCAGAAACGAAATTGAAGGTGAAGGATCATCAGAAGAATCAGGAGAAGAATTATTCGAACCGGAAAACATAGAGGTTGAAGTTGAAGACGACGAAAAACCAGAAGTTGAAGATGGGGAGAAAGAAGAAGGCGAGGAAGATGAAGATGAGGAAGATGAGGAATAATTAAAAATCTATAATATTTAAAGCCAGATATAGTTTATCTGGCTTTTTTTGTGGAACTTTGTATTGATCATAATCTATGAAAAACAAACCATTTTTTATGAAAGTAGAGTTTGCAGACACATTTGGCGATAGCATCAAAAGATTAATAAGACACAATACATGGTGGTATAAAACCTACTCACTTTTCAGATACGACATTCCAAGATTTCTGAAAAATGTTTGGAAATTCAGAAAGCCTCTAGCAAATCACTACTGGTGGGATCATCACTCTTTACTTAAATTCATGGAAATAGGGATTTCTGATATGGGAGACAAAATGGAAAAACATGGCCACGAGGTTGACATCAGCAGACTAAAAAAAGTTAAAGCGATGAAGAGAGCTGCGGAGCTTATGCGGAACTATAACGAGGATCTGTATATCGAAATGGCTGAGGCAGAATTAGGGGAGATTATAAACCACGATTGGGAATTCGAAGCTGTTGATGATAAGCCAGGATATTCTAAATTGATTGATAAAGAAACTGAAGAGGAGAAAGCTCACAACAGAAAGGTGTTTGAAAGATCCCATGAAATAGCTCAAGAGGAATGGAAAGAGCTATGGAGAATTATAGAGGGCCAGGATCGCAGGGAATATCAAAAAATATTAGAATCACTAACCGAAGAAGAGCACAAAGACGAGGATCATTATTATAAATGGTTTGACGGAACAGGTCTTCGCGGGTGGTGGGATTAAAAAATTAGAAATGCTAGATAAAAAACACACAGAAAAAACAATCCAGAATAATTTAGAAAAAAGATTTGACAGCGGAAATATAAAGTACACCGCAGGGAATCTTTATCTTTTCAAAGATGACTGGGAAACCGATTTTCTAGTAGTTCAGAAAAGTGGATACTGCTATGAGATAGAAATAAAAATTAGCAGAGGTGATTTCTTAAATGATTTCAAAAAAACTAACAAACACAGGATACTAAACGAAGGTGTCTATATGAAAAAGAAGTATAGATATCATACTGATTCAGTAACAAAGAAAAAGATATCTGAACATTACTATGGCCCGATAGAATGGAAATTTAGACCCAATAAATTCTATTATTGCGTACCCGAGGGTCTAATTAAAAAGGAGGAAGTTCCTGATTATGCAGGGTTAATGTACGTAAGTTCCTATGGTGTGGTCACTACTATAAAGGAGCCTAGATTCCTACACAAAGAAAAGATTGAACTAACAAAAAAACTTTGCGACAAGTTCTACTACTACTGGAAAAATACAAGAAGCAATCTTATCTTGCTTGAGGATAAGAATAAGCTATACGAAGCTCAGATAAAAAGTTTAAAAGAATCCGCTATTTAATTTTTTTAATACGTAGTCAAACATTATATTTGTAGAAATGGAAATACAGAAACCTGGTAAAAAGATTACTTCGATTAATAAAATAGTTAAGGAATATAAAGATGCTACCACGGCAGAGATTTGGGAAGGAGTTAGGGATAATTTCATTTATGGATTTATTAGTGCTACCCTGGTTGTTTTTATAGCAACAAGGGTTGACTTTGCTGTATTAGTGAGTTATCTTGTTTATTATTCTTACTTAGGGAGAATTGTAAACAGACCAAAGTATGTAACCGATCTCGGAAAACTAATAGTGTTTCCGATACCCTCAGCACTTGGTGCTTTTACTGGGTATAAGATCTCGTATTTTATTATAAATTATTTAGCTAACAATTGGAATTAGTATGTTCATAAAAAACCAAACCCACTATTTAGTGAGGATTAAACCGAAACTAAAAAATATTCAAAAATATAAAATAATATAATCTACATAAAATGGCAAGCAGAAGAATTAAGGAAAGATTACTGGCAGATTTAGGTATGCCAAATATTGAAATAGAAGTTGATGACTATCTTAATGTTGAAGCTGTTCCATCAGATTCGGTGGATGAGGAGAAAAAACTAGATTTTGCACAGTGGTCTGTGATGGGCGACGGTAGTTATATCGCAGCTCCTAAAGCAGAGAAACAACTTCCTGCTGGTCTATATGAACTTGAATGGAATGGCAGAGCCAATGAGTGGTGTGTAATGAGACAAGCCATTAATACCGATGAGTTATATGAGCTTCCAACAGTTGAGATTGGAGAAATCCTAACTGATATAAAATCATTCTGGAAAAAAGCAGAACTTTATAAATCATATAAGCTTATGCACAAAAGAGGTATTCTTTTATATGGAGATCCTGGATGTGGTAAGTCAGGTATTTTACAGCTTTGCATGATGCACATCATCAGGGAGTTATCTGGTGTTGTTATCAATATTAAAAACGAAGACTCTATCAAAGCATATGTTGAAATGGTTCCAAAGTTAAGACAAATTGAACCTAATCGTCCGCTAGTTGTTGTTATCGAAGATATCGATAGCGTTGCAGGGGATAGTAATTATTCAACTTCAGTGTTACTTAATATTCTTGACGGAATTAAACAAATTGAAAATGTTGTTTACATAGCAACAACGAACTATCCAGAAAAACTAGAGGAAAGGATTACTAATAGACCCTCACGGTTTGACCGAAGATATTACGTTTCCCCACCTTCTAGAGAGGTTAGAAAATCCTACCTGGAAAATAAAATCGGAGATAATAAAATTGATATCAACATCGAGAAATGGTTAGATGATACTGAGGATCTTTCTATGTCTCATTTAAAAGAACTTTTCATTTCTGTTGTGTTGCTAGACAACAAATACGAAAATGCGATAGAGCATCTTAAGGGTATGAAAAAAACGCCAAAAGGTAAGAAGCAAAAAGAGGTTGGCTTCGGATCACATTAATATTAAAAATAAATTGATATGACATTAGAATCACAGTACAAAAATTACCTAAAGGATAATCCAGATTCTGATCTGACCCAGGATCAATGGATGAATCAAGTTTTAGGACCAATGCTGCAGAAAGCTCTATCACAGATGGGTAACGAAGGGCCAGAGACAGTTTGGTTTGATTTGGAAACCGGAGAAATAAGCACGGAAAATGGGGATTAAAATAAGATTCGTAAAGGGAAAGAATGAATTATGGAAACTAAAAAACGATTAACTAGAGACCAAAAACGAGAAAAAGCAGTTGTTGACTTGATTAACCAAATGTTTATTATTGCCGGTTATGATGTTACTTATAATGACATTTTAGGTAAAGATAAATGGTTTTTAGAATACTTAATGACTGTTGAGCAGTCTGAAGAATGGAAAAAATGGGGGATTGCTTACCTACGTAAAAATCTTAAAATGAATAAAGCATTAGCCGAACGTGAAATGATGTGGAATAATTTACAATGGGGATTAAAATATAGCAATTGGGAAGAATATAATAAATAAAAAATAAAATAGCCAGGTGGCTTAATGGTAAAGCCCGACCTTTTAAGTCGGAGTACACAGGTTCGATTCCTGTCCTGGCTACAAAAGAGAAATTGCTAGAGTGGGTTTTGGAAAAATACTACGAAGTTGGTAAGAGATTTGTAGACATAACATAATACTCCACTATTAAAATTTATTAAAATAAAAATCATGAGAAAAATAAATAAGGAAGAAGCAAAAGACCTGTTAATCAAAGTATTATATTCTCAAGTAGTAGATCTAACCATGATGTCCAAAATTGAATTGGGTGATGATGTGATTGATGAGATTAAACGATTAAACGGTATTATTAATCAAACAGAACCAAAATTTAAGGTTGGTTATAAGGCACACAAACCAAAAGGTTATAAATTTCCTTGCACAATTGTAGGTGTATTTGAAACAATTGCTGGTGAAGTCCGGGTGATTGGTGAAATGGATGAATATGGACTATTACACATCTTCAACGAAAATCAATTGGAACGTTATGAATAAATGGCCTAACTATGGAAAGTGGAGACACCCAGAAAAACGTAAAGAACTAATGAAAATAGATGTAGAAGAATTCAATCGCAAGGCACAACATATTATAGACACTGTAGTAAAACCACAAGTTGAACGATATGAACTAATAAAAAATATGGAAAAAACAATAACAGCAGATACTCAATTAAATAGACTAAACGATGACATTCGATCTGAGTTTGATAAGATAAAGTGGATGATCGATGAGTATACACAAGTACAACATAAACAAATTAAATTTAGAGATGAATTAATTGAATTACTAACTAATCAAGTAGTGGATCTAACCATGATGTCCAAGATCGAATTGGGGGATGATGTGATAGCAGAAATTAAACGATTAAACGAGATTATTAATGAATAACCTAGATAAACAATACCAATTACTCCTACAAGACATCCTTGATAATGGTGTAAAAAAAGAAACAAGAAACGGTGGTACTCTTTCAGTGTTTGGTAGACAGATTAGACATAAAATGAGTGAGGGGTTTCCATTACTTACAACAAAGAAGATGCCGTTCAGACTTATCGCAACAGAACTAATGTGGTTCTTGCGTGGTGATACAAACATTAAGTTCCTTGTTGATAATAATTGTCATATTTGGGATGGTGATGCTTATAAGAACTATTGTGAACAGCAATCAAGACAATTGATCAAAGGTTGTACTTATCAAGAATTCATAAACAAAATCAAAACAGATGATGAGTTTGCTAAGAAGTGGGGTGACCTTGGACCTGTGTATGGAAAGCAATGGAGAAGTTGGAACCGAAATGCAACTCGTGATGAGAAAATAGTTGACCCTGGTGTTTATACAAAACAAATAGACCAAATCCAAAATCTAATTAACGACCTTAAAACAAATCCAGACTCAAGACGATTAATGGTTAATGCTTGGAATGTAGGTGAATTAGACCAAATGGTTCTTCCACCTTGTCATTATGGATTTCAAGTTTATACAAGAGAGTTAAGTTACAATGAACGAGAGCAGCTAGCATTAACAAATTCAACCATAAAAGAATCATATGCTATAAATGGACCAATGACTCCAAAAGGATGGGATGATTACAATATTCCAACCCGAGCAATCTCTTTAATGTGGAATCAGCGTTCAGTAGATACATTCTTAGGTTTACCGTTTAATATTGCTAGTTACGGTTTGTTACTTGAAATCATTGCAAAAGCAGTGGATATGGTACCCGATGAGCTAATTGGCAACTTGGGGGATACCCATTTGTATTTGAATCACATTGAGCAAGCGAAAGAACAAATTGGTAGGGTTCTGAGTCTGGAGGAAAGAAGAGAAATGGTTACACAAGAAATGTTTAATCAAATCTATAATGCTGGAGGCCCTGAAACTCTATCACATTTAGAGATTGATCAATGGGATATCCCGAGGGTAAAAACTAGAGATCCATTTCCGTTACCAACATTAAAACATATGAAGACCGATAATTTTTATAAATCCTTAGGTGAAGATTTAAGTTTAATCACACATTTGGATAATACTGATTTTGTTGTTGAAAATTACCAATCACACCCTTCAATTAAAGCACCTTTATCAAATTAACCATGAAGATACGGATAGACGAGGTAATGTACCAGATGTATATTACCCCATACATTAAGATAACACACGAAAGGTTCTTAAACGGTAACTACGAATTTATAATAGGATGGCTTAATTATCAACTAACAATATCGATATGAAAAACAAAACAACACTTGAGCATCTAATAGAATCGGTTAAGGAAATTGAATCTAGGGGAATAACTTTAACTATGAAAGGAATTGTAACTATGATGGAGAATAGCCTACCCGAAGAGAAGGAAAAAATAATGGATGCCTATGATAAGGGCGAATTTAATCAAGGCTGTAATGGAACTTCTGAGGAATATTACAATAGAGAATATAAAGAATTAAAAATATGAATATAAAACATAATCTAAAAGATACATTGCTTAATTGCATTCGTAAGATAAGATCAAGGATAAGAGCAAGATATTATAAGGGCGGGACAAGATCGGTTTCTTTGCCTGACGGATATTCCCCCGTTTTCGTAGATAAATTCGAATCGCCGCTAAACCAAGAAAATTGGGGATATGGACCTTCCTGGGGTGATTTTCACCCTAATGCCTTATATCAATATTATGACACTGATGGTACACTATCGTATGTTTCACCAGAAGGATTAATTCTCGAGCTGAGAAATACGCCAAAGACATATATTAAATCAGAGTTACCTGATTGGAGACAAACCGCACAGCTTCCCGATGAATTTACCATACCTACTGGCGTTGGTTATGCCACATCAAAAATCGGATGGCAGTATGGCTGGTTTGAGTCATGGGTTCAATTACCATATGGACAATCATATTGGCCAGCTTTTTGGTTAAGCGGGCTTAATAGTTGGCCACCAGAAATTGACATATTTGAGGCTTACAGCGATCAAAGTCCAGACTACGCTAAAAAACACACTTTAGGTAAGACTAGTAGAATACAGCCAAACCTTCATTATGGTGTTGTCGAGGATGGCACAAAAGAAATGTACGGATCTTATGACGTGGCAGTTGCTGATTGTACCAATAGGCTTGTACAGTATGTTTGCCACTGGGAGAAAGATTTCATAAGAATCTATTACGATGGTGCTTTAGTTTTCGAAACAACCGACCAAAAAATATTAAAGTGGTATAATGGAGAAAGAGACCAGATGATAATAATACTAAATCATGGAAGGACCGAGAATCAGCCTAATGTTTTACCCGATGAAAGTGCAATGGTTATCAGATCAGTTTCGGTTTCACAAAAAGTTTAGATTGATATAAAGAATGGAATTATTAAACACCCACCCGATTAAAAAGTCAGATCTTGGATTTCATGGTAATCTTTTTGGTGGTCAATTATTAGCATGGATCGATGCAGCTGCGGCGGGATATTCTATGCAGTTATGTGATACCCCGAGAATGGTCACGATACTCATCGATAAGTGTTATTTCGAAAAACCCGCAAAAGAGGGTCAATTAATTAAAATATATGGGATATCGACCGACATAGGTCACACATCAATAACTTTATACATCGAGGCAAGAGCACATAATGTTTACACAGGCAGACAGTCGGTGGTTCTTAAAACACACATTAAGTTTGTTCATATAGACGAAGAGGGAAACCCAATTCCTATCGGGGAGAAGGGCAGAAACTCGGTTGGTCGAATGGTTGAGTCGAACAAAGAATTTATTGAATCAATAAAAATCAAATAATATGCTCGGAGTAATAGCTGGTAATTTTGACGTGATCCATCCTGGATACATCTATATGTTTGATGAGTGCAAAGCCAACTGCAAAGAATTTGTAGTTTTACTACATGAAGATCCCACAATAGAAAGACCAGAAAAGTGCAAACCTGTTTTATCCTCGGGTGAGAGAACGGACATACTCCTATCACTTAAACAAATTGATAATGTAATTACTTATAAGACAGAATCAGATCTTTACGAAATTCTAAAAGATATGAATCCTGGGGTTAGATTTCTAGGAGATGATTACACAGGGAAATCTTTTACCGGGGATGATCTAGAAATACCTATACACTATCTCAATAGAGATCATGGTTGGTCAACAACAAAATATAAAACTTTAATAGCTCAAAGCTTAAAAAAATGAATAAAGAACAAAAAGCACAATCGATAATAGGACCACTAGGAACTATTATCTCCCATTCAAAAAGCGGATACAGGGAAAAACATCCTGAAAATTTATCAATCTTCAATGCAAACATCTGTACTAAGGATGAAAAGATCTGGTGGGGGGATTTAGACGTAACTCTAAAGCAAACTTTCATAGCCGATCTAGCATTTATATTAAGTGAGGATCTCTATGTTCTCTATGAGATGGACGGAAGGTTCGAAAACGAGGATAATCCAAAGATAGAATCATATGCAGTTAAGTTTTTCTATGATGGTGGAATTGAGCTATCCAAGTCTTTATCTGAGTACTATGACAACCATTTAAAAAGTAAAAATGAGAAATAATATAGCATTAATAACAATTCTAATCATTCTTGGAATAGCTCTTAATATTTTTATAAATAGTAATTCATCTAAAGAAATTACAAAAATTGCAGAAACACCTGATATAGAATCTTCAGATGAGATAGAAGAGATAGATACTTCCTCTATAGATTTCAAAACAGGAAATGAATGGATGCCGGTACCTGTTATTTCATGCGAAATAAATACATCGAAAGATAAAAATTGGATTACCACTAAATATATCGTAACCCTAGAAAATGGAGTTGTGATAGGAAGTGATAAAAAAATTAAAATAGGATCTAGAGAATTCTGTTGGATGAATACGTGGTATCAAATGGAAGAAGAAAATATGGATTCGTTAGTTTTCAAAGATCCATATATAGATAAAAGAAAATAATGAAAGCGAAAAAAATAGAAGCCCTATTTATATCAGATGTCCACTTGGGTAGCAGGGGATCTAATTCAGGAAAACTTTTGGAAACCCTAAAAATGTACGATCCCGAGGAACTCTTTATAGTTGGTGATTTTATTGATGGCTGGCTTCTTAAGAAGAGACACTATTGGACACAAGAGAACACCAATTTAATCAGAAAAATATTATCATACAGCAAAAACGGAACTAATGTAACTTACGTAACAGGAAATCATGACGAATTTCTAAGACATTACGTTCCATTATCTCTTGGGGATAATATAAATGTTGTCGACGAAGCAAGATTTAAAGAATACTATATAACACATGGAGATCTTTATGATGGAGTTGTTAAGTTAAAGTGGCTTGGTATGTTAGGCTCTATTGGGTATGAGATAGCAATATCTCTGGATAGATTTTTAAAGAGTCTCGGGTACAAGAGATCACTAAGTAAGTATTTAAAAAACAAAGTTAAAGGAGCGGTTAAATTTATAACCTCCTTTGAAAAACAATTAGCCTTTCAGGCTAAGAAAAGAGGATGCACCGGGGTTATATGCGGACACATACACACAGTGGCTGATACCCACATTGACGGAATCCACTATCTTAATTGTGGTGACTGGATAGAAAATAATAGCTATATAGTTTATGATAAAGGATTATTTGAGCATCGTTATTCCTTGTAAAAACGAGGAAAACTACATTAAAAGAACTCTTAATGAGATATCTATCCAATCAGGTATAAGGGGAACGAGAATTATTATTGCCGATGGAGGATCCACAGATTCTACGCTTCAAAAAATAGAAGAATTCATAAAATCGGAAGAAAACAACCTAAAGATAGAGGTTATAGAAGGAGGAACAGTTTCTGTTGGCAGAAATAGAGGAGCTGCTTTAGTTAAAACTCCTTTTATATTATTTCTCGATGCTGATATAACATTTACTGATTTATTAGCGATAGAAATGTCATTCGAGGCACTTAAAGAAAATACAAATCTCGAGCTTATTGGAACAACCCCTGAATACATGGGAGAGCCCGATATAGCGGCTAGTCTGATATTCATTTTTAACAGATTCACAGCTAGAATAATGTCAATAACAGATCCATTTGCAATTGGAGCATTTATGTTGATATCAAGGAAAAAATTCACGGATTTAGGCGGATTTGATGAAATGGTTCATCAATCGGAAGATTGGTTACTGAGTAGACAAATAAAATCCAAGTACTTTAAACTTATTCCTAATTTAATAACCCAGGATAATAGAAGATTTAAGAAGTTCGGATATCTTAACATGCTTAAAATGGCCATGAAAAATTGGTTTAATAGGGATAATAAGAAGCACTTCTATAAGGATCAAAAATACTGGGAATAAAAAAATTAAATATGAAAATAGAAGTATCGATAGGTGAGATAGTAGATAAGCTGTCAATCCTACACATTAAAAAAGACAACATAACAGACGAGGTTAAATTAGAAAACGTCAACAAGGAATATGTTTACCTATATGAAATTGTATTCTCGCAATTGGATATCAGCTATGATGACTACTCCAGATTATTAGAGGTTAATAGATCTTTATGGGTTATTGAAGATGATCTTAGAGATAAGGAGAAAGTTAATGAATTTGATCAGGATTTCATAGAGCTTGCTAGGTCTGTTTATTACACAAACGATAAAAGAGCAGAAATCAAAAAAGAAATCAACATAAAATACGGTTCGCTTTTTGTGGAGGAAAAATCATACAAACATTATTCCAACTAATGAACATCTCTAAGAGCTCGTTAGGAGCCGCTAGACGCATTCAAAATTAAATACAATGGTAAGCTTAGGATTTTCAGTAGGACACGATAAAGGCTGTGTAATCATAGTAGACGGAGAGGTTAAAGTGGGTATATCACAGGAAAGGATCACTAGAGTGAAACATGATGGCGCATATAGCACTGGTTTACCCGTGGAATCTATAGATTACTGCCTGAAATATCTCGGTTTTGAGTATTCAGACGTTGACAGATGGACATTTGATACGGTAGAGGATGATGATGTTGTAGCTGATTCTTTCGAGAAGACCTTTGGAATCGGTAAAAGCAGACTTCATTTCATTCCTCATCACTTGGCCCATGCGTATTCAACCTTTTATAGCTCTGGCTTTTCTGAAGCTGCGGTTGTTGTTGCTGATGCTATGGGTAGCGTTTTGAAAAGGAATAGCAATGCTCTAAAGTGGTTTAATCAGGAATGGCCAGGTACAGAGGATTATGAATATGCAGAAGGTATAACTATTTATAAGTTCTCTCAGGAAGAAGATCGAGAGGTTTACAAGAAGTTGATAAAGTATCCAATGCTTATAGACGAAAATTCGGAAACATCAATAGGCGAACAATACACGAAGGGATCTCTCCAACTTGTATATGATACAAAAACACATTCATGGCCAGCGGGGAAACTTATGGGACTAGCTTCATATGCAGATCAGGAGTGGGTTAACCAAATCCCTTCACATACAACTTTAAGAGAGTATGACATCTTTATACCTTCGGTTAAGATAATGCCAGAGGTTGATTACAAATCTGACTTCTATTCCAAAGCAAATGTTGCTGGATTATATCAAAGGGATCAGGAACAGAATTCAATTCATCTGGTTGAAATGGCTAAAAGATTAACTGGATCCGAGAATGTTTGCGTTGCCGGAGGATCTTTTCTAAACTGCAACACGAACGAGATGATCATAAAATCTGGTTTATATAAAGATCAGTATTTCGTTCCGTGTTCAGATGATAGCGGTATACCATTAGGTTGTGCTTGGTGGGGTTACGTTAAAAGCGGGGGAGCACATAAAGGAAAGTACCTTAATCCATACATGGGGAGATCGTATTCGGATCTCCAGATAAAAGATGACATAGATAAAGCTTCATCAGAGTTTGAATTTGGTGACCTGGTTAATATTGAGCTATATCGGGATAAATCCGAACAAATTAAAAATGTAGCTTCGTTAATTAATCAAAATAAAGTTATTGGTCTATTCCAAGGAGGATCTGAAATTGGTCCAAGAGCTTTAGGTAACCGGTCGATAATAGCTTCACCTAAATGCTCATGGATGAAAGACCATATTAATCATGACATTAAATTAAGGGAATGGTACAGACCATTTGCTCCCTCGGTTCTTTTCGAAAAACAAAAGGATGTTTTTGATCTTGATGTTTATTCCCCTTATATGATGGTGACCGCGAGGGTTAGAGAAGAGTGGAAATCTAAAATACCATCAGTGGTTCATATAGACGGAACTTCAAGATATCAATCAGTAACTAAAGAATCCAACCTATATTATCATAAATTGATTTCCGAATTCGAATCAATAAGTGGTATACCCCTTGTTCTCAATACTAGTTTTAATGGACCTGACGAGCCTATAGTTGAATCGCCCTATCATGCGATCAGAACATTCTGGGGAAGAAATCTGCATGCACTTTGTATAGGGAATTATGTGATTACCAGGAAACCGAATCAGTAGGAGTTTCTATCAGGAAAAAGAGGATCAGGAGCTGCGTGTTCCTGATTTTTTTTGTTTGCTAAATAAGCCATTGCTGTTTGACCTAATTGGTCCTCGAAGCTTGGCATTTTATATGGCTCCTGTATAATGTTAACCCCGTTAACTATATTGGGATTCATTGCTTCGAGTCTTTTAGCTATATGATCTAAATATTCTTTGCTAGGTTTCATAATCTATATACCATTAAATATTTTTATCCCCGCAAAGAATCATTATATTTGGAACAAAATATGAACTGATTTCTATAAATACCATGGAATATAAAGAATTTTCTGAAATCATAGATCGCCTAAAAGAGTATGATTCTTCAGTGCAGAAAGCACATAAGGTTGGCATAGACGTTTACGATTTTGCGGACGGGCTACATCACATAATAAATATACTAATTAAAGAGGTATATGGAGAGGAAGGAGCTGACTGGTTCAGCTGGTTCTGTTACGAAGCTGAGTATGGTGAGAAAGATTGGAATAAGGGAAACCTAGACACGTATGAAACCATTGACGGTAAGATGGTCAAGGTAAAAAAATCAAAGAAAAAGAAATACGGTGCAACGGACGAAAACGGAAAGCCTATTTTTTATTCTGTTAAATCGACCTGGGAATATCTAGAAGAAAACTATAAATCTAAATAATATGAGCGGCGGAGCATTTGAATATAATCAGTACAAGATCGGCTACATAGCTGATCAGATAGAGCATGAGATAGAAAGCAGCGGACGTCCAAAAACTCAAGAGGAGATTAAGGATAGTTGGAGGGATCCCAGTTGGTACGAGAAGTATCCGGAGGATCTGAATCACCACAAATATACAGAAGAAGTCTTGGCAGAATTTAAGAATGCGGTTAAGCATCTTAGGGTAGCTGAGATTTATGCTCAGAGAGTAGATTGGTTGCTTAGCGGTGACGACGGGGAAGACACTTTTATAGAAAGACTTAAATCAGATTTAGCAAAGATTGAAAATTTTAACAATGACAAATAAACAAAAAGAAAACGAAGAACAGGTATTTCTGAGAGAACCTTCCGAAAGAAGAACTGCACTCTATGAACTAATGAGAAAGAAATACCCCAAAGGAAAAAAGGAAAAGCAGCTAGAATTTTCTTTGGGGATAGCTGATGAAAGAATAGCTGTTTACGCTGATATGTTTACTGTAAACAAATAATAAAATGAAAATCTTGTTCTTGGATAATGACGGAGTAATTTGTCTCTCGAGTAATTGGGGTGGGCGAAGCAAAAAATGGTCTAGATATCGGAGAGAAAATCCAGAATCTAGCAGGGAGTTAAAAGATGCTCCAGTTACTGTGAGATTCGATGACTTTGATAAAAAAGCAGTATTGATATTAAATGAGGTGCTGCAAGAAACGGGGGCAGAAATAGTGGTCTCGTCTGACTGGAAGCTGCATGCTGATCTAGAAGGACTTGGAGAGTATTACGAATCCCAAGGTATTATAAAGAAACCTATAGCAACAACTCCCGATCTCTACGACTTCGATGAGGGAGCTGCTGGTCTTTATCATTGGAAAGGCTGGAAAGAAAAAGAGAGGATATTAGAAATACAAAAATATCTTGAACTACATCCAGAGATTACCCATTGGGTTGCTATAGATGATTTAAACATGTCACCTGAATATAACCAGGGACACGGGTTAAAAAACTTTGTGCTCACCCCCAGGTCAAATGAAGGAATTAAACAATCGGGAATAAAAAATAAGCTTTTAGAATACCTAATCTGATAAATGTATTATAAAATGGGATATATAATTCATGAAAAATAGAATACATGATTTTAAATCTTTTATAAGTTTAAACGAGTCTAAAAGTGATGGGACAAGCATCGTAATAGGTGATTCTTGTACTCCAAACATATTCAGGAGATCCAAGACCCTTACAATGTTAGGAACTACTGGATCGGAAGAAAACTTATGGAAAAGTGGAATGGGCGTTAAATGGCTGAATGGGGCTGTTTCTAAGCATCCAGTTGACACTAAAGTTAAAGATGTTGTAATAAACATCGGAACGAATGGGGGATTTAGCCCCAATGACGACATCAAAGGTCTAGTTTCTGAATTAAGAAGAGTTTTTCCGCAGGCAAAATTGTCTGTTGTTCAGGGATCATGGGGTTGGGGCGGAAATGTATCAGTAACCACTGATAAGGTTAAGCAATACTATGACAGATTTAAAGGTGAAGGCGTTACCGTTATTGAACCACCAATCGGGAAAGTAACAAACCCCCATGTTAATCTACCTGTATATGATACTATAGCAAAGGAAATTGACGGGTTGGTAACAAACCAATCTGGATACATTCCACCAACAGATCTAAGTAAAGGAAACTCTACAGCGAGTCAAATTATTTCTAGACCGAAGGATCCTTATAAATATAAGGTAGAAGGCGATCATTGGTTAGCTAAAAAAGATAGTCAATCAAGATGGTATGAGCTAACTGGAGCAGATTTTAATCCAGCTTATCAGATTTCCATTGACACATTGGATAGCGAAAACCCAAACATGAGGTCTAAGAATGCTCCTAAGAAATCTGGCGCAGATGCCAATAATACATCTCAGATAGTTAATAACCAATCTCCGATACCTAATAACAATATAATATTTACTCCTGCTGTGGTGGGGACTAATCCAGAACAGGATGATGCAGCTATTTCTAGAGAGTATAATTTTCATTTGATTCCTGACGGAAAGGGAACAAATTACAGAAGTGCACAATTTCCTCTCGAGGTAATGAAACAGATGTACCCTAAATACGGAATAAAGAATGTTATACGATTTAACGGGGATGGAAAGGATGGAAGACATCAAAGAAAAGATCAATCTGTTTCAATCGCAGAAGAGGAAGCATTATGTAAACAGCTAGGATGTAAATTCTATAAGCTTTCATCTACTAGAGATCAGGACAAGGTAAATGAAATTATTAAAAGTGGTAACACATTAGTACACTGCGCTCATGGAGCAGATCGAACAGGAGGTAATGTAGGTGGTTATTTATACACGGAAAGACCTAATGGATCTATAGCAACTACAGACCAGATTTGGAAATACAGTACAAATTATAATGGATGGAATTCAATGGCTTTAAATAAGCCTAGATCATTTGCTGATGGGTATTTGCAGCAATCCCAGAAATTTGGTGTTAGGGACTTGAATCATGCACAGGAATTAGCAAGGAAATATAAACGATAAATAAAAAATGGCAAAGGTAAAAGTATTAGATTTTTACGCTGAATGGTGCGAGCCCTGCAAATCAATGGGGCCAGCAATCGAGTCACTAATGGCTGAATATAATGTGGAGGGTTCTAATGTTGAGATTAAAAAGGTGAACGTTGACAACGAGCCTGAACTCACACAAAAGTATAACATTAGAGGAATTCCGACACTTATTTTTTTAAAAGACGGAGAGGAAGCTTCAAAGGTATCTGGCAATCACTCCAAAGAAAAAATCGCCAAAATGATTAACGAATTTTTATTAGTATAATAGACTTAACAATCCACAAAAAAGCCTAGTAAAATAAATTACTAGGCTTTTTTTGTTTCGTTAAGATGCTGTATATCCTATCTTCTTTTGCTCTATAACTGTCATGCTTTCTCCGTTTCTGTCAATCCGAATGTATTCACATGAAATAAGACCAAACTCATCTAGATGCTCTAAAACCTCCTCTGCGGTGAACTCTGAGCAGGAGTAGATATCAAATTGAAACATTGCAGGAACAGCGCGATCCCAAACGTGAATAGCAGCGTGTGAAGTTGCTAGGGTAACTGTTCCTGTAATCCCTTCATTTCCTGGTTCATCAACATAAATGGACGAGGGTCCGGCGACAACCACCATTCTTACTTTTTCAACTAGCCTTCTAAGCCAGTCATTTAAGATTTTCTCTTCCCTAGGGGGAGTTTTAAAATATCCCTTAACAATTAAATGTAGGTGGTTAGGTACGAAGGGTGTTTCCATTTTTTATCCTGTATTTTATTTTATTTTTAATTCATCTATTGCAGCCTCGACATACTTATCTCTCTGATCCTGTAGATAATTTATTCTGTTTAGCATAATTGCTTTATCCTCTTTTACCGTTTGTTCAATATAGGCTTTTTGGTCTTCATATAGTTTTTGCCAATATGCTACTCGCTCTTCCATCATTTTACCTTGGTACCAAATTATACCAACCATAACTATAATGGTGAATGATTGTTCTTTGAGTTTTGAAAAAAACGCATCAGCAAATCCATTCATTGGGCTTTGAGTATTTTGTGGTTCTTTTTTTTCCATATTAATTTATTTTTTTTATAATCCGTATATTGATTTGGTTAAGTTATAATTTGATAAAATGCTTGTTGCAGATATTGGACCATTCCATATTTTCCAAGATCCAACATATCCTTGAAAATATCCCGAAGCACCTCCTAAATAGCTTGATACACCATCGGGTCTTCCCAAAGTTAAATACAATGTACCTGGATTTGATTTTACCCCGTTTATAGTTGAATTCAATGTTCCGTTGATATACAACTTAAGATCTTTAGTTGTTGGATTGTATGTCATTGCGATATTATACCAAGTGTTTGTGAAGAATGTTTGCCCTGTAATATAACCTGTTGGTGAAAAAGCTGACGGAGAAAATACACCGCCCCTTATAGTTCCAGAAACCAATGCAATTTGAGCATCTGTCCAACCATTCGGAGGTGTTCCTCCCCATTCGCCAATTATTGTTCCGTTGGATGTTGTAGTTGGATAAACCCAAACATTATATGTAAATCCTGTTGAATTTAATTGAGTTCCAAAAGAGGATGGTAAAACATAACCGCTCGTTCCATTAAGGGTAACAACTTGGTTACCGTTATATGTTGTTGTCCCATACCCACCATTTAATGTTGCATTATGACCCCCACCTGAAATATCAGTCCAGTTTGAACCAGTAACCCCTGTTGTTGAATCCAGATTCATTACTAATGATATAGATTCGGGATATGAACTCCAATACCCATTGATCGTTAGCCAAGTACTTGCATCGATCGCGGTTGTGAAATTTTGTTTGAATACGCTATTACAGAAATCAATAAAGCTAGAATCTGTTTTTGCTGGGCTTCTCCAAAATCCTATAGTGGGTGCTGCAACAGCATATGCGTTTCGTCCTGCTGTTCTAGCCTCTGATGTGTGACATATAACATAGCCTAGATCTTCGTCCGGTCCTTTCCACCAGGTAATACCTGCACCATAGTCAGCAGCGGTTGCCCCTGCTGCTATATAGCCAACCTGTGTTGTTCCGGTTACACCAGTTCCTGAATTGTATGCGAATGTTCTGACTGTTGCCAATTTGGGATGTTTTTAGAACTATATATCGCTATTCTTATATCGTACCAGTTCAGGAAGTGGTTTACTCACACTTCCTGTTTTACTTTCCCTCTGGTTAATTTCTTTACTTAAATGATTAGAAATTTGAATATTTTCTAATCATATCATACTTTTGTTTTTTCTACAAAGCATTGATTTAGAACCAATTTTTAGGATTCCATTTTGATTTTTTAGCATCTTCTGCTGCTTGATTTAAAGCGTCTTGAGTTTCTCTAGCTACCCTTTCTGTTTCTCTTTGTGCAGCTTCGGCAGCTTCTTGAGCAGCTCTTGCTTGTCTATCAAATTCTTCTTGAGCAGCTCTTGCTTGTCTATCAAATTCTTCCTGAGCAGCTTTTGCTTGTCTTTCAGTTTCTCTTTGTGCAGCAGCAGCTTGTTCAGCTAATACTCTGTTAGCTTCAGCAGCTTGCTCTTCAGCAAGTTTTTGTGCAGCAGCAGCTTGTTCAGCTAATACTCTATCAGCTTCATCAGATAAACGTTTTGCCTCAGCAGCTTGTTCTTCAGCAAGTTTTTGAGCAGCAGCAGCATCTTCTGCTATTTGGTTTGTATCAACACTTACACTTAAATCAACATCAACACCAAGTAAAACTGCAACTTCACCACTAACACCAACAGTTGCAACGCCATCTACATATGTAGCTTCTCCTCCACCACCAATTCCAACTTGTTCTCCGACTGACACACCTGCACCAGCTGTAACAGAACCTTCTCTTAAATCAGCAGTTCCTTCTCCGTCAACACCAACAGATGATCCTGCTGATACACTCCCATTTGCTACTACACCTTCGTCTCCTGCTCGCACTTCAATGCTAGCTTCGTTTCCTGTTTTTGCATAAGCATCTACAGAACCGCCAACTCCAAATCCTTCAGCATTAGCTTGGCCTTCTACTGTAACATGAACCTCGGTTGTATCTGAATAGTTTGCTTCTACATATACATTATTTCCATCTAATCCACCATCAACTGATGCTTCAGTTCCAGTTTTAGCAGACACTTCGATACCAATTGATGCATTTTCATCTCCTGTTTCTACTCCTGCCGATGCAGTTGTTGTAGTATCAATCGATGCACCACCTGAAGTTTCGTCTGAATGCGTTTCTGCTGTGTGGTTTTGTTTAACATTTGCGTGTTTTTTCATAATTTATTTTTTCAATTCATTTAATTTCTGTGCACTTGGTGCTGTTACAGTTAAACATTTACCTATTGAATTAGATGTTGTTGGTCCGTAATGCATAAAACCAACTGGTAGTAATGAAGTTGAAGATTGCGTTTCAAAATTTATGTAACCTACAACTCCACCTGTTGTCATTTCCCATACAAAACCAAAATCAGTATTTGGATTCCATGTTGTTGTTGTAGAAACTCTAAAAGTCCCAGCTATTACTCCTGTTTCTTTTGGTATAATAGGAGCAGTTTCGTTAGTAAAGATATTTGTTGCTGAAGAGAAATTTAATTTTCTTGCACCTGAAATATAAGGCAAGTTATCTGTTCCTTTTTTAGGCCAGCCTAACCATGACGGATCAGTATTGTCATTTAATGCTTTCCATGTTATAGTTCCTGTTGTTAATTTAGGTGAATGGATTCCACGAATAATCAAAGCATTTAATTTAACTACTGATGTACCTGTGTTTGTTAATCGAATTTGGAAATCCGCAGTGTTTGTTGTTGAACCCAACCACTCCATATCCATTTTGACGGATACTGTTGGGGCAATGTTAGTTAATTCTTGTAATCTCTGTTCTGTAGTGTTCATTTTTTCTTTATTTTTTTTTAATTACTGTCTAGCTGGAAAAATTCCCTCTACGCATATAATGTAGTTTATTGGTAAAGAGACCTCAGTAGATGCCGGTCCTATAAGATTTGGCAATTTAAAGACTTGTTCAGCATCACCTCCATACGTAATTCCAAGAATAGAGAATAGTGCCTCGTATTGCTGAATTGATAATGTTGCGCCATTGCAGTACATCCACCCTTGTGGTGCAAAATTTCCAGCAAATAGCATAATAGTGCCTAATGTATTGTAGTTGTTCATAATCTGTTTTTATTTTATTTTTATTTAAGCGTATCCATGTTTCCCTGAATTGACCAAAGAAAATCTAATTGAATGTCATTTTTGAATAGTTTTGAATTTTTCATATCTATGTATTGATCTGTTGTATAGCCAACTGTACCTTTATATGTAGCTAATGCATGGCAAGACATACAATTCGTTTGCATGCCATAAATAAATTCTGGTTTATATGTGTTAGGCTGATTAAAAACTCCAGGTCCAAAACCTCCTTCTAAATATGGGTTAAATGCTATGATAGGTCTTGTGTTTTTATCACTCCCCCCAGTTATTGGTTGATTTGGCCAAACCATTGCATAAGCAACACTGACTGCATAATGAGATGCTGCACCTTTCAATTCTTTAGGTTTTAAGTTTGCTGCAAATTTTGAGCTTGGAGATGGAGGATTTGTTGGATCAGGACACCAAAAATATGTTTGCCATGTCCAGTTTTTAATCTCCTTAGTCGCAACGTGCATAGCAACCAATAAAACATAATCACCATCTTTATAAGTGGTACTATTAAAATCCTCATGTAGGTTTAAATACTCAGCACCTTCTTCATCAAGTTTGTAGTTAATAAATTCGTTTAGATTGCACGTTGCATCTTCAATCTGTTTTTTAGAGGGGTTTGAAGAAGTTACAGGAACTAAAATCTTATTAGGTTTTTGACGATTGTTAATATCAGCATAAACCCAAGTTTTCCAATCTGACGATCTGAACGCCTTAGCAGGAACTGGTGATACCCAAACAGGAACTCTGATTAAACTATTCTTATCAGGTACACCCGTATAGTATGTAGGTTTAGTTACAATAGATGCGTTGGGAAAATCCGGTATAAAACCAATCCCGTCGGTTACTGCATAAGATCTTAATTTTGAGCCAGTCAACAGTTGATTAGATATTGCAAAGTTTGCCGCAAAAGGATCATATGATACGGTTTCTAGAACTTGAAATGCAGTGTCTATAACTTGTGGGTCTCTTAATGCACCGTGGATAAATTGTTTTGGTACATTTAATGCAGTTCTATTAATTTTAGAAGTATTATTATTTGATGAATTTGCTATTTCCTGTATGCCTAGCCATGTTTCGAATACTAATAAAGTTTGACCGTTATATTTTTGATCGGTAGGCTCGGTTAAACCTGCCCAAATACCCCATGCATGACTTACAATCTGTGTAGTGTCTTGTTTAGATAACCACCCATTAATAGTTGTTGAATCTTCGGGGAATCTAAAATTTTGAATTGCTACATCGGGGAATTGAACTGGTGTAATCTTCTTTTCCACTTTTGCGCATGAGTGTAGAATAACAAAAATTCCTGAACAAAGAATTAATAGGCCTATTATTTTTTTCATATTTTATTTTTTGTTGATTTTTTAACAGGTGCCTTTTTAACAGGTGCCTTTTTAACAGGTGCCTTTTTAACAGGTGCCTTTTTAACAGGTGTTAATTTAGCTTTAGCTTTAGGCTTCGTAACTCTCTTTACTTGAACTTCTTCTTTAGATTCAAATCTAATAAGAATGATGAATGCTAGAATGATAAGAATTAGCGAATAGATATAGATGTTAATTTCTAAAAGAGCTCTACTTAGTTTATTATTAGATTTCTTATATGTCTCTTCTCTCAGTTTTTCAATAGATGCGATTATCCTCGTTTTGTAATCGATATATTCTTTTGAGAAAAAAGCTTGATCGTCCATCTTTTCAAATGCAGGAGCTTCAATCTTAGTTGCTAATTCATTACTTAAACTAAGACCTTCGTTGTAATAGATTTGAAATTCAGGATCAATATCAATTTGTTTATATTTTCTACGTTCTAGATGGCCGTTAAATTGATCTAAAAATTTTGGATCTTTAGTTGATGTATAAGCTATTGCAAGATAAGTTAAGCTATCTGTAGAAGTTCTTAAATAATAACTTAATTTCTTTCCCGTTTCTAATTCTTGATGGGAAGCTTCTATATCTTTCAATGCTGACATTGAAAACAAAACTAAAGCTGCTACTGGAATAGTAATAAACCAAAGTTTTGATTTTATCTTTTCGATTATTTCTTTCATATTAATATTTTAATTCTTTTATGCTATTTCTTTGTCACAGGTTTCTTCACTGCTGGTTTCTTAGCCGCAGGCTTTCTTCTAACTGGCTCTTTTACAACCTGCTCAGAAGGAGAAACTTGCTTAAGAAATTTATTGCTAAGAACCTCAACTAATTTTAACCCTAAAAATCCGACAATAAAAGCTAAACCATTCTGTAATTTAGCTTCCTTAAGACCCAGCATCTCGATCATAACAGGGGTTAGGTAATTAGCTGATGCCATTCCGCCGATGATTGACAGCATAGCAGATTTTAAGTTTCCCTGTGCATTGTTCGATACCATTAGAATAGCACCGAAAAGACCACTTATTAAGAAACTAAGTGTTATGCCTATATCTTTCATTTATATTACCATTTTTTTATTGTGTATGTAGTAGTGACTCCTAATCTAAGATCGGGCTGTTTACCATTTACCCAATAGTTAGCTCCTGCCCAAGCACCGAAAGTCCACCTATTTGTACTATAGCTAATGTTAAGAGATCCCCATGCATTTGATTGGTATCTTGGTCCAATTGTAGTATTTGATACGTTGATATAGCCAAGACTTGTACTTAATGCCCAAGGTTGATTAACTTTTTTAGAATCTTTACAACATTGTGAGATTCCTAAATTGCTGATTAAAGCAAAAGCTGCTAATAAAATAAACTTTTTCATAACGGGTTTTCTGTTGATTCTTCAGTCGTTTCTGCTGGGGTTTCATTGGCTTTAGTAGCCATGTGCATGTCTTTTCTACTCTTTACAAATTTGTCAACAGACGAAAGTCCGAGTGTTGAAAATGCAAGAAGTGCTACAGCATTCACAAGATATTCTGCTGGCGCAATGTCCACGGCAGTATAGCTATTGTGGTACATAGTAATACATAAAGTAAGCGAAGCTACTATGCCTACAAATCTTTTGGATGATGGGTGGCCAGACTCATCTTTGAATAAGCCAGCTACCCAGGAACATAGTCCTTTACTGTGTTCTTTAATTGAAGAAAATAAGTTTTTCATATATTTTTTTTATTTTTACCCTTTATATATTCTTATTTAAGTAGATTATAGTATTCCTTAAAGTGTTTAATTCTATCAGCTAGCCCGATTGTGCCACCGTTTACACGCTTCGTAACCGCAGTCACTGTAGCATCATCAGCTCCTTTATCACATATAGACCAAAGCTTATTTGAATTAAAAAAGAATGCTGCAGAGGCTAATGGATATTTGGTTGCAACTAAATTGGGATTTGCTAATATGTCATCATCAACAAATTTATCAAAAGCAGCATAGTTGCTTTTGCCTGTTAATTGGATAAAACCCGCACCTTTATATCGATATCCATCACCAGATGCTTCGTCTCCGTTGCCCATTCTAGATGAGTACACCTTATTAGCAATTTTCTCCGGCTGTCTTGCATAAGACTCGTTTAAATTTCCAGGGAAGTATTTAGGGAAGATCTTTTTAAGACCATCAGCTGAGTAGTTAAGATTTTCATTAACTGCTTTGAATCCACCAGATTCGTGACCGCACTGAGCTAAGAAGTGAGCTAGTCTTAGGGTATTCGTAATACCAAATTTAGCTGCTGTATCTGGGATTTGCGCAATAACTGCATCAGGAATGTGACCTCTCAGAGCTTCCAATTTAAAAGATGAAGCTGGAATAGCTGCTGGAGCTGCTGCTACTGGAGCAGAGCCAAACATCTTAGCCCAAGTTCCATCTCCTACAACGCCGTCTGCTACTAATCCATTAGCTGATTGCCACGCTTTTACTTTTGCTTCCGTACCTGGACCAAAATTTCCGTCTGCGGTAGCACCTAATTTTGCTTGGAGTTTTTTAACGTCTTCCCCTTTAGACCCGTTTTTTAATAACATATTTTTTGGTTTTTTTTATATTAAGTCATTTGACTCTATTAGTGTGTAGGTAAATTGATTACCGTGGATCGCCTTTGCTTTATTAATAAGTCCCATAAATTCATTAAAATCCTTTACCCTCTTGAATACTTGACATCCTTCCGACCAATTTTCTACATAAGCGGACTCAGTAGTTGGATTAGATCTATGTCCATTGATTCCAAAAATACCCTCTTGGATAACAGTTTCATTAAAAGTCATATCCTTATTCTTGTCACGGTAAACCTTAACTGGTTTAACCTGACGCATAGCTTCGTATTTACCCTGATGTAAACCAACGGCCCACATTCCCCGATATTGCCCAGGTACTACTCTTGCAACCCCATTTGGATTGTGAAACTCTTTAACAGCTTTTGTTCCAGGATCTGTGGTAATATTCCACTCATAAAATTTCCATACCCCAGCTTCTTTAAAAGATAGCGTTATGTAATCATCAAATACATTAGTTACCTTATCTGCTATCGCGGGAGCATTATTTCTAATACCAACAATATTAACATCAAAATCTTTGGCTCCTTCAAACCAAACGTATCCTTTTTCTTTTACCGCTTTTTCGATTTGCTCTCTTTTATAAGCCATATTTTTTAATTTTGTTTTATATATCCCCCGCTTTTATTTTTTTTCCTCGGGAGTTTATAATACATTTGGAACAAATAATATTAAAAATCCCTATAAATAATATGATATACATTTCAATCGATGTCGAAACGACAGGATTAGAAAAGGATCGCTATCAGATTCTTTCAATCGGTGCTATTCTAGAGGATACAACTAAGAAGCTTAGTTTTGAAGAAATACCTAAGTTTCATGCAGCTATCCTGCACAACGAGATCACAGGTTCTCCTTTTGCTCTCAATATGAACAAGAAGATTATTGAAGCTATTGTGCAATATCAAACAGCAAAAGATCAGGATGAAAAGAACGATCTAGTTCAGATGACCGGCATGCACTTTTATCAGGAGGATCAGGTTGTAGAAGGATTCTATCGATGGCTTTATGATAACGATGTAGTCGAATTTGATATGGAGAAATTTAAGAGCCAGATGGTTAAATTGGAAAACGGAAAAAGCTATCCAATGTTAACATCAAAGATGAAACCTGTTACTATCAATGTGGCAGGAAAAAACTTTGCTTCGTTCGACAAGCACTTCCTAGAGAGATTACCCAGATGGCAGCAGGTTATTAGGATCAGACAGCGGATCATCGATCCATCAGTGATCTTTACAAATTGGACTGATGATAAAGCAATCCCTTCTTTATATGAATGCAAACAGAGGGCTAATATCGAAGGTATAGTTACACACGATGCTTTAGAAGATGCTTGGGACGTTATACAGTTACTGAGAACCCAATATTAAAAATTTTTAGTTAATTAAATAATCACTATGAGACAGCCAAAGATTTATCAAAACGGTCTAACAGAAGATCCGACAGACTTTCGCCGTGCTAAAGAAGCACTTATTAAAGCAGGTCTATACGGGACTATGGGTAATTTCGGTCCTTATTTCTCTAATAAAGAAAGTAGAGCACATAAGAAGATAGACAGATACGTACTAGAAGGGATAGAGTTTACTATTATAGAATCAGAGGTAATGTCCTTCTCGTTTGATTCAATGTCTATTAGTAAACCTTACATACAGAAAGAAGCTTGGTTCCAACCTATAATTAAATAACTCAATAATGAAAAAGGCGGAAAGAAATAAAATGCTACAACGTTATACAGACCTTCTTAATAGGGTAGATAGTTTAAGACTTATTATAGATGAGGTTAAGCCAACTATTCATATGAGCTTTGGACAGTCACATCTAAACGATTTAGAAGATATCATCAAAGAGACCGAAGAAGAACTTCTGCACCTTAAAGACTTAAAAGATAATAGAAGAGAATACCTCTTCAATTTTAAAGGGGGTGGTTGGAATTCCGAATGGGCTTTCTATGAAGAGGAAGCTATTAAACAGGCTGAAAAAAAATATGGTGCACCAACCAAGTCAGGAACTATCTGTAATGTCGATACCACAACATTCAGAGTTTCCACCCCCGCTGATTATCGAAACCTTATGTCAAACTTCTATTAATAACTAATAACTATGAAAAAGAAAAAAATAGAAGATCATACGAAAGATTCCAATTTGAATTGGGAAGGCTGGGAAGAGGATGAAAGAGAACGACAAGGAGGTGGTATATTAATAGTCATAGCTTTTATTGCAGCGATAGTTGCTATCGCAGGAACAGTGATCTATATAATTGCTAGGATGTAAGAACATTACTTTTGAAAAATATTAATAAATACCCAGAAAAATTTTTTTATCTCGTGAATGGGTCTTATATTTGTATTGTAATTAAAATATAAAATAAAAAAAGTTATGAAAAAGTTAATCTCAATCGCAGCAATCGTTATCGCATCGGTAACTACTGCACAGGTAAAAGCTCAACCAGCATCAGAACGTATTAGTATCTCTATCGATACCTTTATGAAAGCTCAGCATTCGGAGTACGCTAAGATTGAAAGATATCAGGTATCAGGTATTACTAAAGATGGGGAGCCAATCTTTAATGGACAAATTCCTTTGGCATTCCAAGTGGTTGCATTCCCCGCTGAATTTCCGCTTGAGTATAAGGATAATGCCGAAAAAGTATACAATCAATTTGTTAGAGACATTAATAGCGAGGTAAATTCAGATTATGACTATGATCTATATAGCTTCACCGTTATCGAAAATGAAGGAGCTAAATACTTCATCTTAATTCAGGATTATCAGGTTAGAACAACAGTGGAAAGCATTAAGAAAGAAATGAGCGGGTATTAATAAAATCAAAGACCACAAAAAAAAGATCAAAGCTAACTTTGATCTTTTTTTGTTTTGATATTATACTTATTCATTAAACTTAGCGGTTATAGTAATTATAGTTGCTGCAATAGTAACCTTTTGTGCTCTCTTGCTAACGGTGTTAATTGTTGTAATAGTTTCATCCTTTGTTCCTGGCTGTTTAACCAATGTTGTACCATCAACGTCCATAATTATCTTTCTGAAAGTTTTTCTTGTTTTCTCGTCTGTATCTGGTGTTTTAGGTTGTATCTCACCTTCTGCTTCTGCAGTGATAGCAGCATCAGGGAAAGTAGGTTTAAGAAATTCAGCCACTGCTTCAGATCGTAGTTTACAAAGTTCCTTATTTCTTTCCGGAGTTCCTTCTTGAGAAGCACCGCCTCTGATTGAAATAGATTTAGCTGTTGTTACGTTTGATAGTGCTTGCATGATTGCAATTTTTCCTTCTTCCGTTAGATTTGCAGTATTTACTACGAAAAGCGGAAGCTCTTCTTGAACAACGATAGGGTTTAATTTCTCCGTAACTGTAGGTACTGGACGAACGTATGTTTCCACCTTTTTAGATGTGTATGGCTGACCATTATTACCTACAAAGGTTGGATGATAAAGCACATACGCAACATGTATTTCGCCGTACATATATGCTCGAGTTTCCTTAGATACTGGTTCGCTGGAACTAATACTTGTTCCCGAAGGATCATAATCTGGTAAAGCAATCACAGAATTCTTAACAGGGTCATCAAATTTCCATTTCTTCAGATCTAGTGTACCCTCTATCTGAACCGGTAAATATTGGCCAATTAAACCTGATCCTGGTACAAATTTTCCATTCTCGTCTAAATCAAACTTCTTCTTCTTTAGGTTTATATTTGGGATCTTTCCACTCAAAGGTTTTAAATTCTCCTTATTTGCTTGGGTTAAGAATTGGGCAAGACCTACTTTATCACCCTTTTGTGTTTTAACCGCTCCGCCCATTAAATTGTCGTAGTAGAATTTTTCTACATCTACATTTACATCTGTAATAGAGATTACGTCAGGGATTGTTAACTTTCCTAGGACTACCCCAATTTGGCTTAGATCCGCTGCAGAAAATATAGCCCCAGATTGCTCTGCTAAGCTTTCAATCTCGGTCAGTGCATTTTTTCCTACTTTATCCATACCCAAGCTTCCTAGGGTTCTTTGCAAGTCGGAAAGATTTTCGATTTTTACCGATTCGTAAATTGCATCGCTGTAAATGAACTTAATGAATTCATTAAAGCTCTCAAATACTGGTTTATTGTTTGTCATGTTATTTGTTATTTATTAGTTTTACTATATATCTATCTAATTATTCCAAATTTGATGTATAATAGATCTAGCCTGCTAAAAAATATTAATAAATCCCCATAAAAATTTTTTTATCCCGTGAATGGGTCTTATATTTGTATTGTAATTAAAATATAAAATAAAAAAAGTTATGAAAAAGTTAATCGCAATCGCAGCAATCGTTATCGCATCGGTAACTACTGCACAGGTAAAAGCTCAGCCAGCAGACACAGCAAAAGGATTTGATGTCAGCCTATTTCAGAAAGCATTGGTTGATGAGATGTACATTCAATTTCCAGGATTAAATTTGGACACAACTCTAGATTATGTACTGAGAGCAGAAAACGTATATGAAAAAAACTCGGACGGTACAAACAAATTGGTTGATTTACCTAACGGAAAAAAAACATATGTGGTATTAAAGGAAGCACAAGAAGTAGCTGGAAACCCATCATGTTTTACTGCTAGAGATAAAGGTAAAGCTAGTATTACAGCAAATGAAAAGGAAGAAGCAAAAAGAATCGTTACTGAATATAAAGAAAGACTAGTAAAAAGATTAGCAATCGACGTAACACCAGAGGGATTAGGCAAATTGGGATATGTAGAATTTGATGCTTTGGCTATTAATAAAAATGGGATTATCCTATATGCTTTGGTAATTGACAGAAACTTCGACCGTAACTCAGTAATTGTAGACGTTGAAAAATTAGATAAAGAATTAGAAAGTATAGGATTCACTGTAATCGTTGAATAAATAAAATAAAGATCACAAAAAAAGCCTAGAATATTCTAGGCTTTTTTTGTGTGTTATAAAAATATTTAAGCTTCTGTTAGAGTTTTAGTGTTAGGCTCTGCATTAACCATAATGTTAAATACGTATTCAGTAAATTGAACAGCATCTCCTTTTATCGTCTCAACCCTTTGAATTGTAACTGGTTTGGTTTCTACAACTTTAGTTGATTTAATCTTACCTGAAATAATAAAAGAAACTTGCTGTTTTGTAGGATCACTTTTTTCTGCTGCATCCTGAACTTTAGCTGTTCCCGCTTCAATTACTGTATCTTTAAGTTGAAGTACTCCTGATTCTTTAAGAGCATTTAATTCTGTAATACCAGCTGCTTGTCTATCTTTAGCAAGTTGTTCGTTTCCTCCTTCTCTATCAGTTTTTGAGCTTGAAGCACCACCGTTAACTAAAATTTTATCAATAGAGTTAAATGAGGAAAGTATAGCATTTAATGATGCTTTACCATCTTCAGAGATTGTTACCTCGTTTGCGTCAAAGAATTTAGCTTCGGGTGGAGCATTATATTCCTTTTCAGAAACCTCTACCGAATTTCCTGCTGGCTGAATAACTTCGTCATACGTTGAAGCATCTACAAGACTACCCCCACCTGCGGTAATAAAAGAAGCTACGTAAATAGGGAATTGCCATCCCCAACCAGGTGCGGTTCCTTTAGGTTTGTAATCAGTAAATTGAATGATATTACCACCAAGAGATTCGGAATCCATTTGGAAAAATCTTTTATTCTCATTACTTGTTCCAGTAGACCATTTTAGATACCCCTTCAGATCGGCTTTGTCCCCATAATTTACTATAGTATCCCCTTTTTTATATCCCGCTGCCATGTCAACCAGTTCTGCAAATGCGTTAAAATTATGAGCATTAACAGCTGCTAAAAGATATGACAAGGGTAACGTTTGTGTTTCATCTACTCTATCTCCAATTGTGTAACTACCTTCTAGACCTCCTTGTAAATTTCCCTTATCATCATAGCCGGTGTATTCAAAAGTAGTCTCTAGATTACAATGTCCTTCCGCTTTAACCACACCGTCGGTTAAATATTCGTAAGTTGTTGGTAGTATTGTTTTTGAGACAACACCAGGTGTAGTTCTTATTACTTTATTGTTAAGCGTATCAAAAGCATCACTTAAGACTTGTATTAGCGTATCTGCCATCTCCTTAGTTCCTGGCACGCTAGCATTGTAATATTTGTTAAGATATTCAGTAACTAGAGTTTCGGTAAAAGTCTTATTCTGTCCTTGGAGTTTCATACCTCCAGATAGAATAGCAGATAACTTACCTGCGTAACCTGTTGTTTCTCCTTCGTTTAATTGATCTGCTTCATAAATGAACTTAATGAATTCATTAAAGCTCTCAAATACTGGTTTGTTATTTTTCATATTATTTTTCATATTATTTATTAGTTTTACTATATATCTATCTCATTCTTCTAAATTTGATGGGTAACCCATTTCTTTGTGAAGTTTTTCTGAGATTTCTTGTTGTTTTGACTCTTTTAGGTACTTAGAAAGATCCCTAACCCTATCAAAGTCTTTAACATCTAGAGCAGCATCGATCAATCTCTCAATCTCTCTTCTTGTAAGTTCAGAGTAATCAACCTCTTCCTGTCCAGCCTGTGCTGGTGCTCTACCTGGTGTTTCCGCTGGCTCGTAGTCGTCGTCATTATCTATTCCTGCCTGACCAAGCTCGTATTTACCAATCTCTTCTGCAATCTCGTCAATGAACTCCTGTACAATTGGCTTAGCCTTAGGATCCTCAATAAGTATCATGTACATAAGCTCAAGGAAATCCTTAGCTTCCATTGCCATCATCTTACCGAAAACATGTTCTCTTAAATTAGGAATGCTCTCAAATTCGGGAAACGAGTTAACAAGATCTCTGAGATCTGCTGCAATTTCTGGTCCATATCTAAGATCTTCGATCTCGTCTGCTAATGAATCGGTGTTCATTATAACTGTTTCTGCTGTTTCTTCATCATCAGGAATACCCACTGCAGCTATAAGTTCATAGATACCTTTAACTGCCTCATGAAGTAACATGGCAAAGTCAGTACCTAAAGCATTAATAGTAGGCTGTGTTTGTGAGAATAGTTCTTCAGTCTCTTCTGGTATTTCTGTGTCGTCTTCTAATTCACCAAGAATCTCCTGTGCAAGTTCTTCTGAATCTTCCTCTTTGTCAGTGTTCCATTCAACGGTTACTGATCCACTAAATCCTGATTTATCTCTTGTCCACATCTCCAACTGAACTTCCATTGGGATTTTCCAATCAAAGAATCCAGCGATTTCTGTGATCTTATTAAGTAGATCTTTATACTCTGTACCTTGCTCTTGTCCTAGTATTCTAATTAAACCGTCTCTAACCTCAGGTAGATTTAGTATTAGCTTAGTGTTCTTAGCTTCCCCTTGGGTGATGTTGTTTGCTATTTTTCTTTTTTGGATTTCTGAAATGATATTAGCATCCTTAAGCTCTTTAAGTTGTGGCATTTCAGGGGGTTCTGCTTGAACCTTCTCCATAGACTTCTTAATCTCATCGTCCTTCTCAAACTTAATGTTTAGCGTGACCTCCTCTAGAATAGAACCGTAATATAATCTGATTGAGTCCTCTGCAAGCTTTTCTAGCTCTTTCTCTTTTCCTGATTGGATTTGTTTTGTCCTAGAAACAAGTGACATGAATCTAGGGATATCTGCTCCATGTCTTCTTTGGAGAGCATCAATTCTTTCTTTGGCTCTACCTTCAACTTTTGCAAGGTAATCCCCTTCTTTTCCGCCTTCGCCAGGTATTCCTGGATTATCCTTTAATGAGGCTTCGTCTACTAACTGTGTAAATGATTTAAGATTCATATCTGTCTTTTAATTTTGAGATGTTAAATTTTATAGGTGCCTTAGCCTTTTTAAGTTCCACCATAAATCTATCAACAACGGCAGATGCTTTAGCTTTAGGAGCTGGGTCAACAGCTGGTTTATCCCTTCTGATTGGACTTGGTCTTGAAGGAGTAGGTCTCGTTCCTGGGGTAGTTCCAGGCCTTGTAGTTGGCTGACCAGGTGCCGTTTGGGGCTTAGTTGCCAAAAACTCTTCTATTTTGGTGAAAACTTTCATAGTTGGTTTTTTAATTTGAATATATATCACAATACAAAATTATACCTTATGATGAAATATAGTTTCCCAACATTTTCAGAGAAACAAGCTCTGTTAGAAAATGTCCAAGCTGCTAAGGACTATCTTTTAAAGAGATATGCTTTAGAAAAGAAGATAAAAACATCTGAAATCGGTGAAGAAACAAAGAAAAAGATCCTAGCAGATCCAAAATTTAAAGAGGTTAAGGATTTAACAGAAAAATTCCCTGGCTACACCCCAATGTTCGTAAAATTCAGATTCGATCAGAAAGCTCACATGGAGGAACTAAAGGAGATTTTCGATAATCTAATGAAATATAAACAAACCCTAGGACAGGATTTGTCTATGAACATTAATGATTACGCTAAAGTTGAACCTACGGAAGACGACATCCGTCCAGGATATGAAGTTTTGGGTGACGACCTTAGAAATATCGAGAGAAAAAGAAAACTAAAAAAGTTTTACGGTGAGTTAACAGGTAAAATGAGAAAGGTTTTCGCAAAAGCAACGGACAAACAAATTGATGACCTTACCGAAATCTCCAACCAATTAGAACAACTAAAAGATAAAGACGGAAAAATTGCTTGGAAAGAATTCACCAAAGGACTAAAGAAATACGAAGACACCAGAACTTATCCTGAATACAGAGATGAAAAGGTGGCTTTCGCTGATATTATTAAGGACGCATTAGAATTTATTGAAGGCTGGAGCCAAGACGAGTCCGGATTACTTAAGAAGCTTAAGGATCTAGGTCCAATGGCAGGTATTCTTTATGCTAAGGACGGTTACATCGTGGAATCCGCAAGAACACCGGAAGCCCAAAGAGCAATATGTGCAGATACCAACTGGTGTATTAGAACAGATTCAACATTCTGGTCCTATAACGGGGGAAGGGTACAGATCAATATCATTAACTCAAACGTTCCCGTTACTGATATACACAGCTTAATTGGTGTCACGGTTAACCAAGACGGATCAATCCACACTGATGCCACAAGACCTAACAATAGACTAAGGGATAAAAACAATAACACGTTCAAAACGCTAAAAGATGTTTTAGAAGGACTCGATTACCCTAAGGATCTGGTTGATACTGTTATGTCAAAGTTCAAAATGGAGTGTGATATCAAGATCGCTCTTGAAAGATATTACCGAGACGGAACAGGTCTTACTATTAGAAACATTATTGAATCCCTTATAGCAACATCAAAAGGTTTCTTAGCTGGTGCTATGCCACAGGAAGACTGGGAGAAGATCTCAGGATTGGTTGCTCAGATCATCTATGATGTTAAAGGTCTTAAGAAAAGTGACTTCATGAACGAGTTTAAACAATATGGTATCTTCAGTGAGGCAACTCTAAATGTATTCAATAGACTTATTGGTGATGATTACACTAAAGCTGATATCGAAGATATATTAAAGGCAACAGAAAAGGGTATCGAAGAGATTAAGTACGTTTTGGATCTTAATGCAGAAGGAAATCTTCCATTAAAGCCTACCCAAGTCGAAAGCATGAAAAACGTGGTTAGAGAAGAGCAAAATATAGCTAAAAGAATTAAATCTAAATTATAATATGGAAAAAGTTTCAAATTACTCCGAGTTTATCGGGGAAGCTTATTGGAGTAAAAACTGGCTCAATCCTCCAGGAAGAGAATTAATAGATTCTTTTGACAGCAATCTACCTTCTGCGAGAGACCTTAAAAGAGGGTTAAATGTAACCGTTCAGAGAATAGATGATCAGAAGATTAGATTAGAAATCAGAGGAAGCTCAATGCCTAAAACCTCCATGTTTGTTGATGATGATGGTAATTACTGTTGCGAACACTACTCAAGTAAACCTGGATTAGAAACATATGGATTTGCTAGTTTTGATACCCCACAAGAACTTTTCAGACACATCTGGCTTAGAATTGTTAAAAACGGAATTCCAGCTTCACTTATAAGCAAGAGAGACGTTAACGAGAAAGTTGATTTTGATGAGATGTATCCTGCAGGTGAAGAACTTACCCTTGATCAGATTAGGGAAAGGCTAAAACCTATGATGGGAGGAGATCAATTAGCTCATCCTAATAACGACGAGTTACTTCAGCTTGCAACAATGCAAAGGTTGGTTGAACTTGACTTCGTTGGTAAGAGTGTCAGATATTCTAGCAGCGGAAGGGTTAGTTTAGTGAGAGACATTTCTAAAGGCGGTAAAGTTAAGTACTATTTCTACCTGAGAGCTTTAGAAAGAGCTAAACAACTTTATGGAGATCTAATTAAAGATCTAGTAGGTGGTGATACACACGGTCAAATGATTACCAAAACAGATTACGAAACTTGGACAGTTACCAACACACAAAGAATGCCTATCAACTCCGTTAATTTTAGAACAGGTGAAAACACTCTAAGATGTAGGTTGGAAGACGTCGAGATGTTTAACGCCATTTTTATTGCTATTGCAAAAAGAACTTTTAAAAGAGCAAAGGGTAAATCTCTAGACGAGAAATTAGTAATACCTGGATGGAGAGCATCGGCAGAAGATAAAGAAACAATGGAAGAACTTAACGGCCTTCTTGCAAACTATTTTCATGATGCATCAGCGGATGTGAGTCAAACTGTTTTCTTCGATAAAGAACACGACACAACAGCAGTACACGAGAACGCTAAAGCTATTCTAATTAAATATCTCCTAAAGGAGGGATCAATGTCAATTAAGAGTCTAATCTCAGGAAACGATAAGATGAATCAGTATGTTGATATGGCAACTAAGATCGAAGACATCGACGGATTAACTAAGAGATTGATCAATGTTTCTAAAGCATTAAGATACGTATAATATGAAGCAACTAAAACAAATAACCCAATTCGTAACAGAAAGAAAAAGACAGGACGTTTGTTCTGGTTGCGGAAAAAGCATAGAAGACAGTGAAAAAGAATGCCCAACATGTGGAGCATTTCCTCATAAGGCATATCACGAGAGAGCGGCAGCTAAAACTTTAGGTATTTCTAAATGGCTTCAGAACTCTCCTGTTATGCAGCCAAATCAAAAATTAAGCGAAGAAAAAAAACCAGAAAATATGAACAACATAATTAAATTCACAAAATTCGTAGAATCAAGAGTTCACGAAAAAGAAAATCTACCCGAATGGGATTTCCTAGATCAAGCCTGTTTAGAAGAAGGATTGGACGAAGGGTTAAATGAGGGAAAGAACGACAGCTCTGACTTAATGGGCAAGATAAAATCTTTTATCTCATCAATTACAGGTAAGATCTCTAAAGGAATGGGTCAGGAATCAGTAGATCCCAAGGTAAACGGCCTATTAATATCAGTAAGTAAGGGAATAGCAGATTCTATGAAAAAAGCAGGAAATAATCCTGCAGAATTTAGAAAAGAACTTGCAGCAAGTCAACAGATGAAGACGATCTCTGCAATTTATGTGAATTCACTCCAGAAATTGATTGCTTCGGTTAAAGCAGATCCATCTGTTTTATTATCCAAACAAGTTGGACAAACACTCGGTAGCTTATATTTAGTTCGTAAGGTAGCTAGAGAATCTATTTTGAAACAGAATAAAGATTTTAGTGAAATACTAAATAAAGAAGGTAACTACAAATCAACTAAACCAGCACCAGGTAAACCAGCACCAGGTAAACCAGCACCAGGTAAACCAGCACCAGGTAAACCAGGAGCTAAACCAGCACCAGGTAAACCCGGAGGTAAACCAGCACCAGGTAAACCAGAACAGCCAGCACCTACTCCTCAGCCAACTTCTTCCTCTCCAACTCCCGATACTAGCACAGAAACACCAGCTAGCACAGAGGATAAAAAGACAGAATAAGAATAACCTCATAATTTTAAAATTCCAGCTCAAAAGGTTGGAATTTTTTTTGCGGAAATATTTTTTTTATCCGTAGCCAGATATTACTTTTGCTTCAAAGAAGCTATGTATTATGGACATAAAAATATGGGACTCTAGAAATCGTCAATGGCTAGAGCCAATGGCGATTTATTTCGGCAAAGAAAACACAATCTGGAAAATTGATGCGGTTAAGGTGGGTGAGGATCCACTTTCCGACGGATGGTATGACATCCAAGGAGAAGATCTAAAAAAGGTAGCTGTTATCGGCGACATTAAGCACAACGTGCATCTAGTAGAAAAAGAAAATAATAAAAAATAGAATGGAGAATTTTAATCTCATAAGAAAAATGCTAAGCTTTCAGAAGAGAATGCTTAAGGTAACCCCATAATTTTATATTCCACATGACTAAAATAGAAATATTCGGATACCTATCAATGCTGGTTGTTCTTTACTCCATGACTATGAAGGATTTCAGCAAACTAAGAATTATAAACAGCATAGCATGCTCAATGTTTGTTGTATATGGAATTTTTTTGTCAGCATACCCTATAATAATAATGAACATATTAGTGATCGCTATAAATCTATATCGATTAAAAAAGGGAGAGTAAAATAGATGGCTAAAGTTAAAAAGATAAAACCAATAATAGATTTAGAATCTCTTAACTCAGATCAGAAGACAGCTTTTAAAGATCTAAGGGATTTCATCTGTGATAAGGGAGATGATAGCGTTTATGTGTTGAAAGGTTGGGCAGGAACAGGAAAGACCTATTGTGTGAGTGTGCTTGTTAGATATGTTCTTGAGGTGATACACCCAACTCATAATTGGTATCGAATAGCAGTTACAGGGCCAACTAATAAATCAGTGAGAGTTATTAAGAAAACCAGTGGACTTAAAAATCCTAGGGTTTCGTTTCAGACAATTCATAAAATGCTTGGTCTAACCGAAAGGATAACCAAGGAAGGTGTGCAAGAATTTGTTAACCAAGGGGATTTTCAGCCGAAGATTAAGACTGTAAAGTTACTTATTATCGATGAGGTTTCGATGCTGAACGATGATCTGTTTCAGGAAGTATTAAAATACCGAGATAGAATAAAAATTATCTGCATGGGCGATCCAGCGCAGATTCCTCCAGTAGGTAAACCCGATTGTATTCCTTTTAGAGAAGAGCTGGCTGCAGGTTATAGAATTAAAACACTTAATTTAAAACAGATCATGCGTCAGAAGAAAGATAATGCTATTATTGAATCATCTGTTGCTATTAGATCTGAGCTTGGTAGATCGAAAAATCCAGTTGAACCCGTTACAAAGTTAAATGAGAAAGGTGAAGGAATAGAATTTCTCAATCTCAATATTCCCGAGACAAGAAAGGGATTCTCAGAAATACTGAGACGCTATTTTGTCACTGATGAATTCAAAAAAGATTCTGAGTATGCAAAGATCATTGCATGGAGAAATAAAACTGTTGCAACCATGAATGATGTTATCCGTAAAGTTATCTACGGAGACGAAGCATTAGGATCAAAGATATTAGTTGGGGAAAAGCTAATAGCAAACAATCCAATCATTCAAGGTGAGTCTATAGTTCTGAACACCAACGACGAATTCAGTGTGGATAGTTTTGTTATAGATAGCGATGATCTTAGATACCACGTATCTGATCATCCTGATGCCGAACCATTTCCAATAACACTAAAGTATTATGAAACTGTTGTTAGCTATCTTGATGATGAGGATGAAACAGTAAGGGTTAACATACAGATCTTACACGAAGACAGCGAGATGGATTTTAAAAAGCTGGCTAATATGCTAAAGCTTAGAGCTATTGAAAAGAAAGGCAAAGATAAAAGCTGGTTGGTGTACTATAACTTTCTTAGAAAGTATGCGGATGTGAATTACGGATATTGCATAACCGCCCACAAGTCACAAGGAAGCACATACAACACAACCTTCGTTCTGGAGGATGATATTGATATGAACTGGGAAATCGTAGAACGCAATAGAATCAAGTACACTGCGTATACCAGATCAAGTAGAAAGCTCTATGTTCTGAAAAGATTCTAGTAGGTTTCTCTAATCTGGATATTCTTATTCATTAGAATACGGCAAATCAGGTAATATTTACAACGAAAGAGGATATATATTATCCTATGATTAAATCTGAATTCGAAGATAGCATTTGGAAATATCAAGGATAAATATCTCTTGCTGGGATTCCATTTATAATAGAAACATTATGATAAATGTATTAGAATTTAATCAATTTAACGAACTCAACGAGAAGTCTAATACACCAGGTGCAATAGATAATTCGGAGTATTGGACTTTAATAACTATAATGGCATGTGAGAATTTTTCAGATCAAAAGCAGGCTATGGCAGATACAGCACAATCGATTTATAATAGATTAGCAGTTCCTAAGAAACCTTACGGAAAAACAATTAAGGAAATAATTCTTTATAAAGGCCAATATGAGCCTGTTAGCATTGGAAAGAAGAGAGGAGCGGATTGGAATTCAATAAACTCCAAGGACAAGGCTATAATAGTATACATGAAAACAAAGAAAGTAGATAGAAATAAAGCTACCCTTGCTATCAACAACTCCATATTGGCTCAAAAGGACGTAAAACTATCCAACGAAGCGGGTAAACACGTTCAGTCTAGAACTGAGTTTTTAGCTGATAAACCAAAAAGTGGTGGAGCAGCTAAACCCATAGAGAGACAAAGTAACAAAAGTAACAATGCTTTTTTCTGGAATTATGCTGGGAAAACATATTTTTATTCCAAAAACGATTTAACGGCTAAATCTAAGCCAGAAAACGTTAATGTAGCTTAATTTGGGTTATATTTTCAATTACGGGTTCCCCTAAAACAACAGAAATTTATGCCCACGTCCCAATATTCTTTTTAAGTGGGGTAAAACTTCCGATTTAATTTTTTTACCCCGAAAGATTTATTTAATATTGCAATAGAATACTTAAAACCTAATTATGCTAGTAGACGTATCAAAAGGTGAAGAAGAAGTTCTTTCCGTAATCAGAGGGGGTAAAAAATATAACGGTGGAAACTTTGAAATCCTCTACATAGAACTTTCTGCAGAAACAAGATCTCTTGTAGAAGCAGCAAAGATTTACATTCTTGACAATTACGAGAAGGTAAAGGATTACAAGACACTGCATCTTATGCTAAGATGCGCTAATCACGAGGGTACACAATATTTTGGAACGAGAAGCAAGAGAAATAGAGGAGGATCTAAGATATTTAACGATCTAATAAATGAACTTAACAAGCAGACAGTCGAGATCAAGAAATTTGATAAAGCTGTTTATGATTGGACTGACGGAGATTTCTCTGTTGTGTTTAACGGGGAAAGTTACAATTGGATTGATAGCAACTCCATCATTGATATTGCAGCACACATAGAAAGAAAACTTGACAACGATAATAAAATTCTCTAATAATGAAATATGATTTAAACATATTGAACGATTATATTGAGCGTGGACTTCTAATTAAGAATTCTCACCCAACATTGCCTCTTGATATTTATAACTATTCAAGAGATTGTCAATATAGCGAAGCTTGGGATAGTGTTACGCTAAATATGAGGGGTACAGTTTTAGATCGTGAGGGTAACATTGTGGCTAGAACTTTTCCAAAATTCTTTAATATGGAAGAGCACAAGCCGGAAGAAATTCCTAATGAGGAGTTTGAGGTGTTTGAAAAGATGGACGGATCATTAGGGATTCTTTTCCACTACGAAGGTGACTGGCATTTAGCTACCAGAGGATCCTTTGTTTCTGAGCAGGCAATAAAAGGTAAGGAGATACTAAGCAAATACAGGTACGATAAACTAATTCCTGGATTCACCTACCTTTTTGAGATCCTCTACCCTGAAAATAGAATCGTAGTTGATTATGGATATGAAGATTTGGTTATGCTTGCTGTTATTGATAACAAGGATGGCTACGAGCTTAGAATACATGACAATGACATACACCTTGAAGGTATTAGATTTGTTAATCTCTACAACAACCTAGGATTTAAGATCGTTAAGAAGTACGACGGCGTTCAGGATTACAAACAGCTGAAATCTATGATCGAGAGCAATGCGGAAGGATTTGTAATCAAATTCAAATCTGGATTCAGAATGAAGATCAAAGGTGAGGAGTACGTTAGGCTACATAGGTTGCTAACCAGCTTTTCAAACGTTGATATCTGGGAGCTTTTAAAAGATGGTAAGAGCCTGGACGAGTTTTTAGATAGAGTGCCAGATGAGTTCGATAAATGGGTTAAAGAGACAATAAGCGATTTGCAATATTATAAATATAGAATAGGGGAAAGAGCAGGTAAAACCCATGACTATTTCAGATATGGAAAATATAGGGATCGTGATCCCGAGCCTACCAAAAAAGAATTTGCAGAGCACTTAGAATTTTGTGGGGTTGAACCAAGCATAAGATCTATCTGTTTTGCAATGTGGGACAGAAAGAATTACGATCACATCATATGGAAAATGATAAAACCGAAATACCAAAAACCTTTCTGGAATAAGGAAGAAGAAATTCCAGCAGATTCAAAATGGATTAAAAAAGATTAAGAAATGAAAATAGTATTAGAAAAAAATCAGAACATATTTTTCAGTAGTGATTCGCATTTTAATCACTCTAATATCTGTCGGGCAACGTCAAATTGGGGAGGTGGAAGAGGTACACGTGACTTTCATTCATTAGGTGAAATGAACGATGCGATTGTAAGCGGCATTAACTCAGTTGTTGGTGCTGATGATTATCTGGTCCACATGGGTGACTGGAGCTTTGGTGGATTTGAATCCATTATAGAGTTCAGAAAGAGAATTGCTTGCAAGAACGTGATTCTATTTTTAGGTAATCACGATCATCACATTCGTAATAATAAAGAAGGTGTACAGGGTCACTTCAAACACGTTTCCAGTTATGACGTTTTAGAAATACGTAGACCGGAGGGTAAGGTGGTAGGTAAATATCAATTTGTTTGCTGTCACTTTCCAATAGCTAGTTGGGATGGGATGAATAAGAACGTTCCGCATTTACATGGGCATGTTCACCTACCACCAAGATTAAAAATCCACGAAGGAAAGGCAATGGATGTTGGTGTGGATGGAAACAATCTTGAACCTTACAGCTTAAATGAGATACTGAAGATCATGGACGGAAGACCCGTTAAACATCTGGTTCTACCCAAAGATCATCACACAGAAGAATAAAAAAAAATATAAAAAATGGTAACACAAGAAATTTTAGACACATTCGTATTCTCTACAATAGGCGGAGAAAAATTTGGAGTTAATGATCCTATCACTCATGATGAGATTATAGGATATTATCCAACAAAAGAAGAAGCTGAAAAAGCTTTCGTTGAGTATGTAGAAAAAGAAGGAATAATTTTTGAATAATGGAAAACGTAAGAAGCGAAGAATATCACACACTGAACCCAACGCTATTTATTGTGAGAGGAATTCCAGGATCAGGTAAGAGCACTTTTGCAAATCATATCTGGAATGAGTACGCTATTTGTGAAGCTGATAAGTTTTTTCACAGCAAAGAAACTGGGGAATATAACTTTGACGCATCAAGATTAAAAGAAGCCCACGAGTGGTGTAAAAATGAGGTTGAGACCAGAATGAGTGATCATCAGGTCAATCCCCAGTATTATCCAGAGATTGTGGTGTCAAATACATTCACACAAGAATGGGAGATGCAAGCCTATATCGACCTTGCTAAGAAGTATGGTTATCAGGTTACAACTCTTATCGTAGAGAACAGACACGGTAGCTCAAATGTCCACAACGTTCCAGTGGAAACTCTGGAAAAAATGAGACAAAGATTCGAGGTAAAACTTTAGAAAATAAAAATGAAAACATACAATTTATTCTTGGATGATGTAAGAAATCCAAAAGACTGCTGTCAGTACATGCCAGACGCAAAATTCTATTTCAATAACGAATTTGTTATCGTTAGAAACTATGATGAGTTTGTTAACTTCATCAGGAAGAATGGCTTGCCTAACATCATATCTTTTGATCATGATTTGGCTGATGAACATTACTCTTCTGACATGCATGCTAGTACTGAGGTCTACAACAAGAACTACGAAACATTCCAAGAAAAAACTGGAATGGACTGCGCTAAATGGTTGGTTGATTTCTGCATTGATACAAAACAGGATCTTCCTGAATACATTATCCACTCAATGAATCCAGCAGGAGGTAAAAATATCTTTATGTATTTGGACAATTATCGAAAATTCCAGGAGCAAGAGGAGTATAACAGACATCAAGAAGAATAATCGATGCGTAATACTGTAATACACAAGGAACTCAACGAGAAACAACAGGAAATGTATGATGAATGGTTATCACACATTAAAGCAATTTATGGTGAGTATGGATTATTTACTTGGAAAATAACTCCAAATGGAATTGGTAGTGAGATTGTAGTTTATAGTCACAACACAAAAACAGAATTAGATTTAACCGATGTCGATAGCTGGTAAGAAACTAGGGATATGAAAGATAAAATATACTTTTACGTGGGGATTATTCCTGAAGATGGGGTAATCCTGAAGGAATTCATTAACAACATGATCGAAGACAGCGACCAGAGGTATTTTGTCGAGGTCGTCAATGAATATGATGATACGCACGGCTATTACACTTACCAACTAAAAGGAACTTGGGAAGCATACAAATGTTTCATGAACAGACCTTTTGTTAAATCACTATCACATGATGAAGAAAACTAAAGCACCAGAAATTTTTATTTGTGAATGCCACTCCACTGATCACCAGATGGTTATCCTATATAGTGAGGATGATGGATATCCCATGGTTTATTCGAATGTTCATTTGAATAAAAGACCCTTCTGGGAAAGATTAAAATACGGAATTAAATACATTTTTGGCTATAAATGTAGGTATGGTGCTTTTGATGAATTTATATTTAATACAGACGATGCAGAGAGACTGCAAGAAGTCGTTAACTATCTAAAACAAACATAATGAAATTTGACTTTGACGACATATTAATTCAGCCGGCAGCGATTAGCAGGATTGAATCAAGAAAACAGGTTGATGTTTTCTATGATAATGGGTATCTTCCATTATTCACCGCACCAATGGACACTGTTATAGATGATCGTAATTATTCTTTATTTCAGCAATCTGGAATAAATGTGGTGAGACCCAGAAAGGCACCATCGTTCGGAGTTAATTTAGATAGTGATTTTAATAACTTCTTATCATTTGGAAAGGATGAGTTTAAGAAGATATTTTTAGATAACGGAAAGGTAGATGTTGCGGAAAAATATTATATTCTGATTGACATTGCAAATGGTCACATGCAGGGTTTACTCGATGCAACGTTTCAAGCCAAATCTTTATATGGTGGCAGCATGATTTTAATGGTTGGTAACGTTGCCAACCCAGAAACATATAGGATTTTCTCCGAAGCAGGAGCAGATCTAGTAAGAATAGGTATAGGCAATGGCGGGGGGTGTCTAACAACAGTACAAACTGGAATTGGCTATCCTATGGCTTCACTTATACACGAATGCTACGAAATTAGCTGTACATTACAAACACCAGCAAAAATCGTTGCAGATGGAGGATTTAAAAGTTACGCAGACATCATTAAAGCGCTCGCTTTAGGCGCAGATCACGTTATGCTTGGTTCAATATTGAATAAGACTTTAGAGAGCGCAGGCGACACCTATTTAGCTAATACGAAGGGTGAAGGTTGGACCGAGCCAGGAGAGAAGATAGATCAGTATTCCGACGAGACTAGAAATCTTTTTAACTACGGAACTAAGATGTTTAAGAAGTTCAGGGGAATGAGCACCAAAGAGGCTCAGAAGGCTATGGGCAAGACAGATTTAAAAACAAGTGAGGGTGTTACCCGGATGCAACCAGTTGAATACACTTTATCTGGATGGACAGAAAATTTCAAAAGCTATCTTAGCTCCGCAATGAGTTACAGTAATGCAACTACTCTACAAGAGTTCATAGGAAACGCTAAATGGAATATGATCTCGACAAATTCATTAAATAGATTTAAGAAATAATGAGCGTAAGACCAAGAATTAAAATCTGTCATTTACTACTGGATCCTAATCAGCCTCAAGATATTCATTCCGAAAGATGGGATTCAGCTATGGATAAACAGAAAGCGTCAATTTCTGCATTTGAAAAAATAGCTAGTAATTTTGCTTGTTATTCCCAGATGTATTCCGTTGTTAATCGTACTGATTTACCATCAGAGAATTGCGCACAGCCGGAGATCATAAACACATCTAAGGAATTTATCAACGTCCCACCGGTATTATCATATGGCCACTACGGAGCTTACGTTGCTCATAGATCTGCTATTGAAGACTTCGGAAATTACGATGCTATTCTGGTTATCGAAAGTGATGTTGTGTATGACGTGAGCCCAGAAGAAATGGTTAAGGAGATTTATGATGCATATGAATTTGGTGTTCAGAGATCTGGTGCAATGTTTACATTCGGAGCAGTTAGTTATGGAACTGCATCAAAAGCTTCGGTTTCAGACACAGCGATCTATATGGGTAAGTATAAACAGATTGATCATTTTCTATGTGCACACTGTTATATGGTATTCGAATTAGAAAAAGAAAGCATGCAGAACAAATTAAAGAATAGCGGTTGGCATGCTTGGGATATTTGGCTTTATTGGAATTACGATACGAGAGTTCCTATATTTGCTACCTCAGCTCCTATTGTGCATGAGCCAGTAGGTTATTCAGTTATAGATTACCAAAATAAAAAATTATGATAGGTAAGAAAATTTTTATTACTGGCGGTGCAGGATATCTCGGATGGAATCTAGTAAAGAGATATTACAAAGATAATGAAATCACGGTATACTCAAGAGACGAAGCAAAGCATTATTACCTTAAAAAAAGATATCCCAACGTAAAATGTATAGTGGGTGATGTTAGAAATTTTGATCTTTTAAAAAGATCAGCATCAGGTCACGACATCGGAATCTTTGCTGCTTCTTTAAAACAAATAGAGGCCGTGGATCAGAATGTAGAAGAGGCTCTTGAGATTATAGTTAAAGGTGCAATTAATTCTAGAAGAGTTTCCGAGGAGTGCGGATTCGAAGCAGCTTGCTTCATCTCTAGTGATAAATCCAGAGCAGCTACCACGCTATATGGGTCGATGAAGTTTGTGGCCGGCGAAAGCTTTATCGTTAATGCCGAAGAATCTAAGACCAGATTGTCCTGCGCAGTATATGGAAACGTCATGAATTCTACAGGCAGCATTATTCCTCTTATCTGGAATTCGATAGCTGAAGGTTATGAACTGGTTCTTTATTCCGAGCACATGACAAGATTCATGATAGATATAGGGGAAGCAATGAATCTGATCGAAAGAGGGTTGGAAGTTAACGGGTATAATGTGATACCAAATCTTAAATCATTTAGAGTAAAGGATCTTTTTGAAATCTATGCAGATAAATTTGGTCTTAAATATAGAATAGGTGAACCGCGAATATCAGAGAAACTTCACGAGATGATGATCTCCGAGGAGGAATCACCGCGAACAAGCTACGATAGCAGCAATAACACGTATTACATGCACTATCGAGATATAGTAAACGAGACTCTAGGACTTAAACAACTAACAAGTGATCTTGTTGTTGTGAGCAAAGAGGAGCTGGAATCAATATTAACACAACACAACTATTTTAAATCATGAAAGTTTACATAACAGGAGCACAAGGTTTTATCGGATATCATCTGACACAGTATTTAAAACACCGAACAGATCTGGAGGTGCTTCCATCAAGCGGGAGATTCCAGAACGATATAAAATCAATTGAATCATGCGACGTGATAGTGCATTTAGCTGGCGTAAATCGGGGTGAGGATGTGTATGATAGAAATATGGGTATAACAAACGATCTGATTTCCATACTGGGAGATTTATGGTTGACCCCTAAATTAATATTTACATCATCACTACAGGAAGGTAACGGAACAGAATACGGAACAGCCAAGCAAGAATCAGTTGCTGCATTAAGAAGCTCATATTCTGGGGATGTTGAGTCATTAAAAATACCAAATGTATTTGGTCCTTTATGCAAGCCACATTACAATTCATTTATATCAACATTCTCCTATCTATTAAGCTATGGTGGAACACCAACTATCATCGATGATAATGAGGTTGAGCTCGTCTACGTTACTGATTTATGTGAACATATACATTCAATAATCGTAAATGAACGCCGGGATTTTACAACAACCCGGATAAAAGTATCGGAGGTATTAAATAAGCTATCAATTTATAATTCGGATTATAATTCAAATAACACAATACCCGATATGGATAGCAAATTTGATATTGATTTATTCAATACGTTCAGATCATTTTCAAATCCTGTTAGAGATCTAGATAGGAAATCTGATGAGAGAGGCTATCTGCTGGAGTGTCTAAGAACGAAGTCACGAAATAGTCACATGTTTTATTCGATAACAAAGCCTGGTATAACAAGGGGTAATCATTTTCATTTCCATAAAATAGAGAGATTTATAGTTATCAAAGGATCCGCAGAGATAGAGTTTCAAAAACCAGACAGAAATGAGGTGGAAACATTCGCCATATCGGATAGCGACAATAAGGTTATAGATATACCAGTTATGAATGTGCACACGTTAAAGAATATAGGTGACGAAGAATTGATATGCGCTTTCTGGACAAATGAGATTTTTGATCCTAATAAACCAGACACCTACTTTTTAAAAATAGAAAAATGATAGAAAGGTCCAAAAAAATAACCATATGCTTTATTGGGGGTAATGTCGGGCAAACTAATGCACAGCAGGATTCCATTTTAAGTCAAAACTCGGACTATGATTTCTTCTTCTGGAGAAGATGCGATAAATTTGAGGGTTATTATTATACATGGTCCCAAATAGCAAATGAGTGCATATCGGAATCACCGAACGAATATATTATATTCATTAATCCCAAGATTGAACCTCTAATTAGTGACATAGATCACATGATTGATAAGCTGATCTCCGGGTATTGTTTTGTTTCCGTTATAGGAACAGGATATTGTGGAGCAACAGTTGAGCTATTTAGAAATATAGGGCTATTCGACGAGAGGTACCTTGGATCTGAGTATGAGGATGATGACTTCTCGCTGAGATTGAAGCTATTTAATAAAGCGATCATATGGGGATATGATTTTAGCAGATATCCCGAAAAAGAATCACCTCTGTCTCCTAATAGAGGATGTGCATTATCTTTCTTTGAAAAAAAATGGAATATGATTTCCGAGAATGAGTATTTATTGGATACAAATCTATACCGCACACAAAAGAAATTACATGGACATATATTAGATTTACGAAATAATTTAATATCAGAAAGCTGGATGGATTATTCTAAATCGGAGTTCTCTAATCACCATGTGGGTCTTAGAGGAAAGACTGCTATAATAAGGGAGGATAGCAGAAATGATGTAACTGTCAGAACATCAGGTAAACTAAGAATATGGGCAGATTCAGGAAAATGTAATGCCTCGTTTGAATGCGACACGCAAACTAAGGTGTACATTATATTTGTGAATGCTGAGGATAATCAGGAATTTAATATGTCTTCACGGGTTACCCTCAATAGTGGAACTTGGCATAGTGATTATATTCAGGAAAATAACGGGTTAGAAATTAAGGTATTCCACGAAGGAGAAAAAATATATCACGATAGATTTATTACTATGCCATTTGATATTGAAATAAACATAGGGCTTAGGATAACACAAAAGGAATAATCTTAATGATCCTTTAAATTAGCTTTAGCGCTCTTATAAAGAGCTTTATCACCCATCTTAGTAGTTTTACCCCCAGTTAAAAATGAATTAACCCTAGCCATTGCCCATTGCTGAGGTGTTGTTCCTGGTATATGTCCTATTTTCCAAGCAGCATATCCTCTACCCCAAACTTGCTTTAATATACCCAATGGAAATCCTGTCTTGTCAGACTTATTCTTAAGACCCTTATAAACTGGGCTATCCTTACTCATTTTTGAAGCTTCTTCTAGCATTTCAGCTGTTATGCTTTCGTCCTCTAGTACTATTTCTTCAAAGACGTTTTGTGGATCTTCATATGAATCATAGCTAACTATGTTGTTAGAAACATATTCCTCACCTTCACCAAACATTTCCTTGTACTTCTTAGTGTACTTGCTGGTCTTAGTTGGAACTGCTTTACCCTTTCCTGCTTTTCCGCTTTTATAATCGGCGTCCCATTCTTTATATGCAGAACCGTCATTATCAGCTTTGCCTGCATGCTTCTTGATCTCTCTTTTCATGATATTGGGATTAGTTGTTAAATATTTCTTAGGATATTTCATTATCTGGTAGAATTTATTTTATCTCTTAATCTCTTTGGGCTATTTGTCATAATAACACTAGGATTAATCTGTGTTATCATTTTATTCCATGCAGAATCTCCGTCTCCTCTGAAAGATTTTCCGTTGGTCTTATCTGTTCCGCCTACAGCTACAACTAAAGGCATAACGCCTCTAGCTCTTAGAGCATCTGAAAGATACCCATTAGTTACATAAGTATCTGAATCGCTAAATTGATATTCAAGATATCCCGGAGAGCATTTAGCAACAACGGAATCTGCATTTTTTTGATCCGTTATAGAACCAACCATATTTCCGGGTATTATTGGCATCCATTGGATTCCCATACTTCTAATTATCGCCGGTGGGGTGTACGAAGTTCCCTTCGCAATAACTCTGTTCTCTATACCTTTAAGTAGACCTAATTTGTGAATAATAGCAAGCTCTGAAGCATCACACTTATCCAACTGTAATTTAGTTTTATTGCTAGTTTTGAGTATTCTAACTGCTTCTGCTAATGAAGGTATCTTCTCTTTAGGATCCTCGTCGTATGATATGTTCTTTACCTCGGCCCAATTTTTATTCTGAATTTTACCTTTAGCTGAAGTTCTAGCATCCAATGTTCCGTCGTGATATAAAACAGGAACACCGTCTGCTGTGATCTGAATATCAACTTCTATCATATCTGTCCCGTTCTTAACATTTAGTTCAAAATTCTTAATTGAGTTAAAAACTTTCGTTCCCCCTGGGCCATCCCATCTAGCAGCATGGGAACAAACCATAATGTCCTTAGATGTCTGAGTTATAGCTGATGTTTGCGGATTATATTGATTAGATGTATTGCTTTGGTATATAGATGAAACTTGGGTAGGATTTGGAATACCCACATTTCCTCTTGTACCTGGATATCTTGTATCTAGTATCTGGGTGGCTCTTACGTTGTCACCTATACTTTTCCAATTTGGAATCTGAGGACCTTTTGTCCACCATTCCCCGTTAATCACCTTATATGAATATGGATCGCCTCCTCCAGAGTAAACATTTTCAGCTTCGTTAATAAAGGATGTAAAATCTAATATATTAGTCATGTGACTTATATATCCGATAAAATTATCAAATAATATTTTTTTATCTCGCCCATATGTTATAAATTTGAGGAAAATAAAGGAATTAGATTCACATCGATGGAAAATAACGAAAATATATCACTGTGTTCTAAATGCGGTAAATGCTGCAAAGGAATGCCGGGGATAGTTTCACCTAAAGATCTAAGTGAAATAACTGTCGAATCTCTAAGCGACCTTTTTAAAAAAGGGTATCAATTTGATTACTGGGAAGGGAATATGACGGGTAAACCTGAACACGAAGACATCACGCTCTATTATTTAAGACCACAGACTAAGAAATCTGTTGGTAAAATAGTAGACGGATCCTGGGGAGGTGAATGTGTTTTCTTAACGGAAACTGGTTGTTCAAAATCTTTTGAAGCTAGACCTGCTCAATGCAGAGCATTGATACCGATGGAAAATCACGGATGCCACGTTCCGGCTGCTTACAAAAAGGAAAAAATGACATTGGAATGGCTACCCTATAATGAAATAATTTCACAAACAATCAATAAGATATCCGAAGAACAATAAAAAAAAATGGAAACGGCTCTAAGAATTTACAGCAACTCTCCTAGGAGAGCATCAGAAATACTGACGGTTGAAAATTTCAACACCGCAGTTGAAGGAAAAGAATTAACAAAGTGGGATGGCCACGGTTACTGGATGAAAGACGGTATGGAATCTGAGGATATGGTGTTCTCCGATCCACAACTTAACGCCACACACGTTTCATGGTACAATAAATAAAATAAAATGGAAAATAGAAAATTAGCATCCATCCAAAGGATAGGATCAGTATTGCCCATTATGGGAGCAGACGCAATAGAAATGGTAACAATTAACTCTTGGAGGGTTGTTACTAAGAAGGGAGAATTTAAAGAAGGGGATCTTTGTGTTTACTTCGAAATCGATTCATTCTTACCGATGGAAAAAGATTTCGAATTCCTAAGAAAATCATCTTACAGAAAGATGGGTGACTTAGAAGGATTCAGATTAAGAACCATCAAATTAAAGGGGCAAGTTTCACAGGGACTTTGCTTACCGTTAAGCGTTCTGGAAAAGGATGATGAAATGAAAATCGGGATCAGTAAACAACCTTGGGGTGACCAACTTCAGCTTGGACCTTATGATGATGCAATAGTTATCGAAGAGGGAGCTGATGTTACAGCTTACATGTGTGTCCTCAAATACGAACCGCCGATCCCAGCAGAATTATCAGGAAAAGTTAAAGGCGGATTCCCTGGATTCATTAGAAAAACTGATGAGGAAAGAATCCAGAACATGACTGCTGAATACGAGAGCATGAAGGATAAGCCATATTATGTTACAGAAAAGCTCGATGGTAGTTCTGCAACATACTACTTTAGAGATGGTGTGTTTGGGGTGTGTTCCAGAAATCTGGAGCTATTAGAAAGTGAAGGGAATACATTCTGGAAGGTTGCAAGAGAATTGCATATCGAAGAAAAATTAGGAACTCTAGAAGAGAACTATGCAATTCAGGGTGAGCTTATCGGAGAGGGAATTCAAGGTAATGCATATAAGCTCAAGGGTCAAACAGTATTAATCTTTAACATCTTCAATATAGACACTCAAGAATACCTTGGCCTTGATGACATGGTGCATTTTCTACAAAAAGTAAATGTTGATAACAAACCACTAGAGCTTGTACCGGTTGTTAATTACGATTACAAATTACCACCAACTATCGATGAGATCATCAGATATGCTGATGACAAGTCAAGATTGAATGGGTTAACAGATAGAGAAGGTATAGTTATTAGAAACAAAGACAAGAGCGTTTCTTTCAAAGCTATATCAAATACGTTTTTATTAAAAGAGAAGTAACATGGGAACAATCAATGAGGTTTTTACACCAATGGAGATGAGATTATTCTTCGGTGGTTTATGTTTAGGTATTTCAATCGGAATGTGGATCGGGTACAAGTGTGCAAAATTATTTATTGATACGGAAGATAAAAAAGAACCGAGCTAGAAAACAGTATATGAAAATAATAATCACAGGAGGAGCAGGATATATCGGTTCACATACAGCAGTAGAAGCTCTGAGAGCAGGCCATGAAGTAATTATAATAGATTCTTTGATCAACTCATCACACGAGTCAATAGAAAGAATAGAACAAGCCGCTGGTAAATCCGTGACGTTTTATAAGTTATCTCTTCTTGATTCTCCACTAGATATTTATGATGTAATAGGTGAGCACTCAAGAAAAGCTGATGCACTAATTCATTTCGCTGCACTTAAGTCTTCTCCTGATTCTGTGGGAAATCCTTTGACGTATTATAGAAACAATATAGATTCTTTGCTCACTTCGATCAGACTATGCGAGATCCTAGATATTAAGAATTTTATATTCTCCAGTTCATGCACTGTCTATGGTGAACCCCGCTATCTACCAATAAACGAATCCCATCCAATATCAAAGGGTACAACACCTTACGGGTCTTCAAAAGTTGTTGGAGAATGGATATTAGATGATTGCACAGCAATCAAAAAATTAAAATCAGTAGCACTCCGATATTTTAATCCAGCAGGAGCAGATGCTTCAGGTTGGATTGGAGAGATGCCAATAGGTAAGCCAGGAAATTTAGTTCCTATTATCACACAGGCAGCAGCGGGTTACTATGAACAACCAATCAAGGTAACAGGAACTGATTTTCCAACTCCTGACGGATCCGCTATCAGAGACTATATTCACGTAACAGATTTAGCTCAGGCACATCTAGCTTCTTTAGAATGGCTTGGCAAACAGGAACTACATACATTCGATGTGTTTAATATAGGAACTGGTAAAGGCACATCAGTTTACGAAATGTTAGAAACATTTGTTATGGACGTTGAACCTGATATGATTGTTTGTGAAAAGGCAGACAGAAGACCAGGAGACACAGCAGAAGTTTGGTGCGATACCACAAAGGCTAAGGAAGTATTAGGCTGGGAGTCTAAGCTAACCACTTTTGACATTCTAAAGAGTGCCTGGGAATGGGAGAAGAGACTCCGAGGCATGGATATATAATCCATGAAAAATCTTAAACTGTACGAGGAATTTACGTATCCTAAGGAGGAAGATCTAGCCCTTGAGATTGCTGAATTTTTGGGAACAGTTGATATTTTCAAAAACAGACGAAGATACTCTTCAAACTATACGGCAAATATAGGAAAGAATTATCCTGCCGAAAAAATCATAGAACTAGTCCAGTTTCTAAAAGAAAAGAATTATGAAGTTGAGTTCTTTCCAACTTCAGATGAAAGAACTCTAAAAGCTCTAATGTCTGTCAGCAATATAGATTACTCAAATCCCTTTGATAATTTTGAATATGGACTGACTTTCACCATTATGTCTAACTTTATGAGATATAAGTCATGCGTTAACATACACAAAGGAATATTTTCTTATGACGTTCTGGATAAGTCCAGAATGAGAGAAATAACTTTCAATGATTTTAACGAGAACCACATAGAGATGTTATTCTGGAATGGCAAGAATATGGTTACCGGGAAATTTGAGCACGCTGACACATATAGAGATGATGAAATGACAACATTAATATTTGATAGTTATGAAACATCAGATTCTCAAAACTACTCCATGTCAGTTAGCGCTGAGGGAAGCTTTAATGCTGGATATGATCTGGGAGATATTGAGGAAATAGATTTCCTTTAGCCTCCATTATAAAAATCATATCATCTGCGTGTTTTATAAGGTATTCATTAACCCCGGGTACCTTTAATAGAAATAGCTTCTCATAAGCATAACATAATGCTTCCTCGTTATTATCATTCATTTCCATACCCATCATTAATATTTTTAGATGAAGAGACTCATGAACGAGAACAGCACAAATATCATCTATATCATTGGATCTCATATCTTTAGACGAGATAATTATAGTTCCTCTTTTTGCATAACCACCATAACAGCTAGAAAAATTTCCTGTCCAGAATGAAACAGTGTCACAAACCTGAAGAATGCGACTATAATAAACAGAGTCGATCAACTTTATCTTATTTAGGGCTGAATCTACTTTAAGATCCCAGAAATCCCCAGCCTTATCAGTTTTTATTTGGGCTAAAGAAGTAAAAGGGATAAATAGAATTAAAATAATTAAGTAACGCATACATTATATATGGAAAAAACAAATCCTAAACCAAAAAAACCAAATCGCACAAAACCAAGACCAGTCTTTTTACAAGAATCTATAGAGATTAATGATCTAGAGGTTGCAAAAAAGATGCTAAAGATATATCAAAGTGCAGCAGACAGAAAGCTAGAATTCAATTTATCATTCGAGTCTGTCAAAAAACTGCTAAGCTATCAAACATGCTACTACACCAATAAGAAATTTGAGGAAGAGGGTAACTTCTCCAGAAGTTTTGATAGGGTTGACTCTGCTAAGGGTTACATAGAAGGTAATGTGGTTGCATGCACAGTTGACATTAACGGCAAAAAAAGTAATCTATCTTTTGATGAAATAGAGTGCATCTATAAGAAAATATCCCCATTTAAGGAGAAACCGCACAAACCTGAGAAGATTGAGAGATCTTCAGAGGTTGTTGATGTTCAGTTCAGTCAGCAAGAAGAGCCTGCTGAGGGATATATAGTGAATGCAGAATTCCCTACTGAAATATAAAAATTGGCTATCTGAATCGGAAACTCCTGAGGAATACAGAGTAACCGAGAATGATCTTGAGTATATTCAGAAGAACTGTAAAATTGCGGAGGGTCTCAAAGAAAAAGGACTGAGCACTGCATTTTCATCAAATGTATACGCACATAAATTTTCTATTGACATATTATCTGGATCACTCAAGGAGTACTTTGATGCTCTAGAAAAATCAGAGATAGAATTCATTCCCCATTATTTCGAAACATCTAAGATGAGGATAACTTTTGTTAGAGATAAAAAAATGGGTAATGGGAAATATCTAATGGACATAATAGCATCTGAGTCATCTTCCCATAAAGCTAAGTTCAGAGAATTTCATATAGATTTTAACGCTGATAATAAAGATCAGGTGGTTACGATAGTAAATAAAGCTATCGAAGAGGTCATAGGGGAAATCAAGAAAGTTAGAGTAATGGTTCAGGTAGGTAAAAAGAATCTGCCGGATTCATTAAAACCTTCATTGAAAAAGAAAGTACTCGAAAGCTATAAAAATGCGGTAGATTCATTCTTCTATAAAGGGGAATCACCCGAATCTATGGGGGAAAATCTTGGATCTATTATAGCAGAAATATACGCATCAGATAAAACAATTTTAAGCACCATTTCCGATATCGAGGACAGGGATACTTTAGATTCCATCATAAGAGGGCTAGAAAAAATGGAAGAAACAGATGTGGTTAAGGTCATCAGAGCATACCTTAGATCATCTAGAATATTAAAGGGTATCTAATGAAGAACATTAAACTATATGAACTCTGGAACTTGCCATCGGATAGTGCTAAACAAGAGGGTGAAGAAGGTATAGAGCTTCTATCAAAAATGGTTGAGCTTTCTAAGAAGGATATTATATCTCATTTCAACTCCAGATTAATGGACGTAGATTTTGTAGATGTTGATGACCCTGAAAAATTTGTTATCGAATACTGGCCAAAGTCTTTCGATGGAAGAATCCCACAAAGAATATCCTACTACATAGACGACATCGCAGAAATCATTTCTGAAGAATTCGGAACTAAAATAGATTGGCAATTTTCGCCGAACGGCAATGTTCAGAGAATAGAATTCAGCTTAGAAAAAGAAATAGACCCTAAATATTTTAGTGCTAAAGATCGTATGAAATTTTCATAATTTCAACAAATCCCTTTATTTATTTTTTTACCTCGTACCTGTTTATTATATTTGCTAAAAAATATAATATATGGACCAACCGTGGCTAAGAGCAAGCATTAAAATAACAAAGCCTATTTTGTTAATCGATCTCGACGGGGTTATCTGCGATTTTGATAAGAGAGCAGCAGAACTAGAATTGCAAGGGATAAAGGGACAAAGCCTCTTTAAACATCCGAGTGCATATAAAGATCTTGAACCTATCGAAGGAGCAATAAGTGCATGGGCTGCTTTGCAGGATAAGTACGAGACCTACATTTTAAGTACACCACCTTGGAGCAACCCAGATGCATGGGCTGAGAAAAGAATTTGGGTAGAAACACATTTAGGTAAATCGGTTAACAAGAAGCTTATTCTCTGCCACCATAAGGGATTGGTTAAGGGTGATTTCCTTATTGATGACAGAATTGCCAATGGTGTTGCAGATTTCGGAGGTGAACATATCCACTTTGGAACAGACCAATTTCCCGGATGGAAAGAGGTATTAACTTATTTGGGTGTAAAATAAAAAGGGGAAAGAATCCACATAGGCAACATTATCTAAATCAAAGTTTGTTATGATATTAAATACATTTTTATAATGCTTAAAATAGGAGAAGCTAAATCAGTTATCAGAGAGGTTCCCCTTATGGAGATAGGTGTTCCTAATAATGTAGGCAACATTTACACTAAGGAATCAGCGGATAAAATATTCAAAATTCTGGAGGAGAAGAAATTTTTTATGGGGGAACTGGTTGACGTACTCCTTAATGACGGTGGATACGATACTTGGAATTCCAAATATCACTATTTAGTTAAACTTGAGGAGGCTTCGCATATAATAGACGATTTATTTATTGAAGATAATTTTATTATGGCTGTTGTTAAATTTAGAAATACCAGAAACGGAAAGGAAGCATTAAAGATATTCTCCGATGGTCTAGCAAGTTTCAGGCCAACAATAAAGGGAAATGTAGATAGGGAAACATCTGAGATTTTAATTCATGACGTTATCACCGTGGATCTTATTCCCATTCACGATAAACAGCTACAGAAGAGGATTAACTGGATTAATGTGAAACAAACTAAAGAGAATTCTAATACAAAAGATACAAAAACAAATAACGCAGATGCAAGAAATCAAAAATAGAATCTGTTGGAATAAGACAGATAAAAGTTCGGGAGAGATATTCTACCTAACATCAGAAACCCCCGAGAAAGACTCAGAAGGAACTGGAACCCTTTCTATGAAGACCCTAAGAAAGATTTTTCAGTTAGAAACTTACATGATTAAATCAAAAGTTACTAAAGAACAGATAGCAGATCTAGAAAAGCTACATTCAGTAGATCCTAAGGCTATGTTAATGTCAGAAATTGAGGAACAGGATAAAAGGGAGCAGGATAAGCTTATCTATAATATGATTAGGTATGCTGGGTCTGTTAACGAAAAGATCGGATGGTCAACCATAGTTTTTAAAGCTAACAAATGGTTTGGCTATGAGCCTAAATTTAGGGTAAAAGAAGATTCTGATCTATTTGGAAAAATAATTTCTATCTCTAATTCAATAGCCAGTAAAACAAGAAGATCTGATGCTGATTTTATTATGGTTGGACCTGCTATGGGATCTAGAATAATGGATCTACCCCAATTCGTTTATAACGATCCCAATCAACCAGATCTAGATCGTAGTACAGGACTTATACATAAAGTTGGTGCTTTTGGAAATAAGTTCTCAGTGATAATCAATCCAATGCTACATTGGAATGACGAGTCTATAGTTATAGGATCTAATACTTTTGAAGGCCAGGAAGGAATATACCAGTACGAGATGGAGCCAGAGATAATCGAGACAGAGGAGATAAGTCCAGATAATCTTATGCCTTATATTGTTCTTAATTATAAAAAGAGAATGGCTTTGGTAGCAACAGATAATGCTCACTTAAAATACTATACTCTTAATACCACTATTAAAAGGCACAATATAATAACTCATCTTATCAACAGAATCTTTAAGAAATAAAATAAAAGGGAGAACATAAAAAGTTTTCCCTTTTTTATTTTTTTCTCCCGAGGGTATTGATTAATATTGTAGAAATTAACAAAATGAAAGTGATAATAGCAGGCAGCAGAGACTTCTCAGATTTTCAACTTCTTTACACAAAGTGTGAAGAGGTATTGGCAAATGCCAATGAAGCTGAGATCATAAGTGGTACTGCTAGAGGAGCTGACAAGTTAGGTGAGCACTACGCCAGTTTAAAAGGCTATAGCGTGCGTCAATTCCCTGCCGACTGGGATAAACACGGTAAAGCGGCAGGATACGTTAGAAACAAAGAAATGGCCGATTACGCAGATTGCTTAATCGCATTTTGGGACGGCGAATCAAGAGGTACAAAACACATGATAGATCTTGCAACTGAAAAGGGGATATCGGTTCATGTAATAAACTATTAAAACAAAACGCTTATGAGTAGATATAGTATTAAAAAAGACAACAAGCAACTAGTTTATGGTTTCGATCATGCTCTAGGGTACTTCTATGACATCACAGATCTTAACGAACCTGAGGATTCGCCTAAGCATCTGTTAGAGGAAAAATCATACTTCATAAATGGCTTATCAAGAAACCAATTTGCAGAAATTCTAGTAGAATGGGGTGCAAGGGAAACACACATGATGGCACTAGCTTTAGATCAACCTTTTTAAAAATAAAAATATGGGATTAGACATTTCAGCATGCAGCAAAATCAACAAGACAGATAATCTTGACGAAGCAACAATCTTTATCTACCGTGGAGAGAATCATAACGACCAGGCTAAAGACATCGAGAAGGGTACGTATATAGAAGACATCGAAGCAGAAACATGTAGATTTAGAGCAGGATCGTATTCTGGATATAACGTTTTCCGAAATCTTCTTAGTCAAATAGCACTTGGTGTTGAAGCCCAAAAGGTTTGGGTGGAAGAAGAGAAATATGTAGGCAAACCATTCTACGAAATGATAAACTTTTCCGATTGCGAGGGTAACTTCGGGCCTCAGATGTCAGATAAGTTACATAAAGATTTCATGGAGCATAGAGAAACCTTCCATAAAAAAATTAAATCAAAAAATCCATATAAGGGTTATTATGAAAGTGTTTATGATAACTTTATGAAAGGATTCGAAATAGCTTCTAAAGGGGGAATACTTTCTTTCCATTAAGCCGAAACGAATCATATGTTTTACACTAAAATATAAATAAATGAAAAATAAAATATTTTTTACATTATTAGCCACATCTATATTAATCACTTCGTGCAGAACCGGGGATAAAAAGGCAATAGAAAAAGCTGTCGATGGCGACATACTCATTTCAGGAAAAGACACTTTTGATATCACAGTGGATACCCATACAGTGATCAGCTCTGAAAGAATCATACCAAGAAATGTCATGGAGGAAGGATCACCTATTTGGCTGAATAGGACAGACTTGGATAGCACATATGAGACAAGGGCTCACATACCGGTCGGTTCTAAACAGGTATATAAAATTGCTAAAAAAAGAAAATAGGATATGATTTTTAAATTTGTTACAGTAAAGGTTGATACTATTCTCGGGGAGAACGAAGAATTTGATAAATCTTTTTTTGAGTATCTTGATGAATATTCAATATCACACAAGATATTAGAAAGTGAAGGAGGTCAATGGCCTACTGTAGAATATACAGGAGGACCTTCAGCGATAACAAACATGTTAAAAGAAAGATTTGGTATGGAAGAAATAGAGATTGATACGGAGTACCCAGAAATTAAACAAAATCAGGATGTATAATAAAAAAGAAAAACCGATTGTACTAGAAGTTGACAGGATCTATCAAATAGAAGGAAAAAAATATTTGATAGACGAAAATGCCTACAACAAAACTTATGTTTGGCTAGTAGATGATGGAAACGAGCCTTATGGAAGAAGAAGAACTTTGGGGGGAATAAAAAATAAAGAAGTTATTAAGCTTACTTAAGCTTATCCATCTGAGCCTGTATCTCGTCGGCATCTGCTAATTTCCCGCTAGTAGTATTTGCTAAGTTAGCTAATATCTTAGCCATGAATCCCGCTGGTTTTGATTTAATCTGAGTTGGGCCCTCTTCATACCCACTAACAACTGCATCCGTGGGTATAGCATCTAAAGGTGATAAAGGCGGTTTATTCCCGTCTATCATAGACATAATATCTTTCTCAAATTCAGGGGTTCTGTTATTTCTGAAAAAATCTATAAATCCAAGGAGAGGTAATTTATCAAGTTTTCTTCTGTTAACTCCTACTCTATCACCCTCGCCAGACTGCTGGTCGTTAGTATTACCCTCTATCGTTATGAATTCCCTTTTATTGACATCAACACCTATAACTATTCCTGTGTGACCTAATCCCTTGCCCGGTCTAGACATAATAAATATCTGACCTGGTCTTATAAGAGATGGATTTGCTTTAGCATCTTTTATATCTATTTTTAGTGACGGGTCTGATCCTTTCCACATATTCATTACACCGCCAGTTTTAGGGAGTTGATTTTTTACGCGAAGCCTTCTAGTAACCTGATCGAAGATATAATAAACAAAGGCTGCACACCAGGGTAATCCTGGTTTGAGACCAACCGAAGATAGGTATTGGTTAACCATTGATCCTGTATTAGAACCTTTTGGTTCTTCCTTAGCATTTCTATTTCCTGCTAACACGCCAGAAAAAACTTCACCAGCTGTGCTTGGATCCGGTAGATCTATTGCAGTCTCTTTTATAAATGATTCAAATAATTTAATTCTTTTCATATTGTTATTATTATTATGCATAATCAATTCTTCTAGAAACACCTCGGTAGAGTTCTTCCGTTATTTTCTCCAATATTTCATCCGTATCTATATCAGCATCAGATAAATCAACAGAGTCTTCATCTATTTCTCCGGTAACTGTAAGCTCGGTTGAATTCCTATCCTGATCCACGGATATACTGGTAGAAAAATCCCTTGAATCTACATCAATATTCTCCTGGAATACTGCATTATAATGTACTTCCCCTATTGCTCTTTCTATTTCAGACTTGCTGAATCTAGGTCCTGTTGAATCTGGATCCTGCGATAAGTTTCTCATAAGAGCTCCGGAGAATCCTGAATGATTAAAATCAAATTCAATACTATTAATCAAGCATTCAACCTCAAGTGATGATCCATACTTCACATCCCATTCAAGGGATATACTCGTGTTACCCTCATCAATAGAATAATAATCACTAAGATCATCTTCTATACTACGGAATGCGGTTTCAACATCACTCTTAGTATAGCCAACCAGATTAACCGCAGTTTCCTCGTTAATGGTAGCTTTAAAATTATCAAATGGTGTTATAGACCTCATAGTGATTATGCTCCCTGATTGTCAGCAAAAAATCCGCTAAGTTTACTTAGGAAAGATGCTTTAGATGTATCTGGTTTTAATTCGTTTGCTTCAATATCTTTATCTGTTAAGCTACCAAGTAATCCTGGAATTGTTTGAACCATAATCTTAGAAATATTTGAAGATTGAGATTTCATAGACTGAATAAATGTAGGAGCTAATCCCGGAACTCCAATTAAGATCCCTTCCACCTTCTTTTGTAGATAAGACGCTGCCGAAGCTGGGTCTGTATCTGCCATTCTAGCTATTCTTTCAGCTTCACCTGATGCTAATACCGATTGAGCCATAAGTCCTGCAATAAGCTTCATAGCATCATCAGATACTCCCGACATGGTAAAATCTATATTACCAAAAACCGGAGGTGCTACTTCAACTCCTGCTGGAGCAGATCCTGTAGCTTGAGGATTAAACGTTTCAAATTCTAATATGTTTTCCATTTTGTATTTATTTTTATATATCTGTTTTTTTTTACATTATATATATCTTATAGATTTGATATATAAGGTGTGGAAAACTTACTAGAATATCAAATCTGGCTAAATGAAGGCACCCTACCATGGACACAGGGAGGATGGGTTTTTATTAAGGGTAATCCTCAGAAAGATAGAGAAGATAAAAGCTATGTTTTTCTTATGCCGGTTAAATATGTTCAGGAATTATCCAGAATGAAGGTCGGAAATAAGCCAGGGATACCTGTTTATATGACTAATTTGTATGAAGAGATTTATATTATGGGATATAAGGATGGAAAATTATCTTATAAAAAAGTTATGCCAACAAAAGAGTATCTCAAAAAATGGGTTGGTATGACAGGGTTTAATATAGGGTTAAATAAAAATAAAACTCCTAACTGGAGAAATACTATAAATGTACAGCAAATGCAAAAGGTTATAGATGATGCACAATATTGGCTCCCTGCAGAACCTTGGGCTATTATACCAGTTTTCTAATTACTTACGTGGTTTAGTAAGATCATTCAAAATCCATTTATCTCTTTCTTCCATTGGTATTGATGAAAGATCGATATACGGAATTCTTTCAAGTTCAAGATAATTCTTTATTATCAAATCCAATTTAATTATCTGCTCTTTGTTATGGTATCTTATACCATCGTTCTGATCTTCTTCATCAAGAAACGGCGGGACATAATATATTTTATGCCACTGACTTAAGGACTTTAGAATTTCCTTCTGTAAATGATTTATTGTTGCTATATCCTTTAAGCTTAAAACAGGGCTAAATAAAGATCTGAAATAGAAGTAGTTTAGAATAGAGCTAGAATCACAGATGATAAACTCTTTAGATCCAACATACATTCTTTCCCTACCGAGTTGCTTATAGAATATGATGATTTGATCGGTGGGTGTATTTGGTATCCCCCACTCTGCAATATAGTCCGTTGCTGCTTCCCCAACAAACACAGAATTTCTTTTTGATATCTTTAATCCGTGATGTATAGATGTTGCAAGCGTGGACTTACCTGAACTCGGTGCACCTATTATCGAGATTAAACGTGACTCCTGATTCTCCTTCATTTTAATTAATTTATAGGGGTTATACACTATTTTATGATAAAGGATCCGGGATAAACCAATAATTTATTTTTATATACCGGGATTATTAATTAAGTTTGCGTCTATAATCTAAAAATATAAATATCCAAGTAGAATATGAATATTAAAGAATCAATTTATATAAATCGCCATTCAGATAAGATAGTAGTTGAAAGAATATCCCTGACCGAATTTATAATGTCAGGATACTCTGCAGATTTTTATCGGACTTCAGTCACCGATGACAATAAGCTTATAATGTTTGATCCTCCGGGAGGACCTTACACCACAGTCGAACATGAAAATCAACCAGGAGCTGATATGGGTTACTATGAGACAGAATGGGAAGGACTTATAGTCGAAGCAATGGAATTTGTTGAAGGCGGAATTAAACTCACATGCTTTTATGAAACAAAAGTGGTGTGGGATGAGTTAAAAAAAGAAAACAATTAAAAATAGAATATGAACCAAAAATCAGAATTTGAAAAGTACGCTAGAAGCGAACATAACATTTCTTCATTGAAATTAGATTATTTCGATAAGCAAATCCAAGCATCAATGACACCTTATATTTTAGAGGAAAGAGAAATGAGGGTAACCCAAATGGATATCTTCTCACGTTTAATGCGTGATCGTATTCTTTGGGTTGCTGGTGAAGTTAATGATAACATGTCAACGGTGGTTCAGGCACAGCTAATGTATCTGGATTCTGTGGATAACAGAGATATCACTATGCACATCGATTCACCAGGTGGATCAGTTAAGTCTGGTTTATCTATGGTCGATGTAATGGAATACATCTCTGCAGATATCAGAACAGTTAACACAGGGATGGCAGCTTCAATGGGATCTGTTTTACTTGGAGCTGGAGCAAAAGGAAAGCGTAGCTCATTGAGATTTAGTAAGGTGATGCTACACCAATCGAGTGGTGGTTTCAGAGGAAACATTCAGGACGCTAAAATCGACATGCAAGAATGGGAAGAGTGTAATAAAATTCTTTTCGATCTTCTCGGCGGTTACTGTGGGAAAAAACCAGAACAAGTAATGAAGGATGCAACTAGAGATTTCTGGTTAAGTGCAGAAGCAGCTGTTAAGTACGGTATCATTGATGAGGTTGTTACTAAAAAAGATCCAAAGAAAAAATAGGCTAATATGAATATAGGAATTATCGGGCAGGGGTTTGTTGGAAGCGCAGTATACGAAGGAATGAAAAATTACTTCGACGTATTTGCTTTCGATAAAGATCCAAAGAAATTTAGTAATGCTATAGGTATATCTGGAGTAGTAAGAAACACTGAGGTCACTTTCTTATGTGTACCTACCCCAATGAGAAAAACCGGGGAGTGTGATCTTTCGATCATATCTTCAGCTTTAAACGAGATCTCTGATTGTGTAGATGAGCACGGAAAAGAAGGTTATATAGTTATTATCAAATCGACAATTCCACCAGGAACAACAGAGATGTTTGATAAAAAATTCGATAACATTGATATAGTATTCAATCCAGAATTTTTAACAGAGGCTAATGCTAACGATGATTACAAAAATCAAAATAGAATCATCATCGGAGGTGAAAGACCAGGAACAACGAAGGTTAAACAAATATTCTCTAAAGCTTTTCCCAAAGTTCCTGTAATTAAAACCAGCTCGACTATTGCGGAGATGATTAAGTACGTTACGAATACTTTTCTAGCTACTAAGGTTTCTTTTGCTAATGAGATGTATCAGATCTGTCAGGAGCTTAATATTGATTACGATAAAGTAATCGAATATGCTCGTTATGACGAAAGGTTGGGTAATTCCCATTGGGGTGTTCCTGGTCCTGATGGTGATCTGGGATACGGCGGACATTGTTTTCCTAAGGATATTGCAGCTTTACAATATGTTGCTAAACAAATGGGAATTTCAACAAAGATTCTAAATGCTTCAATAGAAAAGAACAGAGAAGTTAGAACCGATAAAGATTGGGAATCACAAATAGGAAGAGCAGTTTCAGCGGATTAAAACAAAAATAATGAAATCGATAGTTAATCGTAAGGCCAGATTCGAATACACTTTCATCGACACCTATATCGCAGGGATATGCCTATTTGGCACCGAGGTAAAGGCGATCAAAGACGGTAAGGCTTCTATGGTTGACACATATTGCATTTTCGATAAAGGGGAACTTTGGGTGAAAGGACTGGGAATAACTCCTGGTCCTGGATCCTTTCAGCACGAAGCACTTAGAGATAAGAAGCTTCTCCTCAGAAAGAAAGAGTTAAAAAAACTAAGCTCCTCACTAGACAAAGGGTTAACCATAATCCCGGTTAAGATATTTGTAGACGAAAGGAATAGGCTAAAAATGGAAATAGCTTTAGCTAAAGGTAAAAAGCTTTATGACAAAAGGGAATCTATTAAGGAGAGAGACGTAGAAAGGGACCTAAGAAGAATGGATTAAGTCCATTTCATAATGTTAGTGGCTTTATTATAAAGAGCAACCAATTTATTTAGATCATCCTCGGTCTTCCCTATTTTTTTCAGAAACAATTCTTTAGATCTTTGATCTAAATCTTTGTAAATGCCCATAAAGATTGGAATATCTTCTTTATAGATAGATTCTAAATAACTTTCTATATTAGGAATTTTAGATAGATCAAAAGCTAATCCCTGTTTAGCATATCTTTTTCTAGCCCAATTAACGAGATAAGCAAATCTAATATTCCAGTCTGTTAATGAAGAGATATTAGAATTGAAGTTCTTTAGTATATGGGGTGCACCGGTACCAAACATACCTTTAATAGTTTTTCTAACCGGACCATTGCCATAGATAGTTATACATTCAGAAGGTTCATTCATATAAAGAAGATCGTTATAAATTCTCATATTACTATTTTTCCATATTCTATCGGTAGTTGAATCATAAAAACCAAGTTTTTCTAATAGCCCAAATAACGGCAACCTTTTTACATCGTCGATTGTGTAACTATATGAAGAAGCCTCGAATATGGCAAATGGCTTAAGATTTTTCATCGTAGTTATATATCTCTAATAAATAATATTTAGATAAAAATGATAAAAACAACAGTAATAAAGGCACGGACAGTGGCAGAGGCTTCAGAAACATATGGTGAAGAAGCTGTACATAAAGTATTTGAATTGGTAGCCAATAAGGCACCCAGAGAAGTTTTCGATGAACTCGAAGATGAGTATTTGAAAGATTGCTTATTTTTTCTGCTAAGCGGAGATATAGATTAGAATCTTATTTTTCTAATTCTTTTTCCCTTTCAATTTTTCCAAGAAAGAAATATAGTGCAAAGAAGGAAGCAGAAGCCATATAGAATAAGATGTCTGTGATTAAATACGAACCCGTCCACTTTGTAACTATCGCAAATAGTGCATCGAATCCCAAGGGATTGAAAAACGTTGCCAGTATGAGCGCTATTGTTTTTAGTCTCTTTAATTTCATTAGTTGTTTTACTATTTGAATCGTCCATAGTGGAAAATATTTTCACGTTTTAGCTCCTTAGTGGAAAAAATTCGTGGGATTCGAGTTATCCAACACTATATATTGGAAAAAAGTTTTCTTTTTTGTGAAAAAAGTTTTTTTAAACAGAAACGGTTTCTTATATTTGAGTATAATTAATAACAAAGGTCCCTTAGCTCAGTTGGTTAGTAGCGTCTGACTCATAATCAGAGGGTCACAGGTTCGAGCCCTGTAGGGACCACCACCTCCAGTTTAAATAAGCTTAGCGAAGCTTATTACCGTTTATCTAATGAAGATATTAAAAAGATAAACAAGCTCGCTAAAAGCTTTTAAACGAGCTTTTATTCGATATATAGGGTTATGAAGATACTTAAATACTCTCAATTTTCCAATCTGTCTGAATCAGAAGACGAGAAATCGTATACATTCGATGAACTATCTCCGGAGGCTAAGAAGAATGCCATAGATAGAAATAGAGATTATAACATAGAATCATACGATTGGTGGGAGCCTATCATAGAGGGATTCACTGAAGAAATGGAAGCGATTGGTATGGCCGATATTGATTGCCAGTTCTCTGGATTCTATTCACAAGGTGACGGTGCTTCTTTTACAGGAAAAGTGAAAGACAATGAATTATTTCTAAAAGAGCTTGGAATAACACCAGCATCAGTAGGTCTAGGTGATAAGACACCAAGAAAATTTGATACGGCTTTAGCTTCAATTGCAGAAAATATCTACATCACTATACAAAGAAATGATAGAAACTACTATCACCACAACACGATCTCAGCAAACGTTGAGGTTGACGGTGACGAGGAGATCGAACTTGATCTAGGTCTGGGTATGATTATAGAGATTGATGTTAATGATGTGTGTGAAAGAATAGATCCTATAATTACGGATTGGGCAAGAGAAAAAAGCAAAGGCCTTTATAATAGTCTTGAAACATACCATGATGAGCTAACTTCAGACGAAACAATAGCTGAGGATCTAAGATCAGGGGGTCACACTTTTGACGAGGATGGAAATATGTTATAGATCGCCGAAACAAATATCAACAAATAATAATATAACAGAAAAACCTGAATGTGATGGCAAAGCAAAAGAAAAAACCGGTGGTCGAATTAAATGACGACATTAATTGGGATTATGATGTTTACCAGGGGAGATCTAAAAGACAAGTTTTCAATAACGAAACCGTAGCTTATTACGCAGTTTTAAGCTTAGTTGGTTTTGGAATTGGTCTTATTTTATATTGGATTTTCTCTAGTATGTAATTTAATCCGGTTGAATATAAAATAGAAAGGTGAGAAATTATTTCCCGCCTTTTTTTAATTCCTACGTGACTTAATGTAGTCTGCTATAAAGAATATCGTTGCTGTCCATCCCCAGACTACTGCTGGGGCAATTAATAGTAATAGTAATAATTTTTCCATTGAGTTTAATATGTAAAATAATACTATATATCTAAAAAATATACACTAAAATTTTTTTATCCCGTAATATGATCTTATATTTACCCTAACTTAAATAATTAAATATGGCTTACATAAAAAACACGGTTAATCCGAAAGCTCCGTTCAATAACGCTTCATGGACAAAAAAAGATGATGCAATTCTGAAAGAAATGGCATCAGGTAAATCAACCACTGATCAGATTGCAGTTGCGCTAGGTCGTACTAAGGCATCAGTTTGGGGACGTAAAAGTACGTTGGGTGTTAAAGGCCGCTTGACTTCCTCTAAGGGCCAAAAAAATATTGCTCCGACAACATTATCCACAAAAAATCGTAGATGGGGTACAGATCCAATGATCAAAACTAATAAACCTACCAGGTTAATTAAGACTGTTAGCGAGCCCCGGGTAATTGAGCAAGCCAACATCTCTATAGATTTTGCTAGTTTATCAAGATTGGCTAAACAAACTGGAGCTAAGATTGTTATCACTTTCGAATAAGCGATAATCACAGGGAACAAAAAAGGCCTGATTACTCAGGCCTTTTTTTATGTTTACGAATTTTATTATTGAAATTTGGTTGCTAAATTAACCAATCCCTGAAAATATACCTTCCATTGTGGATCCAGAGCAACCAGCTCTTGCATAGAGAATTTCTCAGGTGCTGGTTTCAAATCAATATCTGTACCGATTCTTTTGTGGACGTTTAAATAGCAATAATATCCGGATAAAGCAGGAGCAAGGGCTTTCTTAGGTCCGTTTATATCTGCATTGAAATCAATATCAGCAAATCCTTTATCCTTAGTAACATATCCAGCTACAAAAGCTGTAGGGAAATATCCGGTCTCCAGCTTAGATTCTTCTTTTCTAACTGCGTTATTCCAAACACCAGATCCTTTAGCCATGCTCATAATAGAGAAGCAACAATCTGCAAATCCTTCCATGGTAAAAGTTGATTTAGGAATCATCCCGTAATTAGGAATTTTCATTGATTTACCAACAAAGCTAGTGGCAAACTGTTTACAAGCTGCAAAATACTCCGAGTTTTTATCTCTATCTTTAGCTTCTTCACCCCTAACTTTAGCTAAATACTCTTCTGTATCTACACCCTTAGCAATCCCTGGTGACTCCAGTGTCTCTGCGTTTGCAGCTTCAAATATGTAATTTTCAAATAATTTAATGTGTTCCATTGTATAGTTTTTTTTATATATCTTCATATCTTATGCAACCTTAGTCAAGGTAGCGTTATATGTTCCTTCTACTCCTTTGACCTCACCAGTTCCAGTAAAAGCTATTAGCGGTGCTTTTGCTTTTGCTTTTGCAGCAAGGATCTTTAATGTATCTGGATTTAACTCAAATAACTTACCTGTGTTATCCTTAACCCAACATTGTTTTTTATCGTCCTGCCAAGCAGCTACCACTGAAATAGGTCCATCGTACCATGTTATACCGATCTTTTGTACTTTTGCTTTAACTTTATAGAATATCTTTGTCAATCCATAAGATAAAATTACTCTACCAGTTTTGTCGTTTGCCGATGTTATTTTAACACCATCATAAATGATTTCTGCTTCATTTAAAGATTCCCCTGAAAATTGTTCGTACTCTAATATGTGCTCCATTGTATTTTTTATGTATTTTAGAACCATCCTCCCTGTAATCCTTTACCTACACCAGAAAGATCCTTCATACCTGTTCTTTTTAGAACACCGGCTTTAATTTCAGGGTAAGGGTCAAGAATATATAGCTTAAGTGGATTATTTTTAAAATATTCATCGATTATATCATCGCTTAAAACTGTTGAAGCCAGCTGACTAGCTTTTTTACTTCTATCTGGATTATCGTCCCAATGTCTTTTAATCGCTTCCACGCCTGCTCTTGTGTCTTCCACATCTACTGACCCTCTATCAAGAATGATTAAAGCATTCTTGATATTCCAGGGTCTGGCAATAAAATAATCAGTCGATAATTCTTCTGCTTCCATAGGTATACCTTCTAAAGAACCTGGCGTTCCACTTATCCATATTCTTCCTTTTACTATTGAAGGAAATCCTTTCATGTCTTTCAGATCTGTACTAAACATCATCACATTCTTTCCGACATAATCTGGTGCAAAATTTTCTAACGTGTCAAGATCAAAATGACTGCCTCGTAATTCAAATTCTCCTTTTACCTTTCCGAATTTAAAAGTTCCGATTACATCTTTATTTAAACCATTTGAATCCATTACTCTAACCTTACCGTCAACATCAACAGATTCTGTTTTAGTGTTCCACCTCCATGGTGCTTGTGTGAATACGTTTATAGCCTTTATCTGTTCTTGAGTTAAAGGTCCTGTTCTTTCACTTACTGAATTCCTTTCTGATTCCTTAGAATATCTCACAATAAGATAATTTAACATATCAGAGAGATTGTCATATTTATTGCTAATGTATCCCGAATCAACTCCTTTATCCCTGATGTATCCTGATGCTTGAAGAACTACTCCAGCAGGATAAAGATAATTTATCAGGGTGTTTTTCAACATAATAGTGTTAAGTCTTGTCTGCCTATCGGTAGTTGTCTCAATAAATCCTAGATCCTGTAAGGTTTTCCACTCTGGCATTTCTTTCCAGTTGCTAGGCCATTTTTCGTTTCCTGAAGGAATAAATTCCTCAAATAAAAGATTTCTTTTACTATAAGATCCGAAAAGTTCATATGGCAAAATTCTCATTGCTATTAAATTTTCTTTACCTCGTTTACAAATTCGTTGAATGTTCTGAAAGTTTGTGATTCATTTGGTTTCTCGTCAGTGCTTAATTCAGTTCCTTTCTCCTTCTCCCAATGAAATAGTGGCGTGTTCCAAGCAACCTCGAAAGTATCAACTGCATCTCGATAAGCTTCAGGTGATTCCTCATTAGAATCTCTTGTATACTGCCAACCCATAAATAACTCATCAGGTACTTGAAATCCGAAGAATTCCAGTACTTTCTTCTGTGTGGTTAGACTCTGATCAACCTGCCAGTTCTGACCTATCACAACTAAACCTGCCATTATGTTATCGATCGTGCTTTTCTCCCCGAGTGTGCTGTGCATGTTCTCCATCCAATCAAGCCTTTCTATAACCTTCTGGTAGATTGCATTAACACTTCCCCATCTCTGAGATCCAAAGAAGACAACTGCCTGACTATCATAGATTGCGTTGGCTATCTTGTAAAGCTCATCATCTTCAAAATCATGTGATGCCCAGCATCTAAGATGCCCATGCGGATTCTTTATATCGTCTTTAATAGCTGATTCTTTAACGCCACAATTATTACCATGTAGTTCACTAACGCAGCCTAAACAGTTGTGTATGTTTAATTTAGCAGCATCTATAACCTCAACCTTAATATCTCTTTGCTTTAGCTTTTCTGCCAGATTTCTAGCTAACTGTGAAGATTTTGGACTTTCCCCAAACTTCTCAACATACGGACTCCTACTGGAAGTAGTGATAAAAGTAACCTTCTTACAAGGGGTAAGCTTCTCGATGAACCTCCTTACATCCTCTATTTCAAATCCGTATTTTACGTCTATCATAATTAATATCTAGTTGGCATTCTATCGTTTCCACCTCTTCCCTCTTGCATCTTAGCCATTACAAGGCCAAATAGAAATGCGTTAAAAGCCTCGTAATGATCCGAAGCGTAAATTACATTATTATCTATTGCTACACCTGATTGTCCGTCCTGTGTGTGTCTAATTGATAAATTAGGGTACATTCTTTTAACATCAGATTCAAGTCTTGCTCTCATAGCTTCCTGCTCTCTTGTTATTGCCTGATTGTCATTACTAGGCACGGCAACATCAGATGTTTGAGTTCTTAGCTGGGGAACGTTAGTCATCTCTGGAGATTCGTTTACGAAGTTTTCGTACATTTTTATGTTCATCATAGGTATTCTTTTATTTGATCTATATATCCAAAAAAGAAAGACGAGAGTAGCGAGTTCCCGTCTTTCAGTGATCGTAACCACTCCGGTCCTAAAATGGGGGTTAAACCCGCCGGATAATGTATATATTTCAAGGAGAGAGGGGATATATAGAGCATGATGAAATTTATCAGAACATTTGATGATTACGAGAATCAAATGGTTCCTACCAGCTTTAGAGTTAGCAAACCAGGAGTGGAAAATATTGCGGATCAATTTCTAAGAGATCTGGGAAAGAACTACGATCTAAGAGTTGGTAAAGAGTTCGATAAGAAGAAAGGAAACTGTGCTTGGTATGTTCAGGAGTTTTATCAATGGTGTGAAAATAACAGAACACCTGTTAGAATAGTTTACTTTCCAGAAACAGAAAAGGCTAAAGATGCACACATAGCAATACTGGTTGATGATTTGGTTCTAGATTTTGCACACAAACAATTTACTAAAGATAAAAAAGAAAAGTACTCTGTGCTTCCCTTAAAGGATTATAGAAAATATGGGTATTCTGATGAGATTGAGGTTTTGGATGAAGTACCTAGCTGGATCGAAGACATCTACCCTCTGGACGAGAAATAAATCAAATATCCACAAAAAAGCAGGTCGATCATTTATTCATTATATTTATTCTTTGAGGGTTAAATATGTTCCATTAATTGACCAGGTACCTTTATTTGGGATACCTGACATGTCACGAAAACCCTCTGGACCATCCATAGAAATTTTTATTTGTTTTTTATTTTTATCAAAATCCGGATGTTTTATAATAAGACCTGTACCGCTACCAATTTGCAAAACAAAATTCCCTGAAGAAACTTCAAGACCTAATTTATTTTTTATCGTAGCTGTTATTTTACCGTTACTAATCTTCTTTTCTAAAGATTCGTTAATAAACCCAGGTGATGAATTATCAGATTCAAAGTAGTTTTCAAATAATTTTATGTGTTTCATACTAGCCTATTGATTTTATCTATATATCATTTTTTTGAAATTCAAAGCTGGGTTAGTCAAGGTCTTTAAATTCTTTATCTTCTTAAAATCATATCCCATACCGTGAAACTAATTCCTTATACCAGTTTATTTCGTTCTGGTCTATTTTATATCTTTCTCCACTTATAAGTTGATTATCTTTAGTAAATTCTGGACTTTCTAAATATGAAATTAACTCTCCTGGTTTAATTGCCTCTATTGTATCAATACAATCGCTGGTAATTAATGACACTTCAATACTCTGGCCATTCACTATTTCATTTCCCGAGTGATAACCAGACATTCCACAAATACTAGCTAATTTATATTCTTCTTGATCTATATAGGTATCACTTTTATGAAAAAATTTAGTTCCTTTTTTTAGAGTTATTTTATAAACTGTTGGAAATAAATTTCTAGATAAATTGGGGCTAGGTCTATCAGCATCTAATCCAAATCTCAAATAGCAATAGTAGAAAGCATATGGTATATTATTAGTTACATACATAACTTTTCCCGAAACACTTTCCTTATATCCTCCTTCTTTATTGATAAGGTCTGATACATTTTCTAAATTAAGATTATTAAAGTTTTGCCCAGAATAAACAATATTTCCACCAATTAATCCATCTTCATTTTTTATGGCCACTTTAGTATCTTCGGTTCCTATTTCAACACATTTCATTCCATTCGCATAATCCAAATTATTCATTGTCATATCCAATGCCATCTCTGATATTGTTTTATCTTTCAGATTCTCCTCAGCCCATGTTAATAAGTCCATACCCCATCCCGAAATTTGAAAGTTGGGTTTATCTGGTCTTATAGACATACCCTGTGACTTATTGAAGAGTTCTTCGTATCTACTTTGGACTTTGTCATAAAGTTCAATGGTATTTACAAATTCTCCCGAGTTCCATTCAAAGCTTTTTAATTTCTGATTTAACTCAATAGTATAAGCCTTAAATCTCTTAAATATGTCTGTTTCTAATATTTTTTTGTTTCTATCAGAAGCATTAAATTTATCTATAAAAGCATATGTGTCTCTGTTCTTAAAATTAGGACTCCCGTCGATACAACTAAAGAATTTATTAAACTCTTCTTTTTTTGATTCAAAATCATCTTTTATAAATGAAGAAATTTTGTTATATTTAGCGACATCTTCATTATATTTTTCTAACTCTTTAGTTAGTTTATTTTTTTGAACTACTTCTTTTATATTATCATATTCTCTAATTATGTATTGATAGAGAGAGCTAATATACATAATTAGATATTCGGCATCATCCGAAGATATTTTTCCTAGTTCTGAATACCAATCCCCCGAATCGAGTATGGTTTTAAATTTCTCACGTAACCTAATAGCTATGCTCGAGCCTCCTTGATTATTTTTATCTATTTTTTGCTGTAGTCTATCGGAAAATTCTTTCTTTTCTCCGTCATTTAATCCCTCGTAAGTGTCTCTTAATAGCTTTACCTGAGCATTTATTTCTTTTCTATCGGCTCCGGTAAAGCTCCTAGCTATTTTACTAAAAACACCTTCGTTAACATTACTATTAATAAAATCATTAAAACTTTTTATTCTTTTCATAACTCTATATATCCGCTAAAGCATGCCTCTTAGAGCCTGATAAGCCCTTAGTGCTACTAGTCCTCTACCCTGCTCTGGGCTTACCCATTTGAAATCATCAGCATAAAGCAGAACCTGATCGTCCTGAGGAATCTCGCTCCAAAGACTCTCCACAGCAGCCAGATAACTGGTACCCTTTTGCATTTTGTCATATATCTTCTTTAATGTTTTTTCTGAGACTGGATTGCCATGACAACCGAAATCCCTGAAAACACTTTTTGGTGCTCCCTCAAGTGAGGTGAGAAGATTGTTAGTACAAGTGAAATCCCCACCAACCCGTTGGGGTGCTCCCTCTAATGAGGTTAGAAGATTGGTGTGACAATAGAAACTCCCGCCAACCTCTCGTGGTGCTCCCATAAGTGAGGTGAGTGAATTGTTGTTACAATTTAAGCTCATTCCAACCCGTTGTGGTGCTCCCTCAAGTGAGGTGAGTGCATTTTCGTTACAATATAAATCCCCGCCAACCCGTTGTGGTGCTCCTATAAGGGAAGTAAGGGAATTGCGGGGACAAAAGAAACTTCTATTAACCACCCCGAACTTAACTCCTTTAAAATCTGAAAGTCCCTGTCCGGTACAATTGAAATCCAAATCCACATCAACCAGTCCAGTCTGTGGATTTAGTGACCATGTTCGATTAGCACATTTATCCAACCACTCGATCTGCTCCTCAGTAAGTGCTGCTGGTGCTGCCGCATTGGCTTCGAATATCTGATATGGCTTAATGTACTTCATTATAAATAACCCTTTATGTTATTGTAGTTAGCCAACGCCTTGTATTTTCTTGTTTCTTCTGGTGGTAGATTAGGCATTTGTTTATACATTAACGCCCTATCTTCATCTTCCATCTCCGGCCAGTATTGTTCTAGAGCCTGCTGATAAGCAATTCCTTTTCGAATTAGCGCAAAGATGACTTTTAAAGTTGATTCAGAGACTGGATTACCACCACAATAGAAAATCTCACCAACCGTTTGAGGTGCTCCCACCAGACTCGTGAGCTGATTGCCAACACAACTGAAAGCCCCATTAACTTTCTGAGGTGCTCCCACTAGTGTGGTGAGCTCATTATCCCTACAACTGAAACGCCCATTAACAGCCTGAGGTGCTCCCTCAAGACTCGTGAGCTGATTATTCTCACAATCGAAATCCTCACCAACACTCTGAGGTGCTCCCATTAGACTTGTGAGCTGATTATTCTTACAACTGAAACCCCCACCAACGCTCTGAGGTGCTCCCACTAGTGTGGTGAGCTGATTGTCATCACAATTGAAACTATTGCCAACACTCTGAGGTGCTCCCTCCAGTGTGGTGAGCTGATTATTATAACAATTGAAATCCCCACCAACACTCTGAGGTGCTCCCTCCAGTGTGGTGAGCTGATTATTCTTACAACTGAAACCCCTTCCAACTGTCCCGAATCTGACACCTTTAAAATCTTGTAGATTCTGGCCGCTACAATAGAAATCCCCATCCACATCAACAAGCCCTGTAGATGGATTGTATTTCCAGGAGTTCTCTGTGCATTTATCTAGCCAGCTAAGCTGCTCTCTGGTGAACACCTTTCTGATTGGTTCTGATTCTGATTCAAATAGGTTGTATGAGGTAACGTGCTTCATGATTTTATATATCCACAAAAAAAGCAGACAATTGTCTGCTTTAATTTAATGTTGGTGGTGTTTACTTTTTCTTTGGCATCGTCGGGATTGGGGTACCTACTGGGTAGGGAAATCCTTCTTTTGCTGCAGTTATTGAAGTCTCCCCGTTCTTAACAGCTACTGCTTTACGCAAAGGAATTGCTGCTTCATTAAGTGGTCCATAAACTTTAGCTAAGATAATTCCAGATTCAGTGGTATCAAAAACCACACCAGGCATAGCAAACATGTTGCTCTCAGATGTTGCTGGTGAATCCAGGTTAATTGTAAATGATCTGTTCACTGGGGAAGATAACTCCCACTTCTTGCTTTCAGGGTTGAACTGAGGAATAGTGGTAGTGGTGTCAAAGTACCAGAATAGGCTCCAGATTGTTTTATCTGTTCCGTCTGGTGTTTGAAAGTTGGACGCCACTGCGAAATCTCCCCAAGTACCTCCACTGCCATACATGTCTAGATTAGAGATGGAAGGTCCTGTTAGAACTGGACAGATAGCACATCCTTCATCGAACTCCACGCCTTGAATAATGATCTTATTGCCTGTAGGCACTGCAGCAGATGCTCCACAGAAAGCAAAAGCACCTTCGTGAATTTTAAGGGCTTTAGCCTCGTTCTCTTGGGCAGTTTGCACTTTTTGTACGCTGTCTGAGCACCCAGCTATTAATAAGGTGGCAAACAGGAAAATAGTAATCGTTTTTAGGTTTTTCATTTTATTATGTTTTTTTTATTGTCTTATATATCATTATATCATTCCTTTAATATTGGTATAAGTTTTCATAGCATCCAACTTCCTTCTCTCTTCTGCTCCAATCCACTCGAAATCAGGTCTGTATAACAGCACCTGATCCTCCAAGGGAAATAGGTACCATCGGGATTTAACAACATCTAGATAGGATCTACGCATTCCCATATAATCTAATATTTCTTTAAGTGTCTTCTCAGTAACTGGATTATCCTCACAGTGGAAAATACCACCAACTTTCTGAGGTGCTCCCTCAAGACTTGTGAGCTGATTATCTATACAATAGAAACTTCCACCAACGGTCTGAGGTGCTCCCTCAAGACTTGTGAGCTGATTCTCACTACAATTGAAAAACTCATTAACAGTCTGTGGTGCTCCCACCAGTGAGGTTAGAGCATTGTTCTTACAAGTGAAATCCCCATCAACTTTCTGAGGTGCCCCCACCAGACTTGTGAGCTGATTATGACTACAAATGAAATGCTTGCCAACTGTCTTAGTTGCTCCCACCAGGGTGGTGAGCTGATTGCTCCTACAATCGAAATCACCATCAACACTCTGAGGTGCTCCCTCAAGACTTGTGAGCTGATTGCCGTTACAATAGAAACTCCCGCCAACGGTCTGAGGTGCTCCCTCGAGTGAGGTGAGCCGATTGCGATAACAACTGAAAGCCCCACCAACTTTCTGGGGTGCTCCCACCAGACTTGTGAGCTGATTATTCTGGCAATCGAAACTCCCATTAACAGCCTGAGGTGCTCCCTCCAGACTTGTGAGCTGATTACTATTACAATTGAAACTCCCTTTAACCTCTTGTGGTGCTCCATCAAGTGAGGTGAGACGATTGTCTTCACAATCGAAATCCTCGCTCACTTCTCCGAATCTAACACCTTTAAGATCCGTCAGACCCTGTTCGTTACAATTGAAATTCCCATCAACATCTACAAGCCCTGTAGAAGTGTTAAGCTTCCAGCTTCCATATACACATTTGTCGAGCCACCCGATCTGCTCCTGGGTCGGCTCCATCACACTCTCAAACATTCTATAGGTCTTTAAATTCTTCATCTTCTTATATGGTTACCTTATAAACCTAAATCATTCTTAACAAAATAATGAGCTATTTCCCATGCTTGTTCAGGTGACATATTATATTGTGTTTCTAAAACTTTCATTATAGCTCTTTCTACATACTCATGCAGTATTACTCTTTTAATTTCATTCTCGGGAGTTTTATCAGATATAAAAATTTCATCCTCTGGAATATGAGAACTTTTTTTACCATAATGATGACTACCTAAATATGTGTTCCACACGTGAAATTTTTGACTTAAGATGGAAGAATTAATTAGATAAACTTTAATTCCATCTATAGTAGTCAATAATTTTATTTTATATTCTTCCCGCCCGAAGAAAGAATTCATGTGTTTGTTTTTTGGAAAAGAAGGTGAAAATGCTTCGAAAGTTTGTAGTAATCGCCACTGAGTCATCTCCATCACACTCTCAAACATTCTATAGGTCTTTAGATTCTTCATGTCCATTATATATCCATAAAAAAGCAGGTGATTTCCTGCTTTTTTGTAACATTACCATAAATCTAGTTTAAACTAGGTGCTGGAAACTTGCACACAATCTTTTCTATTTTTTCTGCGTAGCTCTTGTTGCTGTAGCAACAAAGAAGCAAAGTCCATAAAGATCGGTATACGAAATTAAAGAATTCGTCTGCTGCTTTATCGTCACCGTAAAACTGCCCTAATACTATTCTGGACATAGGGTCCTGCATTAAAGCCATATTTATTTGTATTGTGTTAAATCCATTTACATCAATACCTGATATTTTCTTTATTGCAATGTCATGTATTGGATCTTTTTCTGTGGCAGCAACCATTTTACCTGATCCGATTTTTCCCCCTGATCCTTCGTATATTTCACGATTATACTTTACCTGCATTTCATTGTAGATATCAGATATCTCCTCAAGTAAACGGGTTCTTCTTGCCCCTGTCTCCATATAGGACAAAGCATGCAAATGTGTTGCAATGCCTGCTATTTTTTTACTTCTTTCATCTCCACGTCTAAGCATAGGAGATATTTGACCAAGCCTATCAATCATTTCTTTTTTTATTCCATCTAATTTTTCCATTATTTTGAGTTTTAAATTTTTCATAAAGATAAGTCAATTATACGGGATAAAAAAATAAAACCACAAAAAAAGCAGACTTATGTCTGCTTTGATTAACTTTGTGCTCTATTCTAGATCCATTTCATTTTAGCTTTTGCTGAAACCATTTTATCAATGTCTATTCCTCTAGATTGTGATCTTTTTGAAAGCACCTGATATAGATAAGGAACATTTTCTTTTATAGCTAAAAGTGCGTCACTCTCGCATTTATCTATAATAATATCAAGAGCAGAATCTGAAATGTTATTAATAGATTTCTCGATTTGATCGGACTCATTTAAGCTAAATTTTTTAAAATTTATCAGATTTTTCATTGAATTAAATGTATTTTATTTCATCTTTATATATCACATATAAGATCGTGAAGTTCTTCTGGAAATTTCGGAATCTGATTCAATGATGAGATGCGATCAAAATGTGTACCTATCCATTCATACTTCTTACCGCTAAAGGTTGAAGGCGAGGTAAATACTCTAAATCTGGTTAATATATCAAAATGAATTCCATGCAGAAAATTAAAGTGTTTATTCTCTATTATCAAATCATCCGTTCTGAAATAAGCATGAAGTCCACCATTTAGGCTCGTTTCCATTAAAAAAGAATTGGGATCTATTTCTCTTTCTGCCAGGAGAGAATAGAAATTATCAACTGAATTATTAATCGCCTCTATATCAAGACAAAAAATACCTGAATTTCTGAGTGAGATGCCAAGAAAATTAAAATCTTCGGAAAGCATATCAGGCGAATTCAATATTTCATCACTTATCTTTAGTGTTTTTCTGTATAGCTTCTTTGATCTGTGCTCTCCCTCAACTTTAATAGAAACAGTATCGATCCCAATAGATCTCCATCTCTTTGCGTGTTCTAATATTAGATCCCTATGCACGATTTAGAAAATCTCTTCAATAACACAATTTTGTGGCATATTTTCTCTATCTATTTCTAAATATGTTATTATGCTATCCCCCCAATAAACTGGAACGTATTTAACCATAGCGTTCACACGATCAAAGAAGCCACGAAGTTTTACCCGATCTATATTCTTGTCACGTGTTGGCCCGTTCATTAGTCCTATTCTCATGAAGTCACAGTACATATAGGATTTTTCCATTATTGAAAAAGTGGATTCATAATCTATTACAGGTTCAAAACTAATAAACGTTCTAAATCCGAGGTTTTTCAATTTAATAAGGGATTTTACCCTATCCTCATTCGTTCCTGCACCAATCTCTATTTCATCATGACCTGTAAGGGAGAAGCCAAAAGCAAAAAGTTCCATTTTAGGTTCTAAACCCCATACTGTTCCGGAATTCTCAAATTCTTTTACGAATTCCCCATTTACCCAATCTGTACATTTAGTTAAAACCTTAAAGGGAATATTATTATCATGACAAATTCTCATAGCGGAAAACGTCAGTTCTTTTGTCTCGGGAAGCATTGCGTCGGTTGTTAATGAGAAGAAAAGTCTTCCCCTTTCCTGTAATGAAGCTAGGTTGTCTTTTATCTCCTCTTCAAAAATCTCTAATGCATGCGATTCGTTGATAAAGTGCTTTATGAGTTTAACGCTAGATGACCATGAATGTTTAACAATATACGTACAGCAGCAGTATGTGCATGAGTTAGAACACCCAATATAAAAATTGCAAGTCCATGGACTCCTTCTTCCTGTTTTATTTCTAAAAACTAAAGATTTTAATTTTTTTTCCATTAAATTTAAGATTTATATAATTATCTAGTTAATACATATGCAGCAATAATGCCCTGTATACCGTTAAGAAGCTTAACAAAATCATCAGGATCGAGCTTATTCCCATTATAAGATTCCTCCTGTATATCATAATTTATATTCTCAATTATTTCTTGCGGATTTAGTTCATCATTCATAACTATCATATAGGTCGCATAATAAAGGGGCATATCGCCATAAAGTTCAAAAGTCTCCTTCTGTCCCTCTTCTACCTCATGCGGGTTATCAAAATCACCGTCCCAGCCCGTATCAAAAGCGTTATATCCTGCTGCTAACCAATCATTAAAAACCTCTTCTTTGCTAGGAATTGTCGGAAACACATCACCGGAAAACCCCCCAGGAATACTAGAGGGAAATACGGTGTCAACCTCTGGCGCTCCGTGATAGTCATCAGGGTGTAGCGAAATAAACATAGCACCTGCTTCTGCTGATTCGTTTAGTTTTTCTTTTTTCATATTGGGTTGTTCTTATTATTTTAATTATTATATATATCGCATTTCAAAACTGGCCTTTTCGGCCTTTTACCACAACCAGGCCCGGTCTCCAAATAGATGCAGATAATGTTCCGTCTCTTATAGATAGAGCAACTAATAGAGGATATATAGTGTTATGTGTAATAAAAAAATAATTAACGACCCACGAACTTAACAGAGTAGTTCTTCACAAGCTTTTCACTTTTTTTGACAAGTAAATCCCAAATAAGATAATCATTTATCATCGCGTTTCGATAGCCTTCAGTTCTTTCAGAAGCATTTGTAGCTTTACCTATTTTTTCATTAAAATCCTTCAAATAATCCACAATCAAAGAAATTACTTGAACGTTACCCTTTTCGTAATAAACATTCAAACAATCATCATCAGGTAAGTATTTGTTACTGAATTCATTACTCAATGAAAAGATAATATTTTTTCCTTTGGGTCTTTCATCAAAGACTAGATTTCTTTCATCGTCTAAAGATAGTCCTTTAACATCAAAAACACTGCAACCATTTACTTCTAAATGTGATTTTAATCCCTCGGCAAATTCTTTTACTTCGACAGGTGCTTGTTGATAAGATGTCAGTTCATTCAAAATAAAATTTTCGAATAATTTTAGGTATTTCATAATTAGTTAGTTATTTTTTACTAACACATAACAAGGTGTATATGTAAGTTTTTATTTAGTTTTTAGTATATATTAAAGTTTGATTTCAAAAAAACCTACACATACACCCAAACGGTATGAGACACTTGCAGCAATATAGAGGGTTTGAGATCCAGGAGACACTAAAGCCAATCACTCAAACAGAAGGGTGGGTTACTGCCGACAACTCGCTGTACAAGAAATACGTTTTTGCAGATTTCAATGTTGCCATGGAGTTTATGAACGAAGTAGCAGAGGTGTGCAACCAAATGGATCACCATCCCAAATGGACCAACATCTATAAGGAGGTGGAGTGCTGGCTCAGAACTCATGACGCAGGAGATGTGGTCACAGATAAGGATCACGAGCTAGCCCAAGCCATGGACAGGATAGCTTCAAGACTACTCTAAGGAGATATAGTGAATTATAAATAGCTCTTTATGTTAGCATAGGTAGCCAACGCATTGTACTTTCTCATCTCTTCTGGTGGTAGATTAGTCATTTGTTTATACATTAGCACCCTATCTACATCTTTCATCTTCGGCCAGCGTTTTTCTAGAGCCTGCTGATAAGCCATTCCTTTTCGCATTAGCGCAAAGATGGCTTTTAAAGTGCTTTCAGAGACTGGATTCCCCTCACAATTGAAACTCCCTTTAACGGTCTGAGGTGCTCCCTCCAGTGTGGTGAGCTCATTGTCATTACAATAGAAATCCACACCAACGGTCTGAGGTGCTCCCTCCAGTGTGGTGAGCTGATTGTTATCACAATTGAAATCCCCACCAACGCTCTGAGGTGCTCCCACCAGTGTGGTGAGCTGATTGCCCCTACAATCGAAATACCCTTTAACCTCTTGTGGTGCTCCATCAAGTGAGGTAAGACGATTGCCTTCACAATCGAAACCACCAACCGTCTGAGGTGCTCCCACCAGTGTGGTGAGCTGATTGCCCCTACAATCGAAATACCCACCAACGGTCTGAGGTGCTCCCACCAGTGAGGTGAGCTCATTGTCATGACACCAGAAATCACCGTTAACGGTCTTAGGTGCTCCCACCAGTGAGGTGAGCTCATTTTTCTCACAACTGAAATACCCACCCACTTTCCCGAACTTAACCCCTTTAAAATCTGTCAGACCCTCATCTACACAATAGAAATCACCATCCACATCAACAAGACCTGTTTGTGGATTAAGAGTCCAGCTTACATGTACACATTTATCCAGCCACTCTATCTGCTCCGCTGTAAGTGCTGGTGCAGATGCTGATGCACTGGCTTCGAATATCTGATATGGCTTAATGTACTTCATGCTGCTCCCGTTTTATCTGCTCTATATATCCATAAAAAAAGCAGACCAAAGTCTGCTTTAAATTATAATAACCAAATGTGGATTTAGATATCCATTAACCATACGGTGGGATCTATATTATTATAAAAGTGCCAAAACATTCTTCTTCTTCCGCCTATAGTATAATAATTTCCTTCATACACTATGAACTGGGTACAAGGTAATTTTCCCCCACTCTTTTCAACCTTATTGAAGTGCTCTATTGATCGCCCGAGATAAGTCCAGACTTGAGCGTGGCCTATATTTATATCTGGATATTGTTGAACTAGCCCAGTAGTAGTAGTAAGTATTTTATCAGTTAATCCTGCATCAATAGCTTTATTATATTCAGTCTCACAGCTATCTAAATAATTCGGATCTTTTTTTAATATAGCCCAATCATGATTCTTAAAATTTGAAGTTAATCCTTGACGCATATATTCCAGATTGATTTTTTTCATCTTACCTGATTCTAATAGTTCCTTACAGAAAATAATGAGGGGAATAAATCGGGGATCCTCATCACCAGCAATCTCCAATAGCTCTTCTGTTGTGATCTCGTCCGGTTTACTAGGCGGATCTACGTGTTTTTCTAGCCATTCAGGTTCGTCACCAAATCCATCTGATTTTATTTCAAATATCTCCTGATCTATATCAGACGGTAAGATTGATCTTAGTTCTGGATAGCTCTTAAATGCACGATAGAACTCTTTAAACTCATACTCAGGTTCTTTATAGGTCGGATTTTTTTTATTTATAAAAGATTCAAATAATTTAATGTGTCTCATTGATCGAATTTTATTTTGGCCTCTTTTGCAATCTGCTCTATTGACTTTTGATTTCCTCTACTGTCTCTTGTATTAATAATCGCGTCATATTTTCCTTGTGGCTGGGGTTTAGTGTAAATCCAATATCTTCTTCCATCATCAGAGACACCAAGCTTTGTTAAGAATTCTTCTACCCATTCTTCACCAGGAAGCAAAGCCCTAATATCATCAGAACTCCATGACATATCCGGATCAATTCCACCAGGTTCTGGTAGAGCCATGTACTTAAAGCAGTAGGAATTTTTAAGAACACCATCCAAAGGTCTATCTCCTCTTCTCCTAACATTAGCTATTGTGTGATCGATCGGTGCATGAACCAGCAGCCATTTAGGTCTATCCCCGGCACCAAACATGTCCATAATGGTTCCCTCCACATCGTCATAGATAACTTTATCCTTGTCAGCTGGCTTTCCGAACACTTTTCCAGTGGCGTCTTTTAAGCCCTCATTCAGGATCTTCCCGTACATTGCTTCCTGAGCCATGTACCATCTTGCAGCTTTCTCCCAGTTGGGATCATCTGGTTTGGAGTACCCATATGGACATCCGGGATATATTTCAGAGATAGTTTGTTTGTCTGAATTTCCAAAATCCTCATTTCCTAGCTCTTCAAACATAACGTTATAAAAAGAATCAACCGCTAAAACACACCAAGAATCATTCAGATCCTTCAACGCAGAACTTTTACCTGCTGAAGAAGCACCATCAAGTATGAAGTGCTTTACTGGCACCTTTCTAGTTCCAGTTCTCACTCCCTCGCTCAACGAAACATATTGATCAAAGTTAAGTACTCTAGCCATAAAAAATTAAATGTCCCCTGAATCCAATGTTAAGATCTGATCCCCAACTTCATCAACAAGAACATCAAAAGGAATTCCTTTACCCGATCCATCAGAAACCAATTTGCCATTCGAAGGTTGATAATAGTATTTGGAGTTGATAACGTAGATAGGTCCTTTATCCAGATACTTCTTTCCCCAATCAGGATTAACCAAGTCAATGCTGTGGTCTAAAGCTTTTGCTAAAGCTGATAGCTTCTTCTCATCTCCAGCATCAAACCTAATAATGTCCATCTCGTCTCCCAAGTTTTCTGGAGAGTAGGAGAAGCTCTCATAAGTTTTAATAATTCTTTCCATTTTATTGTTCTGTTTTTTATTGTTCTGTTTTTAATATTTTATATATCCGCACTATTAACCGGAATATATAGATCATGAGACACATCAAGTCATATAATCTATACGAGAGCAACAGCACAAAGAAGCTGGTGTCACCATCTCTATCTCCTATCACAACATACTTCGAGACCTCACAAGGATCTAAGTATCTGTTATCAGATGCAGGAGAGACTAAGAGATGGAAGTCATCACATGCCAACACAGGAGGAGAAGATAGTGGGTTAAAGTCATGGTATCCCAAATCAATGTTCGTACCACAGGATGACCAGGACTCGGTGATGTCATATGGATATCTACTAGATAAGGGTTACAAGGTATCGTTATCCAAGACACAAAATGGTAAACAGATTTGGGTCATATACAAAGATGGTAAATGGGGTCCAGCAACCTACGCAGATGCATACCCATCCTATACCAGACTAAATCCTGACAAAGCCAGCAAACCACTAGCATTCAGCAGCTACACAGCACCTGCTATTGGACTTATGGCAGTAGAATACAAGCAGGATCCAAATGGTGTTATTAGAAGCTTCCATCCAGGATCACCGGTATCCAAGGTGATGCCAATCGATCAAGCAACCTCTGCTGATCTAGCGTACTTCAATATCAAAGCTTAGTCCACAAAAAAAGCAGACTACTGCCTGCTTTAATTTATTTTTAAGTAAATGGTTTATCTTCCTCTTAATATAGCTAATATTTCAGCTCTATTTTTAAGTATGTCTTTTATTTTTTCGATATCTTCCGAATGATATATAGAGCATGAAATATATTAAAATCTTTGAGGCTTTTATTCTAGGAGGAGTAAACGAGGATTTCAATTCCCAAAAAATTAAATTTATAGGTCAGGGATACGATGAGAAAACTGTCAATAGGTATCTTGATGACTTTAAAGATCTAAGGGATAAAAAATTCAGGGAAGCCAAAAACGCTAAAATAGAAGGATTAGGGGTTCCTCCTGACGAATCCAGATTCAATATAGATAATTATAAAACATTCAAGGAGGTTGAGCTTATTGTTGATTATGTTGCGGGACAAAGAAATTTTGGGTCAGCAAATTTTGAAGATATAGAAGTCGGGGGTGATCCGATATACAAGGATGCAGCTGTTGAAATCTACTATGCAGACTCCCCAAGAGCTTGTATACAGTACAAGGGGGATAAACCATACTCATGGTGTATTGCAAGAAATTCAGGGAATATGTTTTGGAATTATCGTCTAAGCGAGCTGGAGCCTTCTTTTTATTTTGTCAAAAGAATTGAAGCTACAAAAAAAGAATTCACCTTCTGGAATTTAGGTAAAAGCATATTTAATGGTGAGTTTCGTGATAAATGGCATTTTTTTGTTCTGCAGGTTCTAAATAATCCAGATTTATATAATGAAGACGAGGAGGGAGAAGAAGCTAAAAAATACATGATATCATCTGCAATGAATGATGGGGACAATCGCGTATCATGGAGTGAAATTTTAAAAATAGCCCCAGAACTAAAGGGGAAAGAATCTCTATTTGCTTCTAAACCATTAACCGCAAAGGAGCGTGAAAAAATAGAAAAATACAAAGGAGGCATAAGCGACGAAGAATTTATGAATCTCCCATTTAAGGAGAAAAAATATTACATATCAGTTTATGTTAATTTAGATAATAGATTAAGTGACACTCAATTTTATAATTTACCTGATGAGCTTAAAAATGATTATCTCACCCTTGGCGTTGGTTTGAGTCAAAAACAGTTCGAATCGATTAAGGGGGATTCAAAACTCCTTAAGAGATATATCGATGTTACAATAAAGAAATTTGAGGCCTTTAAAAAGGATCCAGCTGGAGGACTTCATTTTGTCTTCAATGAATTAGAAATCATAATTTTAAAATACAAAGATCTAGATGATTTTAAAGGATCCAAAGAATATGCTAATTTGATCATCGATCTAATTGTTTATAATAGGAATAATAAGGAATTATCTAAAGAAGAAAGTGAATATTTAAAAAATGAGGTGCTTAATAGAATTTCAAAATCCAATAATATAGATGCTTTTAAAAAGCTCCTCAATCACACTACACAAGGACTAAATCTTGGTAGGGTATCAAACGAAGAAAAGGAATTTTTAAAAGAGATTAACAAAGATGTAGTTAATGGAATTTTAAACATTATAACTTCACTTAAACCAGAAGAACTAACATTTCACTTGATAAATAATCTCATAGATTCTTTAGATGATGCAAAGCCGCTTATTTACAAATTACTAAAACCAAAAATATTAGAAAAAGTTGGATATCTTTCTTTTATAACATATTCAAACCCAAAATATAAAGAGTATAACAATTTGGTTGTTGATTTAATTGTTTCCAATAAGGAGTTACTTGATTTAATAAGACCCGTCGATATACGAGTATTGCAGAGACATTCATCGGATCCGGAAGGGGTTATCCGAAAGATAAAGAGAGAAAAACCAGAACTACTAGAAAATTATTAATATAGAAGAATCATTACAGCCTGGAGACCTCCAGGCTTTTTTTGTGGTCCTAGTCACCTACGCGCCTGGACCTGGTTTCCAAAATCACACTCGCATCCCCGAACTTAATCCCTTTAAGATCTGTTAGACTTTTGGACGAGCAATCGAAATCACCATCCACATCAATAAGTCTTGTAGTGGATTAAGCTTCCATCTGCCAGCTGCACATTTATCCAACCACCCGATCTGCTCTTGTGTAAGTTCCTGAAGTGCAGCTGCACTGGCTTCGAATATCTGATATGGTTTTATATGTCTCATGCTGCTCCCGTTTTATATGATCTATATATCGCATTTCAAAATGGGCCTTTTCGACCTTTTACCTCAAGAGGACCCGGCCTCCAAATAGATACAGATAATGTTCCGTCTCTTATAAGAGTAGATAGATAGATCACACTTAATCAAGATAGAGAGCATGAGCACACCATCACAGGCAGACAGGATTAAACTAACACCTAATCTACTACCATACCCACACCATGTAGCAGCACCTAAGATAGAGAGACTAGATCTATCAGCATTTAACTCACTACAGGCAAACAAGGTCACTAAGTCGTTACAGAAGAGAACAGATGAGATAGCACATCTTATAAGGGAACTACAAGAAGACTATGTGCTTAATCTAGAACTCTACTCGGCAGCCAGATCATTCGAACCCGTATTAGGGGAGTGCTATCATCTATATGAGAAGGGAGATGGCACAAAGTTCCTTAGTCTTATATCTCCAAGAGAGTGGAAGCAGAAGTACCTTTACTCTGGGTCACTAAACTCAGATGGCACCTGGAGTAGATTAGAGCTATAGACAACCCCAACCCACACCAATTCTATAAGGGATACTAGGACGTAGTCTAACCCAACTCTAGGGATATCTATGATCTCTAGGATTCCCTAAGACAGAAGCCCAGAACATAGTATGTTAGTAAGATACTACCTGGACATCTATGCGAAACCTAGGCCCTCGTAGTAACCCCTCTAGAGGGCTGAGCTTCCACCCAGGGTGGGTATCAGGGATTTCTAAGATTTCCCCGATCTCCCAGTCAGCCGGCCCGGTCTCGACTCAGATTCCCACGGTCCTGACAAAGTTATTAACATATGGAAATTTCTGGTGTAAAGTGGTAAATTGTGGGGATTTGTGGTGAGAGTGTCCCAGATTCCTTTGCCCCGGTTGGGCACCTAAGTCTCCGCCCCGATTTACCGCCTCCTATGCACCCTTTAGGGCTGGGGTTCCTTCGCCTCGCCTCACACCTATGATTCTATGTGGTTCTCTTAGGATTACTCTATGCCTTCTCTCTATCTATAGGAGACGGAACCTTATTAGGATTATCTATTTGGAGGCCGGGTTCCCTTAGAGGTCTGGAGTGAAAAAGCCCTCGGTCCTTAGGGTGATATATAGGTGTATGAAGAATCTAAAATCATTTAAACTATACGAAGGTGATCATTGGGACAACGATCCCAGTGCCCCTTGGAACCAACCGGATAATCCGGATCCTGTGGCTGGCACAGAATACTCCGAAGCCCAAAGGGATTTCGTGGTGCTGGGCATCCCAGGTGATGACTGTATCCTAAAGAGAAAGAGCGACGGCACCTTCTGGGTGTTGAATGTCATGGATCTCGAGGATGAGTATGAAGACTTCCTGTACTACTATATCCTGGATGACGAGAACGAAAGGGCTGAGGGTTACGAGGAAGAGGAGTACGCCACCATCGCCACATATCTACTAAAGGACAATGAGTACCTAGAGGGCAGAGACGCTTGGGAGGATATGGATGGCACTGTGAGGTTATTCAGAATAGACCCAGAGTTGGCCGAGAAGTTAATAGAGGAATACGTGAGCTACAGTAAGGCTAGAGAGGGTAGAAGGTATAACCCTAGCAGCTCTGATATGGAAGAGTATAAAAGATCCGCTAGTCTGTTATCCAAGGCCTTCCCAGAGGCTTAGGTCAAAAAGGGTTAAGTTAACCCCACCAGTACAAATATAAATCATAACCCCGGAGATAAAAAACATTTCTGGGGTTTTTTGCGAGCCCGCGTTCCCAACCCTGATCTTCCCAATAAATCCTAATTCCTCCCAAACATACTATGATGTTAACATACTAACTAGCGGGCGATTTATTTTTTTATCCCGTAATCTATTATTATATTTACACTATGAAATTAGCTAAGAAAACACCACAGGACCTTATTATATGGTTATCTGTAGCCGCATGGTTTATCGGGATTGGTTACCTTGCAATAAAATTTGGTAAATAGAAAGATGAGATAACAGCTCGGTGTTGCCCAAGAAGAGTAAGGGTAAAGTGGTGGGTACATAGTATGATGCTAACATACTCTCCCGCACACCCGGATTCTTTTCAGGATGAGCTCTATAATATATAATGAATTAAACCCAGAACTATGAACGAAACAATATCAACAAGAACAAAGAGGGTATTAGGGTACTTGGCTCTCTCGGTATTTTTAGCTGGAGGATGTATATCTCTGGCATCTATGGAAATGAATCCCACTAAATGGCCGGGTGTTTGCCGACCCGTTTTTGTGCTGGTCTCGTTCCTTTTCTTCCAATGGCTTTATCGGGATGATAAATCTACACCAGAGCAGGATGTGGTTATCAAAAAGCTTAAAGAGTTTAAAGAATGCAAGAGGTTGGATAATTATAAGGATAAGGATAACGATAAGGATTACTACGAAAGAATGAAGTAAGAACTTTAAAGGCTTAGGATTGCAATAATCCGAAAACCGCGGTCAACGTTCCCGCGGTTTTTTTGTAAAGCGTGTTTTCTTTTTTCTTTTTGCGAATAAAAGAAAGTTTAAAACTTTAACAAAAAATATTTTTTATATCCGAAACATTTTTTATACCCGCGGTTTTATCTTAATTTTGTAATAGTATTCATAATAGAAAGGGATACCGCGTTTAACAAAAAATAAAAAAATGACAGAAAACCAAAGATGTCTTTTTAGCGAGATTCTTATTTTGCATCTAGAATTTAACTTAGAGGAGGATGGTATTAAAAAATGGAACCTAGTTAAGGAGTTAAGAAAAAAGAAAATTAAGCTCCGACGTTCCATGGGGGTGGCTGAGTACGAACGACTTTTAGCTAAAGGTAGAGAAGCATACGGTATTAAAATAAAGAAAAAAGTATAGCATGGATGAAAAAGATTTAGATGGGTTGTTTCGTGGTTTAGCCCCTTATTACAGTTATATGGATTATCCGAGATTTTCAATGAGTGAGAACAAGGAAGGCGATTTGATAGTTACCCGACGAGTAACGGATTTAGCAGATCTAAACTGGGAGACCGAGCAAACAGTCATCGAACAAACGGCCATCGAGAAATTGTTATCCAAGAAAGATCTAAGTGTTGCAGAAACGTTGGATCTGTATAATCGTGGATTAAAGCCATACTACTATTCATATAATGTAAACACGTTGGTCGAGCTTACAGTGAAAAATCAGAACGAGATAAGAGATAGTACAGCATCTACTAAATGGCTTCATCCTAAGATTGCAGAAAAAATTCAGGCTAGATATCAAGAGATGAATGATTTGGTTAAGGAGAAGAAAGATGCTATCAAAGGATATGATGCTAGAATAGAAGATATTGCAACACGGATAGAAAAGATAGAGGAAACCGGGACAGACTTAATTATTTAAAAAAGTTTACATTTTATTTTTTTATCCGATTTAGGAATCTTATATTTGCTTTATAACAAACAGCCAACTATGAGAACTATAACGTTATTAAACTATTCAGAACTTTCCGAATCTGCCAAGGCCACAGCTATAGAAGAGATAAGGGAAGAAATGAAAGAACATGAAACACATAGTGCATATGATTGGGCTATTGATGATTGCTCACTCTTCGAGCCACCCCACGCAGAAATGGTGGCTCTTTTTGGAGAAGATTATTACGACCGCAATGGAGATCAATTCGTTTTCAAGAATAACAGAAAGGGTATATTGTTTGAGGACTACTTCGAAACAGTTCAGATCACAGATGCGCTAGAGATCACAAATCAAACTATGTTTAAGACCTGGTTGGGAATCCCGGAAATATTCCAAGATCTATACGTAAGTATGATGGACTGGGACGGCAGAACAATCATCGAAATGGAAAATCCATATATGAGCGAGGACCCTCGCCACGAAGCACTAAAGGCTATTAGTAATAACGCTGCGGAAAAGTTCGAAGCTCACATAGGACAAATAGCAAAAAGAATAGTAAATGGGGTAGAAGAATACTTCTCTGACGAAAACGTCGAATTCAGAATTGAAGAGACTACTCCGGAGTTTAATGAAGAAGGCAACATTGTAAACATTTAAACCAACATAAGATGAAAAAAGCAGAAAACACCCCACGCACATTAGAAGTTCTAGTACAGGAGTTCAGAAACTCAGTAGGCAACTTCGCAACCTTTAATCGTAATATGAGTGCACGTGAGCGCACAGTATTTAAAGGCTGGTTAAACCAATTAAGAACAAGCTCACAGTTAGCATAATGAGAACGTATATAGAGACCAGCACAAAAAGTAGATTTGCTACCAGATTCATGGCCATGGACTCCAACGTTCCCACCTTCGAATATGTTTTAGTTAGCAAACACTCTCAAGGAGACGGTTGGGTAATAGTCACTCACTATCGAGAATCACATGGGGAATTCGAGGATCTTGGAACCAAGAGAATCACGGAGAGCGAGTTTATGGAAACCTACACACCTCACTGTGACTATGAGAACACCACAATGGGAGTGTTTGCCGACACGTTTGAGGAGGCGAGAAACACCAGAAAGAGTTACGTGTCCCAGTCCACCGTCGTTCCCGCGAAGAGCACAAGAAAAAATTCGCAGAAAGAAAGAGTGGATTTGAAAACAAGATATAAGGTATAATTGAGAACTTTTTTTATTTTTTGTAATAGAATACATATAGAGAATTAAATATGGCAGCGATAAGATTTGTATGTACCACTGATAATAAAGCTTCCCACGAGGAGATTAAAAGAAGGCTTTATTCAGCTAGAGGTGCGTTAATGAGGGAGAAAATTTATAACGACACATCGAAAGAATTTCGTTCTGAAATGGAAATGATGTCAGAAGGGGGTACTTTATATCGTGAAGTAAAAGAGTTGGGATTAAGTAAAACAATTTATATAAAAGAATAGTAATCATGTTTGAAGAAGAAGACGATCAAGAAGGAATTCACAACGAGCTTAATAAACAGCTCGTCGAAAGATCCAAGAAAGAGTTTGTTGCAGGATGCTATGAAGCCTATGAGATGTTGATTACAGACGGGCAAGAAGCTATAAATGGTACAAATCCTAAAGAGATACAAAAGGCTATTAACCGTATGATGGCGCTATTTGTCATTAAGGAAGAATATGAAAGATGCCAATTCATTAAATCTTTTGTGGATAAGCATATGCCTGGATTTGAAATCACCCCTGATAATAGTGTACAAAAGGAACTGTTATTATAAAGTTATAAAATGAAAAGTAAAATCATTATCATATTTTTTGCATTAGCACTTACCGCTTGCAAGACAACCAGCGGTCCTGTGGGCCAGCGATCAACGGGAAGACACAGAGAATTTCCAGAACCCAGTTTTGCAGAATTTGCACAACCCACAAATCGAATGGATACATTGTATCTGGTGAAGGGTGATAGCATGTCTATCCTTACCGCTAAGATTTGGGAATCCGATGATACTGTTAAGATAAAACCAAAGATCATTATGGTTACTAAGGAGGATATGGTCTGCATCAAGACCAGGTGCAATAAAACGAATAAAAATAAAAAGAAATAGTTATAATGATTACAGATCCAAAGACAGAAGCTCTTTTACAGAACTACAGAAAAGAAGTTGAAAAGACTGCTCGAACAATTTATCTTCAGGCAATAGCACTTAAGAAAGCACTAAACTCTTCTAACATTAACCCGGAGGACAGATTAACAATCTTAATGCATAGCATTAGTATTCTTACGACCGAAGAGAAGGCAGAAAAATAACCAGACCAGACAATGTACGAAAACAACGAATCAGATCTGATATTTAATATAATATCAGATCATCTAGCACAAAAGGGAAACCTAAATCCCGCTGAAATAAAAGCTAAGGTGCTAGAGAATAGGGTTTCAATAAGCTTAGCATCATTACAAAAAAGAATCGATGAATTTAAAAGATCACAAGCTTATAAGGACCTTACTAAGGGTGATTCGGACTCTTAAAAAAACCGTCATCATTCGAAGAGAATCGAGAAGACGAGGTGGAACGTCGGCGAGGTTCCTAGCCAGAGCTACGAGATTATTAGCCATAAAAACAGAGAAAGATAAGCTTAGGGAAGATCTAGTTAGAAGTTGGTGTTTAGGCGAGTTAACTAAGCCCACCCCAGAAGAGTATGAGAGATTCTTTCTCTACTATCATTATCTACCTTGGAGTTATTTGCTAGAAATCAAAAAAAAGTATTGGAACACGTAATATATAGATCATAGCCCAATTTTCAAAACTAAGGAGCGTGTTCTAAAAAGCACCTCCTTTTTTATTGGGTTTTATTTTTTTATCACGAGAAGATATATTATCTTTGTAAATATAACCAACAACCAAACCATGAAATACTACGGAATAGCAGACGCACACGGAATTGAAAGCTTCAGACCAGTTACTTTCAATGCAGCAATAGAAGGATTCGAAGTTGATCCTAGAGAACTAAGCATGATGGTACTAAGAGCAAATGCCAACAGACACCGCCACGCAGTTGTCTATCAGGTAGAGTTACCTATCCCTGCATGTAAAGATATTAACACCCTTATCAAAGATGGTAAATATGATGAGGCTCTAGTGAAACTTAAGGAGGAGTCCACTAATATAATGCTAGCCAGATCCCCAGGAGCGGAGAAGAGCTGGAAATTAATACCTAACCCGGATCTAGATCCATTTAGCTAAAATACAATATGTCAGAATTACACGTAAACGACAACTACAGAACTAACCCTCTAAGCTTACAGCCAGGAGGATCCACAGTAAAAGCCATTCACGAAAGAGGAAAAGTTTTCGTTTATGATAAAGTGAAGAGACCAGGGGCTTATATTAAAAGAATGAACACAGAGGCCAAAATAGCACAATACGGCCCTATCGTGGAAATACTAATTAACGACGTATCTGTCTGGACCAACGGTTCCGGCAGACAGCCTTGGGAAATTTAAAAAATTGAATATGAAAAAGAATTTAGCAAAAATATTTAAAAAGATCGCAGAAGGATCGTTAAACTCAAAGGGAACAATCGCAATAGCAGTTATCCTAGGTGCATTGGTCATAGTGGCATTTGCATTAATCCCGATGTTACTTATCTGGGGTTTACAGTTAATGGGGATCGGAATCACAACATCGGTTAAAAGTTATATCGGGTCAGTCCTAATATTAACTTATTTAAGTTATTCGAGAATAGGCTCGGGTAAGACATCTAAGGAAGACTAAGATGAAAACGCAGGAGCTACATAACAATCAGAGTAAGTTGGTAAACGATATTATAATGAGGGATTCTCTCAATGAATTTATTAGCTCGGCGGATCTTAACATACTCTGTGGTCTTGGATACCTAATGTTAGATAAGAATTGGAAAGAGAGCGAATTGGAGATGGACTTAGGTTCAGATGCCATCGAGACTCTTTTAGATGAAACCCAAAGCATGGATTACACAAAACTTAAAGATGTTTACACACACTTAAAGACACAGAAATTGGTTAAGTAGTTTGTTTGGTTACAAAGCAATTAGCCCTCGGTCCAAAAGTCCGGGGGTTTTTTGTGGGATTTGACTAAATCCAAAATCATAGACAGACCGCGGGAACGTTGACACCGTTCCGTCTGATGGCATCATCCGAAAGACAGCATCAGAAACTTTTTCACGTTTTCCTGCTATAATACATGTAAATTTAATTAAAACCTTTTATCATGAACAAAATTAAGAGTGTGGCTACTAAAGCCAAAAGTTCTAGCAAGATGAGCTACGAACAAAAAATGATGGTTATTGCTTCAAAAATCCGTAGAGGAGACCAAGCAATCATTTCAGCTAAAACTGGATATGCTTCAAGCACAGTTAGTGAAGTACTTTCTGGTAAGTATTCTAACATGAAGATTGTTAACCAAGCATTCAAAATGACCAACCCTCGTAAAGCAGTTACGGCTTAATTACTAAGCACAACTACTTCTAAAGTCCTAAGATAACATCTTAGGATTTTTTTTTGTGTTTTATTTTTTTATCCCGATTAGGAATCTTATTTTTGTATTATTAACCAACTAAAAAATTAATCAAATGGGACGTTACTATCAAGGAGACATAGAAGGTAAATTCTGGTTTGGCGTACAAAGCTCGGACGATGCTAACAACTTCGGTGGTTCAGAAATTGAATTGCAAGATGACGATGGAGAAATTTACGAATTAGAATACTTCTTTAATAAAGAAGATCTTGAGTCAATCAACGAAGGTATTCAAACCTGCATTACCGACTTAGGAGAGTTTAAGTCTAAATTGGATGAGGTGTTTAGTTCATCCAACGGTTACAATCCTAATGTGCTCGCTAAACAGCTCGGGGTTGCTGAAGCAAAGTATTCAACAATTATGGATAGTTATGCAAGGCTTCACTTAGGAAACAAAATTAAGAAATGTGTGGAAGATAATGGTGAATGTAGATTCACTGCAGAATTATAAGAATTTATTTTTTTATCCCGGTCATGTATCTTATCTTTACGTTAACCAATCAAACCTCAGCCATATGAAAACCATCAGAGTCAGATTTAATTTAGGAGCAGGCAAAAACTTTATGAAGTGGAAGATAGAAAGACCCAACGGCGGCATCTCCTATCACTCACCGGAAGAGGTTCAACTCGTAATGACTGGATGTGTGTTAAAGAATCAAAAGACTACAGCACTTAAAATATTCAAAGGAGCAAACAAAACTGTCTGCTCTTGGATACTGTGTGATGAGATAGAAATCATAGACCATGTGGGTTTAACAGTCATGAACGATTCAGAAAAAGTTTCTTATAACCCAAGGGTAACACCTAACTGGATGTTTCAAGGTTCTGTTGCCGATGGTATGAGATTCGGTAAGTTGGTAAGCTTAGGTAATAAAGTTTACAGTAAATAATTAGAAAATATTTTTTTATCCCGAACATGTATCTTATATTTGCATCACTAACCAACTAAAACAATTATAACTATGGCAACACGCTCAAGAATCGCAATCGAAGATCAAACAGGAAAAGTACGTTCAATTTACTGTCACTGGGACGGCTACCCGTCTAATAATGGCAGAATCTTATTAGATCATTTCCGAACACAAGAGAAAATTGAATCGTTAATCAAATTAGGATCAATTTCTTCATTAAATAAAAATGTAGAAATACCTGAAGGGGTTACTCATAATTTCGGTTCACCAGCAGACGGTATCGTGGTAGCTTATCACCGTGACCGTCGAGAGGATTTAGAGATTAGAGACCACGACAGTGTGGAGGATTTCATTAATAGCGATGTTGAAGAATATGGATACGTCTTCACTGCAGCAGGTGAGTGGCTATGTGTAGATGCGCATGAAGATGTACGCCAAGCTAAATTACTAGAAAATATACTTATAAAAGAAGCTGAATAGGTTGGTTGGTTAAAGGAGTTTACTATTCGACTCCGGACCCAAGTTCGAAAGGACTTGGGTTTTTTGTTGTGTTTAATAATTGGGAAAAAGTATGATGTAGTGGGTGAAACCGTTGTCAACGTTCCTGCTCTGTGGTTGCGTGGAAAATTAAGCTAAGTTGTTTGCCCAACTTCCAACTTTAAGAGAAGCCCAATCGTTACCTAAACTTTTCTTGAATTGAGCAATGTTATTTTTTAATAACTTAATACCATTTTCTGCATTAACATAGGGATCTGCCCAATTGTTTCCCATAGGAGTAACCAATCCGCTGTAGTTGCTACTGGGTTTCATTGCATATAGACCTTTGTATGTTGCTCCGTGTGCAGCTGGATTTAAACCTGATTCTATAATAGCAACAGTAATAGCAAAATCAAAGGGCACACTGTATTTGGAAGATGCTTTAGTGATAGCATCTTTTACCGTAGCATTTTTGGGAAGGTTGATAGCGGTCTTAGCCTGCTTTTGCTTAGAAAACCATTTCTCTTTCCACATATTAAGGAATAGTCCTGCTGCAGTTTTTTGGTCTCCTTTGTCTAATGATGCTATAATATCTCTCTTAACTTGTGGTCTATCAGAAGGTACGTTCTTAACTAGGTTTGCGTATCTAGTTCCGCTTTTAGTTTTAACTGTTTCTGGATGCATATTACCAGTTCCGTTAAGTGCTTTAACTAGACCCGCTGCTCCTGCTATGCCTTGTTGGTGCTGCATATAAAGAGCAAAGTCATCATTACCTGGTGTTGCTGTATAAGTTCCTGATGGTGTATAAGAACCTGGTGCTAATGCTCCTATGGTATTTGGACCAGATGCCACGGTGTTAGAATTGGGCAGATCCCCATCGCCGGTTATTGGTGATCCTATACCGGACCATTGATCTGGTTTATCGAAGATGTCAATATTCCCAGTTAGAATACCACCTAGAAAACCTAATGCACTTCCTTTTTCGTTAAGAGTAAACTCTTTAAAACTTTTTATCTTATCCATATTAATAATTATATTGAACTATATATCTGAAATATTTTTTTACCTCGGTTGGATCTATTATATTTACATCATAAACATAAAACCAATCAACTATGTGGGATCCAAAAATTATTAATTGCGGTGTGGTTCGGATAGAATACAACCGCATTAAAGTTTACAAAGACCAATATAACTTTATTACTATTGATGTTGGGGTACCGGTTCAGATGGCATTATGGAATGGGGGTGTTCTAAATGTTTACCTAGGTAACGGTAAGGTTAGAAGGTATAAGGACAGGGTTAACTACTCCACAATGGGTTAATAAAAATATTTTTAAAATTAACCCCAATTTATTTTTTTACCCCGGTTAGAAATATTATTCTTGCACCATAACCAATCAAAACAATATAAGATGGCACACAAAGAACCAACAGGACTAAGAAAACCTATGAGCGATGAGGCTAAGGCTCGTATCGCAGATGCAGTCAGATTAGCTGCTGCTAGAAAAAGACAAGATCAAGGACTACCTCCGCTTTCCCAAGTAAGTGCCAATGTACCACCACCGGCATTTATCGAGAAGCCGCTGGAGTTGGTTCGCATGAGTGGGCAATACTTCTCACCAGATCTATTCATTCCTATGAAGACAGGTAAACCTGTAGATCAGGTGTTCACCTCCGATGGAGGAATACCTAAGGCCTGTAACTTCATGTTAATCGGCGATCCTGGTGTGGGTAAATCCACAGTGTCGTTAGATATTCTTTCCGACCTGGCAGCCAACGGCTATCGGGTGTTATTCATATCTGCTGAAATGACAAGGATCGATCTTTATGGATACGTTCAGCGTTACCCCAAGTTCGGCGAGGTTGATATTCTATTTACAGGAGAATATTGCGACAGCAATCCTAAGACTGTAATTGAGAGTGCTTTAAAACCTGGTTACGACGTAGTACTAATTGACTCTTTTGCCGAGGTACAAGAAGATATTAAGGAGGTACTAAAACTAACCTCTACCGGTTCTGAAAAATGGCTGATCGACCTAATGATCTCTCACAACCTTGCAGGAAACGATACTAAAACCCACACAACCTTTATTGCTATCCAACAGGTTACAAAAGGAGGCGTTTTCGTCGGTTCTAATAAGCTTAAGCATAATACCACTGGTATGCTTGAGTTACGCTACGATCAAGCAACAGGCAGCCAGTATATGATGTTTAACAAGAACAGACGTGGTCCTGTTAACAAACGAATGTTCTATTCTCTATCTGCAACGGGTGATGTTGAGTATGATTTAAAACGTTTCAGCAACGATGAGAATGCCAGAGAGGCTTTAAGCCACGAGCGTACTCTAATCGAAAGCGAAGGAAACGCATTTGACACTCTCTTTGGTTTTGCTAAAGAGGAAGAGGAGGACGGGTTATAAAACCCGTCTTTTTATTTTTTTATCCCGTACATAATTCTTATCTTTGTAGAAACCAAATAAAAATAAAAGCCATATGCCAAAATTTGAAACATTATCACAACAAGCCTTCGATGACAAAGCGAAGATAGCAGTTAACAAAACTCCTATCCGAAAAGAAGTCAGCATCAAGGATATTGAAATCATCAACGACACCACTCTGAAGTTGGAGGATCATCAAATTAAAATTAATCGCGATGCCTTTAAAGGTATCTGTAAAGTGGTTGGCTTACCCGTCGGATTTGACAAAACGTTTACCACATCATTCGGTGACAAAGCACGTCAACAACTTATCAACAGGTTAAAGGTGGCGGTGCAGGCTAAGGGTAGCACAACGTTATCACTAGTGGTTAACCCCGATACTAGGGAAATTATTAACGTCCAAAAGGACCCACGTGATTTAATTTCAAATCAAACGTTCATCGACACCTCATCCAGCATCATTAATAAGTATGGTCTGGAGGTAAACGATTTCTCGGTCAACAATGATGGTGGCGTGGTTATAAACACATCATCACCTAAGAATGTCTGGGGTATTAGTGGTTTAGCCGACGAAGAATTTTACGGAGGTATCTCGTTCACCAACAGTCCTATCGGAGGCTTTATGGTAAGTCCATTCTTACATCGATTAGTTTGTGCAAACGGGTTAATGGGTAAAACATTTGAAGAGTCATTATCGTTAGGTCAAATGGACGGACGCTCAATGGAAACATTCTGGGCACAATTAAATCTTTTAGCCGACCGCGGTTTCCGCCCACTAGAGTTCGAGAACAGATTAAGATTAGCTATGAACACACGTGCTTCACTATTCGAATTAGAAAGTGCACACGACTCGCTCAAAGCATTCTCTGATGCTGACAATAAAGAACTTGAAGCTTGGGTGCCATTGCACACTACACGTGCTAGATTTCATGCGGCAAACATCGACACCATTACATTTACCACCGGTCAAAAGAAAGGTGCTAAAACCGGTACATCCGTTTGGGATTTAATTAACGGGGTAACACACTTCGCTAGCCACGACAACGGTTTCAGAATAGCTGATTACGATCGTCGTCGTCTTCAAGTAGAAGCATCACGTATGATGACAAAGGATTTTGATATGACTAACTTCGTACCAAGTCCTTTCTAAGATAAACTTCATTTCCGTAAATTAGGTCTGCCTTAGGGTAGGCCTTTTTTGTAGGCCCTTTTAAACATAGTATGATGCTAACATACTAAGCACGTGCGGGAGCGTGGACCTCGTGCGTAGGCTAAAAACTTTAACAAAAAAATGCTTAGTAAAATTTTTATTTCGTAGATATAATTGTTATATTTATGGTATGGAACAAGCAGTCATACTTAAAAAAGAACTACGCTCTAAGGTAAGCGGTGTAGTTGTACCAAAAGATACTGTTGTTATCTACTCTAGTTCTATGAGAGCGGTTAAGATTAACGGTAAGAGTAATAAGTCTGACTTATGGATTGGGGTAAGAGAAAAGGATATTAAAATCATAGGTTGGAAAACTATTAAATAGCATTTACCAATTCCGAATGCGAACCAGATCTGATTAGGTCTGGTTTTTTTGTGGGCATAAAATCTTAAATGCAAAACCATATGCACAGAGTAGAACCGCTGTCAACGTTCCCCGGATTCGGATACCAGTTTCTCCAGCAGAATTCCCGATGGAGAAAAAGTTTTAGAAATATTTTTTTATCCCGGTTCAATATCTTATCTTTGCATTAACCAATTAAACACTATAAAAATGAAAGACAAGATTTTTGGTACTGTAGTTAAATTAGAAACAATCACGAATTGGAATCTACCTTATGAAAAATACTCTGTTCGTAAATTTTTAATAATTTCACAGAAGCCTTTAGAAAAAGAAAGTGCATATTCTTTTATTGAAAATTTTATAACTTCCCCGCGTAAGTTTCAATATCCTAAACCAACAGGAGAAATGACAGACGAAATCCAAACATTAGAAATTATTAAGGAGGAGGAATGGCACAGGAAAGAAAACTTAGGAAAACTTGGATGCGAAATACCAATTACAATTTTTCATGAGACAGATGAAACTTTATTTTTTTCTGTTGGAGAATCAAAAGAATTTTCCTCTAAGATATTAAAAGAACTTAATATTAAAAATAATTTTGAAGATTTTATTGGCTTGATGGTTATAAAAAAAGAAATTGAAATAACAAAGAAAAAATAAAAACATTTTTTTATCCCGAATAAATACCTTATCTTTGTATTAACCAATTAAAACAAACCATATGTCATCACTTAAAAAAATCACACACGAACAACTTAAAGACAGATTACGTCAAGGCGTAGTTAAATTCTATTTCCACAAAGTTGGTGGAGAACTTAGAATAGCAATGGGAACAAGAGATTTATCTCGCATCCCAGTATCAGGTCACCCAAAAGGAGGTTCGGCTCCCAGTTCAGTAACAACCTTCTTTGATTTGGAAAAAAGCGCATGGCGTTCCATTTCGGTAACAAAAGAAGTTTGGGTTGATTAACAAAGATCCTCACAAGTGGAAATCCCGGTCGTGTAAAGGTGCCGCCACCAAGAAATGGATTACTAAACTCTCCTACCCCAAGGAGAGTTTTTTTATGCTCCAAACTTTCCCAAACCTTACTGTAGACTGGAGCGGAACCGGTGTCAACGTTCCCGCAAGCTGCAACAGCTGTTTGGTCTGATTTAACAGCTGAAAAATAAATAGAATTATTTTAGGTTTTTATTTTTTTATCCCAATCTGAATTCTTATCTTTACATTAACCAATCAAACCAACCATGGAAACATTAAAATTAAGAGAGAACTTATTCCGCAGAGGAAATGAAATCATTAGTTATGATACAATCGTAGCACATATCGAAGATGATAAGTTAATAGAGCACGGCAGATATAGTCGTACCACATCTAAGCACATTGGTCACGTTGCCCGTATATTTAATTTATCCGTTGTTCATGCAAAGAACAAAGAGCGGGGTTTTTATAAATATGACACCGGTGAAATTAAAATCAACATTCCCGGTGCCCTGTCTGTAAAGACATCAACATCAATAGCTACCATAATGGGAACAGGATCAACGTTCCTTCAGGCCGTCGCAGTTATCGAAAAAATGCCACAGAAAGATTTGGCTATAATCGACAGCTACTTAAAGGATCTTGGAATTACAGAGGAGCAATTCTCAGTATTTAAAAGGGTAAACAGATTATCAAAAATGATCTGATTTATTTTTTTATCACGATGTAGTTTCTTATCTTTGTAATATAACCAAATAAACAAATTAATATGAAACATCTATTTTGTGTAGTAGTTACAGATCCAGATTGGGTGATAGGAGGTTTAGACCCACCAATGATTTTTCACGTAGAGTGTGAGAATAAAAAGGGGGCAAAGTCTTTTGTAATAGGTAAATTATCTATAGATAATTTAAAAAGAGATATTAAACGTCTTAACATCTGTTGCATTCAGGTTACCGATTCAAAAATTGTTAAACTTTAATAACTAAACCCAACCCAAATAATTATGACAGAAGGATTCAAAGAGTTACTAAAGTTAGCAAAACAATCAGGAGTTAAAGATTTTAATGAACTATGTGATTTAGTCTCTGATTGTAAGAATGAAGTCACTGGTGCAGATTTTGAATCTGTTCGACAAAAATTAAAAATTAAAATGTTTTAACAACCAACTAAACCCAATCACACATGCCATCAGAAACAGCATTAAAATTAGAATTAGGTCTTGAAGTCTATAAACTCGATGGCTTCAAAGATTGGTCAATCTCAGGAAACGCTAAAAGAGCGATGACTGTTAAAGAGTTTGATAGCGCATATGACTTTGAAGATTTTGTCAAAGAAAAAATTAACTGCAAAGGAATAGACTTCGATAGTGAGTTCTGCGAGTTCTTTGCTTACGCTAAAACAAAGGCAAGAGCAATTAAGTTCGCAAATGACATTGATAAGTACTTCGCAAAAGTGAGAGCAATGTTATAATTGGTAGTTGGTTAATTGGTCAAGAGCCTCTTCTTCGGAAGAGGCTTTTTTGTTGGACTAAGTTTTAATCCAAGTAGCATTCGAAGAACGCTGTCAACGTTCCCGCTCAAACTAAAGATATATAAATATATAAATAACAATAGAAATGAAAACATTTAAAGATTTTATCTACGAAAAAATTAACGAAGACCAATTACCATATAGTGAATTAAAATTTAATGTTAATTCAACTATTGATGGGTATGTTAAAGTAAAAGAAGACGATCCAAGTATATCATCTGATAATGAAAGTTCGTTTGATAAACTTATAATAACTAATCCTAGTGATTTTTATAATTTTAGATACGATAGAGAAAAGGATAATAAGAACTTATCTTCTATTGATTCAGAAAATGTTCTTAGAATTAGAATTGGCTCTAAAGATTTTACCGGAAGAGGCGGCGGTGTTACTCATGTATCTGTAAGAGTTCCTAAAAATTTTGACTATGATAAATTTCAATCAGAGTTACCTAATATAAAGATAGTGATTACAAATAAAACTGAAGTAGACAGGATTATTAAAGAAGTTGAGACTCTTGTAACTAAATGCACAGGAAAAGCACCTACGGTGTTTATGGATACTAAACCTGATGGAAAGGCTAAGAGATGGGAGGATTACGAACAGGAAATTTACAAACAGACTATTGTAATAAATTTTATCAAATCCATAGAAGAAAAGATAGGTAAAGAAGAGACCAAAAAGATATTTATTGATATCATTAATAATTTATAATATTTATTTTTCTCACCACATCTAATTTTTAATCCAAGCAGCATCCGAAGAACGCTGTCAACGTTCCCGCCCCGAAGATGCGTGGAAAAATCCGTAACCTCCTGCACATAGTATGGTGCTAAGATACTCACGCCCGCGAAGGGTATTTAGTATTTTATTTTTTTACCCCGAACCTATATCTTATATTTGCTTTATAACCAACTAAAACAAACAATCATGAAAAAAGGAGAAACGTATTTAGGAAGAGAAATACTTCACACCGAAACCTTTCCGCCCGCGGGCACGTTTAGCGCATTCAATTCCGCTGAGAGAAGACTGAAAGAATTAGGATATACAGTGGGTTCTATGTGTGGACCAGAGCCAATAGGATTTGCAGATTCAGACGTAGTTGGCTATATTTCCAAATGGTATAACATTAACAGAGAAGATAAAGGTAAGTTGGATGGCGTAATGGTATCTGATGGATTTAGAGAAGGCGGAGTAACTATAGTGTTCTTTACACCGCCAAAATATTAATTGGTTAAGTTGGTTGATTGGTTAAAGAGGTCAAACTTAGGTTTGGCCTTTTTTGTTGCCATAGGTTTTCGACAGCTGCGAATCCAAAGAACGCTGTCAACGTTCCCGCGACTTCTACATCTTTTTATATGTGGGTAACATCTTTATCTACAGCTTCAACATCTTAAAGAAAAATAAAACTATTTTAGCATTTTATTTTTTTATCCCAACCAGGAATCTTATATTTGCATCATAACCAACTAACTTATACAATTATGAAAAAACCATCAAAGTCACCAAGTGGGACAAGCTTCCATGGGGATGTATTCAATGCATCAGTATCAGACCTTCGAAAAATATTAGGTCTTCCAGTTTCTGAAACGAATGATGGCAAGGACAAGGTAAACTTCGAATGGGTCATGGAGACTGAGAAGGGTGAGGTATTTACAGTTTATGATTGGAAGGAATACAGGGTATTGGATGAGAATGAACTAATAGAATGGCACATTGGCGGACATTCATCACTTTCTACAGATCTGGCTGTAAATGAAATTGCAGGAGCACTAAACGAATTAGACGAATAAAAGATTTAAAATCTTTTGAAAGGCAGGCTTAGGTCTGCCTTTTTTGTTGCCGTAGGTTTTCCACAGCTGCGAATCCGAAGAACGCTGTCAACGTTCCCGCGGCTGCATACTGTTTTCTCCAGCAGAAGCATCTGTTTTTATTACTTTCTCCGGCGGAGTATTTTTTCAGTTTTTATTTTTTTATCCCGACCTGATACCTTACTTTTACTCCATAACCAATTAAAACTAAAACACTATGGGATTCTTTAGCTGGAAAACGTGCGATACTGATGAGTCAATCGCAAACAACTGTTCAACTCGTCCAACATTCACAGTGCATATGATTGCACCGGACGGACGGGTATTTACCGAACCTGATTATGAAGGTTACGGAGAGTTTGGTGGAAAGGATTTTTATGATCTCCTATGCGAGCTAAATGGTTTACCTGAAGACCGAGGTGCAGGAATTGATTTAGTATTCAGGAACAATCCAGGCGGGGACAACACTCCCGGAGTAATCTATCCGAAGTTTGTTCATGAGTTAGAGGACGATGTGGTAGCTCAGTATAATAGCTTACCGAACCCGGAGTCCTGCGAAGCTCAGGGTTTCTTCTACGCAGAAGAGGAAGAGGAAGATGATGATTGGGAATAATCGGATTTTATTTTTTTATCCCGAATATAAACGTTATCTTTGTATTAACCAATAAAAGAAAAAGACAATGAAACACCTGACCAGCAAAAACATCGAAGGAAAAAGAATTAAAATGATTCTTATGGATGATATTGAACCAATCGAACCGGGAGCTATGGGTACAGTAGTTAAAGTAGACGGAATAGGTCAGATCATTGTTAAATGGGATAGTGGAAGAACCCTTTCCGTTATTCCCGAAGAAGACCAATTCGAAATAGAGGATTAAAAATTATCATGTGTGTTTGATATGGGTTTGGTTACCCACAGAGAAAGGGACTTCGGTCTCTTTTTTTGTGCTCCAAGGTTTCCCATAAGACAAACAAGGTTGCGGCGCAGGAACGTTGACAATACAATTAAGGTGTTGCAATAGTTTTTACTACTTTACCTACAGTATATTTTTTAGCACCATATCCTCCGCCCTCAGCTATTAAAGTTACCTTTAAAATAAATCTGGGACGATCTTTACTTTTAAGAATCCATGTGAGATCCTCTGCATAGGTCATACTGTCAATGAACATCATTTCCATTTTACCCGCAATATCATCACTTGCTAATATAGCATTCATTTGGCTTACGCTATCATAAAAAGGAGCTACGCCCGCTGCCTCGTTTATTTTTTGGTTACTGAAATCTTCGAAAGAATTAAAATTTTTCATTAGTTTTTTTATTTTTTATTAATCTATATATCAATTCCCATAAGACAAACAAGGTTGCGGCGCAGGAACGTTGACAACGTTTCGAACTATCTGCTACATCAGAAAACACCATGCAGTAATAATCTGTATTTATTTTTTTACTCCGATTTATTATCTTATATTTGAGTATTAATAAGACAAATATGAACGCAATGACAACCACAGAAATTAGAGCAGAAATTATAGAATTAATTAATGGCGGTATGCTAAACGTACCCGCAATTGTTAAATTCTTTAAGACACATCGTCCCGGAGCGAATCCGTTAACGGTTAAGACAGAATCAAAAGAATTAGTTGCTGAGGTAAAACTAATAATCAAACGACGAGGGTAGGGTAAGTTAAATTATTCAGTTTTATTTTTTTATCCCAACAGGGAATCTTATATTTGCATTAACCAATTAAATATAACCAACCATGAAAAAACTACTTATTATTTACCGTCTATTTGATCCGACTTACGGACCACAGGGAAACTCAAAAACTTTATCAGTTGTTCTTCGTGAGGACAACACACTCTCTTACAACTACTACGGTGGTTGGCAATCCAGCGGAACGGGATTCAGTATATCCAACATGCAACTCCAACGTTCCCTCCCTATCGGTGCGCGGAATTTTAAAAAGGTGGAGGACTTGGACAAGGAGATTCAATCAATACTAGCAACTGGTGTTGGTTCGAGACGAATTAGTTCATTTGAAATTCTAAATGATTTATAGTTTTATTTTTTTATCCCGATCCAATTTCTTATCTTTGTATTAACCAAATAATAAACCACATCATGACCGACGAACAATCAGCAATCTTCAGAAAGGTATTAGATACCAACTGGGAAATTAAAGAATCAGCAGCATCTGGCGACTGGGACAAAGCCAGATTAAAAATCAAAGAGCACAAAGAAGCTGTTGAAGAGTTAAAGACTTCAATGGGAGAAAGAGAGTACGATAACTTTATTAACATGGGCAGGAAAATGTTTGCCCCACTAAACGAAGAGGAGGACTAAATTATGACAGTAACAGCAGCAACAAAAGATGAGTGGTGGAGCTTAGTCAGAAAGGACTTAGCCGAGTGGAACAACAAAGCCCATGAGGATGACAGAATGGGTCTTTATGATTGGGTAGATGAGGTTGGAATGATTTACGGATGGATACCAGTCCGTGACAGATATGGGGATTTAGATATAGAAAGAGCTTAGAAAATATCCTCTCTTTTATTTTTTTATCTCAATCATGTTTCTTATATTTGCTTTGTAACCAATTAAAACAAACGCCATGTCAGAGAAATCAAATGATGAAAACAGAAAAGAATTTTTGGAAATGCAAGCAGCATTCCGAAATATGATTGAAGCTCTTAAAAAGATTAACACCCAAATCACAGAGGAAAGAAAAGCCTTTGATGTTATCGAGAACGAAAACGTAAGATTGATACTATGCAAGAACTAAAAATCTTCACCTTTGAAGACCTGGTGTTTAAACCACACCAGGTAGTTCCAGGAGGTAAATCTGCATTTCTGGAATTACCAAACGGAACCAGCGCTTCCGTTGTAGGTGGTGGTGCTGGGCGCAGTCTATACGGAAATGGCGAAACCACATTTGAAGTTTGGTATTCTGAAGATGAAGATCCAAGGAGTCATCAAACAATAGAACAGATAAACAGGGAGTTCGGCGAGAGAAGCATACGCCAACTAGGTTTATTCTAAACATAGTATGTCACTAACATACTCACGCTCGCGAGGGATTTAAAAGAAATCAAATGAAAATAATAGACAGAAAATCTCTTTATGAAATTAAAGATTATAAACAAATCTTTAAAACGGAATCCCACCACGAGCATGAGGTGATAGAGGATAAGCACGGTACAGTGAGATGGAAAGAGGATAAGGTGGTTTCTGAACAATGAGGATGCCAACAAATACAAACCGAAAAAGAAGAAGGGGGCATGGGAACACCACCAGCGTTCCCGTGGTCTGAACGATTCCCAGCAGATTTATAAAGTTTAAAAAAAAGCAATTTTTTATACTTGAGGTGTAAATATTCGATTAAAAATAAACCCGGATTAGTCTGGGCTTTATTTTTTTATCCCGGGTTAAGGTCTTATATTTGCATTAACCAATTAAAACACATACACCATGAGAAAGCCAATTATCCGTTCAAATGTTAACCCGCTCGCATTACCAACTCTTTTCTTTGCAGGTCGTGCAGTACTCACGTTCCGCAACACAGAAAAAGAAACTCACATGACCGTAAAGGTTAAGCAACTCACGGACAAGAACGACCGTAAGATTAAGCTTCCAATTTTCTACGTGTTCGTTAGCCTATTAGGCGATCGCCAAACTGGTTACGTTTTTGCAGGTACAATTTTCAAAGACAGTATGATTTGCAAACTACACCGCAACGTTCCAAGCGAAAGTCAACTTGGTCAGGTTATGAAATTCATTATGAATGCGCTAGAGAATCCACAGATCCTAAGGGATAAGAAGGTATCATTATTGCACGAAGGAAAATGCTTCCGGTGTGCATTACCGCTAACACACCCAGAATCAATTAACACCGGCTTCGGTCCTGATTGTCTTCAACATGTTTTAGCTAGCACACAAATCAAAGTCGACGACCTATTCTTTAAACAAGGATAGGCTGTTGATTCATAGTCAATAAGAAAGCAGACTTCGGTCTGCTTTTTTTGTGGACAAATTTTTACTAAAGTAATCCACATCTCAGGGTAAAACCGTTGTCAACGTTCCCGCTCCTAGACCGGGTGGAAAACACTCTGGGAAAAAGAGGATTATCTGGAGAAAAAAGAAGAAGGGAGTTTCCAGATAGAGTTGGGGTAAAACCGTTGTCAACGTTCCCCGATCTCCAACATCTGTTTGTGTGGTCATTAAGAATTAAATTATTTTCACATTTTATTTTTTTATCTCTATCTAGTTTCTTATATTTGCATCATAACCAACTAAAGCTAAACAAACATGGAAAAGAAAATTAGTTATCACGCCGAAGGATTTTTACTAGGAAATTTATGGGGAGGCGGAAGAGGAGCTTACCCAACCATTAAGATTACTGGCGACTCTATGCCCGATATTAGAGAGTTGGCAGAGAAGGCTTTATCAGACGGAAGTCTAGATTCAGGAATGGGGTTTGAGAGTTTAATAGGAGCTATTTTAAATGTGGAGATTATAACAGAGTGTTTAATAGAGGGAAAGAAATTTATAAACAGAGAATATGATGAAATATCAATAGGTGATATTGATGAAATGGATATTGAATTTTTAAGGGAGTGTGATGAATATTCTTAGTAACATTATTTTAAAGTAATTTAATAAAAAGCAGACTTCGGTCTGCTTTTTTGTTGTCCCGAGTTTTTATCTAGTACGAATCCGAAGACCGTTGTCAACGTTCCCGTCCCGAAGATGCGTGGAAAAATGCATAACTTCCTGCACATAGTATGGTGCTAACATACTCCCGCACGCGGAGGGTTTTAGGAGTTTTAATAAATCTGATAAATACATATATGAATAAATTACTGTTACTTATACCACTCTTTTTTATTTCATGTGAGAAAGAAGTTATAGAACCTGCTAAATATTTTCCGAATCTCAACTCAGGAAAGCCGGCCACGGAGATGGTAGATAAGAAGAAGCCATGTAAGCTTCGTATAAGAAAAAGAAAAAGAAGATATGAAAAGACTAATAAGATTACCTTTGGTGTTAGCAGTGGGCTTTATAAGCATGATAGCAGCAGCTATATTAGGAATGGTGATAGTATCTTTCGAAATACTAGACCGAATAATCACCCCCATCATTAGAAAGAACAAGCAATAAACTACTGTTGCTGTCTGTTGCTGTCTGTTGCTTAAACCGTCGTCAACGTTCCCGCGACTGAAAACATCTGAATACACCCTGGATACATCTGAAAACATCTGGATATTTCATGGATACATCAGAAACCCATACGTTAAACCACATGAACATCCTATATTAAACCACGAAAGATCCTGATAGAAATGAGCGGGAACGTCGACCACAATCTATAGCCTGTGTATCCGCGGAAAAACAGGGAAAATCCTCAGGGGTTTTTTGAATTTGTACCATGTCTATATCCGTCGTCAACGTTCCCACTCCATAAATCCATAGATGCTTGGAAAAATCCAGGAATTCTCTGGGAAACCACCTACTGTTTTCAGATTCTTTTCCGTATTTAAACCGCTGTCAACGTTCCAGCGCATGTATCCGGATTATTATCCTGGAACAATCTGGAAGCATCTGGAAGCATCTGGAAAAAGTCTAAGGAACGTTGACAGCGGTACAGCGACTGTTAACAGGTTTTAGATTCTTAACCTGTATTACTCCAGAAAAGTTTATTTATAATTTTATTAAAATTTATTTTTTTATCCCAATCAGATGTCTTATATTTAGATAACCAATTAAACACTTTCTTATGTACACATTAGACTGCGATTACTACACAAAATCATTTTCAACCCTTGATGAGTTGCTTAATGACGTCATGGATTCCGGCATGGACCCGAATTACACAATTCTTAAAAACAATATCCCGACCGGAGAAACTGCCTGGGATTTACTTGAACCTGAGATTTAAAAAAATCTCAGGTTTATTTTTTTCCCGCGGCGGGATTGTTTACTTTTATGCTATAACCAACTAAACCATATACACATGAAAAATCTATTAAACGTTTTAGGATTCTTAGCTTGCATGCTAATCGGGGTGTTCACTGCAACAGGGGATATCCAAACCTACATTCACTTTGCCGGCGTTCTCAACGAGATGGCATTTTGTTTCTTAAGCTTTATGTTGGCAGCAATGTTTATGCTATCGACGATCCTGCCAGAGGGCAAAAAGGTTAGCGGACTAAATGAAAAAAATAGGTTTTAATTTTTTATCCTGAACTGGAATTCTTATATTTGCTATGTAACCAACTAATAAATCGTCATATGAAAAACCACCAATTTTCCCCAGTAACTCCAAAATCTTTTTGGGCAAACCAAATGGGCAACAAACCCCAACCCGCAATCGCACACCAGGCTTCTGGTAATGGCTTCCCACAAGGACCAGCGTTCCACCACCCGCTTCAAGATGAAGAGTGGGAAGATGGAAACGGGTACTAACCCACACATTTCACGAAATCACCGAAGGGGCCTCACACGAGGCCTTTTTTATTGGTCAAAGAATTCGCCAAGCAAAAACTCTAAGCTGCTGCGGGAACGTTGCCCTCGGTACGACCATAGAGCACAGCTGTAAAACCCCCACTAAAAATTCCGGAAAAAGATGGGAAAAGCAATAGCATGCAGCTGGGTAGACCGTTGTCAACGTTCCCACTCTTTACAGCAACTTCGCAGCAACTTCGCAGCAACTTCGCAGCATTTTCCGCGGACAGAAACAATTGACAACAACCCTTATATAAATAACAACTTAAATCCATTAACTATGAAGCTTATTAAACACACTATTCCCATCATGATAATTGCGATATGTGTAACGCTATCCTTAATCATCATATTGCCAGATTCACTTCTTGTAATTATTGGATGTTGGCAGATAGGCAGATGGATAGGTCACCTTGCAGAAATGCTAATTGAGCAGCTAGATAGCAACGAGTAGACAACGTGAGCAGCATCAGGAACCGCCGGCCACAGAATACCAAGAGCTTTATTTTTTTATCCCGATATAACCCTTTATATTTGTGCTAACCAATTAAAACATATACACATGAGAGAACTACTTCAGATTATCGTATTTCCGTTCTTCCTACTATACAGTGTATTAAAGGCACTGATAGCAAACCCTCTTCATTTTAACTACTCAAAGGCCAGAGGTCTAGAGATAGGCATCGTTCCTTTAGCTGTGATCATAGGGTGCTGGGAGTTGATAAAATTTATTTTCTAAAAAAGAACCAGTAATATTTTTTATCCTGGACTAGATGTCTTACATTTACTTTATAACCAATTAAAACTAATTCATATGAAATCATCAGCAGTAGAAATCACTTTTAAAGTTTGGGCTATCGGTCTAGGGATAATCGCATTCGGCGGAATCCTAATTTCAATTTTTAATGTTATCGTAGGCAACTACGTCGGGACCGCAAGTTTCGAGTTTTAGCAAACACAATTTACTGACACCCCACAGAAGCCTAGGACACTAGGCTTTTTTTGTGGGCTAAACCTTTTGGAAAAAGCTAGCAAGCTATGGTGAAACCGTGGTCAACGTTCCCACTCCTACTTAGCTATATTTTTTTAAACTTAGTGGCTTCCTAGAAACGAGGGCCCCTCCAGGGTGTGGAGGGGGGTTAAAAAAGGGGGTCCTGTATATAGGGTAAAGCCCCCTCACGTATAGGGGTAGTTATAGGGGCTGGGATCGCCAAGCTAGGGGACCCATACATTAGGGGAGGGACCAAAGAGTACCATTTAGGGGTCCCTCACAGGGGTCCTTTTGAGGGGGCCTCGCATATGAGGTATCTGGTGGGTAGCCAAACCGCCTAGCAAAATCACCTGAGGGTTTGGTTAATATGGTTATAATGGTATAGGTTTGGCTAATATGGTTATAATGGTATGTGTTTGTCTACAATGTCTACAAAATGTCTACAAAATGTCTACAAAATGTCTACAACGGCTATAATGACTTGAATGATGTTTGCCTACTTAGGATGACCAGATGTGTTCCGTCACTAACATGACAAGGTTAACCCACATCGGCTAGCTCAGCTTTACTTCAATCGTAAAGTATGTTCTCTTGTTGTAGGCTATTTGCGCACTAACGGTAGAACCAGAGATGATAATCCCATTAAACGTATTACTCATACCAACATTTATCTGATTACTATAACGTGTTCTGGTTGTATCTGGTCCCACCCCATCAGTATCACCAAATCCTCCTGAGATAACCCTGACAATACAATTCGACCCCGTTATATTTGAACTGAGGACTACATATATGTAGTATCCCGTGGTCATGTATCCCGAGGTCTGAAAAGTGCTAAAAGCAGGTATGCTCGTGTCAAAATCTGTCACCACGCTGCTTTGGCCTGCACCCAAAGAGATATTTGCAACAAGGTATAGCACGTTGCCAGCCCCGCCATTGTAGGCATCGGTAAGGTAGATATCACATGCAAATAAATCGGCGGGTTTAAAGTTGGCGGCCATCGAGATGTCCCAATCAAGTACCACATTCGCGTCATAGTTATAATTTCCCCAGTTTCCGACGGGCAAATCGCTCCCGTAATGCCATTGTCCCCATATCTTATTTGCAAAATAATCTGGTGAACTCACACCCATAGCCAAGTTATGAAAGTTACCAGCATAACCCGAAGAGCCACCATTTATACCTGATGTTGTTGAGGCGTGGTCATATAAATTGTATAAACTTACGTCGGTTGAAGATGGTATTAATGTTGCAGCTATGTCTCCAATTGCGATATCTGATGTTGGTATTGGCATACTGTGTGTTACTTAGTTTTAAATGGGTTACCCTGTTATCTATATATCTGCGCGGGATTTCAAAGAGCGCCCAGAGCATCACCCCCCAAGTTTTTTAATCGGTGAAGACCTGGACCGCACTTTTGGACCCGAGCCAGAACTTAAGGGGGATGCAGGGGAAATCAAGGGGACCCCGACCCGCGCTTTAGACTAGGCGAAGAACAAAGAGAAGACAAGGATATATAAGAACATGAAGGTGATAAAGACATATGAGCAACTGCATGAGAGCACACCATGCTGGAGCGGATACAAACAGATTGGCACAAAAACAAAGAAAGGCAAGACCGTGCCCAACTGCGTGCCGATTGCCGAAGAGCTCGAAGCCCAAGAGTCGTTAGAGATGTTCTCTAGTAATAGGCTGGCTGGAGCCACGAAGATAGCTCAGGGTGCCAAAGAGAAGGGCGGAGACGCACTCCTCACCTACCATCACTTCAAGGTGAAGCTGCCCTACTACACACAGGGTGTTGAGGGTGAACTTGATTTTGCTCAGATCGAGAACGAATATAAGGGCAAGCTTAATGAGCTATACAACGCAACAAAGAGCTCAATGAACATAGAGCAGGTCCCCTTCCAGGAGCTGGTTGGAGAGATCGAAGTTCTAGGCGAGCTACTAATCAGAAAGGCCACAGGAGAATAATGAACAACTTAACTCAATATGAAAGCTATCTGCTGAACGAGAGCGCAGAAAGCGGCCCGATGGGATTTGTGATCAGCCTCACTGCAGGCAGTAGGGACTTGGCAATGAGTTACACGTTGGCCGGCATTTACGACACGTTTTACGATTTTGCCCAGGCTGTTAATGAGGATCTAGGATTCGGTGACGATGACGAGGATGAGCCAACAGAGTTTAAGGATGTTGATGATCTAATGACCCACGTGTTCAACGCCATGGAGATTGGAGAGGCTGATTACCAATTCTGGCATGGATTCAGCATTAAATCGGGAGCCGATGGCTACCATTCTGAGTCCAACGAAAACTGTTATAAGGTGTCTGACATGCTTGAGAAGCTCTTTGCTAATCCAAAAGAGATCATGATGGGCAGCGTGAACAATAGTTTTAACATCAAGTACCTAGCCAGATCCATCGAGAAAGATCCCGAGAAACTTCTGATGTACGAGGACGACCAGGAGATGTATGATAGTATCATCAGGTTGCTTAACTGGGACAAGAAGAAGCTTGATGCTGTTCTCAAGGTTAACCGGATCAAAAACCAATTTTAATTTTACTGGAACTCATTTCCCACTCTAGCAGATCATGGATTTGCACTCAGGGAGAATTGGTGGACATCCAATAACTGGGGTGATGCTTACTGGAGCAGGTAAAGATATATAAGTTATGGAAAATCTAGAACTATTTGAAGCTTATAACGATGGGCGAGAAGTTGTACTGTCTTCAAGACAAAACAGAGCCATCACGTTTACCGTATTAGGTGGCCGTATAAAGGACTTAGTAAACGATTCAGGTGTTAGCTTTCCTTACTCTGTTGGACAGCAGTACACGCGATCTATTGAGACATGGTGTTGTAATAACGGATTCAAGATGGACGGCAAATCATGCTGTCCTGAAGAGAAGGTGTTTGGAATGAGAAAGAAAGATATCCCAATGGGACATGAACTGCGTATGATATTTCCCCATAAATTTAGAAACAACGACTAATAAAAAAAGGCCTAATTTCTTAGGCCTTTTTTATGTGATTTATTTTGTTATTAATCAGTGAAGATGTCATCACCCTGTAACTTTAATTTTCTAACTCTGATGCCCATAATCTTAAGTGATTTCATATAGATTTGGCGAATTCTTTCTGATGACATTCCTAAGTCATGTCCAATACTACCATAGCTTTCTTCAAAACCACCTCCAATTCCGTGGCGTCTTAACACTATGGTTTTTGCTATTGGGCTTAGTGTAGCAGTAAGCATCTTTGTCATCTTTTCCATGTTTTCTGCAACACTGAAGCTATCAGCACTACTTAGATCACTTGCAATTACATCGTGCATTGTGCTGTCGTTACTTCCGTCATTCTTAAACGGAGCATCTAGAGAAGCAGGTTTTCTGTCGGCATTCATTACACTCATGATATTTGCTCTGTCAATTGATAAAGACTTAACCCTTATATCACCAGTATCCTCCACATACTCCATAACTTCCTCTATTGTGGCTTCTCTCCCCAATTTCATTGTTAGAGTATTCGTGACCTCCATTATAGCACGGATCTCGTTTGTTTTATTTTGGGGTATCCTAACCATTCTGGTATTATCACCTAGGTATTTAAGCATTTCCTTACGAATATGCCAAACAGCAAATGATATAAATTTGAAACCCCTTGAAGGGTCAAATTTCTCTGCGGCCTCTATCAGACCTACATTTCCAGCAGAAATCAAATCATTAAACATTTCAGGATCTCCAGTTCCCCCATACATCTTAGCAACAGATATAACAAATCTGAGATTGGCAGTTGCCAGCTTATCCCTTGCTACCTTATCACCTTCTTGAATCCTCCTAGCTAGTTCAACCTCTTCCTGAGGTGTAATAATAGGATACCTCTCAACCTCTGTATAGTAAGCTGCGATCGATTTAGATGACCTGGGTGTAATTCTCTCAGTAATTTTGAATTGTCTCATTTTGTCCTCCTTCTTAATAACTTACTAACACCAATGTGGTGGGTTTCTGTAATTTTTGTTTTAAATTGTTAATATTCATATCTTTATGTTATTCCACAAAGTTATGAACATTTCACGGGTAAAAAAAATAAAAATCAAATTTTTTATTAATTTACCCCAGGTTAACATTAATGACTTCAATAAACATGCCATAAATAACTGATTACCAAGGTCCTTAGAAAAAAAATCATGTGTAAATATATGGGACTGTGTAAAGATATATATGGGATAAATAAAAAAACACACATGAAAAACATTAAACTATTTGAACAATACTCTGAGGATTACCAAACTGATATGGAAATCGCAGACTCAATATATGAAGATTGGAAAGCCGACCAGGAAGAAGATCTAAGCTCAGTATTCGAAAGCGATCTTTATGAAGATGATGATGAAGATGATTGGGGAGATGATGATGCTGAATTAACCAGTGGTGAAAAGGCTGCACTTGCTAGAGATTTTCAGATCATGGGCAAACCTCAATTGGCTGCTCTATATCTAAGAGCATTAGGTAAGGTTAAGGATAACCACTACGGAACATACACCATCATGATAGATGGTATAAAAGATTTCGGAGAGATTGATAAAGAAGGTGTATTTAATATTACAGGTCCCGCATTTGCTGATGCAATTGGATTAGATTCTGCTGAGACAGTTCGAAGAACTGTTAAAAAATTCAGAAATCTAATTAGTGGCGAGGGTGAAACTTCAGGTGAAGCTATCTACCCTAAAATAATTAAAGCCTTTAACGAATTCAACTCTAGAACTCCTAGAGAAATTGCTGCACTTGCTAGTGAGGCTATCCAGGATAATACTATGTTCACTAAGAACAGAGACGCTGCAGCTTCAGAAGGTCCCAGAGCAGCTGCTAGAAGATTCGAGCAAAAGATTAACCAAATTAGATTAGGCGAAAAGGTTCACTCGCTGATCAACTCATTAAAGGCAGTAGCTATTTATAAAAACGATACAGCTAAAGCCCAAAAAGCTGCAATCTCTAGGCTTTCTAGAGATCTTAACGTAACAGTAGAAAAAGTTAAATTAGCATATCAAAAATTCCTAAAAGAGAAAGGAATTAAATAACGAGATTCTTCAATAGGAAGTAAGCTACTATATAAGAAGCCACCAGTATTAAAATAAATGCTTGGTGGCTTTTTAGTTTATCAACTAAGCTACCCCTTACCACCCATTCCTCACACTCATCGAATATTTCTTCACGATCGCTTTTTGTTACGTATAAAGGATCTAATGGAAAATTAGGATCTGCACCTTTGGTTTTAAATTCGTTCTGCATAAGAGCTTCGCTTGCCATACAATCATCAAATAGTATGTTTCTTTGATATGATATAATGTAGTGCTCCCATGCGATAGTTAATAGGGGTGGAAGCATTAACAAAGGAGCTTTGAAGTATATCCCGATAAGAGCAAACAGAACAACATTCACGAGGGTAAACATCACAGGTGACCCTGCGGGAAACGGCATAAATCCAAACATATAACCTGTTTTCTTCTCAGTGTTGATTCTGTGCAAATAATAATTAACTGCTTCTTCCATGTTTTTTATCTTTTATAAGTGCAAATATAGGACTATGTTACGGCTAAAAAAAATTTATCCGGATTAGACAAATGTTTCTGATATATAATAAGCAGCTATTAAAGCTCGCTACTAACAAATAAACAAATACCCTGTGAAGTATATACAAACGTTTGAATCGATCACACACAGCCAAATAAACACTAATCTAAGCGAAGGTTTAAGGTACCACATAGATAACGGTTTACCGTTAATGGAAAGCGTTTATAGAATAGAGTCTGATGCTTGGCTAGCATTAATAAATGAAGCTAGAACACTTTGGGAATCAGGATCAATAGATCTTGATGAAGATGATCTAATTCTGATAAGTACTGATGCGGGGAGAACTGGAATTTATGAAGGGGAAGAAGTTCTTTTAGATGTTCCATTTTATCTAGGTGATGAAGAGATAGACGAGGCAGAATACCAAGGCAGAAAGGTGGATCTGAATAAGCCATTCAGAACACCAGGGGGTCCTAGAAAATTTGCTGTATACGCTAAGAATGATAGGGGCAAAGTCGTAAAGGTCGGGTTTGGTCAACCTGGCATGAGAGTGAATAACAATGATCCAAAAAAAGCCAGATCATTCCAGAAAAGAATGCAATGCGATAATCCAGGCCCGAGATGGAAAGCAAAATGGTGGTCTTGCAACGTTGCTAGATATAGAAAACTACTAAACATAAAATCAAGCAACCCATGGTAAAATCCCACCCATACCAGGAGACATTAGTATCTTCAGGGAGAACTGAAACAGTAATCAGGAAATTTTCTGAGTATAGTGGTTCTGAAGAATTTAAGTGGCACTGGGACGAAGAGGATAGATTAGTGCATCGGGTACATGAAACAGATTGGCAATTACAGATTGATAACAAGCTACCAGTACAAATCAAATCAACAATTAGAATACCAAAGGGAACCTGGCACAGATTAATAAAAGGGACAGGGGATCTTTCAGTAATAGTTGAGAAGATTAGAGATATATAATTAAATTAAGCAAACAAATGGAAAACATTAAATCATACCAAACCTTCCTATTAGAAGGAAAGATAACAGAAAAAGAGGGGATCAGTCCTGCAATTTACAAAGACCTTAAACAATATTTCGAGGAGGCTAAAGTACCGACTCTTAAGGGTGCTCAGGTTTATCTTTCAAAGGTTAAAAAGGGTTGGAAGCTATCTGAAGAGGATTTCGCTGAAGCTAAGAAAGAATTCAAAAAGTAATTTTGAAGCACGTAAAACTTTTCGAAGATTTCGATCTTGATAAATTTATGGAGGATCCGGAATCTGAATTTCATGACGATTCAGATCCTAATATCGTGGAAGGCGATTGGGTAACATCATATAGAGGCCCAGCAAAATTCTTATCATTGTCTAATGGTATGGCAAAGGTTCAGTTAATAAACGGGCCGGCTTCAGTCGTATCTGTTCCCTATGACGCACTCACAAAGATCAATAAAGAGGAGGCATTAAAAATGTCAAGGAATATGATAGATGCCAAATCAGAGCTAGAAAGAATGATATCAGAAATGGATCAAATCTTAAAAGCATCAGTTGAAGAGGATGAAGATACTGGAGAAGAGATCTTTATAGGAAACCCAGAAAAAACTGTATCTTATCTAGAAGATTTTTTAGTTGACTTAATAGACCTAAAGAACAAAGACACATACGCTCCATACTACACTGAGCATGGTAAATTCACATCACAATTAGCAAGTTTATGCTATCTGCTACTCGATCATATCGGGAAAATCATAGATACATCGGGTAATCCATCAGAGATCTCCAGACTGAAAAACCTTAAGAATAAGGTGGAGGTTATCCAGGATAAGTTTTTCGAAATATCCGAATAACAAGACGAAATAAAAAACATTTGTTGCAGTAGAATAATTAAACATTATTTAATGGCAACAGGTGTATATAAAATAACGGAAGACTTTGAGAAAGCCCTATCCGATTATACAGGAGCTCCATACGTGGTAACGGTGGACAATCAAAGCAATGCTTTGTTTCTTGCTCTGATGTACGAAAAAGTAAAAGGCGAGGTTATAAAGATACCCGCGAGGACGTACCCGTCCGTACCGTGCGAGATCATCCATGCAGGAGCACACGTAGAATTCGAACCTGTAGAGGGTAAGACCATTAAAGGAGCTTATCAGCTTTTTCCAAGTAAGGTATGGGATTCTGCACTAAGATTTACTGCAGACATGTATATTCCAGATACCCATATGTGCATTTCTTTTACTGGTCCATATAAGCATTTTAAGCTTAGTAAAGGCGGAGCAATACTTACTGATTCCCATGATGCGTATCTCTGGTTCAAAAGGGCAAGATATAGTGGAAGAAGAGAATGCTCATATCATGATGACTATTTTGATATGCTGGGGTGGAATTTTTATATGATGCCTGAACTTGCTACTAGGGGAATGCTTTTAATGGGACAATTCTATAATATGGACGGCACAAAGAAGCACCAGGATGATTTGGAATTACCGTACCCAGATTTGAGTAAATTTGATATTTATAAAACTAAATGAAAAGAGCTCTAATAGGAAATGGGGGTCATGCAAGAGAAGTGATGGCTCAGATGGAAGAAATCATGACAAGATTCGTGGATGATAAATATTACACCCCAACAGATCCTATGGTTCTTCCACTAAGTGAATTCTCCCCTGGTGATTTCGAAGTTATGATTGCTGTTGGTGAATCAAACTCAAGATCTGAAATAGCATCTAGACTTCCGTCCAATACTAGATATTTTTCCTATGCACATCCAACCTCACGAATAATGGGGGAATGTGAATTGGGCGATGGATATTTCATCGGGGCTAATTGTATATTAACATGTGACATTAAAATAGGAAACCATCTCATTATGAACAGGGGAAATCATATAGGACATGATTGTAATATAGGTAGCTTCTTCTCTTTAATGCCAGGAGCTATAATTTCAGGTAACGTTGATGTAGGCGATAGGGTTTACATAGGAACAAATTCTTCAGTTAGAGAGAAGATCAGAATATGCGATGATGTAGTAATAGGGCTAAATACTGGGATAATTAAAAGTATTACTTCAAGCGGAACCTATGCTGGAAATCCAATTAAAAAGATATCGTAATGTACACAGGTAAAAAAATATCATTAGCAATAACATCTTGTAAGAGACTGCATCTTTTAAGTAGGGTACTTAAAGCATTTACCGTTTTTTGTGAAGATATGGAAATTATAGACAACGTTATATTCTTTGATGATTCATCAACGGAAGAAGATAAGATAAAGATGGAAATACTATTATCTGAATTATTTCCAAATCAAAATAGAATAATAACTCATTTTTATAAAGGCTCATTTAATGACACATATAGGCATGCAAGGATTCTAAACAATTTGAGGGAAAAACTAATAGATACAAATACCGATTATTTCTTCCTCCTGGAGGATGACTATCTATTTGTCGACTTCTTTAGGATCTCAGAAAATATAAATCTATTAGAAAAATATACAGAATATGGATATGCTGGATTTGCACAGTCATTTAAGAAATTTCCTGAACACATAAAACCTAAAGAAATAGGTGAATATTGGGAATGGTATTATGACGAGAATCAGCCTCTTAATTGTAACCTTTTTATGGACGAATCTTCAGCAATACAACAGATAATACCTGACATCTGGATGACCTATATAAACTGGCCGAGTTTTACATTAAGACCCGGAACACATCACGGGGAAAGATTCTTAAGTATAGGAGAATTCTCTACGACTTACGATAGAGATAACATGAGAACAGAATTAGAGTTCGCTATCAGATGGTCAAAAAAATATAAGAGTCTATTTCATAAAAGATTTCATATAGTGAATCTTGGATTTGACTCTTCGACAAGTGCATATAATTTAAACGATTGCGAATAAAAAATGAAAAATATGGAATATAACTTCAATAAAATTTGGGAAAAATGCTTGGCATTTAACATAGAACAAAAGCCAGAAGAATTTAAAGGCCTTCTAGATCTTCTGGCTTCAAGTGATAATAGAAAATATGCGCTAGAGATAGGATCTAATTACGGGGGAACTTCTTTTGGACTGTGTCATATCTACGAAAACGTAATATCTCTTGATATCAAACATCATCCTAATTTTGATAAAATACGCGAGAGCTTTCCCAGCTATAACTACATAATTTCGGATTCAACCTCCAATGACACGGTTAACTTGATAAAATCTTTGGATATAAAGTTTGATCTTATTTTTATTGACGGGGATCACTCATACGAAGGGGTTAAGAACGATTACGAAAAATACAAACAATTCTTATCGGATGATGGATATCTAGCATTCCATGATATCATACAGAGTAAAGAAACTGAGGGGTATAACATATTTGTAAGTAAATTTTGGAACGAACTAGCGGAAACATATACTAAAAGGTTTGAATTTATAGCTAATGAGAGGGACAATAGCTTTAATAGAGATAACGAATTCCACAGGATTCTCAAGGACCAGAGATACGATGTGTGGGGTGGAATAGGATTATTAAGAAACAGCAGGGTGGCTATATTCTCTCATAATTTTTTAGATAATCATTGGGAAAGCATCGTTGAAGATCAGATCGTGAAAATTCAAGAGTCTGGTCTTTATAAAAGGGCCGATAAGATTTTTTATGGGGTGTACTCCCAAAAAGACTTAGATTATGAAACATTTAAGTCCCTTTTAAAAAAATATGACCCTGATATAAAAATAGAAATAGTTAGATATTCAGTTAATAATGCAGAATTCAATACACTGATAAATCTTCAAAATTATTGCAGATTAAATCCTAATGGATCTGTTTTATACTTTCACACAAAGGGATCGTCAAGAGGAGAAAATGTATACATAGATTCTTGGAGAGATTGCATGAACTATTTTAATATAGAAAGATGGAAATCCCCAGTAATAGATCTGATTAATAGTAAAGGTGATGTATGCGGATGTCTATACGTAGAGTCTTTTATGTTTCTTGATTATCACTTCAAAAATTATTTTTCAGGAAATTTCTGGTGGTCAAATACAAAACATATAAACAGTTTACCATCATTAGTAAAATTGAATATAGAAAATCCAGATAACAGAACAGTTGCTGAAATGTGGCTAGGTATGGGAGCACATAGATGGATTAGCTATTACAATACTCCAGTTACCCAATGGTATGAACATTATTTTGATCCCATCTCATATAAGAATTAATCACTATAATGATATTAAGCGTAATAATACCATCATATAATTTTGAAAACTATATAGTCGAATGTGTAAAATCTGTCACGTCACAGAATACTAATTTCGACTTCGAGATCCTTATAAGAGATGATCATTCAGGGGATGGTACAAATAGATTACTCAGGGAAGAATTCTCAAATGACCCAAGGGTTATTATATTTGAAAGCTCAGAAAATCTAGGAGCGTTCGGGAACATTAAATATCTTCTCGAAAATTCTAAAGGTAAGTATGCAACTATATTAGACGGTGACGATTATCTAAATAATTCAGACAAGCTCCAAATGCAAATAGATTTTCTCGAGAGTAATCCTGATTATGTTATGCACTCTACTGGATACGTGAGCCTTATGCCCGACGGGACATTTGATCCAACAGAACCCGGACATAATAAATTTCCAAAAAAAGATGAGGTTAATACACAGGATCTGCTCGATTCTAATATAGTCAGCTTCGGTAGAACTTTTAGAAACTTTCCGAATATTTTAAAAGAATGGATAAGGGATTTTCCTTATCTTGATTGGGCATTTAACTATGAGATTTCACTTCGCGGTAAAATAAGATGTGATAATTGGAATTGCGGCGTATATAGACACAGTGAGCATGGAATGTTTTCTCTTAGATCTGAGGAGGAAAAGAATGACAATAATGTAAAGGCTATTGGTATTATAGAAAAGAGAGAGACCCTAAGAAATACAAAAACAATCTCTATAATAGATTGCTTTGTTCATGATGCTAAAGTAGAATCTAATCTTATAGAATGCATCAATAGATTGAAATCAAATGGGCAGGACGTTTTTCTTGTATCAAATACTTCGATAAAGAAAGAAATCATAGATATGGTGGATTATCATTTCTATGATAGCCGTAACCAGCTATTCAAGAAAGATTATCCGGATGTGAAAGATGTCGACTTTTGGTCGGATAAAGGTAACTTCACGGTTCATAATTTAAAATCGGGTCTTCAAAAACACGGTCTATCAGTTTTAGTAAACCTGTTCAATGTCCTAGATATAGCTAAGAACATTGGATACACGCATTTTCAAAGATTTGAGACCGATGACTTATACGGAGAAAATTCTATGCTCTGGATTTCTCAGATACCCGAAACGGTAATAAAGAACGATAAGAAAGGTTTATTCTATCTAAATGAATCAAATTATCCTAAAGATGCTTCTTTCCATTATTTCTTTTGCGAGATAGATCATTTCATGAAGATCATGCCTCGGATATCTAAAGAGGAAGATTACGAGGATTATTTGATGAATATACAAGGATCTAGGGATTTTAAAATAGTAGAAGCTTATATCTATGATAACCTGGACAAAGGCTCAGTTTTAATTAGAGAAGGTAACATCGAGATGAAATCAGATTTTCCTGATACCACATGGAACACAGTGGTATCTGTCAGCAACCTGCCTACCAAATACAAAGGGTGTATTAGCGACATATACAGAAAACTAGATAATGCAGGCAATCACACCGGGTATTGTCTATATTCACAAAACTATCTTGACAATGAGGTTACTCGAAAAATAGTGGTACACACTCCTGATTCAGAGGATGCAGTGATATATCATAAATTAGTGGGGAGGGATTCCTGGTGGCTTAATGATATAGAAGGAGAACCTGCTCATATCGATGTTTATGAGGGTGATCTTATGATTTACTCTCTAACTACGCAGGAAAATACGAATAGCTACATTCAGATAAATTAAGGTCCAATTATTACTTTATTTTTGAATATTATTAAATATATAAAGATAAAATAAAAATGGCAAAAGCAACTAAAGGTGGATCAACAGCTTCAACACACATCAAGAAAAAAACAAGAAAGGGAACTGCTGCTAAAAGTAAGACATCAAGCAACCCTAATAGCAAAAACTACAAGAAACCTTATAAAGCTCAGGGTAAAAAATAATATATCGGGGAATAAGGTAAATGCCGCTATAAATAATGGTGCGTCTTATCTACTAAAAACAATTAAAAAATCAGATGGCATTGATTTTTTATTTCTGGTAATTATACCGAGTCCTGCCTGGCCATTTTATTTTGTTTACCGGGGAAAGATTAAAGGATTTTTAAAAATGCCACAAAAAATAGGAGGACCCATGAAAAATACAGAAGTCATAAGAAGGAAAATATTAACCGATTATACCTGGATAAAAAGAGTAATAGAATCTTCAAAAACTACAGATCATCTAGATACATGCAAAAGAATTATAGAAAACTGGTCAATTTGCACATTAAAAGATGTCGGAGAGTGCAGATGCGCTTTCTATAAAACAAAAGATTTTAAAAAGACCATTGAAACCTATAGAAGATCTTTAGACGCTCTGACTAGAGGTGTAGCGGATAAAAGAGTTGATATGATCTAGGATATACCAGAAATCGATAGAATCTATAGTTGTAAAATATTAATCCCTAGCTGATTCAGTCTCAGACGAGACTTTTCTAAATGCCATATCATAGGATAAATATACATCGACGCCAGTAGATTGAAGTTTGACTGCTAGATCAATAACCTCGTGAAAAATTCCGAGAACGTGTGCTTCATAAAGTATTTCCTCACTAATTTTAGAATTTGACATATTCTTATACTTTTTGTTTATTAATTAATACCACTCCCACGGGAACCAATTATCATAGTCACATTGGTATCTCTTAGGTACTCTATCATGATCTTTATCGATCTTAATCTCTAATGTTCCCGCTTCACTAGGTTTAGTGCATACTCTCTTCTTATTTATAGAGGGCTTCTTCTTTAATGCAGTTCTATTAGGTAGGACCAGGTATTTCACGATTGTTTATATATTTACCTAACGATAAAAAAATATGAATTAAATTTTTTTTACCCGTAAATCTGTCATAAATTTGTATCATAATCTTAAAAAAGGAAATTATGAAAACTACATTTTTTAAAAAATTAAAGAATCCCGCATTAAACGTTCTATTTATATTCTTAGCGTGGATTTCTTCTTTTGCCCTATGCGTAATTGCTAAGGTCATTTTAGGTGATGCTTCGGATAACATCATGAACTACAATCCATTTGTTAATGGATTTATACACGGGGATCTTACCCATCTAGGTATGAATCTATTATTAATGTTTGCTTTTCTAATACCTGATATAAATCAGAAATATAGCTTTAGAAATCTATTCTTTATTACACTTATTATATCACTTATATATTTTCCTGTATCTTTAGCAGTAGGTATTCCTGCAGTTGGAATATCGGGAACCCTATACTTTATGTTAAGTCGAGCGTGTCTTAATAAGAAAAACATATTTCTTTACATCTTCTTTGCTATTATGATCGTTCCTGAAGTAATAGGATTTTCTAATTTTTCAGACGGCACAGCACATATGGTACACGTCATAGGTGCGGCACTCGGGTTCATCTCGCTTAAATTAGAAAGATATAGCATCTTGCCTAATAGGGTAACAGAATACATTGGCTAATAAACACCACAAAAAAACCAGATCTTTTAGGATCTGGTTTTTTTGTGTGTTTTTTTGTTATACGATTGTAAAGTCAATATGATCAAATGCTAATTCGTCTGATTCAAAGATAGGATTTCCCGTTAATTCTAATAGAGATTCCCAGAAAGATTTACCTGCATCATACATACTTGAAAAGAAACTGGTAGTTGCGTTATAAGCATCACCAGCTGCTTTGTACATTGCATCACCAGCTGATTTAGCTGCTGTCTTAGCACCGTTCCATGCATTTTGTGTAGCTTTTTTAGTGGCCTCCCAACCAGCTACAACTGAATTCTTAAAAGCTATTGCTCCATTCTTAACATTTTTAGCTATCCATGCCGCTCCGTTTGAAATAAATGCACCAGCGTCTTTAGCACCCTGTACTATTGCCTTAACTGCAGGAGATAATAATGTCGCAACAGCTTTAAAAGCTGCTAATGCAATTCCAGTAGCTGTGTATGCTACTGCTTTAACCCCTGTCATGAAAGCTGTAAAAGCTTCTACTGATGATTTAGCAACTTTAGCAAATCCCTTACAGAATCCGGTATAAAGTTCGTTTGCTGCGGCAGAAACTTTTGCATATGCTTCTTTACCCTTTTTACCTATCCATTTTCCGATATTAACTATTCCTTGAATGGCTGCACCCATAACGTAAGCTACTCCGCCTGCTACGAATTTTGCAGCGGAAGCTATTCCTGAAATTATGGCTTTAGCTATATCTAAAGTAATTAATGTTACCCCGGCAACAGTATAAATTAAAGCTTTACCGATGTATTTTACCCCTTCTGCTAACCATTCGAATCCTTTGAATGTTCCTTTAGACTGAAGAGCTTTAGCTTTAGCAGAAGCATCTTTTTTAGGTATTAATATAACATATTGTTTTTCTCCGTTGTTTACGATTGTTATGTCATATAGCTTTAATAGCTCAGGATCAATACCTGCTGCGTTTGCTTGACCTGGAGTGGTTATCTTAAGGTATTTAGCTTCGATAGTTTTATCTGGAGTTTTATCGCCTTTTAGAGCTAACATTTTTCTTAATGTCTGAACTCCAACTTTACCATCAACAGTTAATTTATACTTGGTTTGGAAATCTTTAACCGCCTTCTCTGTAGTGGCCCCGAACATTCCATTATATTTTCCGAAATCAGGTAATCCAAGATCTTTCTGAAGTTGTTTAACTCTCTCAGAATTTTCACCTTTGCGCATAGGAGAGAATGCTTTAGCATCGAATGCCTCATCTACCATTTTACCGCCAAATAGTGACGTTAGATCTTCAGCACTAATTGTAGTTTTTAGTGGGGTAAAGTCAGGTACTTCTGCTTCTGCTATGAATCCGAAAGATTCGTAAAGAGTCTCGAATTCATTGAATGATAATAGTCTGTTTTCCATTTTTTTGTATCTTTTTTTAATTTATTTATCTTATATATCAAAACACTATATGTTTTTTTTATACATACACATAGTCGCTAGGATTTACCTGTCCGAAGTTTTCTCTACCATATATGTCCTCTACTGTAATTAGCGTCGGTATACCCTCTAACCTCTTATTGTCCCAGCACCATATACGTAGGGTGTCCTTACTTGGCTTTAAGTGATAAAGATCTTTGTCTTTTGCCTTAATAGTCTTGGTCATTCCAGCTTTTCTGTATTGACCCCATAGATCAATAATAGATCCAGTATACCCCTTAATACCCCTAATCTCGAGATACCTATCCAGCATAGATTCCCTGTCCATATCCATTATATCTGCTCTGCTAACCTCTATACCCTCCTTATCTCTAAAATATTTCTGTATATCAGTTATCACAGAATTTATTGAATTACCCCTCAGTATGCTTTCAACCTCCTGTTCATATCCATAGATACCCTCCCTTTCCATAAACCTGACCAAAGCATCAGAGAATCCTGATGATTCCATTATGCTGTTTCTAAAATCAATAAATAATATATTATCGGGTGTTCCCATGATTATCTATATATTTAAGTAAATATTTTTTTATCCCGCAATAGTGAATTACATTTGTAATATGAAAAAGATACTATTAGGGTTAGCCGTCACATTCTCCGTTACCTTATTCGGACAGCAGAATAAGGTCTACTATATAGAAGATCTTAATTCTATTAACGATAGCATCTCCAAAAAAATTGAACTATACGTTTCTACCCTCTCGCATGATCTTAATCGAAATCTACTATTGGACGAAAGAGCAAAGCTTAGAAATTCATATTTTATAAGTGTAGTTCAGCAAACTTCTAATACAGGGGGTAAATTCTCAGATATAATAGATTCAATTCCCGACGGAAAAATAGGGCATACTGAGTGTTTTGGTAAACCCTCATATTTCTCACCAGCTGAAGTGAAATATCCCGAATTATTTCCCAGCTTGGATAACCTGAATCTTAAAGTGAAAGGCGAGATAATGTATCAGGTTATTTGGTCTACCGTTTTGGATGGCAAACAAACATCACAAGATCAATTAGTGCAAAGGGCAGTTGATGACATAAAAAAAGCCTATAGGGTAGGTAAATTAAGCCAAAAAGTTATCTCTGAATATAAGAACTCAAAATCACATAACGACATTATAAAAGAAAGAGGAGACGGAGATTATGGATCTTCTACGATGGTTATCCTAGCTGAAAAGAAATTACCCAATGGTAAATGGGAATATGAGGTTATGATCAGAAATCTTATAATCTTCACAGAGTCTATAAACTAATAAGCACAAAAAACCCATCGAACAATCTCCGATGGGTTTTTTGTTATTGGTTTCCGTAGATGTTTCCCGGAGAGAATCCATAGATATTTCCTGATAGTGATGAACCAGTAGCAGTAACTGTGATTGGCATCCATACCCCAGTATTACCTGATCCTATTGTAATGATGCTTCTATTATTTGCTGCATCGTAAAAATCTAGTGTTGCTGCACCAGGTGCAATATAAATGCTAGATATTGTCAGGTCTTTTATTTGAGGTCCCGCGGTAGCACCGGTAGCTCCTGGTCTGTAGTTTTGGCTAGCTATTAATCTATAGCAATTATTTCCTTGTGTCATATTATATTTATTAGTTTATCTTAATGATATTAAATATTTGATTCTATCAACCAAAGCTATTATTTCCTCGATTATATTGAGAATCTCTGAATCCTTACCTTGCTCAAAAAGTGATTTGCAATCAATTGCATAGCATTTATATAAGTGATCCGTAAAGTCGCTTAAATCGCCTTTTTCTGGATTGCTGTAGTTCATGAGGGCCAAACAAAGTTGTTCCTCGTTTAAAACTGGTCTACCATATTTACCCATTACACTTTCTGCTAGCTCGTCACCTTTATCTATAAGTCCATCAAATAAATCGTCTAGAGCTTTGTGCTGTCCGTAGAAATGTGATTGCCAATGTAATAGCTTAGTCTGGGCTACGTTCTGTAAAATCATCTTAAATACATAAGCATATTTACCCTCCGTTCCGTCCATCTTTGGATGTTCAGAGTGAATGCCTTTTTCTTCACGATCCATTTGATCTTGGCCATCACGATGTATAACATCACCAAATGTGCTTAGATTTAAAATTTTGTCCATTATTAGAAATATATTTGTCTATATATTCTCATTGGTTGTTTTTTCCGCAATCTAATAGACATATGCCTTTATTTTATTTTAGCCGGAACTTTTATTAAATATATAGGTTGAAGTAAAGATACTATTAACATATGAACTGGCGTAAACTTGGAACCGGAGAGAAGATCTCTCTAAACGAATACCTTCGAGATTGGCTGAAGGATAATGGGGATCACAAGATATATGTAGGCTGCGACTCTCATAACTCTGGGAATAAAACAACTTTTGCGGTGGCTGTAGTTATGCACAATCCACGAAAAGGCGGACATGTGATTTACAGTAAATTGATATTACCCCGAATGTCTTCTAGATACGAAAGGCTTTGGAAAGAGGTGGAGCTAAGCGTGGAGACTGCTCAGAGCATGATAGATCACGGTATACAAAAGCCTGCTTATATTGACGTCGATCTTAATCCTGATCCTAGATACCAATCTAACACTTTACTGAGAGCTGCTGTTGGATTAATCGAATCTATGGGAATGGAGGCTAGATATAAGACATTATCACCCTGGGCTATCTCGATAGCAGACACCCTTTGTAAATAATTACATTGAACTCATTAAAGGTCTTCCCCCTTTGTAATACTAAAATCTTATTGGTATTTACTAGAAATATTTTTTTGTAACGGGAAATAATAATACATTTGGGATCTATAAATAATAGAATGCTTAAATATACAAAATTGATGTGCTCTTTGAAATAAATTATTAAAAATAATGCCTCCGTAGTTCAATGGATAGAACACGGGATTTCTAATCCCGTGATGTGGGTTCGATCCCCGCCGGGGGTACCAATACAAAACAAAATGATTAAAGATCAAGACATTCTATTTGTCACCACCACTTTATATACAAAGTGGTTAAATTACCAAAAACAACTTGTCAAAAAACATTTCCCTGAAAGCGAGCATATTGTGGTTGACGGAAGAAATAATTGGCCATATGCTTGGTTCCATTGGTTGAACCCACTTAAGAACACAAGCGCCAAATGGTTTGTGCATTTGGATGAGGATTGTTTTCTTAACAGCAGGGAAGAGCTATTAAAGCTTATTCAAAAGATGGCGGATGAAGACCTTACTCTTTCTGCAGTATCCGATGGATATCACCATTACAGAGGCGCTAACCCAGTTGCCGTAAATTCTTTCTTTATGGTTGGTAATGTGGATCACTTTAATACCCTTAATTTTGATACTGAAGAGGTTACGTTTAAGCATGATGTAGACGGGTGGAGAAACAATAAAGGTATTATCTATAATGCCGATAGACACCGCTCAGACTTCTTGTACCCGCACGAAATAATGGGCAATGATGAAAACTGTTCTTATGAGCAAGAGCCTTATTATATGATCCTATGGATGTTAAAGGAGAAGGGAAGAAAATTCAATTATCTATATCCTCACTTTGATGAACGCTTTAAGTCAACTAATCCAAGAGTTGATAAGGGGTCTGATGATATAGCTATTCATATGTGGTATACCCGTCAATGGGAAAGCTCAATGATGGTTCATGATACCCCGAATTCTTTCCGCTATAATGCTGTAGAAGATCATATCAACAAAAATATGTTATGATAAGTCACAGCTCAGTATTATCACAGGAAGCAAAAAATAAATACACAAAAGAATCACCTAAGTTTGTTATAATAGACAACTTATTTGACGAGGAATTCATTCTGAAATGCCAGAATGAATTTTTAGTGATTGACGATTCCGAATTTGTGCGTTATGCAAACCCATATTTCGAGTACGAGAAATATGCAATGAATGACCAGTCTAAAATGCCGGAGAATCTGGTATCGTTATTCCGGTATGTTCATTCGGATAAATTTATTGACGCAGTATCAGAAATAACAGGAATCGAAGATCTTTTGGTTGACGAAAAAAGATGGGGCGGGGGATTACATAAAACTAAGGAAGGAGGATATTTATCAATCCATAAAGACTTCAATATTCTTCCCACCACTTACAATGACGATAAACAGATGCTAAGATGCATCAATCTTATCGGATACCTGAACAGCAGCTGGAAACCTGGAGACGGTGGAGAATTGGAGTTCTGGAACTCCGAAGGAGCTGTAGAAGTGATCGAGCCTAAATTTAATCGTTGGGTTTTGTTTGATACTAGAAACAATTTCCACGGACATCCTTATCCTTACCAAGGGGAAAGTCCAAGAATTTCTATAGCTTCTTATTACTACATAAGAACTAATGTGATAGAGGATGAATGGAGTTCAACTGAATATTTAAAACTTCCTTGGATGGAGGAGAGCGAAGAATATGCAACTGAAAGAAAGAAAAGAGCAGATCATAAATTACGATATCCAAATCTAATAAAGAATGTCTAATTTATCACCAGTTTTTACTGCCGGTTTTTTTAGCACATGCACAGTTACATTAAACCAGATAATAGCGAAATATAACGAGGAATGTGAATTCCCCTTTATATCCACGGCATCTTTAATGGAATGGTATAAGGAAGACGAATCAATCAATTCAGATATATGGTGTGAATTTTTTAAATCTCGTGGATCAGAAATAACAGGGGTCGGTAAAACTATACTATTTACAGATTTTATGAAATATGAAGATGGTGATTTTACATACCTTGGTCAATTCAGCCCATATAAAAGAATAAACTACAAAGAGATATTACCGATAATAAATTCATATTTTGATCCATCAGAAAGAGTGCTAGAAAAAATGAACTCTTTTCTAGCAAAATATGAAATCAATACAGAGGAAACTATAGGTGTATATTATAGGGGAAATGATAAGTTAATGGAGGCTAATCCACCTAGTTATGAAGAATACATCAATAAGATAGGAATCTTACTTAAAGAGAACCCAAAATATAAAATCTTGATTCAAACTGACGAGAAAGAATTTTTAGATCATGCGATGTCCATATATCCCGATTCTATATTTATACCGGAACTCCCAGTAATAAACAAGAGCTACGAATGGCAAGTGGTATGGACTATAGAAAATGGGGGGAGGACTAATTTTGGTGTTGAATTTATGGCAATCTCTCTAATCTTAAGTAGATGCTCTAAGTTGATATTAAACAGCTGTAATGTTTCTATGTGGGTGTGTTTATATAGAGGTAATGCAGAAGGAGTTAGTCAATACCTAAACCCGAGGAAATATTTCTATCTTAATGACTATAAATATTACTTTGAATCAGAAAATAAATGGTTTTAAAAAATAAAGAAATGTATAAATACGATTTCGTTATAGTAGGATCCGGTTTATTCGGATCCACCTTTGCACAGCAAGCAAACGAAAAAGGGTACAAATGTTTAATAATAGATAAAAGGTCTCACAATGCAGGAAATGCTTATAGCGAGAATGTTAACGGTATTAATGTACACAAATACGGACCACATATATTCCACACATCGGACGATCGGATCTGGAACTATGTAAACCGATTCGCAAGCTTTAATAACTTCGTAAACAGGCCTAAAGTGAGTTATAAAGGGGACTTATATTCTTTCCCTATAAACTTATTTACTCTATATCAGTTATTTGGTGTTAAGACTCCTGAAGAGGCTAACAAAATCCTAGAATCAGTAAAGATACATTCAGATTCACCTAAAAATCTAGAGGAATGGATACTATCTCAGGTTGGGGAAGAGATCTATAAAAAATTCATATACGGGTACACTAAGAAGCAATGGGGTAGAGATCCTAAAGAATTGCCTTCTTCGATTATCAGAAGACTTCCTATTAGATTAACCTTTGATGATAATTATTTTAATGACACCTATCAGGGTATACCTATTGGCGGATATACCAAGATGATCGAGAAAATGCAGGAAGGTGTTGAGGTTAGACTTGGCGTTGATTTCTTTGAGAATAAAGAGCAATTCGAGAGCGAGGCTAAAACGATAATCTTCACCGGAGCTATTGATGAATTCTTTGGGTATCAATTTGGTCCACTAGAATATAGAAGTCTAAGATTCGAAACAGAAGAACTAAATATTCCCGATTATCAGGGTAATGCTTTAATTAACTACACAGAGGAGGAAATACCATACACCAGAATCTGCGAACACAAGCACTTCGAATTTACAAAAAGTGATTCCACAATAATAACTAGGGAATATCCGGATTCATGGGAACCTGGTAAGGAAAGATATTATCCGGTGAATAACTCGGAGAACAATCTAAGGTATATAGATTACCAAAAGCTTTCAAACGAGATATCGCCCAAATATATCTTTGGCGGTAGATTGGCAGAGTATAAATACTACGACATGCACCAGGTTATAGGAAGTGCGTTACATAAATTTAAGCAGCTAACAAATTACGAATATTAAATGGAGAAAAAAACCAAATTTAGCATACTCACAGGATTCTATAATTATATAGATGATTTAGAAAAGGTCTACGAATCAATAAAAAACCAAACCCACACCAATTGGGAATGGCTTGTGTGCGACGACTTCAGCGAGGATCCTTTAGTTCTGGAGACTTTGAAGAATCTCGAAAAAAATGATAGCAGAGTAAGAGTGATCTATCCTAAATGGAAAAATCACTATTACTGGAATTTGCCATTAATAGAATCCAGTGGAGAATTCATACTGACTATAGATTCTGATGATATTATGTATCCTAAGCTACTTGAATGTTACTTAGTTCATCTTGAAAGGTTCCCCGAATTATCTATTATAGGAGCAACATCAGTAATGAAAGATGGAAATGTAACCGGGCATTCAATAGGTGCTAAGTATATAAAATACAACGGATCGTCTAATTTTATAGAGGGTCTAAAAAACAATGTTCATTCCGTAATGGGAGACGCCAGATGTTTCAGAAAATCTGCTATATTACATAGGGGGGAGATAGCAAGAGAAGGCGAGTACACACATAGCATGAGCGCTGATATTCTAAAAATTCTAAATTACGAGGAGTGTGGTAAAATGCTATGCCTACCTAGAACACTACATGATTATACCTACAGAGTGGGATCTGTATCAGGACCTATGTGGCAGAGCAGGGGAGTTTCTTTATCCGATATAGAAGCAGAGGATAAAGGTATGATGACTAAGGCAGAAAGCAGAAAAAGCAGGAAAACCCTAGAATCTATACATTATCACTATGACGGTTCTTTTGATTCTTTATATCAGATGTACTATTCAAATCTTGGTAGTATAACATACAGAGCAAGAGTGGAGTACTATAACAGCAATCTAAATGCGAGGGACAGAAATAGAATAGGGGAACTCTATTTCGATCACGATTTTTGGTTTAATAAAAAAATAGAGCACCCTTCGCACCTAATTTTTTCTATTAAGAATATTCAGGATATAGAAACATTTACCAATAGGTTATCAACAATTGATCCTTCACTAGAACAAATTATAGTAACACTAGAAATTGAGGCATTAGATATTAGAAGCGATATGGAATCTGCTATTCATAATGCTGGGTTTTCTTGGTGGTATTTTATAGATTTCACTAAGATCACCTTTATATTAAACCCAAAAGCAAGATAAACAATGAAAATATTAGCATTCACAGACAAGAATTACGAATATCAAGTAGACTACTTGTTACAGTCACTCCACTTACATGGTCATGATAATATTGAATTCCTATATTATACAGTGGGATTTGAGTCAGATCTTCAATACCCAAATCTGACAAAAAAACACTGGCCATTAGATCCTAAGATGAAAAGATTTCCGTTTTATAAACCCGGAATTTGTTTGGATGCTTTAAGAACCTTCGGTGGTGACATATTATTTCTTGATTCAGATATAGTGATCAGCAGAAGATTTGATCCTAACTTCTTTGTACATGATTTTAATTATCCACTTCTTTCTGTTGGAAATTGGGATTTGCCTTATTATTATAACATGATAGATCCTAATAATGCTTTTCCTAAATTTAATCTAGAGGGTAGAGTTATAATAAGGGACGAATTTAGAGGTACAAGGGTTAACTATTTCACATCCGGAGCAACATCAGCATTCGGTAACATTAAAAGAATCAACCACGAAGATCAATCATATGAGATCATATTTGATGGTAAGGATTTCCCGATAAAAGTATATGAGCATGAGTTAGAGAATCTTGACATAAAGGACTACAGCAGGCTAATGAGATATTATGGAGTTAAGAACCCAACAATGACTTATGTCTACAGCTGTGCATTAAGCTTCAATGAAAAATGCGGGGACTTCTTATTAGAGTGGAAATCTATAACTGAGAACGAGTATCTAAATAGCTTTGACCGAGAGTTTTATCCTATAGCTGAAGAGACTGCAATAAATGTTACGCTATGGAGAAGAAATGCAACACAAAATTACGGAAGAATTTTCGTTAACACCCTATATGCTGATGTTGTAGATTATGTGGAATCGAACAGCAATATAATGAATGCACACATATTCGATAATTTGCTACAGAAGTGTGAAGATTCTGAAAGGGTTCAGTTCTACCATGGAATGATCGACGATGCTGAAATAGGAAAATCCATAGAGAATATAAAAAGTAAAAAATGATTTCAATCTATCTAGACGACCAGAGAACACCATTAGAATCACCATCAGCTGATACCGAATGGGTTGTGGTTAAGAACTTCAAAGAGTTTATCGATCTGGTAGAAAAAACCGGATTGGATAACATTGAAATTATAACACTAGATCACGATCTAGATTTTTCTGCTACCCGCCATTATGTTGAAGAGGTTAGGGAAACTTACGTAATTGACTATTCAAAGATAAAAGAAAAGACCGGTCTAGATGCTGCTAAATGGTTAATAGAGTATTCTAAATCTACCGGACAAGATCTGCCACAATGTTATACACACTCTGCAAATCCCATAGGGTGTTGCCATATCATGGGTTATATAAATCTCTATCTTAAGCTCTGTAAAAGACCAGAAACATGCATAAGGGTTAGATGGGATTATGAGATAAATGGAACAATTAATAAACAAATTTTATAAACATGAACAAAGAAAGATTAGCAAGTCTTGCAGAAAGACTATCGGAAATCCCTAACGCGATTTTTGAAAAACAAGGAATGATTTTAGATTACAACGAACAGACCCAAAACATCTCTAATGAGATCTCTCAGATCGAATCTGTAATTAAAACTGAAATTAATTCACAGGTTGATGACAACGGGAAGAAGATTTACAGCAATGCAGAATCAAGAGAGGCTGCTTTTATTGATGTATCTAGAACAAACACTGAATTGATGGACAAGAGAAACACCCTTTTATCTGTACAAGGTTATATGGCTATCGAAAAAATTAAGGCTGAAGCCTTAAGCAACGAACAACGAAACATTAGATCAATCCTATATTTCTTCGGAGGATCTGAAAACGAAGTAATTTAAAAAAAATCACTTAATATTTTTTTATCCCGTAACAATACCATAAGTTTGCGCTATAAATAAGAAAATACTTTAATTTTTTATACCATATGAGAAAAAATTCTTTAGCTTCGAAGGGACTATCAATGTCTCAAGCACAGTCAATCTCTAATCTTTGCAACCAAAGATCAAGAGACATCTCTTTTAAATTAAGAGACATCAACAACGTTGAAAAGGTCCTTAAAATAGGAGAGGAGACCTATATCGAAACTCCGGGCAAAAAGATGCCAGAAAACGTGGTTGATCTGCTAGCAGATAAATCAAAGCTTCACGCTACCCAGGCTTTTTTAATGGAAAACATTAAGGCCAAAGAAGAGATGCTTAATGGACTTAGAAACACCCGCATGGAATTTGATATCGAGATTCCTAAATGCGGTGAACTTCAAAGTGCAGAAATAGATGATTCAGTTAACGAAGATTGGGCTTGGAGCCAACTTTCTTTAGCCGAATACAACGAGTATTTAGAAGCGGAAGCTTTTGCATCTCACGTAGGACAATTCATTCACAAAGGGGGTAAATTAGATAACTTAAGATCAGAGTTACCTACACTTAAAACTCTAGAGTGGATCGAAGTAGAGTCTGGAAAGAAAACTCCACTTAAGGTTAGTGTACATCACACGTCTGAAGAGTTAGGTGATTTACATGAACAACTTGCTGGAGTTCATAGAGCTCACGAGCAACGTGTTAACTACTTCAAGGCGAAGGTTAAGAATTTAGTAACCACCGAGAACGCTAGAATTGCTAAAGATAATGCGGTTAAGGAAGCTTCTGTTAATGAGGTGAATCAAAAAGTCATTAGCGATTACAGCAAGGCAAAAGAGGAATGGCAGGCTAACTACCGTCAAGCTTCGCATTTGTTTGAAGAAGAGCGTCAGAATGAAATTAAAAAAACAGCAGCTTTGAGAATAGGTATCGATCCTAGATTTCAGGAGGTGATCGATATGTTCTTAAAGGACGTAGCTGAATAAAGGAATTGGGTTGGGTGTGGATAGTCACAAGATGATTCCACATTCATTTGATCTGGGATGGTAGGGATTTTTTATATGCTGGCTGAATGCCCCTATATTTATAAACTACAAATCTTATCCGCCTCCGGGTGGGTATAATCATATCCCGCCTTTCCTACAAATTCTAAAAACTGAGATAGAACTCACCAGTTAGACAGGTTATCGCATGCGAAAAATTGGCTAACGAAAATGAGACTTAGTTTTTGACTTTGACTTTGTAGTAGGAAAGGGTCTTTGATATTGACTTAGATTTGGTTTTAGTCTATGCTCTTTATCATCTCAGATACCGAAATATTAAATGGAAAGGACTCTGATAAATACAGAGTCCTTTTTCATGGCTTCATAGTGTAATGGATTAGCATACCTCGCTTCGAACGAGTTGGTGAGGGTTCGAATCCTTCTGAAGCCACGATACCCGTATATTCCTAATAAAAAAAATATATAGAAAAATAGTTAACAATATTAAATGGCAACTTACATATTCAAATATAACCCAGGGGGAACTGCAGAGTCTGGTGCTACCCAGATGAAAACTTTGCAATATTCTGCCGGCAATGTGGATGTTAGTACAGGGGGATGGTACGGAGGTGTCGATGACACTGGTGTTTATTTAATCACATCAGATACCACAACAAGAGGGTTAGCAGGGAGAACAACTGGTGGCGGAACTGGGTTTGCCCTTGCTGATGTTCCCACTTTTTGGAAAACAGCAGGAACATCAGAAGCCCAACTTTTAGCGGTAGTTAATAGATTGCCAGGGAGCCCGGGGAATTTAACAACAACAGCAGGAGCAACTGGATGGTTGGATACAAATAATTACGGACTTTTCTCTGGACAAGTACAGGTAACGTTTTCCCAACTTTTTACATATAGCACAAGTCCAGGTACAGCAATAGAAAATGCATGGACAGCATTTAGGGCATCACTAACAGGCAGCTACACAAACTTTACGTTTACAAGCTCCCTTTCGGGCTCGCCCGTATATAATGTATCTGACCCAATAAAGGTTCAAACACTAGCAACCAATCTAAGAAACGGTACCACAGTCAGCGTTACTATCGGAGCTAATACCTGGCTTGTTGGAACTGGATGTCGTTATGGTACTCCTCCAGTTCCAGCAAATGTGGTTGAATTTTCAAACACTCTCAGCTGTGATGCAGCTAGCACAGCTGCATTGAGACCATTCGTTAATAATGCAAACTGGGGTGGAATTGGGGGTACGATAGGGGCACAGACACAAACATTAACACTAACATTCAGCTAATATGGAAACAACTTACAGCGTAATTAATATCTCATCATATCCCCCTGTTCCTGTAGAAGGGTTAACCGGAATAACATATGAAGAAGCTATGTCATGGATGATAGAAATTCATGACATAATAAATTACACAATTCAGGAAGATATTTTATAAAATATTTTTTTATCCCGAAACTTTTTTCTACATTAGCTCAGCTGGTTAGAGCATCTCATTTTAATGAGAATGTCGGGGGTTCGAATCCCTCTATAGGATCTCATAACTTGGGATAAAGAAAACATATAACAATGGCACCGTGGCCGAGTGGCTTCTAGATGACCGCCTGCAAAGCGGAAGACGTGGGTTCGAATCCTACCGGTGCCTCAAATAAACAAATAAAAATAAAAGTCATGGAAGATAGAATAAAAGAAGAGTACCTGCTCAAATTTGAAGCTGAAAGACTCAAGTTAAAAGCGGAAAGAGAAGCAAGGATGAAGGAGTATTGGCTGACGTTACCAAAGATAGAAAAACTAGAGGACGTTCCTGTTATTCCACGTGTTGATGAAAAGGAGTATAGAGAATTCTATGTACCAAAATTAATAGCTGCTGGTGCTATACCAAAGGCAGATCTAGTTGACAACCAATTCTACTATGGCGAGTATAGAAGAGCAAAAGTAGGTAAATGGAATGCAGAAGAAAATGTTTTTGAACATTGGAGGTATAAATTTGGATTTCGTTTAGATACGTGTAATCATTTCGAAGATGATAATGGATTTGCGTTATTCGTTCCTATTAGATTAGCAAACGAAGCTGAGATAGAAGAATACCTAAACACAAAATAATACACGGTGTGTAGCTCATTAGGTTAGAGCGTCTGGTTGTGATCCAGAAGGTAGTGAGTTCGATCCCTCCGTTCTCCGCAAAAAAATGAATACTTTTTCCGTTTTTGGTCTATAAAAAATAAAGAACTATTATGAATAAGTACAAGTACGAATACATCTGGTTGGATGGTTATGAGCCGGAGCCAAATCTAAGGTCTAAAACAAAGATCCTTGACAATATTTATGTTCCTGATGCATTGCCAATTTGGAGTTTTGATGGATCATCTACAAGACAAGCAGAGGGGAAAAAATCTGATTGTGCGTTAAAGCCAGTTAAAGTTATCAAAGATCCAGAGAGAAAGAATGCTTATCTTGTTTTATGTGAGGTGATGAATCCTGATTTAACCCCGCATGAGTCTAATCATAGGCATCTTTTAGAAGATAACAAAGATAATTGGTGGGGGTTTGAACAGGAGTATATTTTGTCCCAATGTGGAGTTCCGTTAGGATTTAGAGCAGGACAAGAGCCACAAGGAAAATACTATTGTGCAGTTGGAACAGAAAACGTATCCGCAAGACAAATAGTAGAAAAACATTTAGATGTTTGTCTGGAAGCTGGTTTGGATATAACAGGAATTAACGCAGAGGTTCTTATAGGGCAATGGGAATTTCAAATTTTTGGTACTGGTGTTGATGCAGCAGATCAATTATTGATTGCTAGATATCTTCTAGAGAGAATAACAGAAGAGTTTGGGGTTACTGTAGAATACCACCCTAAGCCTTTAAAAGGTGATTGGAACGGTTCAGGTTTACATACTAACTTCTCAACAGACGAAATGAGAAATTCTGGAGATTGGAGTGTATTTGAGAGAATATTTGAAGTGTTTGATGAGAGAAGAAATGATCACATGAAAGCTTACGGATCTGATAATGATCAGAGACTAACTGGTCTTCATGAGACGCAACACATAGATAAGTTTTCTTATGGTGTAGCTGACAGAGGTGCTTCTATTAGAATACCCCAAGCAACCATCGATAATAAGAAAGGGTATCTTGAAGATAGAAGACCGGCTTCTAACGCAAACCCCTATCAGATCATTGAACAGATTCAGATAAGTTTAGAAAAAGTTGGTGTTCTAGCTTAAAATATTTTTTTATCTCGTGAAACAATAAGCATGAAAAACATATTTCTATTCTTACTTATTTTAATTGCTATCAAAGCTAAAGCACAGGATACGCTAAGAATAACTAAATTTACTTTAGGTGGTGTTTATAACTCTGGTAACTCAAACAGCTTTCAGCTAACAACAAAATCAATAATAAATTATGACGGTGCTAAATCTAAGCACGGTGTTATATTTTCACCTGATTATTTTATTCAATATGCCCAAACGTCTGATGGCGAGATGATTAAGAAAGCAGAGGATCTTAGGGCTGATCTTTTTTTCTGGAGGGATATCAAAAAAGGATTTAGTTTAATCATATTTGGAAATTTAGAACATTCTTACTCTAAAAGAATAGATTTAAGAGTTGCTGGAGGTATAGGGATAAAGAAAGAAATTGACGGTAAAGGATTCAGAACCAATACATCAATAGCTCCGGTTTATGATGATATGCTTATAGGTGGGGACTGGAAAAATAGCTTTAGAGCTAGTGTAAGGCAGTCCATTTCCAAAGAAGTATTAGGTGTTTTAATATCCAATGTAGTTTTATATCAACCAGCATTTTGGTCAAAATCTGGATTTACTGGTAGTAATAATACGAACTTATCAAATAATTTGGACATAACTAAAAAAATATCAAAGACAATATCTCTCGGTATTTCCTATGAATCATGGACTTCTACGCTGCCTACAAAATTTAAAGATGCATTAAAAGCAACAGACCAGAGGGTTTCTTTTACCCTTACATATAAAAGATAAATCATTCAGAATATATAGTATTAAATAAAATTACATTAAATGGCTTATAGAATTTTACTAAGGAGAGATTCATCAGAAAATTGGTCTACCAGTAACACAGTACTTATGGCAGGAGAGCCTGGATATGTAACAGATACTGGCAAATTAAAAATAGGTGATGGGACATCAACCTGGGCGGATCTTAGCTATTATCCAAATTTAGGATACATCGAGAATAGTCTTATACCTGCAACCGGTGGTGTTTATGATATAGGAGCTAGTGGAGGATATGAATGGAGAGATCTTTATCTTAGTGGAAATACAATATATCTTGGGGATTCCACGATATCTGCAGTAGGATCATTAGTAACCATTGATTCTATTTTATTAGGTGGACCTACTGGGTCTGGCGGTGTTGTATTATCAGCAACCGGGGGCCAATTTAAAATAAACGGAAGTACTGCAGTAGGTCCAACGGGAGCAACCGGATATGGACCCACAGGGGCAACTGGACCTGTTGGTGCAACAGGGGCAACTGGACCTGTTGGTGCAACAGGGGGAACTGGACCTACCGGATCTAACGGGGCTACAGGACCTACAGGGGGAACAGGAGGAACTGGACCTACAGGATCTAACGGGGCTACAGGACCTACAGGGGGAACAGGAGAGACTGGACCTACCGGATCTAACGGGGCTACAGGACCTACAGGGGGAACAGGAGAAACTGGACCTACCGGATCTAACGGGGTAACTGGTGCTTCTGGAACTGTTTCCGACATTCCACCAGGATCTAGTGGGTCTACCGGTGCGACTGGACAGTTGGCTCTAGATTCAGATTACCTCTATGTCTGCATCGGAACTAATACATGGAGGAGAACTACACTTACCTCTTGGTAAAATAGCCAAATAAAAATAATAAAAACCGGAGAATATCCGGTTATTCTGTACATGCTCATATTCTCTAAAATAGGTTAAAGATTTTTATCTTAATTGATTTTTATTTTTTTAACCCGAAATTTAATCGTATTTTTGGATAAAATATAATAACAAATAATATATGGCTTTCGAAGACGAGTACGATGATAATTTAAACGATCCTACCTATAAAAAGGGAAGTAGCAAAACTCCGGCTCTTGATCAATATTCAAGAGACTTAACAGAGATGGCTATAAAGGGAGAACTCGATCCTATTATAGGTAGAGATGAAGAGATAGAAAGGGTTTCGCAAGTTCTTTCAAGAAGGAAAAAGAATAATCCGGTTTTAATTGGTGATCCCGGTGTAGGTAAATCTGCTATTGCAGAAGGACTTGCGCTTAGAATTGTGCAGAGAAAAGTTTCCAGAGGATTACTTAACAAAAGGGTACTTAGCTTAGATCTAGGATCTGTTGTTGCAGGTACTAAATATCGTGGACAATTTGAAGAAAGGATAAGAGCAATTTTAGAAGAGCTTAGAGGTAATAAAAACGTAATCGTATTTATTGATGAGATTCACACTATGGTTGGAGCTGGGGGAGCATCAGGATCATTAGATGCTGCTAATATGTTTAAGCCTGCTTTATCAAGAGGTGAGATACAATGTATCGGAGCAACAACGATAAATGAATATCGGCAAAACATCGAGAAGGACGGAGCATTAGAAAGAAGATTTCAAAAAGTTCAGGTAGATGCACCAGATTTAGAAACAACGCTATTAATTCTAAATAACGTTAAACAAAAGTACGAAGAGCATCATAACGTAACTTACACTGATGATGCAATTGTTAATTGCGCTAAATTAACAGAAAGATATATCACTGATCGTAACTTCCCAGATAAAGCATTAGATGCTATGGACGAGGCAGGAAGTAGAACCCAATTAACCGATGTTAAGGTTCCAGAGGTTATTAAGACATTAGAGAAAAATCTGGAGACTGTTCAAGCGGATAAGAAAAAATCAGTGGCTAAACAAGATTACGAGGCTGCTGCTAAATATAGGGACCAGGAGAGAAAAATCAAAATATCATTAGATATTGAGGTTAAAGACTGGGAGAAAAAAATGAAGGAGAGAAAGAAAGTCGTAGATGGCGAAAGGGTAGCAGAGGTTGTTTCGATGATGTCAGGTATTCCTCTTAAAAAAGTAACCCAATTAGAAAACGAAAAACTTATTAGTCTTGAGCCAGATCTTAAGGCTAAAGTAATTGGGCAGGATCACGCAATAGAAAAAATTGCTAAAGCTATCAGAAGGAATAGAATGGGGCTAAAAGATCCAAATAAACCAATTGGCTCATTTATCTTTATTGGACCAACTGGTGTCGGTAAAACACAACTAGCTAAAGAACTTGCCAGCATTATGTTCGGTGATCCCGACGCTCTTATTAGAGTTGATATGAGCGAATATATGGAGAAATTTGAAGCAACTAAATTAATTGGTGCTCCCCCAGGATATATTGGACACGAAGATGGTGGGCAACTAACAGAAAAGGTTAGAAGGAAACCTTATTCTATAGTACTATTTGATGAAATTGAAAAAGCACATCCAGACATATTTAACACCATGTTACAGATATTAGATGAGGGATCTATTACAGATGGAATGGGTAGAAAGATTAATTTTAAAAACACGCTAATAATTTTAACATCCAATGTGGGTCAAAGAAATCTTCAGGACTACAGCGGAGGCATGGGATTCACCACTAAATCTAAACAGGATAAAGCAGAGACTGAAAATGAGATTCTGTTAAAGAAAGAATTACAAAAAACATTCTCCCCTGAGTTTATAAACAGATTAGATGACATAGTTTACTTTAAAGCATTAGAAAAGGAAGACGTTATTAACATCCTCGATGTTGAGATAAGCAAGATTATGCCTAGATTAGAAAGTCTTGGATACAAGGTAAAGGTTGCTCAGGATCTAAAAGAAAAGATAGCAGAAAATGGATTTGATCCCAAGTTTGGGGCAAGACCTATTAAGAGAATGCTCCAAAAATACGTAGAAGACACTTTAGCTGATCTTATGGTACAAGGTAAGATTGAGGAGGGGAGTACAGTTACGCTTTCTTATGATTCAGTAAAAGAAGCAGATATGCAGATTCCAGTAAAGGTTAAGATAACTGCAAAAAAGAAACCAAACCAGAATGATCCAGATAAACATTAACGGTAAAATAAGTATTGATGCTGCTCTCAAAAAATATAAATACAAATACACCAAATTACAAATAATACAGGAGCTTAAAGAGAGAAAAAATTTTAAAAAGAAAAGTGTATCCAGAAGGGACGAGATTAAAAAAGCTAAATACGTACAATCTAAAAAAGATCAAAAGAGGGACCAATAGGTCCTTTTTTATTTATTTCAAATACCCTAGTTCTTTAGATATTCCTGTTATACAGCAAAATAAGGAATCTACGTAATTTCAAGTTTTTTGGGTTTTTAATTGGTTTGATTATATACATTATACATTTCAAATGAAATTAAAAATGGAGTCTAAAAAAGAATTTAAAGCTCAGGTACAAGACAGGAAAATCTTCGAAGTAATGAATGAAAATAATTATTTAAAGGCTAAGATAGCATTTTCCTTAGGAGCACTAGAAGGTATAAGTTATCTTCTAAAAAATGATGATCCTCTATCGATGGATCAAAATAGAGAACATTTAAAGAATACTGTAAATAGGGTTCTTAACGATCTTAGAAAATCTGATGATTAAATAACACGGATTAGCTTTATCCTAGAATTTTTATATCCTTCCAGATTTTTAGCTAAAGCTAGGTTATCCTCATTATCATCAAAGAATATCAAATTGATATAGCCATCATCAATTAGGCTCTTGATAGCTTTCTGCTTTCTCTCAGCTATATTTCCTTGTAAATTTGATCCGGGATCATTTATGGCTATAACCAAATCAGGATGAATATCTATACCATTTTCAAGAAAGAACCCTCTAACTATATTCGAAGAACTTCTTGCGGTAACTATAGAAACTGGAATTCCTTTCCTGTAATAATATCTTAATTTAGAAAATATAGAATGAATAAGCTTTCCCTGTCTAAGAATTTCTGGATCCTCGAAATCATCGAAATTAAAGATATGCCCCGATTTTTTCTTAAACGAATTAAAGTCGTTAGGTGTTAGCTCTGCTATTACTTTTTTTGTTCTGCCGCTTATTATCTTGATTTTTGCATCAGTTTTTACCAAGGTGTCGTCGAGGTCAAATATGACCAGCCGATTCTTCTTTATGTCCTTTAGCTTAAACACTACCTATAATTTAACCCTGATCAATTTTGTTTTTCTTGAAAGATCGTCCGTTGATACCTTTTCGTAGATCAAGCTAGATATGCCATCATTTGATATCATAGTTTCTGGCGAATCTGAATTCTGAAATTCATAGAGTCGTGTTAGATTCTGGTTGTATTCGAATCTCTCTATGTTTCTCTCATGATTCAAAGACCTGTATCTACATGGTTTTCTATACGTGTCAACATCCCTTATCATGCACCGGTGAATCACGTCATCGTCTTCAGCTCCCCATCCCCAATACTCATTAGAGTACCCATTAATGTTAACAAAGCTTTCTTTGTCGAATAGGGTAACCCCACCAAAATAACCATCATATGGTAATCCCCAATTAAATTGTTCAACCTCAGATGAAAGGTGTGTTGGTCCATCAGGAAAAGAATAATCCGAATCAACAGGAAGCATATCAACATCATGGAAAGCAAAGTAGTCATAGCTCATAGCTTCTTTAAATCCTATATTTAGTAACTTAGCACGATTGAATGGTTTATCGTCATGCTGTTCTATTATAAATATATTAAATGGAATTTTCTCCTTGGCTAAAGATTTTTCCATATAAGGAATGAACACCTTTAGATGTTCAGCTCTATTTCTGTAGGGTACTATTACTGCTAGTTTTTCCATTAATTAAATTCTTTTCTTATTTTATCGATATTATAGTATTTGGTTCCGTCCTGAAACTTAAAGGTGTATTTTGGATAAAATGAAATAAGAATAATAGAGTAATAATGATATCATTTCAACAAATAGGTTATATGGGGAGGCTAGGAAACCAGATGTTTCAATTTGCCTCAACCCTAGGAATTGCCAATAGATTAAATACTATTGCAAGATTTCCTATAGAGAATTGCCTTAATTATCAAGAGTCTGGTCCTTTCGATCCTAAGATCGGACGATGCATGCCGGTTAAATGTGATCTTACTGATTGCTTTGATATCAGTCCAGAATACTTCATTCCGCAAAGACACATAAATCAAGGGTATTATTACAGCGAGAATGAATTTGGATATAATACAGGAGTGGAAAGCCTTTATGATGATTGCTCATTAAACGGGTACTTCCAGACTGAAAAATACTTTGATGAATTCAGGGATTCTATACTCTCACAGTTCACATTTAAAAGCCCATATAAGGACTCTGCCGAGTCTTATATACAAACAATAAGGAAAGAGAATAAAGATGCTGTAATAGCTTCTATACACGTTAGAAGAGGAGATTATGTCATGTTCCCAGATCATCACCCGCCATGTTCTTTTAATTATTATAACAATGCAATCGAAGAGCTTAGAATACTAAACGAGAATATCATATATGTGATATTCTCAGATGACGTTGAATGGTGTAAAACAGAGTTTAATGATCCGAATTATATAATTAGCAATCTAGAAAATCCATATACTGAAATGTGTGCGATGTCTTTATGCGATCATAATATAATTGCAAACAGCTCATTTAGCTGGTGGGGTGCTTGGTTAAATGTAAACCCGGATAAAATTGTAATTGCACCCTCTAGATGGTTCGGAGATTTAATACAGAATGATACATCAGATATCTACTGTAAAAATTGGAAAATACTATAATGAGCCAGCACAGATTGGTAAAATCCCTTACGGGTGGATTATCTGGATGTAAATTAACTATCTCATCCGATGGTAAATCAGTTAGAAAAGTATCATCCGACAAAGGGTATAATCACAGGCTGATCAATCAGATAAAAAAACAATACGAATTTAGAATGATGGATATTTCAGGTATACAATGCCCGCTTATAACAGAAACTGGTAGGGATGAATACGATCTGGAATATTTTATCATGGAATATGCTACAGGTAAAGATTATAGATATTTTCTAAATTACTCATCACCAGAGGATATTGACTTATTTACAAAATCTATATTTAACTATATTGATTCCATCGGATCAACAGAAGACAAATATACCGATATACAATTTTCTGAAATCTGCAGAGAAAAATTGGGGTCTATTAAAAAAAACATCCCTGATGGTGAATTTTCCGATTTTATAGAAAAGAAAATATTAAAGCTAGAAAACGTAGAAATACCAAGGAGCTTTTGTCACGGCGATCTAACACTATCTAATATATTATTTAGTAAAAGCCATATCTTTATACTAGACTTTCTAGATTCGTATATTGAAAGCTGGGTAATAGATCTGGTTAAATTAAAGCAGGATCTTTTTTATTTCTGGAGTTTTTTAAAAGACAATAATGAGCTAAACCTCAGATGTGTTCAAACGTCGCTTAAAATATGGAGGTCGATAGAGATGAAATACCCTAAAATAGTTGCATCTGAAGAATTTAAAGTATTAGAAGCTTTAAATTTTTTAAGAATATATCCATACGCTAAGCAAGAGCATGACAGATTAACAATTGAAAAAATTATAAAAAAATTACCTATCTATGAAGAATTTAATAATACCTATGGGAGGTAAATCCTCTAGATTCCCTGGAATGAGACCCAAATGGATGCTAACACACCCTTTAACAGGAAACCTTATGTGCGTAGAATCTATACGTGGAATAAACCTAGATTTTTTCGATCAAATATATTTTGTCTTTCTGAAAGAACATGAGGACCTTTATAATGCTTCCGGAGCGATAAAGAAATCCATAAAAAATACCATTTCTATGGATACAGTGCTTGATCGTATAAATACAATAGTTCTAGATATGTCTACAAATTCACAGGCAGAAACTGTTTACATGGCTATCCAGAAGACAGGAATTAATGGATTCATCTATATTAAAGATTCCGATGGGTATTTCGAATGTGATATAGAATCAGACGATAATCAAGTAACATATTTTGATATAAATAATATAGATGAAATAAATGCAAAATCTAAAAGCTATATAGAACTTGATTCCAATAACACCATTATAAATATGGTCGAAAAAAGAGTTATAAGCTCTAATTTTTGCGTGGGGGGTTACGGATTTAATTCAGCTAATGAATTCTGTGATTATTATAACAGGATAGGTAATCTTACGGGTGAATGCTACATAAGCAATGTTATATTTGAAATGATACTAGATAATAAAATATTCAGGGGTAACGAGTCTTTAGCGTTTCTAGATTGGGGAACAATAAAATCTTGGAATGATTATAAGGAAAAATTATATACTGTTTTTACAGATCTAGACGGAACGCTTATAACTAATACATCCCATTTAATACCGCCGTTTATAGGTGAGGGTAAGCCACTTATTGATAATATAAGTATGATTAGAAAAATAAAAGAAAATGGTGGGTTTATTATTATAACCACGAGCAGACCTGAAGAGTATAGGGAATTAACTATCGTGGAAATGAATAAGCATAATATACCCCATGATATTCTAATTATGGGACTACCTCATTCGCAAAGACTTCTGATAAACGATTTCGCTAAATCTAATCCATATCCTTCTTGCTCTTCAATAAATATACCAAGAGATAGCGATAGCATTAATCAATATTTGAAAATATAATAATGAAAATACTTATAACAGGGGCTGCTGGTGGTATAGGATCCACACTCGGGCATTTTCTAAATCAGAACGGACACGATCTTATTCTGGTTGATAATTTGCGTAACGGGTACATAGAAAATCTAATTGTTGATGGTAAGACTTTTGGCCAATTTTATAAGATTGATGTAAATTCTGACGATTTTCATAACTTAATATCTGAGGAAATACCTGATGCTATAGTGCATCTTGCAGCTATAACATCTCTTCCTGATTGCGAAGTAAATTACAGAGAATGTATAAGATGTAATGTTGAAGGAACTGCTTCGGTTCTAGGAGCTGCAAGAAAATATGGTATAGAAAAGATAATATTTGCAAGCACCAGCGCAGTTTATGAAAACACACCGCTCAGTAATAAAGGATTCTCCGAATCAGACGAGATAAATCCAAGGCTCTTTTATTCATTATCTAAAAAAATGGCAGAGGAGATATGCACATCCTTCTCTGAAAATTATGGTATGAATATAACAACACTAAGATTTTTTAATGTATTTGGTCCCAGACAGGATATACACAGAAAATCCCCACCGCTAATAAACTATATAGTAAGGGAGCTTAAGAATGGTAGATCCCCGATATTACATTCGGACGGTGAGCAGTCAAGGGATTATGTTTATGTTAATGATGTGGTTGACCTCATAGAGAAATGTCTAAATATGGATAATAAAGGGTATAATACATTTAATGTTTCAAGCGGTACATTAACCTCGGTCAAAGATATTTTAGAGAGTGTCAAAGAAGGTATAGCATTAGAAAAAAATATAGATGCCACGTACAGAGAATCTGATAAATTATGGGATAGCTATGATGACCTTTTTGACGGTAAATTTCCACTCAGAAAAACTATAGTGGAGAAAGAAACAATTAAAAAATCCATGGGTAATAACAATCTCTCTAAAAAAATTCTCAATTGGGATTCTAATCCGAATATATTGGATTTAATTAAATCCATATGTTCACTAATAAAAATATAGATATCAAGAAACAATAGTTCTAAAAATTCCTATAATTATAAAGAATATCTAACAATCTGTATGATTTAAAATTCATCACTATGGGATTAATATAAAAATAACACAAAATAATTAATATGTATTTAAAATATTGCGAAGGTAAAGATCTAGAGATCCTTAGATCCAAATACAAGAATGAAATAGAAAGTCTTCCGTTAAAAAATGATGATTCAACGTATAAAAATTTCATCATATACGATTTTGTAATGAATTCAAATGGTGAGAAAAATAAATTTGTTGATTGTGGAGCTGGTCCATCACCACTTGCTTGGCTATTATGCGAGCATTTTAAAGAAGGCCATATGATAGACATATCAGTTAGTAATACCTTTCAAAGAGAAAATCTATATCATAATATAGGAGATTTTTTTACATACATAGAATCACACGAAGATAATACCATAAATTATGCTCTTGATGGGTGCTCTTTAACCCATTTTGAGTATGACGAAAATGGTAATACCGGTCTATTAAAAGCAGCAGATTCTCTATATAGAAAAATAAAAAATGGAGGATATGTTGTAATAGCAAGCGATGTTATATCGCATACAGATGAATCGTATTATAACCAGAATGAATTCATAAAGGTAGATGACATGATCAGAATATACGAGTCCTCTGGATTTAAGCTGATAGGGGATTTTAATTATGACACATTAAACGAGGACTTTAATATAAACGTTGACTATCATGGTATCTCACAATTTAAAGTCACCTACTGCAATCTAATATTTAAAAAAATATGAGAATAGCACTTTGCTTCTACGGGCAACCTAGAAACTTTTCATCCAACTGGGATTATTTTAGAAGAAATATAATAGACGGAAATAACGTGGATGTATTTTTCCATTCATGGTACGATCCTAGCGATAGAAATATACATAAGATGACCCCAGGATTTGAAAATTTCAATTTGGAGGAATCCCTTGATTATAAAATTCCCTCAGTAACAGAATCAAAAAAATTCATACTAGAAAAACAAAAGGTATTTAACGGTAAATTAGTTCCAGCTACTGAGGAAAATATAGACGAATGCTGGTCATATTCAAGAGCATACGATCGCGATGATTTTATAATGAATAGAGTAAAATCTGCATACAGCATGTGGTATAGTATAAATCAATCACTTCTTTTAAAAGAGTTATATTCTCAAGAAAATCAGTTCGAATACGATTGCGTTATAGTTTCAAGATTTGATGTTTCACCTAAAACTAAAATAAATTTTAATTCTATAGATCTATCCAAACTTACAAGTGGTTACAAAGAGCTACCGAGGGGTGAAGTGAATGACTGGTTTATGATAACGAACAACACAAACTCCAATATAATATCAAGTATATTTTATGCTATAGATTTTCATAGAAATAAGATAGTGGATGATGGCGGGATATGGACAAACGAAGCGTATCTAAGGGATCATGCTAAATTGTTCGGTATAGAGGTAGAATATAGAAATTTTGAAATATCATTCTAGTGAAAAAAGTAATTATATGGGGATATCCCCTTTACAGCCACACACATAGCTATATACACTATGGGTACTATAAGGCATTCAAGTCACTTGGCTATGATGTGCATTGGTTGGATTCAGAGAGTAGCCACAATGTGGATTTCAATGACGCTCTAGTAATAACCGAGCAATTTGCAACAAGGAATATGCCAATCTCTAATACTGCAACATACTTTATCCATTATCTAGGAAATAAAGATAATAGACACGAGCAATATCTAGGAAGAGTAGGAAGATTGATAGACGTAAGATATAATGCTAACTCATGGATTGATAAAAATTATGAATATCATCTTGATAGAAGCCAGACTGAGAAGATAGGTAAGGGAACATATTTCGAAAAGGGCAAGGATGGATATGATATAATATACACTACTTGGGCAACTGATCTATTACCCGATGAGATAAATCTTGATGATAGATTTATAAAAAGAGAAAATGTAGTAGATTACATAGGTACAATTGGAGGAGGAAGAGGCGGTTTATTCGATTGCTTAAAAGCACCAGATTATTATGATACTGTTCCTTATATAATGCCATTCTATGAAGCTTGTAAAGAGAACGGAATAGAATTTAGAAGCAATTGTCCATGGACAAATCCCCTTGAATCCCAGACTACAATGGAGCTTATACAGAAATCATATCTTGCTCCAGATTTTAGACATAAAGCAATGCTAGACTGGGGTTATATTCCATGCAGAGTTATGAAGAATATAAGTTACGGTCAACTCGGAATGACAAACTCTAAAGCGGTTTATGATTTCTTTGATGGTATGGTAATTTATAATGATGATTCTAGTCAATTATTCTATGACGGGATTAAAAAAATGAACGACACCGAATTTATAAAAGATCAAATGATATTAGTAAAAGAAAATCACACGTATATTAATAGAGCATTGGATCTTATAAAAGTTTATAATAATGGATAAAATATTAATAGAAGATAATCTGGGAATTTTCTTTTCATGCTACAAAGAAAATGAAGCAGTAAGATTCTGTATAGATAATATAAGAGATCACTATCCGCAAGCACCCATATATTTAGCATCTGATGGAGGGTATGATTTTTCTGATCTTTGTGACGATAATTCTAACTTTACCCTGTATGCTGATATTCTGGGCTATGTAAATAATCCAGAGTCAAAAGAATTGGATAAGCTTATTCTTTGCTGTAGGGAGTTTCTAGAAAGGCTAAAACATGCAGTAGATTATTGTAAAACAGATTATATTCTTTACTATGAGCCAGATATATTGCTGAGGGGTAAAATAAGAGCCAATTCGAATTCTGATCTGTCAGGATCTTTTGCGAATACAATACATCACAATGTGCTTTCCCTAATACAAAAATATAATCCAGCTAATACCAATTACAATTTCGGTGCTTGTGGGGGTAGTCTAATCAGGACATCATCACTTCTTAGAATACTAAAAGATACAGATGACACACTCTTAAAAGAGCTGATATATAATGACAAGAGAATATCTAATTGTGATTATTTACTAACCGTACTTTTTTGCATTTTTGGATATCAATACTTGGAAAATATAGATTTTATAGAAGCTAACAGAAACCCAAATTGGGAATTAACTAATCACTCAATAGTACATCAATATCATAAACATTACTCAGAAAACTACAATGGAAAATATAAAAAATCTTAGTGAATTATCTGCCAAATATCCACTGACAGATAAAGGACCCTTTAAAGCTGACGGAACCCCAGGTCACAATTACACGGAAGAATATGAAAAACATTTCAGACCCTTAAGGGATAAAAAAATTAAAATCCTCGAGATAGGATTTGGTGGAGGGGATAGTCTAAAGCTATGGAAAGAATATTTTACCCAGGCTGAAGTATACTGCGTAGATAATAATCTATCAAGAGTAGAGGATCCCGATTATTTCGTTAGAGAGGGTATCAAAATATCTTATGGTGATCAATCGGACAGCTCATCATTAATTGAATCTTGCAATCAGATGGGTGTGGATCAATTTGATATAATAATAGATGATGGCAGTCATGTAGATTCTCATATAATGACATCTTTCCATACATTATTTGAAAACTATCTTTCTCCGGGCGGATTATATTTTGTTGAGGATTATCCGAACACACTTACATATTCTAGCGAAAATATAGAAATGATTAATTATAAAGATGAGTTAACCACAATAATAAAAAAATAATACTTATGGCTACTAAATCATTGGTTCTTTGCCGATATAACGAAAGTGTTGATTGGATCACACAGCTTAGAGAGGATGACATGGAGATTTTTATCTACGACAAGGGAGAAAGGTTAGAGTTGCAACAATCTAATTTAAAAAAGATCCAATTGGATAACGTCGGAAGGGAAGCCCATGCATACATGTATCACATTGTAGAAAATTACAACAACCTAACCGACCAGATTTATTTTTCACAAGCTGACCCGTTTTCCCCCCTTACTGGAGAGAAAAATTCATATCTTCCAAATTATATTGGTGAGATTAGAAATCAAATGGCAGAGGATAATATTACTGATGGGTTTAAATGGATCGGTCGGGAGAGTGAAAACGGTCTTTCTATGGATTATGGATCTAGCCAAGATAATATAGCGGGACATCCAAATCCATATAAAAGATCTTTAAACAATATTTATGAAGAGGCATTCGAAAAACCATGCCCTTTTATTAAAGATTATCATATTGGCGGATTTTTCTTCGTGGAGAAAAATAACATTCATCAATACACTCTAAGCCAATATAAAAAATTATTGGATATAGTTGCTTATCCGGAACAAAAAGAGTTTAGCGGATTTTGGAAATCTAATCCTTTTGAAGCTCATTTATTAGAAAAAATGTATGGTGTAATATTTAAAAAAAATTTAATATAAATGAAAATAGGATATCTGCTTTCAGGAAACCCCAAGACGTATGTAGAATGTGTAGAAACATTCAATACAAATCTGAAAGATGACATAAATGATGTTTACTCCCATCTATGGTGGGACGAATCACATCAGGATAAATGCTATAAAATGCACTTCAGTGAAAAACTAGGTAATTCAGATATAGCTAATTATCTGATTGAAAAATTCAATATAAAAAAGCATCTAATAGAAAGCGGAAAACCGTTTGATGTAACTTTCTTTAAAAGATTTACTAAAGATACATGGGGCGATCAATCAGATGAATTTTATAAAATAATGACACCTATAGTACTATATGGATTGCTGAGTCAAACATACAGTGCATATCAATCATACATATTAAGCTCTTCAAATCACTATGACCTTATAATTAGATCCAGACCTGATTTAATATTAACCAAAAAAATATCCAGTGTTATAGAATCACTTGACATAAAGGATAATATGATATTTTTCCAAAGCTCGGTTAACGGCGGACATCTATACGCAGGTGAATTCCCGAATAAACCATGCGACTGGTTTTTTCTCGGAAGACAAGATGCAATGGGGAGATTTCTAAAGGGATGGCACGATGAAATAAAAGAGTCATACACGGAGGGTATTATGCATACTAATGAGCTGGTTAAACGTGTTTGCAATAAGAATAATCTGGAAATACAGATAGCAGACTTCGGAGCCCACATATACAAACAGGCAACTAACTATTACGATATTTACCATAATAAAATTGAAACCTATCTAGAAGATTTCAATTTGGAAAAAAGCAGGATAAGAACCCCTTCTATTTGGCCTTATTGGGTAAGTGACGTAAATTTTGAGCATTTCAAAAATATTATATTCTAAAAAAATGAATAACATATACTTTTTAAGCTTCTATACAGAGGGACCAAAAATAGACGGAGGGTTTGATCTAACTAAAAAATCTTTAGCCATAAAGGAAAGACTATCCACCTATTTCAAGGATATTTTACTGTACAATAAAAGAACTTTAAAAGATCTTCCAGGTAGCGAAGATATTTGCAACTATTATGATGAGGAACTCGACATGAATCCAAATGCAAATCACATAGGATATTTTGACTTTAAGGGATTTTTAATAAAGAAAACTCTTTCGGAAATACCGGAAAACTCCATACTGATTTATCATGACGGTAACTTTGAAAAGAATCCGCAATACTTCGAATCTGACTGGGAGAACATATATTCAATTTCTACTAGACTTCTCAATGAGAATGGGTCTGATATATTTGTGCAAATAGAAAGACCAGAAATACTAGTTAAGAATCACGTAAAGTCTTATGTGATAGATAGATTCTTTACGAACCCACAGGAGAATGGTCTGATAAGAAATAGCCCATTGTTAAATGCAGCTAGAATAATAATAAGAAATACAGATTTTAGCAGGAATTTCATTAACGAATATTTAGAACTTTGCAAAGATAAATCTCTTATTGCTAAATCTCCTGATCCTAATCCAGATCCAGACTTTAAATGGTCTTGTGGAGATCAGGACGTTTTAAATTGTCTAATATACAAGTATATCATGGAGGGAAAGTTATCGCCTAGTTTTCCCTTATATTCTTTTCTATATAGAGTAATCAGATTTGAAAATAAACCTTTCGTATGGGAGGGGCAAAGCTGGAATCCTCATCCCACGGGAGCTAGTTATTTTAGAAATATTAATATTGAAAATTATTTAAACAAATTATGAAAAAAATAAACAGTAGTCTAATCAACTCATTTTTTAATGAAGCAAATAATAACATCCAAACTGATCTGTGTATTAAAATGACAAAGTTTGGTAGCGATAAATGCTCAGATTGGCACAATTACTCATTGTTTTATGACTTTATGTTCTCTGATGATAGAGATAATAATTTAAAAATATTTGAAGTTGGAATTTACGGCGGATCATCCGTAAGAGCATGGAAAGAATATTTTAAAAATTCACACATTTATTGCGGTGATGTTAATCGTGATTATTTTGTGAACGAGGATAGGATCAGCTCATTTTTTTGCGATCAAGACAATCCGGAATCTATTCGGGAAATGTGGAACAACGAAACACTAAAGGATATAGATTTTGATATAATTATAGATGACGGAAAACATGAATACACATCAAATATAAATTTCTTAGAAAATTCTTACAGTAAGTTAAAGGACGGGGGTATTTTTATAATAGAGGATCTAACCAGATTTACCTTTGATAGGTTTGAAGAAAAAATCTTAGAAATACGTGACCATCTATCACCGTCACATATACAATTAATATCAATACAAAACTCGAAGAACAGTATTGATAATAACTTACTTGTTATACAGAAATAAATAGTATATCTCAGTTTTATTTTATGAAACATTAAAAAAATACCCAGCTATAATTTGGTATGAGGATATCTATAATTAAATAAATTAAAAATGGAAAAGCCAAATCTTTACGAAGAAAGAATGGATGGTCATGGGGGAGCTTATCAAAATAGACAAAATTATCTAAAAGGGTTAGACGATATGTGTAAATTCCACGGAATGAATAAAGGCCACATAGTATTGGAATTGGGGGTTAATGATGGGGTTAGTACCTCTTTATTTTCTTATTATTGCAAAGAAGTAATAGCTATAGATTTAATTTCCACCGGGAAATTGGAAAAAAAATTAAAAGAGAATCCTAATATCATATTTAAAAAAGGTGATATAAAAGAAATAATTCCGGGTTTACCTGATTTGTATTTTGATTTTGTTTACATAGATGCAAACCACGATAAAGAATTTGTATTAAGAGATATTAATATCTCCCTTCCTAAGCTAAAAGATTCGGGAATAATATGCGGTCACGATTACATTCATGAAGATCCCCGGGACCGTGGAGTAAGAGGAGCAGTTGACGAATTCTTCTCGGCAGAGGAATTAAATTTCTTTGAAGATACTAGTTGGTCAGTAAGGAAACCGGAGAAAAAATGAAGATCTGCATAATAGGTCCGGGAATCATGCCTATTCCTCCAGTAGGATGGGGAGCAGTTGAGATATTGATCTGGGACTATTACCAGGAGCTAACAAAGTTAGGGCACGAAGTACAGATTGTAAATACACAAAACCCCCAAGAGATAGTAAACCAAGTAAATTCATTTAATCCGGATTTTGTGCATTTGCAATATGACGATCTTTATCACGTTTTGCCACATATCTCGTGTCCAAATAAAGCTGCAACTTCACATTTCGGGTACTTAGAAGTACCCCATCATCTACTGGGAGGATATCATAGAATATTTAAAGGATTTGTAGATAGTGATTTTAAAATATTCTGTCTCTCTGAAGGTATAAGACAGGTTTATCTTAACGGTGGAGCAGATCCATCCAGATTATACGTAACCCCAAACGGAGCAAGAAGCGATCTTTTTGAATACTACGATTCTCCAGAATTTTTAGATAAAAGCATATACTTAGCTAAAATAACAGATAGAAAGAAACAATACATTTATCAAGATCTTGAGTTTATACACTTTGCAGGAAACCAGGATGATCATAGGTTTAATTTTAATAGAAGCAATTACTTAGGTGAATGGACTAAGGATAAGCTCTATAAAGAATTATCCAAATATTCTAATCTTGTTCTTTTAAGCGACGGTGAAGCACATCCCTTAGTTTGTTGTGAAGCTTTAATATGCGGTCTCGGTTTGGTTGTCAGTGAATATGCTAGTGGGAATCTTGATAGATCTCTACCATTCATAGAAATTATACCTAATGATAAATTGCATGACCTTGATTACGTAAGTGAAAGTATCAGAAAAAATCAAGAGATTTCTAATAGAATGAGATCAGAGATTAGAAAATATGGATTGGCTAATTTTGATTGGACTAAGCTTGTAAAAGAATATGCAGAAACAATTAGCAAATGGGTGGAATAAAAGTAATCACTGCCTTATTTGACATAGGTAGAGAAAATCTAGGAGATGGTAGGCCGATGACCCAATATCTCGAATGGTTCAAAGAAACCCTACGATTAAAGGTTCATATGATCATTTATACCGAGGAGAAATTTAAAAAATTTATAGAAGAACATAGAGATCCTGAATGCACTGAAATAAGAATTCAGAGGCTAGAAGAAATTCCAATGTACAAACACAAAGATTCAATAAATAAAATACTGAATGATGCAGACTACCTTTCAAGAATAAAGGACAATTCTAGAATAGAATGCAACCTAGACCTATATAATATAATACAGTATTCTAAATTTGGATGGATTCAAAATGAAATAAAAAAACATTCGGATTTTTATTTCTGGCTTGATGCGGGATGTAGCAGATTTTTTTCTGATTTCGATCTTTCTTTAGATTGGCCAAATTTACAAAATTTAGATAAAGATAGATTTATTATACAGGGGAATGTGAACACGGAAAGAATATACTCATCTATGAACACGGAAGAATATAAATGGGATAACAACTGTATTCTTGTAGGTACATTATTCGGGGGTACCGGTACGATAGTATCTAAAGTCTCAGATATGGTCATTAATATATTGGAAAAAGAAATGCTAGAATTAAATATGGTAAATAATGAGCAGATCGCATTAGCCATTGCTTTTAAGAGAAATCCTGAATTGTTTAGTGTTTATATAAATTTAAACGGCGGACATCTGCCTATATTCAAAAAACTTTCAAATCAAAAACGAGAAAATGAGAATTGCAGTAACAACAATAGCAACAGGAAAATATGACATATTTATTGATGGTCTGGTTGAATCATGCAATAAGTATTTTCTGCCAGGATCGGAGAAAAAATATTTCGTCTTTACTGATTCGGAAAATATAAAATTCTCGGAAGACGTAATAAAGGTGGAGCAGCAAAAACTCGGATGGCCATTCGATACAATGATGAGATTTCATATGTTTAACTCTATTAAAAAGCAATTAGAGGAATTTGATTACATTTTCTTTATGAATGCTAATATGAAAGTAGTATCCACAATAGGAAGTTCTATTCTAGAAACACCTAACGGATGTGGTCTAATAGTAACATTGCATCCAGGTTTTTATTTAGAACCCAGGAATGAGTATCCGCTAGAAAGAAACCCTATGTCATCATTTTATTTTCCAGTAGGTAAGGAAAGAAACTATTTTCAAGGATGTTTCAATGGCGGTAAAACTAATGAATTTCTCAGGATGTCAGAAGAACTATCCCGTTTGATTGACTTGGATTTAAGTAGAAATATAATACCGCTATGGCATGATGAGAGTGCTTTAAATTGGTATATGATGGAAAAAAATCCAAAAATATTAGATCCTACGTTTGCGTATCCAGATTGTTTTGTAGGGGATCCAGCAAGGGATAATCATTACGAAATAATAAAAAAATTCGGAGACCCTAAAATACTTCAATTAAACAAGGATGATTTTGGAGGTAAGAAAGAATTGAGGGGAACAATACAAAAACACAATGATTGATTTAAAAAATTGTACACTAATCATACCGATCAAGGTAGAGCATTCTGATCGGTACAGAAATGCTAAAACTGTTTTAGGATTTTTGAATCAGCATCTTGAGACTAATGTATTTATATACGAGATCTGTGAAGATGGGATAAGTAAATTAGATTTTCTAGATGATCTAAAAAATCTAAAGATTAAACACTGGAAATCAGAAGATGAGGGGATTTTTCATAGAACTAAATATCTAAACATCATGCTTGATGATGTGCAAACACCAGTTGTTGCTAACTATGACATAGACGTAATTATACCGGCCAAATTTTATAAAAAAATTACTTATGACATAACCAATGGGGATAGCGACGTAGTATACCCCTATAGATTCGGTCCAGGAGGTCAAAGAAGAGTTTTAGATAATTTTGATTATCCAAGATTTTATGAGAATGGATTTGATCTAAATCACATAGACGTTATTGGACCTTGGTCTGACTATGATTCTGAATATGGACATTGCATTTTCTTTAATACATGGATCTATAAAAAATATGGTGCAGAGAATGAGAATTTTATTTCATATGGACCTGAAGATAAAGAAAGAGGCGAGAGATTTCAAAAAATGGGATTTAATGTTAATTGGATAAGCGACTGTAAGGTTTATCACTTTGAACACTATAGAGGTTCTGACAGTAGTGAGGCTAACCCAAAAGCAAAGGAAAATTGGGATGTCTTCGAGCAATGCAAAAGAATGGACAAGGATCAGACTATACAATACTACCAAAATCAGGAATACAATAAAAAATATAAGACCATTGGCAAATGGTAGCTAAATAATTTACTAAAAACTTTAAATAATGGGAAAGATATTAATTACAGGGGGAACAGGATTAGTTGGATCAAGATTTATTGGTGAAGATTACATAAAAATAGGGTCTAATGATCTTAATCTTCTGAATCAAAATTCAATAGGGGATTTTCTAAAGAATAAAGAGATAGAAGGGGTCATACACTGTGCAGCTAGAGTTGGAGGGGTAAAGGGTAATATGGAATATCCTGGAGAATTCACCTACGGGAACCTCAAGATGAATACCGGAATCATAGAGGAGGCTAGAAAAGCAGGAATTAAAAAGCTGATTGCATTTTCTTCAACCTGTGTATTTCCTGATAAAGTAGAATATCCACTCACACCAGATAAGATTCATCTTGGCCCACCGCATTCTTCTAATTATGGCTATGCGTATGCTAAAAGAATGGCAGAGATACAGATGCAATCATATAGAGAGCAATATGGTGTTAATTATTTTAGTGTGATCCCCTGTAACATATACGGTCCAGCAGATAATTATAATTTAGAAGATGGACATGTTCTTCCCTCATTAATTCACAAATTTCACTTAGCAGATATCAGCGGATCAGATGTTACCATATGGGGATCTGGAAGCCCCCTTAGGGAATTTGTATTTTCAGAGGACGTAGCTGATCTAACCCGTATCCTTTTTGATAACTATAAAGAGGGAATTCCTGTTATAATATCTTCAGGAAAAGAGATATCAATAAAAGAAGTAGTGGAAATTATAGCAAGTGAATTTAATTTCAGGGGTAAGATAATTTGGGATTTAGATAAACCTGAAGGCCAATTTAGGAAACCAAGTGATAATTCTGTCATAAGATCAATAGCACCAGATTTTGAATTCACCCCAATTGAGGAGGGAATACACAAATCAGTAACATGGTTCAAAGAAAATTATCCAAATATAAGAAAATAATGAAAAGAGCTTTAATAACAGGTATTAATGGACAAGATGGAAGTTACCTTGCAGAATTTCTGATCAATAAGGGTTACAATGTATTCGGAACAATCAAAAGAAATTCAGTATCAGAAAATCAAACATCCAGGCTAGATTCTGTTTACGAAAAAATAAAAGGCAACCTTATTTATGCAGACCTTTTAGATGTCCCGTCTCTTTTGCATGCTTTAAATATCTCTAACCCGCATGAGGTTTATAACTTAGCTGCTCAGTCGCATGTTAGAATATCTTTTGACCAACCAGTTTATACTGCACAAGCAACAGGCATAGGAACACTAAATTTACTGGAAGCTGTAAGAGTGTTTAATAAGGACATTAAGATCTACCAGGCATCATCTTCGGAAATGTTTGGCAATTCTATCGATGATGATAGGTACCAGAGAGAAACGACCCCAATGAATCCGGTATCACCTTATGGGTGTGCTAAAGTATTCTCGTACAACATCTGCAGAAACTATAGAAATTCATATGGAATGTTTATAAGTAACGGTATTCTATTCAACCACGAATCACCACGCAGAGGTACAAACTTTGTCACTAATAAGGTAGTAAAGGCTGCAGTAGAGATTAAGCTAGGTATGGCAGAAAAGCTCAGCCTAGGCAATTTAAACGCTACTAGAGATTGGGGACACGCTAAAGATTACGTTAAAGCTATGTGGATGATCCTTCAAGAGGATGAACCTGACGATTATGTTTGTTCAACTGGAACATCACATTCCGTTTTGGAGCTTGTAGAATACGTGTTCGGTAAGCTTGACCTTGATTGGAAAGATTATGTCGTTCAGGACCAAAAGTTTATGAGACCAGAGGAGCTAGACGATCTTAAAGGTGATTCGTTTAAGCTAAGGCATAAAACAGGATGGGAACCAGAATACACATTTGAAACTATGCTAGATGAGATGATCCAATACTGGATGGACAAGTACTGCTAAGACACTTTAAACAAATTAATAGAATTCCGTCCAAAAGGCGGAATTTTTTTGTGATATATAGAATACAAAAAAAAATTAAACAACATGTCAACAAATAGAGTATTAGACTACAGAAGCTATCATAAACTAAATGAAGCTGATGAAGCAGGATCAATAAGCGCGGCAGATCAGATGATAGATCTTTTCATGCAGGCTTATGGCGCTTTAGTAACAAAAATCGGAGATTATAAAGATGCAGGTAAAGATCTTACCGCAGTAGCTGATTCTGATAATAAAGGACAAGGAATGCTAGACGCAATAAATAAAATTGCAGGTAAGGTTGATCCTAAATATAAAGAAGCTGCTACATCAATGGTAGTTGCGGGTAAAAAACTTAAAGACGCATACGACACGCTATTAAAAAGCGACGAGAAAGCTGCAGATAAGATTAAAGACACTATTTACAAAAAGACAATAGCTTACATCTCTCAATTAGGTCAAACTGCAAAAGAAGCTCCTAAAGTTGAAGCACAAGAGGATAAAGATAATAATGGATTAGTGCACGGAGAACAAGGGCATTTACACATTTTTGAGAAAAACACTTTTACCGACGAGAGAGAAGAAATAGTAAAGAAGATTACGCCAATATATTCTCAAGTTGTTTATTTGGCTAAAAACTCGCCAGTTGAAAGTTTAAAGAGCGAGTGTATTAAAATAGCTAGAGAATTAAAAGGATACTATGATCTACTTTCTAATGAGGGCGAATGGGAAAATATGAAGAGAAAAGAGAGAAAAGATAAATTAGAAGAGATCATAGGTAAAGTTAACGAAGTGCCTGCTAGGATGAATGAAATTCAAGGTAAAGCGTTAGTTAAATTAGGAATCGACGGTAAGATAAAAGCAGCGGTCGAAAGCGCAATGGATCTTATAAATAAGGCAATTGAAATTTTAAACAAGCAAGAAGAGGTTGTTATTGCAAAAGATGCAGGCGAGGGTGAAGAAGATAAAGAAGAAGATAAAGAAGAAGAAGAAGAAGATAAAGAAGAGAAATCATACGAGGAAGTAAAATCAGGTAATGTAGATAAGGATAACCTAAGTAAAAAAGGTAAAAATTTCGAAACTATAAAAACATACCAAGAAAAATTAAACACATTACTTGGAGATAAAGAAAAGATAAAAGCTGATGGGCTTTACGGTAAAGGAACCGAAGCAGCAATAAAATCTATAGCTTCTAGATTCGAGGCTTTAGTACCGGATCTTAAAGGATTAGATGGTAAATCAATGACCCCAGAATTTCTTAAATTTATAGAAAAATACGAAGAGAATAAAGATAAGGTAGCTGATCTTTTCAAATAATCAAATAAAATGGGATTATTCAAAATCCATAGCTTCTCTAGCTATAGCTTATTAGAAAGCAAAATAAGGATGGGCTTATCTGTTAATGAGGATGAGACCGACGATCTTGCGGATGATATAAAAGGGCCAACTTCTAAAAAAGAAACTGATAAAAAAACATCGGTGTCTGATAAGTATAAGATTAATATGAATCTTAATGTTAGCAATAAATCTAATAAATCTTCTTATTCTGCTTATGTAACACTATTTATAGAGGCACTTAACTCATTAGACGGCATGGCAAGTTTGGGCGGTGCGGTAGATCCAGATGCTCCAGCTATAAAAAACTATAAAAACGATAGGTACGATATTGCTACCAGTGTTGATAAAAGTGCAGCAGGACTTAAAAATGCATGGAATAAGATTTATCAATTAGCAGGATCTTGGCCTCCATCTGGTGCAGGAATTACCGGGATAATACAGAAGAATATTAAATCTAATGATGTTTACAAGAAATATTTTGAAGAGAAGAAAGCTCTAGACGCTGAGCTAAACGGCACTCCTAAATTAAAACAAGAGGAGTACGATAAGCAGCTAGCAGAGATGAAGAAGAAATATTCTGACATGATAGATCCCAAGCAGCTTATGACTTTAGGTAAGATTAATAATGCAATAGGATTATATAGGAGTGCAATAGATCAATTCGGAAAAGGTGCTGATGTTGAACTAGGATTTGTTGAAAAAAGAGAGGGTGGAATAAAAGGGGAGGATCTAGCTAAGGTCGAAGAATTACAGAAACAACTAGAAGATGGAAAAACATCTAAAGAAGATAAGATAAGAATTGCAGAGAAACTTAAAAAAGATTTTCCTGCTTATTTCGGAAGCGTAAAAATCGAAGATATACTAGGTGGTGCAATAGATCAAATTAAATCAGGCTTAGCTGAAGCACCTGAAAATTTCTATGAGGAGTTATCTGATGCTATTTCTAGTATAGTATTATCTAAAAAAGCAGACGACAAAAAAGAGGAATCAGAGCATTGGTTAGAAAATAACGATAGAATACTAGAAGATTTTGGTGGGTTTTTAGATGATAAAAAAGCTTTCATAAGCGGAGTAGGAAGAGGCATAGTAGATGGATTTAAGGGTGGAGCAAAAAATCAATCAGCAAAATCAGGAGATGATAAAGCATCTTTATTATATGCTGCAGATGTATTAAAGGGTAGTTTAGTTGGATTAGCTAGTGAGATTGATAATGTAGTAGCTTTTAAGAAAAACGTTCATGGATTGAGTAACGATTCTTCTACTGATAGTGAAAGCGACAAAGTAACAAGAAAAGCGTCTGATTTAACTGCTGATGAAGCTAAATCTGAAGCTTCTGAAATGATATCATTCGTACAGGATTCCTTTAAATATGTTGTTAGTGTTCCTAAAGAGCTAGAATCAAGCAGTGTTAGCTTATCATCTATTAAGACAAAATTAGATGACATATCAAAGCAAATCGCTATAATAGGAAGAAAGGGTGGAATTTTAGAGAAGTGGAAAAACGATGTACTCGGAGAGAGTAGGGAAAGAATTGCTTCCATAGCTTATCTAGAAAAAGGAAGGGAATTAATGCAAAAGGCAGCTGCAAAAGCTTCTGAGGTTACCAATCAACAAGCCATAGAAAAAAGATATAGAGATAGAGATGCTGATGTGGTAATTAATAAAGCAGTAGATATGTTTAAAGGAGGCTCGGGAACAGAAGAAGTTAAGCCATCTAAGATTAAAAGAAAAAGCGACGTTCAGGTATTTTCTAAAGACGGAAAGGATCTTAATAAGGAGGTAGTAAAATCATTTCAACAAAGGTTAATAGATCTAGGTCATTTACCCACAGGTAATCTTAATGGTGAATTTGACGAGGAAACTAAGAATGCCTCTAAATTAGCGATGACTTATATCGGTTCATTATCAGGTAAAGTATATGCAGATAACGATGAAGCATTCGAGGATTTTCAAAGAGATCTTGGATTTTATAGCGATAACAAGGACGAGATCAAGAAAAAAATGGGATTATAAAAAATATTTTCCGAAAAATCGGAACATTTCTGCAAACCATTGCTAAAATCAATATCATATTGGCCCAGGGGTTAATATAATCTTAGAGTACTTAAGAGCCCTTTCTTTAAAAACTAGTCTTTAATAGGTCCCAGTTTTTATAATCTCAGAAACTTAATAGGTAATTAGCAGTATAATTTATAAATACTTAAATATAAATTATGGCTAAGACAACAGAAAAAAGCTCACCTGGTACCTTTTCATTTGCAGCTCTAGATAAGGAGCTTTCTAAAATTGCAGGATTCGAAACAGGATCTATCCTTTCAACAAATACATTTAGTGAAGTAGATGAATGGATACCCACGGGTAATTACCTACTTAATGCACAGATCTCAGGAACTTTATTTGGTGGCGTACCAAACTCAAGATCATTTGGAGTTATGGGTGATCCAGGTACGGGTAAATCATTCTTCTGTTTAAATGTAGTTAGGGAAGCTCAGAAAATTGGATACGATGTTATCTATTGTGACACTGAAGGTGCGATTGATAAATCAGGAGCTTTGAAATTTGGTATTGATGCGGATAAGCTAAGATATCAACCTATTCAAACAGTTTCCCAATTTCAGACATTTGCATCTAATGTTATTGATGCAGTTAAGAAAGCTAAAGCAGCAGGTCAAAAACCTAAGGTACTTTTAGTACTAGATTCATTAGGTATGTTAAGTACTGATAAAGAGCTAGCTGATGCAATGAAAGGCCATAATGCAGCAGATATGGGTGCTAAAGCTAAAGAACTTAGAAAACTATTTAGAGTTATCACGTTAGATTTAACTGCGGCTAAGATTCCTTTGATTTGTACAAACCACGTTTATGCAGGGGGTGGATATATGCCAACAAAAGAATCCTCCGGTGGCGACGGACCTATCTTTGCTATGTCTGTTGTTTCTTTCCTTTCTAAAGCTCAGCTAAAAGACGGAGCTGGAACTAAAACTGGTATCGTAGTTACGTCAACTTTAAAGAAAAGCCGTTTCACTATTCCTGAGCAAGTTAAATTTCATATTTCATTTGCACATGGTATGAATCCATTTGTTGGATTACAAGATTATGTTTCTTGGGAAGCGTGCGGAATCGAAAGAGGTAAGTATGAGGAGATTAAAAATGCTGAGGGTAAAAAAGAATCAGTATTTAAACCAAGCGCATCATCAACTAGATGGGGTGTTAAACACCTTGGCAAAACAGTAGCTTCAACAGAATTATTCACAGAAAAAGTTTTTACTAGGGAAGTACTAGAACAGCTTGATGCTAAGGTTATTAGAGATAAATTCAAATTCCCAGATCTTGCTGATCATAGCGATATTTTAGACTCTATGGATATCGATGATGATTCAAACGAAACTGATTTGATCGATGGACAGGAATAAGATCAAATTTAAGTACATTCTTAATCTCTGGAAATCGCTGCCTAATTACCCTACCAAAGAAGATATCATATACGAAGTAAGTCTTTACCTCGTTAAGGACGGAAGGCCTAATGGTGATATATCAAATCAGACATTTAATTCTATTTTCGGATCTTCCTGGGAAAAGATGAAACATGGGGAGGTGATTAAAACTATGATAGAGGATGGTGATTTCAAAGAGATTGAAAAAAGCACAGGAACAAAAAAATGGTATAGGATACAAAGTAATCCATACTACAAAAGCTAAAAATAAAAAAAATGGATTTAACCCACTCAGAAAACATTATCCTTAGATACATTCTAAGCAGACCTGATTATTTAGAAACATGTAAATCCCACTTCTTTAAGAATGAAGCTTTGGGAATTGTATTTGAATCTGCTAAAGAATTCTGGGATAAGTACCATGATATGCCTACATCTGAACAATTAGTTGAGGCTTTTAAGATAATGGGTAAAGGTGGAGATCTTAAAGATAGCGAGATAAAAGCAGTATATGATATTGATCTATCTAAATACGAAGAAGATTGGTTAAAAGAAACCACTGAATTTTTTATTGAATATAAGAATTTAACAAAGTCTGCAATCGATGCTGTTAAATACATTCAATCTACCCCTGTCACTTCAGATAATATCAAAAACGTTATTGACACTTTCAAAAACATAGTAATTGAAAGAAATAATATCGACTTTGCTTTTGATGAGGGATTAGATTTCTTTAATCCCGATAGTCATAAACAATACAGCTCTAGTACATTCTCTAGCGGATATCCTTTTATTGATACAGTATTAGGAGGGGGATTTTCTGCAAAAGCTTTATATGTTTTTATGGGAATGCCTAAGGTTGGTAAATCTTTATGGTTAGGTAATCTAGGTGCACAAGCTGTTAAAACGGGAAATAATGTGGCTATTCTTTCCTTAGAGATGACAGATAGGAAATACGTAAAAAGAGTAGGTGCTAATATATTAGGTATACCTATTTCAGAATATAGCGATAGTTCAAATGATGATCAGCTTATTAAGAGAAAGCTATCGTCAGTAACTTATGATAATCTAAAAGTTCCGGGTCATTTATTGATTAAGGAGTTTCCTACATCGCAGGCTTCTGTAAATGACATTGAGAGATATTTAAGGAAAGTTGAAGAAATGAGGGGTATAAAATTTAAGGTAATTATTGTGGATTATATTAACATTATGAAGAATTGGAGAAATCCCAACTCTGAAAATACCTACATGAAAATCAAGCAAATTGCAGAGGATCTAAGAGGTATGGCTATGACTAACAATTGGTCTATAATAACTGCCACACAAACTAAACAAGGGGATTTTGATGCCTCTGATTTAAGCATCAATTCAGCAGCTGAATCTTCTGGATTAGTTGCAACCGTTGATGGTATGTTTGGTATTATTCAAGATCCGATAATGTACGCTAATAAGGAGTATAAATTAAAAATCCTTGCTAATCGCGACGATGGTTACAAAAATGCTCACAAGATATTTAATGTTGACTACCGTTATATGCGAATAAGCGAGGATACCAATATGCCGATGCATGTTGAGTAAGCAAAATAACCTCCTTATAATGGAAGAAGAAAAAGAAGATCTGATTAACGACACAGAGGGTACGGATCCCAATAAGAAAAAACTCGGTGATAAGATATTCGGAGCACATAATAATCCAACTAAAGACGTTGACTATAATGACAATTTTGATGTAGATCAGAATCATAGATTTGTAGAAACGTATTATGATGAACAAGAGTATCTACATAAGAAAAAATTAGAAGAAGCAGTATATGAGGCATTCCAAACCTCAAGATGGTTCCCGTTAAGCTATAAGAAGAAAATACCTAAGGATTTAATGCCACACCTTTTTCAGGAAGTTATAGAGAAACTCGGGGAAACAGAATTTAGCTTTTCTGAAAAGTTTGTTTGTATCTGTGATTATGTACAGATACCGTATACAAAAGCTTATGAAATAGCACCCATTAAATACAGGGAACTAATCATAAATGAGCTAGAAGTTAAATTTAAGATTCTTTCAAAAAAGAAAATTAAGAGATTATTTTAGTATAAATTTGGATGACAGCAATAGGAACAGATAAAAGAATTTGGTTTATAACTGATACCCATTTAGGGGTAAGGAATAATTCTAATGAATGGATCGATAGTATTAGAGAATATTTTTTCGATTGGTTCTTTCCGCTAGTTAGGGAAAATTATAAACCTGGTGATGTTCTATTTCATCTTGGAGATTTTTTTGACTCCAGACAAAGCATAAATTTAAAAGTACTTAACTTAGGTATCGAAATAGCTGAAGAGCTTTCTGTTATTTTTAAAGATGGTGTTTATATTATACTAGGAAATCATGACGTGTGGGGAAAAACATCTAATGACGTAAACTCGCTGAAATCTATCAAATGGATACCCAGAATAAATATCGTAGAAGAACCCCAGACACTAAAGATACTTGATAAATCTTTTCTTTTAATGCCTTGGAGAAAGGATCATGAAGCAGAAAGCGAATTTCTAGAAAATTCAGATCCGCATGATGTTTTATGCTGTCATGCAGATATAAGAGGTTTAAAATTCAATAAATTCACCCGGGTAGAAACTGGTGCTTCTGTCAAAGAATTCGATAAATTCAAAAAGGTTTATTCTGGTCATATACACTATGCACAAAAGGCAGGGAATATAAATATGTTAGGATCACCATATGAGATAACCAGATCTGATATGGATAATCAGAAAGGCATAACACTTTTAAATGTTTCTGACCTAAAAGAGACTTATTTTCCCAATGATTTTTCTCCAAAATTTAAAAGATTTTATTTCACAGATATACTGGAATCAACACATGAAGATTTAGAACCGTTATTTACTAATAACTTCGTTGACATAATGATTGATCCTGTTATGTCTTTAAAAGCACCCCTTAACATTTTAACTGATATTTTACAATCACAGAGAAGCCTTAAATTTCATCCTTACGATCCAGACCAAGCTAATTCTCTATCCCAGCAGATAATTGATATAGATGGCAGACAATTCAATGTTCTTGATTTTATAAAGGAGTACGTCGAAAACTTAGAACATGATAGAGACACAAAGGATAAGATGTATCAGAGTCTAGTAAAATTACACACAATAGTAACCACACAAGAGCAAGAAACTAAATAGTATGAGAATCAGAAAAATAGAATGGAAAAACTTTTCCTCTTACGGGAATAAGAAACAAGTTTTAGATTTTCCTGAATCCTCTTGTTTGTTTCAGGTTGTTGGTGAAAACGGGGCAGGTAAAACTAGTATATCACAAGTTATATCTTTTTGTCTTTATGGTAAAGTTGAGGGCAAGAAACTCGGGGATATACCAAATAGAATTAACGGTAATGCATGGACGCGCATAGAATTTGAATCGAATGGTAAAAATATAACCGTCGAAAGAGGTTTAGAACCCACATTTTTCTTTCTCTATATTGACGGTGTTAAATATGACCAGGCAGGGACTAAAAACGTTCAGGACTATTTAGCTGATGATTTAATAGGTATTCCTTTTTATGTTTTCAACAACACCATATCTCTTTCTATAAACGACTTTAAATCTTTTATTAAAATGAGTCCACAGGACAAAAGGGCTATTGTTGATAAAATATTCGGATTTCATATATTAAATCAAATGAGGGAAGTCCTAAAGAGTGAGGTTAGAAGAATAAAGGAATCCCTAGACATCCTATCCGGTAAATTTCAATCGACAGAAAATAGCATAGATAAATCACAGGAAGAGATGGATTCTCTTTTAGCTATCATCGAGCAAGAGGTGAAAGACGAGCTAGGAACTCTAAATGAAAGTTTAGATAAATTTAAGAATATTCAAAAAATACATTCTGCTAAAATAACAGAATTTAAAATTCAAGAGCAGGAAATAAACGATTTAGTAACTAATACAAATAGATCACTAATCGAAGCGAGAACTAAATACCAGGATCTTGAAAGAAGACTTAGATTATATCAATCTGAAAAATGTCCAACCTGCGAAGGACCTTTAGATAGCGATTTTCATAATGATTTAAAGGGTAATCTGACAAACGAGAAAGATGATAGCTATACAGAATTCACTGGGTGCGAAACATCTTTAACTGAAGTTAGAGAAAAGGAATCTCAGATGAAGACAAAAAAAATGGACCTCCAGGAGAAGGGTGTTAAAATTGATAGTAAAATTAGAGAGGTATTATTTGAAATACAAAGACTTGAATCTTCGGACAATGATAAACAGGTAGAGTCTCTTAAAAGAATAATAACCAATTTAGAAGAGGATAAGATAAAAATAGGATCTGATGTGGCTAAGACACAGGAGAAGAACCTATGGATTAAAGGCTTAGATGACGTGCTAAGCGAGAAGGGGGTTAAACAGATGGCGATAAAAACAATTCTACCCTCCCTTAATTCTGAGATATTAGATTTGCTAAGAGAAATGAATCTTGAATATCAAGTAGTTTTTGATGATGAGTTTAAAGCTTCATTATATCATATGGGTGTGGAAATACCTGTACCGTCTTTAAGTACCGGGGAAATGAAGAAAGTTGATTTCGTGGTTCTTATATCGATAATGAAGCTGATGAAGCTTAAATTTAGCACAATCAACCTGCTTTTTCTTGATGAGCTATTTAGTTCGGTCGATCCCGAGGGCGTGCAAGCGATACTTAAAATTTTACAGAAAAATTCAAGATCAATGGGGCTTAATATATTTGTCATAAATCACGCGCCCATGCCACATGAGATATTTGACTGGAAATTAGATGTTACTAAGACGCATAACTTCTCTAGTATTAAAATAGATAAATTTTAAGCAGTATCATTCCTAACCCATCTGGAATATATACATAAAAAGATTCCTAAGTTGAGAAGTAGACAAACGGGTAATTCACAAAAGAATATCACTAAAAAACAAAGAAATCAGGCGATAGAGGTTAATAAATCTACTATCTCGGGGATGAATAATATTCCGGTGAATTACTTTGATCCAGCTACAATAGGAATGGGTCTTTTAGGAACTGGTTTACTCAGACCTTCTAATAATGCTGTTTATGATTATGCTAGTGTTAATAATAGTTTAGGTAAACCTACCGTTAGTAACAGGAGCATAAATAGCTGGACATACTTCTTTGTCGAATATAACAATCAGAATACAAGCAATCTACAGGCCATATTAAAATCATTTGTTGTTATAAAAACGCTTAGCACTATGCCAACTAATAGTGTTAAAAAGATGCTAGGGAACACGTATAAGAGCTTAACCGGAATAACCAAGGATCAATATGATAATTCTAGTTTTGCTCATCCTACATATCTAAATGACTCCAACGAGCCACTTCAGATAAGATATGCAGAAATACCAATCCAGATACAAAGAACCCCGGGAAGATTAGACGATGTACCTGTAGGATCGCCATCATTTGATAGCACACCAGATGGGGTAACCACAAGGAAGGGACCAATACCAACCCCGCCTTATACTAATTTTGCAACTGCTACAGGTGCAACTGCTTCGGTACAAATTATACCCGGGGGAACAGTTTCATTTAAAGACACTAGTGTAATGTCACCTTGGCAATTTGCTCCAACAGGATGGATATGGAGCTTTGGTGTAACCGCATCGCCAACAGGAAGTATTATACAAAACCCAATAGTTACCTACGGAGTAACCGGAACATACACAGTAACTTTAACTGCATCAAATGCTGCAGGATCAACAGCAAAAACAAAAATTGGTTTTGTAATAGTAACATATTAATTAAAAAATGTCAGGATTTTTAGAAAAATACAACACGGACGATGTTTTCTTAAGAGGACTAATAACTTCCCTACTTAAGTCAATGAACGATAAACTGAAGTACATTCAGATAAATGATCAGCAGGAGGTATTAGAGACTTATATTCCTTTTTTCTATTCGCTAACTGGCGATGAGTCATTTCTTCAAGATTTCTTTATAAAGTACACAAACTGTAAAACTGACGAGGTTGTTGCGGAGGGTAACTATGACGTTATCCCAAGGGGAGTAGTTTCGTTACAGTCTCTTCAGATAGATGTTCAAGGATTATCTAATAAATACACCCGGATGTCATACGCGCAGGAGGATCTTAAAGGAGAAATGAAGACACTTTCTTCCTTTACTAATTCAGTACCGCTAAATATAACTTTTGATATCACAATAAAAGTTGACACCCTTCTCGATGCTTTTAAGATATTCCAATCAGTAGTAACAACTTTCTATAAAACATACCAATTCAGTTTTGAATACGAAGGGTTTAGAATTCCTGCCCAAGTCGGATTTCCTGAAAGCTATGATATGACTAAACAACTAGAATTCAGTTATCAGAATAATCCACAATACATAGATTTTAAATTCACAGTTGCTGCAGAAACGTATTTCCCTGAGAAAGATTTAACCACAGAAAAGTTCAGGGGTAATCTAATGCAAACCGGAATTAGAATGGAACAGCTCTTTGCCAAAAACGTTACTCCTAACGGAGATAGGGAAATACTTTAATCTTTATATCTCTTTTTTTGCCAATTTAATCTTTTGGTGTATGAATATATAGCATAAACATTTCTTTATTAAATGGCAGCTGATGGTATTATAAATCTAAATCTTCTTAATTCTAGAATCATTGACGGTAGCAATAGTCAAACATTGGATCAATTATATTTTATTGGTACTGGGAATAACTATGTTAAAAAGTCAGATTCTGGAACATCTATTAACGCTAAGCAAACTGGAAATTTCTATTCCAATACAAATCCAGTTGGAAGTAGCTTTTCTGATATTTTAGATGGTGGTAATTCAAGCAGAGATAACTCTCAGTTTCTATCTCCGATAGTCGGAGGTGTTGAGCCAATACAAAAGAACGGTATTTAATAAAATAAAATTAAAGACAAATGGCTTTTAGAATACAAATAAGAAGAGACACCTCAACAATATGGGGGGTAAATAATCCCATACTTTTAGTGGGTGAATTCGGCTACGAGACAAATACCTCTCTTATGAAAATAGGAGATGGAACTACATATTGGAACAATCTTTCATATTGGAATCCCTATGATGTTGTTAACGCTTCAGTTTATAGAAACGGATTAGAGATATTAACGGGTGTTACCGGATTTAATTTTACCGGATCTAGCGTCTCTGGTATTACAGGGGCCAATGGATTCGTGAACATAACAATAGCAGGAGGTACGGGTTCTACTGGAAATGCTGGTCCTACAGGAGCGGGCGGAACTGGTGCTAATACTTTTTACGGTAGTCAAACTATAACAGGAACTACGGGTACACTTATATTAACTAATTATGCATTATATAATTTTCCTAATGACACATATGCAGCAACGGGGGGTATTCCTTTAGGTGGGATATATCACAATAGCGGTGCAGTTAGAATAAGATTAACCTGATGAAATAAATAACATTTTATAAAGACCCGTAACACCGGGTCTTTTTTTGTGATATATAAAACTAGTTAGACGTATATAGATTTTAAGAATGAGAATATATACTAAACAAATAAACATAATAGGTTAACCTAGATGCCATACAGAATATTATTAAGAAGGGACTTTTCGATAAACTGGTCTTATAATGATCCGGTTTTGATGCTCGGAGAGCCTGGGGTTGAATCAGACACAGGAAGATTAAAAATTGGGGATGGCCAAAAACCATGGAACGATCTACCTTATATAGAAGGGGTAACCGGTCCATCTGGACCTGTGGGTCCACAAGGACCTCAAGGTCCGGCATATGGATCTTCAGGAACTAGTGGTTTTGATGGCTCTTCAGGATCTTCAGGAACTAGTGGAACCTCAGGGTCATCAGGATCTAGTGGATCTTCAGGGTCTGCAGGAACTAGCGGAACTTCAGGATCAGCAGGAACTAGCGGAACTTCAGGATCAGCAGGAACTAGTGGAACTTCAGGAAGCTCTGGGTCTAGTGGTTCATCAGGAACATCCGGTGTTGATGGATCTTCAGGAACTAGCGGATCTTCAGGATCTTCAGGATCTTCAGGATCAGCTGGAACATCAGGAACTTCAGGAACTAGTGGTACCTCAGGATCATCAGGAACCTCTGGATCTAGCGGTTCGTCGGGAACATCTGGTGTTGATGGTTCCTCTGGAACTAGTGGAACTTCAGGATCAGCAGGAACTTCAGGATCAGCAGGAAGCTCTGGATCTAGCGGTTCATCAGGAACATCTGGTATTGATGGGTCATCAGGAACATCCGGTTCTAACGGTTCATCAGGAACATCGGGTTCTAATGGATCATCTGGAACTAGCGGAACCTCGGGATCATCAGGATCATCAGGATCATCAGGAAGATCTGGATCTAGCGGTTCATCAGGAACATCAGGTTCTAGTGGCTCATCAGGAACATCGGGTTCTAATGGATCATCTGGAACTAGCGGAACTTCGGGATCATCGGGATCATCAGGATCATCAGGATCTTCCGGGACTTCAGGAACATCAGGATCTTCTGGCTCATCAGGATCTTCCGGATCTAGTGGAACATCGGGGGTTAATGGAGCAAGTTTATATCAAACAACCAGTGTTAGCACAACGACAATACCAACCGTAGGAAATAGTGTAACTATCACTGTTGGGACTGGACTTTCTTATAATTCTACCGGTGGTGAAACGGTGTCTGTTTATAATAACTCCGTAGGATTATTTGTTGGATTAGTAACAGCATATAATTCAGGTACGGGATCTATGACTATTTTATGTAGTTATGAAATAGGCTCAGGAAATCCTTACAGCGTATGGAATGTTAATCTTCAGGGTTACACTGGAATTTCTGGATCTAGTGGAACATCAGGAGTTAATGGATCTAGTGGAACATCAGGCTCTAACGGTTCATCAGGAACTAGCGGAACTTCAGGATCTAGTGGTACATCAGGAACTAGCGGAACTTCAGGTTCTTCAGGATCAGCAGGAACTTCAGGAGCACAAGGTATAGGATATTATGGATTAACTTCAACTACTTCTAATATTATAGTAGGATCAGGAAGTAAAACATGGACAACAAACTTATCAAATACACAAACTGCATTCCAAGTAGGTGAGAGAGTTAGAGCCTTTGCAGTAGCCGACAACTTTATGGAAGGCGACATCACCGCATTCTCAGGAACATCTTTAACGATAAATGTTACTTCAGCCAGCAATGCGGGTAATACCTATGCGTCATGGAGTTTTTCAATAACGGGAAATTTCGGAGTACAGGGAGCCTCGGGATCATCAGGAACTTCGGGAGTTAGTATAACTGGTCCTACCGGTCCTACTGGATCAAACGCATCTGGAGGATCCTCTACCATATATAATACGGTTTCCAGGTACAGAACATATCTTTCAGGAAACGCGCAAATATGGATGGAATCTAGTTCAACAGTTTATACTGGACTTTCGTGGACTAGATCAACAACAACATTAACGATTACCCACACCTCTCACGGAAGAAGTAATGGAGATATGATCATAGTAAGAAATGCAAATGCTGATAACTTTAATGGTACCATTACCTATATAGATGCAAACTCATTCTCAGTAGCTACCGCGAACAGCGGATCATCCTCAGGATCTTCAGCAGCTTACTCCTTAGGATTTACATCTTCTTCAGTTACTGCAACAGGTTCAACTATAGTAGCCCCTTCTGGTGGTGATGTTCAACTCATGAGCATGCTTATTTCTGACTCCATGAATAGTACATACACACTAACAACACCGCAATCATCAGCAAACGGGGCAGGACAGAATGATGCAATCTATAATTCATATGCTCCCGTTTGGAGAGTTTATACAACAGCAGGGGCAACTATAAATGCAACAATGACACTTACTTCTACGCCTAATGTATTTGTTTGGGCTGCTCTTTCAACAGGTGATAGAAATATAAGAGCGCAATTTTAAAATAAAAGAAACATGGGGAGTCAACCTAGAATAACCGGTCAATTATTTATACCTGAATTTTTTACCAACGGACCACAGATAACAGGAAACGTATCAAACGGAAGTAATGTAGTTACTAGCGTATCTAATATTAATCTCATTATACCAGGTCTTGCTGTAACAGGTACAGGAATTCCCTCATCAACTACCGTAATTTCTGTTAATTACGGTGCTTCTTCATTCGTAATGTCCGCCAATGGAACAGCAACTAATACTGGTGTTACCATTACCACATCGTGTGGTGACGGCGTATTTTATTGTGAAGGAACTTATCTTGAGGTAAACGGCATTTATACAACTGCTGATTTATTGGAGGGTTTTTTAGTTACAAACATAGCAACAGATGCTGGATCATTTAATCCTATTTCGGGGGTATTTAATACCTTTGTAATTAACAAAATAACCGATAAACCATCTTATCAATACATTAATTTCTTCTGTACTTATGATGAGGATGGTGCATACAGTTCTCTTAATAGAGTACCTACTAATGCTACTTATAGTGCAATATCTCAGCAATCTGATTATAGGACATATCAAAATGCTGTTTCGAATGATGTATATCCGGATCTACCAGCTGGTATAGCAGAGGCTGCTTATAATATAGACGTACTTGCAATTTCTGATTATGTTCCAGTAATCATTGGACAAACGGGACAGCATTTCAACGGAGCTTGGTATGTCGGATTTACCGGTGCTGGTGTTACAGTAACTGAAACTGGGGATCAATACAATACGGTAACGGTTACAATACCTGGTGGATCAGGGGGATCAGGATCTGCTATAAATACTTATTCTAGTGGATCCCAGATAGGAGTAGGTGTTACTGGTCTAAACTTTACTGGATCTGGCGTTTCGTCTGTAACTGATTCTAGCGGATATACCACAATAACTATATCAGGAGGAACGGGAAGTGGAAGCAGTGGAACTAGTGGTATTTCAGGAGCAAGTGGTTCTTCGGGAACATCAGGAGCAGCAGGTTCCTCGGGAACATCAGGAGCAGCAGGTTCTTCGGGAACATCAGGAGCAGCAGGTTCTTCGGGAACATCAGGAGCAAACGGTTCTTCGGGAACTTCAGGAGCAAATGGTTCTTCGGGAACATCAGGATCAGCAGGAACTTCAGGAGCAAGTGGTTCTTCGGGAACATCAGGAGCAGCAGGTTCCTCGGGAACATCAGGAGCAGCAGGTTCCTCGGGAACATCAGGAGCAGCAGGTTCCTCGGGAACATCAGGAGCAAGTGGTTCTTCGGGAACATCAGGAGCAAACGGTTCTTCGGGAACATCAGGAGCAAACGGTTCTTCGGGAACATCAGGATCAGCAGGAACTTCAGGAGCAAGTGGTTCTTCGGGAACATCAGGAGCAAGTGGTTCTTCGGGAACTTCAGGGGCAAGTGGATCTTCTGGAACATCAGGAGCAAGTGGATCTTCTGGAACATCAGGAGCAAGTGGATCTTCTGGAACTTCAGGAGCAAGTGGTTCTTCTGGAACATCAGGATCAGCAGGAACATCAGGAGCAGCAGGATCTTCTGGAACTTCAGGAGCAGCAGGATCTTCTGGAACTTCAGGAGCAGATGGTTCTTCGGGAACATCAGGAGCAGATGGTTCTTCTGGAACATCAGGATCAGCAGGAACATCAGGATCAGCAGGATCTTCTGGAACTTCTGGAACTTCAGGAGCAGCAGGATCTTCTGGAACTTCAGGAGCAGATGGTTCTTCGGGAACATCAGGAGCAGATGGTTCTTCTGGAACTTCAGGATCAGCAGGAACATCAGGAGCAAGTGGTTCTTCGGGAACTTCAGGAGCAAGTGGTTCTTCGGGAACTTCAGGAGCAAGTGGTTCTTCTGGAACTTCAGGAGCAAACGGTTCTTCGGGAACTTCAGGAGCAAATGGTTCTTCGGGAACATCAGGATCAGCAGGAACTTCAGGAGCAAGTGGTTCTTCGGGAACTTCAGGAGCAAGTGGTTCTTCGGGAACATCAGGAGCAAGTGGATCTTCTGGAACATCAGGATCAGCAGGAACATCAGGAGCAAGTGGATCTTCTGGAACATCAGGAGAAAATGGTTCTTCTGGAACTTCAGGATCAGCAGGAACATCAGGAGCAAGTGGTTCTTCAGGAACTTCAGGATCAGCAGGAACATCGGGAGCAAATGGTTCTTCGGGAACTTCAGGAGCAAGTGGATCTTCTGGAACTTCAGGAGCAGATGGATCTTCTGGAACATCAGGAGCAAACGGATCTTCTGGAACATCAGGAGCAAGTGGTTCTTCTGGAACTTCAGGAGCAGATGGTTCTTCTGGAACATCAGGATCAGCAGGAACATCAGGAGCAGCAGGATCTTCTGGAACTTCAGGAGCAGATGGTTCTTCGGGAACATCAGGAGCAGATGGTTCTTCTGGAACATCAGGAGCAGATGGTTCTTCTGGAACTTCAGGATCAGCAGGAACATCAGGAGCAAGTGGTTCTTCAGGAACTTCAGGATCAGCAGGAACATCAGGAGAAAACGGTTCTTCGGGAACATCAGGAGCAGATGGTTCTTCGGGAACATCAGGATCAGCAGGAACTTCAGGAGCAAGTGGTTCTTCGGGAACATCAGGAGCAAGTGGTTCTTCGGGAACTTCAGGAGCAAGTGGATCTTCTGGAACATCAGGATCAGCAGGAACATCAGGAGCAAGTGGATCTTCTGGAACATCAGGAGAAAATGGTTCTTCTGGAACTTCAGGATCAGCAGGAACATCAGGAGCAAGTGGTTCTTCAGGAACTTCAGGATCAGCAGGAACATCGGGAGCAAATGGTTCTTCGGGAACTTCAGGAGCAAGTGGATCTTCTGGAACATCAGGAGCAAGTGGATCTTCTGGAACATCAGGAGAAAATGGTTCTTCTGGAACTTCAGGATCAGCAGGAACATCAGGAGTAAGTGGTTCTTCAGGAACTTCAGGATCAGCAGGAACATCGGGAGCAAATGGTTCTTCGGGAACTTCAGGAGCAAGTGGATCTTCTGGAACATCAGGAGAAAATGGTTCTTCTGGAACTTCAGGATCAGCAGGAACATCAGGAGCAAGTGGTTCTTCAGGAACTTCAGGATCAGCAGGAACATCGGGAGCAAATGGTTCTTCGGGAACTTCAGGAGCAAGTGGATCTTCTGGAACATCAGGAGTAAGTGGATCTTCTGGAACATCAGGAGAAAATGGTTCTTCTGGAACTTCAGGATCAGCAGGAACATCAGGAGCAAGTGGTTCTTCAGGAACTTCAGGATCAGCAGGAACATCGGGAGCAAATGGTTCTTCGGGAACTTCAGGAGCAAGTGGATCTTCTGGAACTTCAGGAGCAGATGGTTCTTCTGGAACATCAGGAGCAGATGGTTCTTCTGGAACTTCAGGATCAGCAGGAACATCAGGAGCAAGTGGTTCTTCAGGAACTTCAGGATCAGCAGGAACATCGGGAGCAAATGGTTCTTCGGGAACTTCAGGATCAGCAGGAACTTCAGGAGTTAACGGATCATCAGGAACTAGTGGAACCTCAGGAACTAGTGGAACTTCAGGATCAGCAGGTACTTCAGGAACTAGTGGAACTTCAGGAACTAGTGGTACTTCGGGATCATCAGGAACTAGTGGAACTTCAGGAACTAGTGGAACTTCAGGAACTTCAGGAACTTCAGGAACTTCAGGAACTTCAGGATCAGCAGGAACTAGTGGAACTTCAGGAACTAGTGGTACATCAGGTACTTCGGGATCATCAGGAACTAGTGGAACTTCAGGATCAGCAGGAACTAGTGGAACTTCAGGATCAGCAGGAACTAGTGGTACCTCAGGATCAGCAGGAACTTCAGGAACTTCAGGAACTTCAGGATCAGCAGGAACTAGTGGAACTTCAGGAACTAGTGGTACATCAGGTACTTCAGGATCAGCAGGTACTTCAGGAGTTAACGGATCATCAGGAACTAGTGGAACCTCAGGAACTAGTGGTACCTCAGGATCAGCAGGTACTTCAGGAACTAGTGGTACCTCAGGATCAGCAGGTACTTCAGGAACTAGTGGTACCTCAGGATCAGCAGGTACCTCAGGATCAGCAGGAACTAGTGGAACTTCAGGAACTTCAGGAACTTCAGGATCAGCAGGAACTTCAGGATCAGCAGGAACTTCAGGAGTTAATGGATCATCAGGAACTAGTGGAACATCAGGTACTTCAGGATCAGCAGGAACTTCAGGAACTAGTGGAACTTCAGGAACTAGTGGTACATCAGGTACTTCAGGATCAGCAGGAACTAGTGGTACTTCAGGATCAGCAGGAACTAGCGGAACTTCAGGATCAGCAGGAACTAGTGGAACCTCAGGAACTAGTGGTACATCAGGTACTTCAGGATCAGCAGGAACTAGCGGAACTTCAGGATCAGCAGGAACTAGTGGAACCTCAGGAACTAGTGGTACATCAGGTACTTCAGGATCAGCAGGAACTAGTGGAACTTCAGGATCAGCAGGAACTAGCGGAACTTCAGGAACCTCAGGAACTAGTGGTACATCAGGTACTTCAGGATCAGCAGGAACTAGCGGAACTTCAGGATCAGCAGGAACTAGTGGAACTTCAGGAACTAGTGGTACATCAGGTACTTCAGGATCAGCAGGAACTAGCGGAACTTCAGGATCAGCAGGAACTAGTGGAACTTCAGGAACTAGTGGTACATCAGGAACTTCAGGATCAGCAGGAACTAGTGGAACTTCAGGAACTAGTGGTACATCGGGTACCTCAGGATCAGCAGGAACTAGTGGAACTTCAGGATCAGCAGGAACTAGCGGAACTTCAGGAACCTCAGGAACTAGTGGTACATCAGGTACTTCAGGATCAGCAGGAACTAGTGGAACCTCAGGAACTAGTGGTACATCGGGTACTTCAGGATCAGCAGGAACTAGCGGAACTTCAGGATCAGCAGGATCAGCAGGATCTAGTGGAAAAACAGGATCTAGCGGATCTAGCGGTACATCAGGATCAGCAGGAACATCAGGAACTAGCGGAACTTCAGGATCAGCAGGAACATCAGGAACTTCAGGATCAGCAGGTACCTCAGGTACTTCAGGATCAGCAGGAACTAGTGGTACTTCAGGATCATCAGGAACTAGTGGTACATCAGGATCAGCAGGAACTTCAGGAACTAGTGGTACTTCAGGATCAGCAGGTACTTCAGGAATAGCCGGACTAGATGGAACTGCAGGATCTAGTGGTACATCTGGAAATTCCGGATCAGCGGGAACATCAGGGGTTAATGGGTCATCAGGAACTAGTGGTACTTCAGGAACTAGTGGTACTTCAGGATCAGCAGGAACTTCAGGTACTTCAGGATCAGCAGGAACTAGTGGAACTTCAGGAACTAGTGGTACATCAGGTACTTCAGGATCAGCAGGAACTAGTGGTACTTCAGGTACTTCAGGAACTAGTGGTACTTCAGGATCAGCAGGTACTTCAGGATCAGCAGGAACTAGTGGAACTTCAGGTACTTCAGGAACTAGTGGAACTTCAGGAACTAGTGGTACATCAGGTACTTCAGGATCAGCAGGTACTTCAGGATCAGCAGGAACTTCAGGAACTAGTGGAACTTCAGGTACATCAGGATCAGCAGGTACATCAGGATCAGCAGGAACTAGTGGAACTAGTGGAACTTCAGGAACTAGTGGTACTTCAGGAACTAGTGGTACTTCAGGATCAGCAGGAACTTCAGGTACTTCGGGATCAGCAGGTACTTCAGGAACTAGTGGAACTTCAGGATCAGCAGGAACTAGTGGTACATCAGGTACTTCAGGAACTAGTGGTACTTCAGGATCAGCAGGTACTTCAGGATCAGCAGGTACTTCAGGATCAGCAGGAACTTCAGGAACTAGTGGAACTTCAGGTACATCAGGATCAGCAGGTACATCAGGATCAGCAGGAACTAGTGGAACTAGTGGAACTTCAGGAACTAGTGGTACTTCAGGAACTAGTGGTACTTCAGGATCAGCAGGAACTTCAGGTACTTCGGGATCAGCAGGTACTAGTGGAACTTCAGGAACTAGTGGAACTTCAGGTACTTCAGGAACTAGTGGAACTTCAGGAACTAGTGGTACATCAGGTACTTCAGGATCAGCAGGAACTAGTGGAACTTCAGGAACTAGTGGTACATCAGGTACTTCAGGATCAGCAGGAACTAGTGGTACTTCAGGATCAGCAGGAACTAGCGGAACTTCAGGAACTAGTGGTACATCAGGTACATCAGGATCAGCAGGAACTAGTGGAACTAGTGGAACTTCAGGAACTAGTGGTACTTCAGGAACTAGTGGTACTTCAGGATCAGCAGGAACTAGTGGTACTAGCGGTTCTTCAGGAACTTCAGGTTCAAGCGGTTCTTCAGGAACATCGGGGTCTAGCGGTTCAAGTGGTACATCGGGAGCTCAAGGATCTCAAGGGGATCCAGGAATTGATGGTGCAAACTCAGGAAGGTGGGAGACTAATAACCCACCGGAGATGGGCTCCGGTATTATCATTGGCGACAACGCTAATTTTGCCGATACCACATCAATAGATATTTCAGATTCTTCTTTAACTGGAGCGTATACTGGTTGGTTTAATGCTTTAGATGCTAATCAAGCCGCGGGTAAACCTTCTCGTTTACAAATAACGCAGGTTAATGATACTAGTGTTTTTGGTATATTTACAGTTGGAAACTTGTTCTATACCGTCCTCAATAACTTTTGGACAATACCTCTTACTTTTGTAGTTGGGAATGGACAGTGGGGAGGAACAGAAACCTATTCAGTTAGTTGGATGTCTGATGGAGCTGCTGGATCTAGTGGAACTTCAGGAACTAGTGGTACTTCAGGATCAGCAGGAACTAGTGGAACTTCAGGAACTAGTGGTACATCGGGTACCTCAGGATCAGCAGGAACTAGTGGAACTTCAGGATCAGCAGGATCAGCAGGATCTAGTGGAAAAACAGGATCTAGCGGATCTAGCGGAACTTCGGGAACTAGTGGTACATCGGGTACCTCAGGATCAGCAGGAACTAGCGGAACTTCAGGATCAGCAGGAACTAGTGGTACATCAGGTACTTCAGGATCAGCAGGATCAGCAGGAACTAGTGGAACTTCAGGAACTTCAGGATCAGCAGGAACTAGTGGAACCTCAGGAACTAGTGGAACTTCAGGATCAGCAGGAACTAGTGGTACATCAGGAACCAGTGGTACATCGGGTACTTCAGGAACTAGTGGTACTTCAGGATCAGCAGGAACTTCAGGATCAGCAGGATCAGCAGGAACTAGTGGAACTTCAGGAACTAGTGGAACTTCAGGATCAGCAGGAACTAGTGGAACTTCAGGATCAGCAGGAACTAGTGGAACTTCAGGAACTAGTGGTACATCGGGTACTTCAGGATCAGCAGGAACTAGCGGAACTTCAGGATCAGCAGGAACTAGCGGAACTTCAGGAACCTCAGGAACTAGTGGAACTTCAGGAACCTCAGGAACTAGTGGTACATCAGGTACTTCAGGATCAGCAGGAACTAGTGGTACATCAGGAACTAGTGGTACATCGGGTACTTCAGGATCAGCAGGAACTAGCGGAACTTCAGGATCAGCAGGAACTAGCGGAACTTCAGGATCAGCAGGAACTAGTGGTACATCAGGAACCAGTGGTACATCGGGTACCTCAGGATCAGCAGGAACTAGTGGAACTTCAGGATCAGCAGGAACTAGCGGAACTTCAGGAACCTCAGGAACTAGTGGTACATCAGGTACTTCAGGATCAGCAGGAACTA